>ERZ812616.104-NODE-104-length-117923-cov-9.405437_pt1 | contig 117923 bp, 119 predicted proteins | sample MGYA00376249_ERZ812616 | MGnify/ENA primary metagenome ERZ812616 (study PRJEB26924, sample SAMEA4378265) | human gut metagenome | biome: human gut; feature: human-associated habitat; material: faeces | place: China | collected 2013 ...
AAGAAATACCAATAGTTCCAGTGCAAGAAAGATTTAAGATTATTTATGAGATGTCATTAAAGGGAAGATTGGATATTCAGTATATGTGTCAAATAGCGCATGTATCACGCTCAGGATATTATGCATATGTAAAAAGATTAAAATATCCTTCATCTAAGGAGCTGCAAGATCATTTTGATTTCCAGATGATTAAAGCAGCATATGAATATAAATCATGGAAAAAAGGTGCAAAACAAATCAGGATGCGTATAGAGAGAGATTATGGAATTATTATGAATCTTAAGAAGATCCGTAGGTTAATGAAAAAATATAATCTTGTTTGTCCTCTAAGAAAAAGGAATCCAATAAAAGCAATGATAAAAGCTCAACAGAGTCATCGAATATATAAGAATATAATAAATAGAGATTTTTTACAAGGCAAGTCTAAGAAAGTATTGTTAACAGATATTACTTATCTTACATATGCGAATGGTAAGAGAGCTTATCTATCAGTCATTAAAGATGCATCTACCAGGATGATCTTATCATGGCAATTATCATTAACACTGGATTTAAGTTTCGTTATCAATACAGTAAATGAAATCCTAGATTTCTATAAAGGAGAATTAGATTTAAATGTCATTATCCATTCAGATCAAGGAGTTCATTATATAAGCATTGCATATCAGGAACTATTAAAAGGAAATGGGATAACCCAATCAATGTCAAGAAGAGGGAACTGTTGGGATAATGCGCCACAAGAATCATTTTTCGCTATATTAAAAACAGAAAGTGAATTACATAAATGTACAAGTTATGAGAAATTAGTGAATACAATTATTGAATATATAAAATATTACAATTATGACAGACCGCAATGGTCACTCAATAGAATGACACCATATGAATATGATAGGTACCTAACTAAGAGAAGACACTTATTATTACCATCAACTTATATCAAATCACAAATTATATATGCATAGAAAAAGCCATGAATTTTCATTCATGACTTATACACCCTTTTTATTTATGTGTCCTTGACATAGGGTATAGTTTAATTGTTGGTCTTCTTTTTTTGTATTTAAAAAGATGATTTGAGAAAATCATCTCTAAACAATCTTTGTTGAACATTCCTCTAGGTTAATAACCTTATCAACAATAGGAAGATAAAATTCAGGTTCATGACTCACAAGAATAACAGCCCCTTTAAAAGCAATTAAGGCTTGTTGCAATGATTCTTTCGCATCCACATCTAAATGATTGGTAGGTTCATCAAGTACCAGAACATTGGCTTCGCGATTCATAATCTTGCATAATCTTGCTTTCGCATTTTCACCACCTGATAAAACCATCATTAAAGATTCAATATGATCTGTCGTTAATCCACATTTCGCTAACATACCTCGAATTTCACCATTGGTACGATCAGGAAACTCATCCCATATATAATCAAGCGCTGTTCTCTTTAAAGCAGCCTCTTCTTGCTTGAAGAAACCAATTTGAACAAATGGATCTTGAATAACGATACCACTATATGGTTTCAGCATTCCAATTAATGTTTTTAATAAAGTTGTTTTGCCTAACCCATTAACACCTTTAATAGCGACTTTTTGAGAACGTTCAAAAGTCATATCCATAGGTTGCGTTAGAGGTGAATCATAACCAATCACAAGATTTTGACATTCAAACAAAACTTTCCCTGGTGTTCTGGCTTCCAAGAAAGAAAAAGTAGGTTTTATTTTTTCTTTAGGCTTATTGATAATATCCATTTTATCTAATTTCTTCTGTCTTGAATGAGCCATATTACGAGTGGCTACTCGGGCTTTGTTTCTAGCTATAAAATCTTCTAATTCAGCAATCTCTTTTTGTTGTTTTTGATAGGCATTTTCTTGTTGTTTTTTCTTTAATTCAGCTTGTTGTAAGTAATAATTATAATCACCCTTATATCTTGTTAATTCTCCATTATCTAAATGATAAATAACATTAATGACATTATTTAAGAATGTTGTATCATGACTGACCAAAATAAAAGCATTCTCATAATTAATAAGAAAGTTTGTTAACCATTGAATATGATGTTCATCTAAATAGTTTGTTGGTTCATCAAGAATTAAAATCATAGGATTCTCTAACAACAATTTAGTAAGCAAGACCTTTGAACGCTGTCCTCCAGATAATTCATCTACCTTCTTATCTAATCCAATTTCATTCAATCCTAAACCACTGGCAATCTCTTTGATTTTCACATCAATTGTATAAAAACCACCATGTTCCAATATTTCTTGTATTTCTCCTACATCTTCCATCAGTTTGGTCATTGCATCTGCATCCGCAGTTGCCATCTCTTCATATATTGATAGCATTTCTTGTTCTAGATCAAAATAATGCCTAAATGCATTTTGTAAGACTTCATATATTGTTTGACCTGGTTGTAGAGTTGTATGTTGATCTAAATAGCCAGTAGTTATTCTTTTACACCATTCTATTTTTCCTTCATCTGGTGCTAATTTCCCAGTAATAATATTTAAAAAAGTTGTTTTCCCTTCTCCATTAGCACCAACAAGTCCAATATGTTCTCCATTAAGCAAACGAAAACTTGCATCTTCTAATATTGTTCTTCCACCAAAATCATGACTCACATGTTCGACATTGAGTATACTCATAAAATCCCTCTTTTCTCATAAGAAAAGGAAGTGTTTACTTCCTTTAAAGTACTTCCATTATACAATAATGATGTTTAATTTCAATCATTTCTTTATGAATTGATTAGGGAAAGTATTGCTACATCATTATTTTCTTGACTTTATAAGAAATCACAAGGGGACTAATGTCCCCTGTGCTTTTCTTTTCTTTTGCGTTGTTGGATAGCAAATTTTTCTTGCCTGATAAAAAGTTGATTATCTTTTGTCTTTTGCTTTTTTGTTTCCTTCATCTGTTCATGAAGTAACTGTAAAGCTTGTTGCGATTTTGTTCCTAACCCCAATGTTTGCATTTGATGTTTAACCATTCTTTGTAACCGTTTAGGATTTTGTTTACGCTCTTTAGCTTTGACAACAACACTTGGACTCCATTTCAAATGTATATATTGCTTTTGAATCATTTGGAGTAACTCTTCAGTCTGTGGTTCAGTTCCAAGGATAACTTTACACACCTGTAAAAAGCCTTGATTTGTCTCCTCAAAAAGACCTACCCAAACACCATCATCAAAATACACACGAAAAGATAATGAAATTTGACCCATAATTTTGTCCTCCTTTGTTTATCATGCACAATGAATGGACGACCAAGGAGGAAGGTTACTGACTGCAAGCAGTGATCCGACTACCAACGGATTCTCAATGTGTTTTTATCTTTGCAACTCTATTATAACACAAAAGATGTACATTCAAAGGGTACATCTTTATCTTATTTAAAATTCTTTTTTGTCCATGATATGGCAACTTAACATATATGATATAAGCAAAAGTACAATACCAATTCCAATCACAATAACTGCTAATCCCGAAGGACCTAAAGCATTAATATTAACTAATAGAGGTGCTAAATCAATATTTAAGAATTCAGCTAATTGAATGAGAATGAATCCAATTGCAACAGAACATCCTACAACCACTACCAATGCAATATTTCCTTTATTTTGCCCAAACTTTAATTGTACTGGTACCATTAATGAAATAAATAACGCCATCAAACCTAGCATAATTGTACATGTCATTAATAATTCAGGAATATTGATGTCAGGCTGAGTTGCATAATTATAAATACAAGTTAAAACTGTAGATACAAACCAAAAACCAATCCCTAATATTATAGCCAATATATATTTAGAGTTGACATAGAGACGACGTGTAACTGGTAATGCCATCAAGAATGAATATCCATTGTCATATTCATCATAGCTAATAGAACTTACTACAAATAAGGACCCAATAATAGTCGAATAACTCACGATAAAAGTAGGATTATAATTCATGAAAAGAAACATAACTGAGAAAACTATAATCATAAATATAAAGCTCTTTTGATTTTTTAATAACATGAAATCCTTGATTAATAATCCTTTCATTATTTTTCCCCCTTAATCATTAACATAATAACATCATCAATATTTCCTTTTTCAACAACAATACTTGGATAATTATCAAGATAATACTGCTTTTGATTTGTTAAGCAACTATAACCAAATGGTTCTTTCTTTATTCTTAATATATACTGTCTGTCTAATTTTTGATATTGATTTTGATCTAATTTTAAGATTGCATAATCACTTAATAAAACATCAGTTTCTTCATGCATAATAACATGTCCATTATGAATCATATATAAATCATCACATAATCCTTCTAAATCACTAGAAATGTGAGAACTGATGAGAATAGAGCGTGATTCATCTTCCTCCATATATTTCCTCAAAACATCAAGCAGTTCATCTCTTGCCAAAACATCCAATCCAGCTGTTGGTTCATCTAAGATAAGAAACTGTGCATCATGTGACAGAGCCACCAGAACCTTTAATTTTGCTTGCATTCCTGTTGAAAATTCTTTGATTTTTTTGTCTTTTGGCAATCCAAATTGTTGACATCTTTCTAAAAATTTAACCTTATTAAATTTCTTATATAAATTTGATAAAACAGGAACAATATCTCCAATCGTTAGATAACCACTAAATCCTGAATCAGATAAAACAACACCAATTTTCTCTTTATCTTTCATATCAAGTTTTTGAACATCTTTTCCAAACAATTCAATAACTCCACTATCCTTTTGAATCAAATTCAGGATAGCCTTAAATGTTGTACTTTTCCCTGCTCCATTTTGTCCAATCAAACCTGTAATACACCCACTTTTGACTTCAAGGGAACAATCAAGTGTAAATTGTTGATAATGCTTTTTTACATTTGTAAGTTTTAGCATAATTTATTCCTCCATAATTAAATGAAATAATTCTTTCATTTCTTCTTTACTCATTCCGCTTCTTAATCCTTTTTGGATGGCCTTCTCCAAATCAGATTCCACTTCTTTTCTTTGTTCTTCTTTTAACATTTCCTGATTAGCTGCACCAACATAGGTTCCTTTTCCATGTACAGTCACAGTAAATCCTTCTTCTTCAAGATAATCGTACGCTTTCTTGACTGTTAGAGCACTAATTTTTAGTTCTTTAGACAAAGAACGAACAGATGGTAATATATCATTTTCTTTTAATATACCATTAATGATCATGGCTTTGATTTGTTCGATAATTTGCTCATATATAGGTACCATTGACGAATTGTTAATAATGATTTTCATATTTTTCCTCCTCTGTTCACAAACAGTATATAACAGTATAGAACTGTTGTCAACTGTTATATACTGTTTGTTTATGTTTTTTTATTCTATTAACCATATCTTAACATAATTTTCATTCATTCTTGATAGTTATTTTCTTTCTATTTTATATAATATAAGTGAAGAAGGTGGTTATATGGAACGTCAAATCAAACAATATAATGAATACACATTCGCAGCACTTGCTTTTTCTCTACTTTCCCTAGTTGGTTCATTATTAAGTGTTCTCAATGCTATAACACTGATTACAACATATCAGCTTCTTCAAGAAGCAAAGAAACATGGCATCAGCCAACGTCAAAACAAAGTGATATCAGCTATATTTGAAGCCAGTCTTTTGCTTACATTATGTATCACAATTTTATATGTATCTATTCAATTATAATCTTCAATAGAATGAAGACCAGGAGTTCTCCCCACTCTTGGTCTTTTATCTATATTTATGTTCATGCATTTGAAAGCGACAGACAATGAGAGTTGCAATTACGATAACAACGCCATAGATAATATATACAAGCATTAAGGCTAAAAGACCTTTTGCCAACATCGAAGAAATATCATAAGTACTATTTACAAACCTTTCATCAACAATATCTACAGTTAGTCCTTAAACATCAAAAGCCTTATTTTTAAATAAAAACCCATAGTCCTGCAACTTGACATACTATAGCATAGTATAAATACCCCCCTTTTTAAACATATTTACCATCTCCCTTATTGGAACTTATTCTATCATTCTCTATTAAAAAATTTTTTCATTTTCTAAAAACACTATTTGAAGAAGAAAAAGACCTTCTTCAAAAGGTCTTCATTACATTTATTCATTTGCTTGAATATATACACTGACACTCCCACCATTGACTATAAAGACACCATTTCCCTGCCCATCAATTTGAATATGTGCCTTATAATTCCCAAGCGCATCATACCAATATGTCCCAGCATATTGAAGACCAACATACATAGTTTTACAGCCTCCAACACTATCGCTCATCAGGCAAACTAAGCCACTCTTTTGCAGACCATCACGAACCCAACCTATAATACTGCTATCATCAAAATAATCTCGTTGTAATCCTAAGGCATAATTCTTTCTTAAAAACAATAAACAATCTAACATCTCTGATTTCCCAGAAATCTGACTATATGGGATTCCATAATAATCACCATAAAATATGCAAGGATAACCATCTTTTCTTAACAGTATTAAAGCGTAAGCAAGAGGTTTAAACCAATCAGCAATCCATGATTGTAATCCTTGAGATGGCTGAGTATCATGATTATCAACAAAAGTCACAGCTTTATCATTTGCTATCTGAACCAATGTTCCGTCAAAAATCTTAGCCATATCATAATTCCCATTGGCATATGAAGCCTCATAGAAATGATAATGTAAAGGCACATCAAATAAAGAGACTTCTCCCTCCACTTCATTTAAATAATTGCACAAGCGACGGACATCACCATGCCAATATTCCCCAACTGTAAAGAGTTCTTTTTGATAATGTTGCCTCAACTGACGAATCAAGTCTTTATAAAAATGGGCTCCGATATGTTTCACTGCATCTAAACGAAAACCATCAAGTCCAGTGACTTCCAAATACCACTGTGCCCAATCTTCTAATTCAGCAACAACATGAGGATTAGAAAAATCAATATCAGCTCCCATTAAATAATCAAAATTGCCATTTTCACCATCTACTTGAGTATCCCAATGTTTATCTTTAAATAAAAAGGTTGCATGACGTTTTGACAAAATATCATAATCTATTCCATCAAAACATGTCCAGTTCCATGTAAAATCACTATAAACTTGTTGTCTTTTTGGAAATGTAAAAACAGTAGGAACTTCGATTGTTTCTTCACCACTTGTCACTTCATTTTTATTATTTTGATTGACTTCATAAGCTTTTACAAATTCATTTGCATCAGCACCCATTTTATGATTGAGAACAATATCTCCATAAGCCTGTATACCAACTTCATGTAAAGCACAAATTGCATCTCTATATTCTTCTTTTGTCCCATACTTTGTACGAATGGTTCCCTTTTGATCAAATTCACCTAAATCATAAATATCATATACGCCATAACCTACATCATGAATTCCACCAATTCCTTTAAAAGCCGGAGGCATCCAAACAGCTGTTATTCCTATTTCTTTTAAATGCAAGGCATCTTTTTTTAATAAAGTCCATAAATGTGGTTCTGGACTTAAATACCATTCAAAATATTGCATCAATACTCCATTTTCCATTTTAACACCTCCATAGTCTCTCTATTATACACCTTTTTGCTTATAATAAAAAGATAATTATTATTGCTTTTAGCAATGATAATGATATAATATTTGCGAGGTGAAAATAATGACAACAATTATATTAGATACGATTCAAGAAGAAAAACTAAAATTAATTTGTAAAGAAAAAAAGCAAGATATAACAAGGTTTATTCATCATTTAATTTGGGAAGCAATTGAAGATGAGGAAATGACTAAACTGGCAGATAAGGCTTATGCTGAATTTTTAAAAGATCCTGTGACTTATTCATTAGAAGAAATACAGGAAATGTATCATTTATGAAATATCAATGTATTTTTACAAAAAATGCAGAGAAGGAATTTAGTAAAATAGATTCATATCAGCAAAAAAAGATAGATACATGGATAATTCATAATCTTAAAAATTGTATAGTTCCTCGTCAATACGGAAAATCTTTATCTGGTCAATTGCAAAGATACTGGTCATACCGTGTTGGGAATTATCGTATTATCTGTGAAATTGATGATGAAAACAAAAGCATTTATATCATGACAATTGGACATCGCAGTGATATCTATGACAAAATGATTCGTGAAGAAGACATCTTATATGAAACTGAAAAAATAGAGGATGAGTATTAAACCCAGCCTCTATTTCATTAATTGATCAATAACACCTATCATTTCCTCAATTTTTTTATCAGCATCTTCAGAATCCATTGCATCATGTACACAATGTTTCATATGAGCCCCTATAATCTCTTTATTGGCACGCTTTAAGATGGCTTGAGTCGCCATGATTTGATTAGAAACATCGACACAATAGCGATCTTCTTCAATCATCTTCAAAATACCATCAATTTGTCCTCTTGCGGTTTTTAACAAACGTGTGACTTGTGACTTATCAGCTTTCATTATTCAAACCCTACGACTTTATATCCAGCATCTTCAACTGCTTTTGTTAAAACTGTTTCTTCAACATCATGATCTAATTCGATATTTGCACAATTGTTTTTCAAATCAACAGTGGCTTTCACACCATCAATACCATTTAATGCTTTTTCAACATGTGCTTGACAATGAGCACACATCATTCCTTCAATATTCATTTTTTTCATCATCTTTCTCTCCTTTTTTCTGATCGTTTGTTTCGGTTTAAAAAATCTTAATCTTAAAGCATTACTAACTACAAAGACTGAACTTAAACTCATGGCTGCTGCTCCAAACATTGGATCTAATAACCAGCCAAAGAATGGATAAAATAGTCCTGCTGCAATTGGAATTCCAATGACATTATAGAAGAACGCCCAGAAAAGATTCTCTTTAATATTTCTAATAACAGCATGACTGAGTTCAATGGAATGAACAACATCTTGTAAATCATTTTTCATTAAAACCAAATCTGCTGAATCTATAGCAATATCAGTACCAGATGTCATCGCAATTCCAACATCAGCTCTCATCAAAGCTGGCGCATCATTAATTCCATCGCCAACCATAATGACAGTACGCCCCTGCGCTTGTAAATCTCTGATATGTTTTTCTTTATCTTGAGGTAAAACTTCAGCAATAACTTCTATTCCTAATTTATCACCAATCGCTTTGGCTGTCAAAGCATTATCTCCTGTTAACATATAAACAGATAAATTCATATCTCTTAATGATTGAATAGCCTGCTGACTTGTTTCCTTTAAAACATCACTCACAACAATCATACCTATCAATTGTTCATCTAATGCATAGTAAAGAGGTGTTTTTCCAAAACTAGCCAACTTTTGTGATGTTTCATAAACATCTGATAAATCAATACCATGTTCTTCCATCATCCGTTTGTTTCCAGACAAAAGAGTCTTACCATTGAGTTTTCCTATTAACCCTTGCCCTTGCACCATTTCAAATGAATCAACTGTTTGAAATGTCAAATCCATTTGTTGAACATATTCAACAATGGCTTTAGCAAGCGGATGTTGTGATGCATTTTCAATAGCAGCTGCTGTTTTCAACAATTCTGTTTCACTTATATGTTGTGGATAGATATCCGTTACTTGAGGTTTCCCTTTGGTTATTGTTCCTGTTTTATCCAAAACAATACTATCAGCCTTTGACAAAAGTTCTAAATTTTCTGCTGATTTAATGAGTATCCCTAATTGAGCACCTTTTCCAGTTCCAACCATAATAGCCGTTGGTGTGGCAAGCCCTAAAGCACATGGACAAGAAATAACCAAGACAGCAATTGCACATGTTAAGGCAAAATGAAATGTTTGAGCGCCAAGCGTTATCCACCCAATAAAAGTCAATAACGAAATCACCATGACAATAGGAACAAAGATACCACTAATTTGATCAGCTAATTTTGCAATCGGAGCTTTCGATGAACTCGCATCTTCAACCAGCTGAATAATTTTTGAAAGAGTTGTATCACCACTTGTATGAGTTACCTTCACCTGAATATAACCTTCTACATTCATTGTTGCTCCAATAATTTTATCATCAACAGATTTATCAACAGGTAAACTTTCACCTGTAATCATAGATTCATCAATCGATGTCTGTCCCTTTATAATCACACCATCAACAGGAATGCTTTGTCCTGACTTCACAATAACAATATCTCCAATTTGGACATCTTCAATGGCCACAACAACTTCTTGTCCATCTATCAAAACAGTTGCAGTTGAAGGCATTAAATTCATTAATTTTTCTATCGCTTCTGATGTTTTCTTTTTAGAACGAGATTCTAAATATTTTCCCAATGATATTAATGTTAAAATCATCCCAGCTGACTCAAAATAAAGTTGCATCATATACTGATGAGCCTCATTCATATTGCCATGACCTAAATCATAGCCCATCATAAAGATAGCATAAATACTATAAATAGCTGCTGCAGCTGAACCTATGGCAATCAAAGTATCCATATTGGGACTCTTATGCCATAATGACTTGAATCCTCTTTGGAAATAACCACGATTGATATACATGATGGGTAATGTTAAAAATAATTGTGTCAATGCAAAGACCATCATATTTTCATGTCCAAGTAAAATATCTGGAAGTGGTGCTCCCATCATATGTCCCATTGAAATATAGAATAGTGGAATCAAGAATACAAATGATAAAATCAATGACTTCTTTTTCTCATCAATACTCTCATTTTGAGTTGTCTGTTGAACCTCTGTTTTCTCTGGCATAGCCTTATAACCCGCCTCTTCAACAGTTTTCATAATCAAAGCATCATTGACTTTGTCTTCATCAAACTCCACAACCATAAAATTGCTTAAAAGATTGACATTCACACTTTGAATACCATCAATATGTCGAATGGCTTTATCAATATGTGCACTACACGCACTACAAGTCATACCAATAATATCATACTTTCGTTTCATAACAATACCTCCCACCCCTAAGGGGTATACTAACATTATATACATTCTTTCTGATTTGTCAAAGCATATGAAAAAAGAAGTTATCTTTATGATAACCCCTTCACTCTTATTTATACTTTATAACCTTACGATATCCTGTTACAAAATCAACCTCATTCTCTAATTCCTCACCTTTTTTAAAATGCTGTAGATTACGAATAACAAGATCAGTGAAATAATCTCTTGCACTTTTCCAAGCATATCCACCTGAAGCATGAGGTGTTATCAATACATTCTTCAAATCCCATAAGTCATGTTCTTGATTTAATGGCTCTTCTTCAACAACATCTAAGCCAACCCCATAAAGATGTCCAGTTTCCAAAACTTCAATTAAATCATTTGTACATATTGCACTTCCTCTGCCAATATTAATAAGAACAGCATCACCCTTCATCAAGAATAAACGTTTTTTATCAAACATATGAATTGTTTCTCTGGTTTGCGGTAATGCTAAAATAACAAAATCAGCTTGCGGTAAAACTTCATCAATATGACTTGTTGTATACAGTTCATCAATACATGGAGGGAGCGGCGATAAAGTTCTTTTAACACCTATAATATGACAATCAAATGCTTTTAAACGCTTTGCTAATTCATATCCTAAATCTCCTAATCCAATAATTGCAACTGTACTCTGATAAAGCTCTTTTCCAGTGGAAACACTCTGCCATAAGTGTTCATCCATATGATGGATATAAGTCTTAATATTCTTATTTAATGTAAGAATCAAACCTAATGTATGCTCAGCAATAGCTTTTCCATACGTACCACTCGCATTTGTTAATTTTGTGCGAGGATGCAGTAAACCTGCTTTGACATAGCCATCACTCCCAGCACTATGTAACATCATTAATTGTATATTATCTCGATTCAAATTGACATGATCAGCAACATTTCCAACAATCACATCACAGTTATCTATCATATTCTGAGTCACAGTATGCCCATCGCCATAAATAAATTCATCTTCCAAAAAACTCATTTCAATCTTCTCAAAGTTCTCTTTTTGTAAAGGTGCTAACATTAGTATTCTCATATAACTCCTCCTTGATAGCATTATAACACCTTTTGTTCTATTACAGATAAAAAACTTAGATATATGAAAAGAAATCACTTTATTGACGAGTCAAAATTCCTTCTTCTCATACCTAAAATCAGTGGGAACAGAGTTAACATCTTAACGAATCTATTTGATTTCTACTCTTTAAGTTTTACTTGCATCTTATCATGAATAAACTCTGTCAAAAAGAAAAATCACCATATGGTGATTAATCAATAAATTCATTATAAATTGCTTTAATAGCTGGTTCAAAATAACAATTTCTAACACCAATAATAATATTTAACTCACTTGATCCCTGATCAATCATCTTGATGTTAATATTTTCTTTAGCAAGGGCATTGAACACTCTCGCAGCTGTTCCTCGACTTGCTTTCATACCACGACCAACGACAGCAATTAATGCCAAATCTGATTCAAGTTCAATCGAATCTGGTTGAACTGCTCGATGGAGTCCTGCCAAAACATCTTGTTCTTTATCAATAAATTCATCAGTATTCACAATAATTGTCATTGTATCAATACCAGAAGGCATATGTTCAAAAGACAAATCATGTGCTTCAAAAACTTCTAATACTTTACGCCCAAATCCAATCTCAGAGTTCATCATATCTTTTTCAATCATAACAGTTGCAAAACCTTTTGTTCCTGCAATCCCAGTAATAACATGGGCAGGTTTATGACATGTGCTTTCAACAATTAAAGTTCCTGGATCTTCGGGATGATTTGTATTTTTTATATTAATAGGGATCCCTTCACTACGTACTGGGAAAACAGAATTTTCATGAAGAACAGAAGCTCCCATATAAGATAATTCTCTTAACTCTTTATACGTAATTGTTTCAATCACATCAGGCTCCTTCACAATACGTGGATCAGCAATTAAAAAGCCAGAGACATCAGTCCAGTTTTCGTATAAATCTACTTTTCCATTTTTAGCAACAATTGAACCAGTAACATCAGAACCACCACGTGAGAATGCTTTAATAATCCCCGAACCATCATTTAATGACCCATAGAATCCAGGTATAACTGCATTTTCAACATTGGCTAAGGCAGCAGATAAAATAGGATCTGTCTTTTCAATATCATAATTCCCATGTTCATCAATAAAAATAACATCTTTAGGATCTATAAACTGAAATTCAAGATAATGAGCTAGAACTTTCCCATTTAAATATTCTCCACGGCTAGCTGCATAATCTTCACCAATTTGATCTTCAAATGCTTTTTTCATGATTTCAAAATCTTCATCTAAAGAGATATTTAATTTTAACCCATCAATAATATCTTGATATCTTTCTTTGATTTCTTCAAATGTTGCATTGAATTCAGATTTGTTTTGAGCACGATAAGCCTTATATAATAAATCAGTCACTTTTGTATCTTCTTTAAATCTTTTTCCTGGTGCACTTGGTACAACAAATTTTCTTTCCTTATCTTCTTTAATAATTTGATATACTTTTTTAAATTGCTTGGCATCTGCTAAAGAAGATCCACCAAATTTAACAACTTTACTCATAAATTCTCCCCTTTTCAATCACATATGTTATACATAAGAATACAATATTCTCATCTCTTTATCAATAGATTTCATATTTAATCAATAAAAGAAGTCATATACTTATTTTTTGAATTCATCTATTTGTTCATCAGTAAAATAATTTCTTCCCATTTTTAACACATCCTTTCTTTAAGTATACAAAAATACCCTATAGATGACACGCTTTTTTATTTCGTGTCCATTCTATAGGATATAGATTCATAAACTTCTTTTATTGTAAGAGATTGTCGTCACCGTCTCTCTCAATTGAACCTGTTAATATCAAAAGTGCATCAATAATACCCCAAACAACAGAAACAAATGTTGTAAGACCAAAGGTCAAAATTCCCATAAAGAATAAAACTATTTGTATAAATCCTTTAGATGAGTAACCTAAATAAAAATTATGAACACCTAAGCCACCTAAAATGATGCCTAATAAAATTGCTACAACTTTTGATTTATAAACTATCGGTTTATTTCTTTCAGGTATGATATGGTAGCCACAAGTTAAACATGTCTCCATATTTCCTTCAATCTCTGCACCACAATTAGGACAATGATTTCTTGGCAAAACTATTTTACTACCACAAAAACTACAAAATTGACTACCCTCTTTAATTTCTTTCCCACAATTTGGACAATACATTTTATCCCTCTTTACTTTCTAAAAGTGATTTCACTTGTTTGGTCATTCATACTTTCAATGATTGCCAATGATTCTAAATGATATCCAGCTTCTCTTATTTTATGGCCACCCTCTTGATACCCTTTTTCAATCACAATTCCAACACCTTCAACAACACCACCAGCTTGTTGAACCAAATCAATCAAACCAAAAATAGCACATCCATTCGCTAAGAAATCATCAATAATTAAAACATGATCATCTTGATTTAAATATTGCTTTGAAACAACAACATCGTTTGTTTTTTGATGTGTATAAGAATCTATACGGGTATGATAAAGTTCATCTGATATATTTGATGTTTTTGCTTTCTTTGCAAAAACAACAGGAACATAACCAAAATGTCTTGATGCCATAACAGCAACACCAATACCACTTGCTTCAATTGTTAATATTTTTGTGATTTTTTTATCTTTAAATAATTCTTTAAATTCTTCTCCCATTTTTTCTAGAAAAGAAACATCTATTTGATGATTTAAAAAACTATCTACTTTCAAGACATTTCCTTCTTTAACAATACCTTCTTTTAATATTTTTTCTTCTAATGCTTTCATAATACTCCTTATACCATTTGTTGATAAACAACTCTAAATATTTGTTTTTTTATTTGGTCAAATGAATAAACATTGATGGATTCCGGATAACTCATCAACATCAGATTCACTTCTGTTGCATTTGACCTTAATGTAGGCTGAATATAATGAAAAGGATTTAAAACATAACCATTTCTTTCATAGAAACCAATGCGACGTTTTGAGATATCATCTGTTGGTTCTTCCACTTCCAATATAAGAAGTTTATGAGGAAATAAAGTTTTCATTTCATCTAAAAGAATACTTCCAATACCTTGTCCACGTACAGATTCATCCACAGCAAAGTTTTCCAAATATACAAAATCATCAAATTCCCAAATAAGCAATGCTCCAGTTAATTTGTTATTTTGATAATAACCATAAACATCAAACTCACCTTTTTCTAATAAAGGAAGCATTTTTTCATATGGTCTTAATTCAGCTGGTATAAATGCCTTTTCAAACAATGCATAGACTTCATCAAACTCTTGTATGTTTAATTTTTTCATTCTTAATTCCTCCTCTTCCATATTTTAACATATTAAAAAGAACATACAAGTAAAAGTATGTTCTAAGCAACTTCTTTCCATAAACCATGAAGATTACAATATCCATAGACTTCTAATGCTTCATCATCTTCTGACAGTTCAAATGTAACAATAGGTGTATCTAAATATGACAACATTTTGTATTGTCCACCTTGTTTGGTTTTTAAGAAAATCATAGAGATATGATGTTCTTGTGTCATTGGATGCATGACATCACCAACTTTTACTTTCACTTGTTGTTTTTCTTTTGTGATAATTGGTTGGTGTTTTGTTTCATCGCCTTCATGTTTTTCTACAAGAACATGAAGTAATTCTTCACTATCTTGAACTTCTTCATCAAATTGTAGAAAAAAGTTATCATTTTTGTTTTTATAAAAATGCATTTTTATCATCTCCCATTTCATTATGGGTATTTATTACATTTTTATTCTTATTTTTCTATTTCATATGGCCAATCGTTAATTCCACCAAAATCATATACATGTGTATAGCCTAGTTTAACTAATTTTTGTGCTGCTTTTGCACTACGACTCCCACTTCGACAATAAACCAATACAGTTTGATCTTTATCAGGAAGTTCCTGATTGTTTTCTTGAATCTGTGATAAAGGTATTAATTGAGCCTCTCTGATATGACCTTGCTGATATTCACTTTCTTCTCTTACATCCAAAATAACAACATCTTGTGTTCCCATCATTTCTTTAGCATCTTTTGCTGAAATTGTTTCATATGTAACAGAAGATGTACACCCTACTAAAAAAAGACCTGTAATCATTGCTTTTAAACTTTTCATATGTTTCTCCTTTTCAGTATGACTAATATAAACTACATCATATTTTATACTTAAATCAAATTCTTCCCATTCATAATAGAGATATTCTTTTCTTTATATTATCATGTTTCATATTATCTGACTATTCATATGCAATAGAAATCCAGACAAGGTTAGACATACTTCGCAATTCTTGACATTATTTTATAAATTGTGACTATAAATATTAGACATTATCCTTGCAAATCAAACAAATACTGGCTATATCCTTGAGATTTATATAAGCGCTTTATATAATAGAATTAACAAAGGCCTTTGCGAATATCTTTATTGCATGAAGGAGAATATAACTATGAAAAAACTGAATAAAGAACAAACATTTCTAACCATTAAGCAACAGATTCTAACACACAATCCAGAATACGTTGCGGAGATTTACTATGCTTTAGGTGCCAATAAACAAGCATTAGAAAAAATAAATGATGTTTATTATGAAATGGTACTCCATAATAATAACGAAAAGGATTCATATATCCAAGACTACAAAAATCAGCTTTATAGCCTTATAAACAATAATCAAAACATTCCACACATTGATTTAACAACAAAATTAACAGATACATTTCACGCTATTAACATGAGTTCTCATGAAACACTTTTATACTGTCATCAAAGTTTCTGGTTACATATCAAAAATCATATCCAAACATTTCATTATCATGATTATCAAGATATTTTTAATAATGAAAAAGCTCAATATCTATTTGAGGACTGGCTAATTGAAGTAGATGAGGATTTAAATCATATCCATCAGACGAAAGAACTTCTTACTATTATTTCAGATATAAAAGAAATGATTAACTTCTCTAATAATCATCATATATTAAGTTTAATTTTAAGCATTGAAGCAGAATGTTATGAACAATTAGGACAAGAAACACAATGTGATTATTTCTATCAGCAGAATATAAAAAAAGAGCCTCATGATCCACAACTTTATCTTGGCTATCTCTTAACTCTCTTTGATCGCTATCATCATCATATATCACAATTCTATCAAAATATTCCTTTTCATCATTTAGATAACTCTCCATCTAAATATGAAATTATTGATTTTATGGAAGAACAGTAAGACTAAAACCCACTATTTTAAATAATGGGTTTCTTTTCATGATAGTTAGTATTCATCAAAATCATCTTCAAAATTATTTTCATAGGTAATTCTTATAACATAATAATCTTCTAAAATCATTTCATTGAATACATCTATATCAAATTCTTCATCATCACAAAATTCTTCAAAATCCATACCTTGACTTGCTAAAATCGCTTCAAAATCTTCTGGTTCATTATCATAATACATATCTAGCAGATAATGCATATCTTTCCATATACCATAACCAGCACCATCAAGAATTCTTAACTTTTCATTATTAAATATATGATTATGAAATTTTATTTCTAAAACAGATATTTCTAATTCCTAGTTTTCTCCATCTTTTTGAGTTCTTTGAGACTAGAAATAGTCTTTTATAACAAATTATAGATTTTCTTATCAAATTCTTTTTCATCAGTATTTCCTATCATAACTTCAATTAAAAGCATCCGCAATAATCTTTCCATAAAAGTTTTTGTTCAACTTGCAGTAGTTCTTTTTGAATACTTTGAAGAGATTTTTGAATTTTTTTATCTTGAAAATTCATAAGTACCTTATAACAGGCATTTAAATAATGTTCAGTATTCTTATAAAAACTATTCTTACCACCTTTCTATACTCATATCATATTACAAGAATTGCTATAAAAATATTGAAATCAATTTATTATTAATAAAAGTCTTCAGAGTATTTTTGTAAAATAAAGGATGCTATTGTAGGAATTATCATAATAATTTAAATCAAAAGAAGGTAATCATGAAACATAAATATAATAAATACATGACATTATTCTTAAAACCATTAGAGAATATAACAAAATACCTGTTACTTAAATTTTACATGATGAGGAATATTTTATTTAAAATGAAAACTTGCAAAAGAAATGAATACTATAACAATACTTATAAATTTTTTATTGCATATAAAAAGGACAGATTTGTATCTGCCCCTTAATTTATGAATTAAGCTTCAATTTCTGCTTTCCATAATCCATGTAAATTACAATATTCATAAACTTCAACAGTTCCTTTATAACCACCTAATGCAAAAGTTGCAACTGGTTCATCATCAGCTGTTAAATCAGCACGTAAAACTTTATTTCCAACTACTGCAAAGATTGCAGTGATCAAATGTTCTTCTGTCATTGGATGAGCCACTTCTCCAACTTTAGCTGTTAAAACATCGCCTTCAATTGATAATACAGGAACATGTTTTTCAGTTGCTGCATCAGTTGTATTGGCAACTAATTCTACCATCGGTTCACCACAACAAACAACTGGTACTCCTTTATCTAATACTTTTTCAACTACATTTCCACAATGCATACATTTGTACAATTTCATATTTTTATTCCTCCTATTTATTTTACATTTCTATTCTATCATCTATATGAAAAAGGTGCTAATCATATGCACCTTATTTTTTATCTTATATTTTTTTATAACAAAAGTCTCATATATAGCAATTACTATAACAATACCTGGCATCACATTGTATTTTTGTAATATCTTCTATCACTTCTTGTCTTTCTTTGTTTTTATAATCCAACTCTTCATTGTCCATATGGTAGTTCTTCTATCAAGTCTGCAATATAGCAATGTAACGCATTGGTTAATTTTTTAATATTCACTACACTTGCGTTGTTAATAACCTTTTCTCTTTGTTCATAAACTAGAATTACATTTAAAGATACTCCAGATTTCAAAGCAAGTTTTAACTGTGACAATACTTGTGCTTTTCTAATCTGCTGCAAATGCGTTGGCTGATGATATTTATCAAAGATGTAAGACATAATATCCAAAAATTTTTGAATAACTGCTTTATGCAATGAATAATACATATCAACTATTTCTCTGGCAGAAACAACATCAAAGATTTTCTTAAAACTTTTTTGTGAAATCCATTGATAGTAAGCTACAACATATCCACACCAATATTTTGGATATTTGTAAATATGAACTCAAATATTAAAAAGTATTTTATTCCAAACTTCCTTATGTAAAAATTCATAAAAACAACCAATAAATAAACATATTAAATATATTTGCTATAACAAATAAGTATTGTTCATCTCATACTAAAGGAACATTTATAAACTATATTATAAATTACATGATATGATATTTAAATAATATTTACTGTTGTCATATTCAATAGCCTGTATTTAAAATGTGAACTAATATTTTCATATATTTTCTTCATTAATATAACTTGCAATAAGTTCATTTATTAAATCTTTATTCGCCCAAAATGTTCTTTTTGTTATATTATTTCCATTAGAAAACTCAAATGTGTCACTTGCATTTATTGCTTTAGGACGAACATGGAAATTTAATTTTTGACTTACTTTAGGAAATAATGTTTCATCACCCTCTTGAAATGCCTCTATTGTCTTCTCAAACACATTTCTTCCATCTTCAATATACTTTTTAAACGTAAATTTTTCTATAAAGTGAACCTGCACAATTTCTTTTCCATTATCCTCTTTCACTTCATTATCTAACACAAATAAAGGAAATTTCTTTCCCAAAAATTATCTGAATTTGGAATCATTAAAAATAATGTATTCATTTTCATATTCACTATTCATCTGATATATTTCAGAAAATGTTGACCCTGGAAAAGGATAGGCTTCACAACATTTTCCTGATATTCTATTAATGACTCTGAAATTTTCTATTGGTATATTATATTTTGATAAATAATTTGATATTACCACTGAAATAGAGTATCTAGACTTAATATTCTTTTGCAGATAAGTCAACAGTTGATTACAATCAAATTTTGATACTTTATCATTTTCATATGTTTTTTTCATTAAATCTTTGTTATCTAAATAACTTTTAAATAAATCATCTTTTTTAAAATCATTTAATGTAATTTCATTGTGTGAAACTCTCTTCATGGATTTTACAAACTCATCAAAGGCTAAAAAATAATCTTCACTAGAATAGTCGTTATCTAATACATAAGATGTAAAGTAGTTTTTTCCATATTTACAGAACACTATATCTTCTTCACTTAAATATAGTTCTTCCCGCTCTTTTTTATAAGTTTTCCACCATTTATCTATTTCTCCTATAGTACGAAATTCTTTAAGTAATTCTTCACTTTTCCCATTAAATCTCTCTGCAGCTTGCTCTATAATAGATTTCAAGTCATTTTTTCTCAAATTCTTACTTCTACCTGGTTTCATAGTACATAATAAGTATTTTTTTGCAAAATCCAGTGCACTATATCCTTGATCAAACACAGAATTATACCCTTCAGGTACAATCTCTATTTTCCCTTTTTTTAGAATTTTATTTAGTCTTTTTGCTTCATCTGAATCTGCAATGATATGTTCTGGTAATATAGGAACCTGAGTATTCAATCCACAAGTGATAGGCTGAACATAATGCTCATTCCCATGAATAATTATCGATTTTACAAATATCGATTTTGATGCATCTTCCAAAGATTTATCAATATCTATGTTAATATTATCAAAGTCTTGAAATATACTTAAAAGTTCTAACTTTAATTCCTTAATGCTATTATAAAACCCAGTTATAGTTTGCGCTCCATTGATGACACTAACATTTTTAGGATTCAAAACAATCTTCTTACCTACTCTTTCAAATTCTTCTTGATCATATGAAAAAATAGTTATACCATTATGACAAAACCAAAACTTATTGGGAGAATTTTTAACTAAAATATCCCTACTAATACCAAGAAGTTCCTCTAACTGCATTCTATCAATCTCATTACACAAAGCATTATATACGTGGACACACAAATATTTTTTAAATTCCTTTTTTATATCACCAATAGTTTTATCTCCTTTGTTACCCTTCCTAATATTTTTTTTAAACAAATCATTACCAGTAACATTAAATAGTTTTTTTAATTCAAAAAATGAAATATTATATATGTATCCTTTTACATCTGAGGTATACGAATTCTTTCCATCTAAATATTCTACATAATTTGTTTCATCATCTATATTTAAACTTATTTTTTGATTCAATTCCATATATATAGAGATTTTTGAAGCAAATATATCCTTTAATCTTCTTCGCTCCTTTGCAGTTTTAAGATTATCAAAAATAGATTGATAGAAATTCATTTCATCATCCCAATTATTAAAAATTATAACTGGAATAAAAAACATATCCAGAGCAGAATTTTTATCATTAAGGTCACGTTCGAATTTTAAATAGTCTTCAATATCTTGCTTTTTACTGGCATTATATATCAAATATCGTTCAATATCTGACATATCATTTATAGCTTCAAACTCATATAAAGTATTATTATCATTTAGGGATGAAAGATTTATAGAACCATAATCAGATAATAATCCTTGTCTTTCCACTAGCATGTCTATTGCATAATTTAACTCATCCATCTTATCTTCCTCCAAAATATCCATTAAGTAATTTAAATTTATAATCCAATTCTTTTAACAACTTCATTCTATCCACATCTGTCAAATTATATTGTTTCATTATATATTGTATTAGCTCATCTTTATCTTTTCTAATACGTCGTAGTTTATTTATTGAACTCAAATGAGTACTCATTGTCATTTCATATTTAACTTGTTGAATTCTATTTTCCATTTCATCTTGAACACTAAATTGTTTAATTTGATACTCGTTTTCAATAAATTTTTTTCGAGCATATATTGCAATCTTATCTTTTTCTGGAAAAAGAATTGCCTCATTTATTTTAAATATTTTATCTAAATCATCTACTATCCTCTCTTTATCAGACGCATTAATTTTTACATATTTATAATATACTTCATCTAATGGCGTAAATACCTGACTAGGGAAAAATATAAATCCTCCTTTTTGTGCTTTTATTCTTTCATTTGCATAACTTTCTGAGAATACGAGAAAATTCTTTTGAAACATAATATTTTCATTAACATTTAAAACATTTTCATATAACTGTTCTATAAACCCTGAATGTGGTGACTGATATTCTGGAAAACCAAAAACATAAAGATATCCATCCTTATTCAACGAATTCTCATCATATTTACATGTAAAATATAATGCGACCAAGCAATCAAATGTTATATCTAACATTCTGCTTAGTGCAGCATAATGTTGTGTATCTGTGGCTTTATCAATCCATTTATCATTATCCTTTATTAAACCCAAATCGCAAAAAAGATCAAACAAATAATTTTCTTTATAAATATACTCGCTTTCTCTAAACATAGAAGGCATTAACTTTGTATTTTCAAAATTTCTTGATTCACCTCTAAAAGCAATTAATATTTTTTTGTCATAGTGCTCATAATAACTCTTTTCAAGTCTATCAATACATTCTCCAATTTTAGCTAAATAACCAAAAATATTCATATTTCCACCCCTTCATACTGTTTATTTTATAATATATATAAAAAAAAGACAAACAATTACAAACAAATTGTAATTATTCATCATTAACAATATTAGAAATAAAATATTCTAATTGTGCTATTATCCCTGTGACTAATGCATTACCCATCATAAAATAACGTCTTTTCTCAGGCATATCAGTTTTTGTCCAGTCATCTGGGAAGTTCTGCATTCTCTCTGCCTCTATTGGAGTAATAAATCTTAATTTCTGAAAATTTTCATCAAAAATTATGTGTGTACTTCTATTTATACTAGCTTCACTTGTCAACATTGTTCGTCCAGGTAAATCAAGACTATCATAAGGTGACATAGCTCCTTCAGAATATGTATATGTTGATCCATCAGGCCTTGTTCTCTTTTTCTTTTTAGAATCACGAAGGTCTTTAAATTGATTAATTTGTTTCTCTGTTAAAACATATTTTTCTAGATTGCTTTGCTTGTCTAAAATATCTCTTAATGGTGTAAATTGTATCAGTAGAGATTGCACCTTTTTTGTCCAAACATCCCCTTCTATCATTACACCAGCATTTTCAAAAGTTTCATGAAACTTTTTTGTCATTATAACCCTATCTTTATAATTTTTACGTCCAATACAATATTCTCTTTTCTTGTTTCTTTCAATTGCTTCTATATCAATAGGAAAAGCTTTAGCAAATATCCCTTCTGATAAAACAATGTCTTCTAATACAGATTCTGTAATTACATTATTATACCTTGTTGTTCTTTGCCAAGCAAATATATATACTCTACGTCTTCTTTGAGCAAACCCATAGTCTGCTGCATTAATTACGCGCCACTCTACATTATATCCATAATCATGAAAAGTCCTTAGCATTATTCCAAAATCTCTTCCACGTTTTGTTGATGGAGACTTTAATAATCTATCAACATTTTCTAATAAAACAAAAGGTGGCTGTTTTACTTCTAGAATTTTTGCAATTTCCCAAAAAAGAACCCCTTTTTTTCCTTCAATTCCTTTTTCACCTGACAATGTTCTTGCCACAGAATAATCTTGACAAGGAAATCCTCCAACCAGTAACGTATGATTGGGTATATCTGACTTATTTACTAGTGAGATATCCACATTTGAATGATTCTCATTTCCAAAACGTTTGCAGTAACAATCAAATGCATGTTGAACTTTTGTAGATGGTTCCCATTGATTAGCCCACACAAAGTTCCATTCACCATTTTCTATTGCTCTTCCATTTTCGTCAAACCCAGTTATATGATTCAATCCAACTCTAAAGCCACCAACACCTGCAAATAGCTCAACTACTGTCTTCTCCATCTATACCAATTCCTTTCAAAACATGTTATAATTATACAAATAAAACTATTCTGTATCAAGAATTTTAGTATTTATTTTCATGAATATTTCTTAGTATAACATTTTCACACAAAAAGATCAATAAGCAGGAGGAGAAAATTTTTATGCAAAATATCACATATGAAACAATTGAACAATTAATGGAAAAAGCATATGGTGCTGTAGGCAAGAAAATAGGCGACCTAGATAAAAGTAATCGAATTCAAAATCACAAAAATAAAGGAAACCTTGGTCAAATAATTGAAGAAGGATATTTTGGATATGATGTCAATAATAAGCAAGAAGCTGATTTCCCAAATCTAGGTGTTGAATTAAAAGTAACACCATATAAATGGGTAAATAATAATAAAAAAGTTTCCGCCAAAGAACGCTTAGTTTTAACTGATATTAATTATGAAAAGGATTATAATATTCATTTCACAGAAAGTCATTGCTACCAAAAGATAGAAAAAATACTAATGATGTTTTATGAACATGAAAAAGACAAATATAAATATGACTATATTATATCAAAAGTTTTTCTATATCAGTTTTCTCAACTCAGTAAAGAAGATCAGTTAATTATCTTAAACGATTATGAGACAATAATAAGTAAAATCAAATCAGGAAATGCACACCTTATTTCCGAAAGTGATACTTTCTACCTTGGAGCATGCCCTAAAGGTGCTAATTCAGAATATAAAGTTCCCCAACCTTTTAATAGTATCAAGGCAATGAAAAGAGCTTTTTGCTTAAAAAACTCATATATGACACAGTTATTACGAAATCAAATATTTAACAAAAATCAAAACAGAGAAAGCTTTATTAAAGATATCTCAATTCTTTATCACAATACTTTTAAGGATATTATAGAGAATACATTCTCACATTACGAAGGACTAACATTAAATCAGATTGATAATAGTGTTGGATTTAATGTGAATAGAAATTCAAAAAATTATTTAAGAGTCTACATATCTAAGATGATGAATATATCTGTAGATGCAAATAAACTTGATGAATTCGAAAAAGCAGATATTGTAGTTAAAACAATTCGAATAAACAAAAAAGGTATAATTCGTGAGTCAATGTCATTCCCTGCTTTTAAGACTAAAGAATTAATAGATGAAGATTGGGAAACATCTACATTGAGAAATCTATTTTTAAGCAAAAAATTCTTATTCTGTATCTTTGATGAAATCGATGATACTTGCAAACAATACAAATTTAGAAAAGTAATGTTGTGGAATATGCCAGAAAAAGATTTAGAAAGTCATGTTTTTAATGCATGGAGAAAAACACAAGATATTTTAACCAATGGTCTCCATTTAGAAATCAAAAAGCAAAAAACAGGAAAAACAATTGTAACAAACAATCTACCAAAAAAAGGTGATAATTTAATATTACATGTAAGACCTCATACACAAAAATCAGTTTATAAATTATTAAATAATGAAACTATAGGTGATGGTAATATTGAGAGGGATGGTGATTTATTACCAGATGGTATTATAATAACAAAACAATGTTTTTTTATGAATAATGATTATATTCTAAAAATAATAAATGAATAAGTTAATGATTCTATTTATAATCAGGATTTTTAATTTCCTCAATTAATTGTTGCATTCTATATTCAAAAACTTCATTAATCTCGCATTCCCACACCACAATAACTCTATAATCTAATTCTTCCAATTGATGATAATTTTTAATATCATTATCAACATTTCTTTGTATTTTAGGAATCCAATAATCTTTTCTTGTTTTTGGCAAGGTTGCATATTTGCAATTGTAATGATGATGCCAAAAACAACCATTTACAAATATTGCTGCTCTATATTTAGTGATAACTATATCTGGGGTACCGGGTAAACTTTTATCATTTTTTCTATATCTAAAACCATGCAGATACAAATACTTCCTAACTTTAATCTCAATAGAAGTCTCTTTTCCTTTTATATGAGACATAATTTTAGAACGTTTTTCTGATGAAATTTCATTTGACAAAAAAACCATCTCCTCTTTATAATTTTAACCCTTTAGAATTATTAACTCAACATATATCAAATAAAATTTTAATATAGATTTCATTCATAAAAAATATATAAATAATTACACAGTTGACTAATAGATTACTATAATATCACTGTAATTATTGGTTCACTATAAATAATATTTGTGCAAATATTTAATTTTTGTTTATCAACCCTCTTCTAATTGAAGACAGGAGTTCTCTCTTTAGAACCATTATCAGCAATCCAAAAGATTTTAAAATCTTATAAAAAAAGGGAAGTAGAAGATGGAGAACTTATAAAAACAAAAAAATGAGTGCCAACGAGAAAAAGTATTGCCAACCTATATAAGTATATAGAAGTCAGTAAATACAACATTAAAAGACATGGAAAAACATTGTCTGAAATCAATTAAGATGATTTATCATTGAAAGAGTTGGTAAACATATCAAATCGAAAAGAAGTCAATGACTGAATCTTGTTGTACCACCAATATTCTTAATAAGGAGACATTAAGATTATTTCAAATCATAGCCAAGGGAGAATATATTATTAATGGATTTATCAATAAGAATAACAGAAGACAACTCTTTAAAGAAAGAGAAGACCAAAAAACATACGAAAAATGACAAGGACACTATCAAAATTACAGACACAAGGGATTATAAAGAATAAATACTATCTCACTACTAAAAGTAGAAAAATGAGAACACGAATACTGTTCAATACTAGAAAAGCACTACAGAACTAAACCTCATAAAATAGTCATTATGGGGTAAGGGTATTTTGCCTTTTTGATTATATTCTTGTTTTTTATTATCATTTCATTGAAAGTAATAACATAAATTCAGGTGATAATATGACAACAATTGAATTATTAAATATGCTTAATCAAAATTAAATTCCTTTCTTTCCAGAAATCACTCCAAAAAATTCCTAAATTATAATCTTATGAAAATGAATGAACTTTTAGATGAATATCACTACCCTATTATAGAATAAAAGAACATCTATGGAAATTATCCAATAGATGTTCTTTCTTATACATTTGGCCATTTTGAAATTTTTGTTTCCTTTGTTTTTAAGAAATCAAATAATTCACTCGGTTTTATCTTTAAAGAATCTTTTCTAATAATGGCAAATTGATTCTTTTTTCCAAAGAAAGTATATGTATTTTCCGTTTCTACAATTTTTTTCATATTCTCATATGGCATTTTGTTATCAGTTGCCATGTCACAGTTACGAATAGTCAATGCATCATTACCAAAAATCATTGTATAAATATTTTCTTCTTTTTCAGTTTCCTTTTTCATTGTATTTAAAATATCTTTATATTTCTTTTTATTTAACCAAAAAATTTCAAGAAAACACACAACACACAATACAATCAATAAGATTCCCATTGGATACTGATTGTTCATAAAATTAAAAATAGATGCTACAATAGCAACAAGTCCTGTTATTGACAACATGTATTGTTGCCAAGGTGCAACCATATATCTCTTGATCTCTTTTAAAATATCCTGATCAACTATATTATGATTAATTTGAATACGTTTCATAATTTTCCTCCCACTTTTCAACATTGAGTTATTATCCTCTACTATTATGACATGAATATTAACTTTAATGAAGTAATTTCTTGATATTATACATTTTCTACAAAAAACAAGATAAAATGTATATAGCATTTTAAGGGAGGATTAAATATGAAGGGAAAAGTTTTAAAAATTTTAAAGTATATGGGATTTGGATTTATAGGTCTTATCATCATAGGTATTGTGTTTGGGAAACCAATGGCAGATGAAATTATTATTAATGAAGAGAATATCACAATGGATATTCATCAAAGTCAACAAGTGGCATTAACTGTTCACCCTGACGATGGACTTCTGTCTGAAGATGATTTTGAATGCAGTGATGCAGATATCATCAAAATAGAAGAAATTAAAGATGGGAAATTAATCTTAAAATCGTTAGAAAAAGAAGGTCTTGTAACACTTCAATATAAAAAAGATGATGTTAAGAGTAATTCAGTAACTATTCAAGTTGTCAATCAACAAGCATTAGCAATGGCTAAAGCCAAGGAAAAACAAGAGGCAGAGAAAAAACAAGCTGAAGAAATTAAACAACAAGAGAATGCAAAGAAAGCTGAAGAACAAAAAAAGTCTGATGAAAAAAAGAAAAGCGAACAAGCGAAGAAAAATGCTGCACAAACAGCAAGTCAACGTTCATCTTCACAATCAAACAAAAGCTCATCAACATCATCTTCAAATCAAAGTCATCATACAAATAGTGCCATGGTTTACATTCCTAAAACTGGTAAAAAGTATCATTCGAATGCTAACTGCAGTAATATGAAAAATCCTAGTCAAGTCTCATTAAGTGAAGCGCAAAGTCGTGTATTTACAGCTTGTAAAAAATGCTATTAATATAGAAAATATACATATTTGTACATCACTCTTAAAAGTGATGTATTTTTATTGTTAAAGTGGCTCAAAATATTTTGAAATGATATAATGATGTCATCTGTTAAAAAGGAGAATTATATGAATATACTAAAAAGTAAAGTTGTTATTATTGGAGCTGGGAATGTTGGTGTCAGTACAGCTTTTTGTTTAATTAACCAGGGACTTTGTGATGAAATCGCATTAATTGATTTAAATCAGGAAAAAGCTTTTGGAGAAGTTTTAGACTTATCTCAAAGTATGGAATACATGAATCGCAATACAGCAGTTAAAGTTGGAACTTATGATGATTGTTGTGATGCAAGTATTGTTATCATTACAGCAAGCGTTCCTGTTCATAATGCTGGAAATGATCGTTTGAAAATGTTAGAACCAACAAAAAAGGTTATGAAAACAATTGTGACCGAAATCATGAAAAGTGGTTTTGATGGACATTTAATTGTTGTCTCTAATCCTGTCGATGTGATGACTTATTATGCATATAAGATTTCAGGTTTACCAGCCAGACAAGTTATTGGTTCTGGAACAACATTAGATACAGCACGTTTAAAATATTTTATTGCTCAAAAAATTGATGTTGATCCTCGCAGTGTCCATGCTCTTGTCATCGGTGAACATGGTGACAGTGAAATGATTCCTTGGTCAACTGTACGTATTGGTGGCAAGGATATTTACAGTGTTGTTAGGGATAATGAAGCACGTATTGGAAAAGATCCTTATGATGAGATGAAAGCCGAGACTATCAAAGCAGGTTGGGAAATCTTTAATCGTAAGGGTAATACTTGTTATGGTATTGCATCAAGTACAGTCGGTATTGTCAAAACAATCCTGCATAATGAGAACAGAATACTGCCTGTTTCTACTTTATTGCAAGGTGAATATGGGCATGATGATCTTTATATCAGTGTTCCAACAATTATAGATCGAACTGGTGCTAAAGAAATTGTAGAGTTAGATATGACTGATGAAGAATTCAAAGAGTTTAATCAATCTTGTGAACATTTAAAATCATTTTATGAATGTTTAGATGACTAAAATGGTCTCGTCTTTTAGACGGGACCATTTTTATATGAAACTTATACATAAACACATCATAATGATTGAAATAATGACATAGATAGAATTTATGCATGCTGCTTTTTCATAATCAAGACCTAATAACTCTGTAAAGACCACAGCTGCTGCTCCAATGGGCGAAAAACAGAGAATAATTAAAGGACGCTTTAATGAATTATCAATTGGTAAAAGATATGTAAAGATAGCTAAACAAATAGAAATGAATAGACGCAAACTGACTATCTTAAAAATGTCTACAAGATATTCTTTCTTGAATGTTATCTGTAACGAAAAGCCGATAACAGCCATTGCGATAAAAGGATTTGCATTGCCAATCGTTTCTAAGAAGGGAGGAAAAAAGGAAGGAAGTTTGATAGACATAAAACTCAATATCAACATGATAAAATATGTCCAAACAGGAATAGAATGAAACACCTTTATAAACATTGATTGAAAGTCAAAATGTTGGTGTTTATCCTTAATTGCTGATGCAATCCCATAATTAACACCTAAACACATGATTGAATTTCCAATATCAAATAAGCTTGTCACAATGAAACCTGTTGCATCAAAGAAACCACTGACAAAAGGCATAGCAAAGCAACCAATATTATAACCAGATACATTTATCATCTGCATGAGGCTTTGCTGATTCTTTTTGCCACTCCAATACCCAATCATTAATGACACAGCATTATAAGAAAGACCTAAGAGAATAATAAATAATAAAGAGAAGGCTATCTGTTGATTATTCATATTGATGATAATAGCACAGGGAAGAGTCAATTTCAGCATAAGAGATGAAAAGATAGAATATGCCTGCTGATTCACAATTCCTTTTCTTTTTAGGGCATAGCTTACCAAAATGATACCCAGATAGCCACATACTTTTGGTAAAATAGCATGCATCTATAAATATTTCTCTATAGCATGATCTAAGAATAACATTTCTTCATCTGTCAAAGAAAAAGCAAAAGCCTGACTGTTTTCTTGAGCCTGATCTTGATTTGCAACACCAACTAAAGATGCAGAGATAAAGTCTTTTTGAGTCACCCAATTTAATGCAATATGAGAAACCGGAACATGATGAATGTGAGCAATTTTATCCATCTCTTTTAAAAGACATTGAATGTCAGAAAACATAGGGTCTTTAAAGAAAGGATAAAATGTATACCGAATATCCTTCTCATCAAAATGTGGCAATTCACGATAAGCACCAGATAAAATACCTGCTCCCAATGAGCCATAAGACATTGTAAAATATCCTCTATTATGACACCATTTGAAAAGTTCCTCTTGTTGTCTATTGACCATTGAATAAGGTAACTGGATAGCTTCTATTTGACCATATTGTTCAGCTTCTAAAATAAGTTCTTGCGTCGGATTACTTAATCCAATATGAAGAATTTTACCAGCTAATTTTAATTCATTTAAAGCTCTCATCGTTTCTTCAATTGGGACATTTGGATCAGGATAATGCATCAAATAATAATCAATATAATCAGTTTGTAATCGTTGTAATGACTCTTCACATTCTTTCATAATTGTGTCATAACTATTATTAATAACACGCTTACCAGTTTGCGGATCATTCACATTTCCAAACTTTGTGACAATCTTTACCTTTTCACGATAACCACCTTGTAATGCTATCCCAACGACTTTTTCAGAAGCACTATCGGCCCCATAGACAGGTGCTGTATCAATTAAATTCACACCATTCTTAATCAAAGTATGAATGGCTTCTATTGATGCTTGCTCTTCAACATTGCCATAAGATAAACCAAATTTATTTGTTCCACCCATTGACCATGTTCCAACACCTAAAACTGAGATTCTTTCTTGAGTCAATTGATTCTCTTTATAATTCATAACATGCCTCCTTAATCAAATTCTTTCTTCACTGACGTACAATAACAATAACGCTGACTCGAACCAATCATTTGCATATATGAACAAATATATTCTTTCATAGCCATTTCTGCTTCATGACATAAATCCATCAAATCAATATGAGGATTCTCTTCAAGGGAAGTCTTCATTCGCTCTCTTCCAACCGCAAAAACATCAGTACAAACATTAATCTTATTAATCCCTAATGCGACAGCTTTTTGAATATTTTTTTGACCTGCTCCAGAACCCCCATGTAAAACAAGTGGCATCTGCAATGCAGTTTTGAGTTCTTTTAATCTTTGGAAATCTAAATGTGGAACATAACCTTGCGGATACTGCCCATGGGCAGTTCCAATTGCAACTGCCAAAGCATCAACATGTGTCTGTTTGACAAATTCGACAGCCTGATCAACATGAGTATAAAAATCATTGCTCACTCCATCACCAGCTGAAGCTTGACCCACATGTCCTAATTCTGCTTCAATTGAACAACCTGAAGCATGTGCCAAATCACTGATCAGTGCAGTTCTTTCTAAGTTCTCCTGATAAGGTAATGCGGAACCATCAAACATAATATTGGTAAAACCATGTTGAATTGCCTCTACCACATCGTTATATTCTTGACCATGATCTAAATTTAAAGCAATGGGAACAGAAGACTTTTGAGCCATATTATTTATCATTGGTACAGTTGCATCCAATGATGCATGTGATTTCCATTGACGTGGAGAAATATTAATAATGACTGGTGAACACTCTGTTTCAGCAGCACCAATAATCGCTTTTGCACATTCCATATTACAACAATTAATAGCCATAATCGCATAATTGTTCTTATCTGCATGATGTAACATCTCTTTCATTGAAACAAGCATAATCGCTCCTCCTTCTATACAATTCCAAACAATGCCAAAACAATCGCTAATCCCATAACACCAAACATAATCAGATTGATATTCACTCTTTTCTTTAATAAGAATAAACAACCTAGTGTTAATGACAATGGGACCAGACCTTTAAAAATAGAATCTAAATACGTTTGCAAAAGAATCGGATCACTACCACTCACTGGAAAACTTAAAACAGATGTAAAAGTAACAGTTGAAGCAGTCATCCCACCAATCATAATCAATCCTAAGATACTTGCTCCTTTGGTTAAAACACTCATCAAGCCACTACGATTGATCTCAGAAATAAATTTAGAACCAACTGTATAACCAGCATAAGTCATATAATAACGACAGATAATAGAAGGAACATTATAAACCAATAAAAATAAGATTGGTCCTAATATTGAACCTTGTAGAGACAGATTAATTCCAATACCGGCAGCAATGACTCTTAAAACACCCCAGAATATAGAATCACCAATTCCTGACATAGGTCCCATTAAAGCTGTTTTAATAGCAACAATAGAATGCGCATCAAAGTTTGGGTCTTCACTATTTTCCTTTTCCATTGCAGCAACTAAACCCATTGCAAAAGTCCCTAAATTTTGAGTAATGTTATAAAACATCGTATGTCTGACCATCGCTTGACGACGCCCTTCAGGATCATTTTTATAGTAACGATTAAAAGCCGGTAATAAACAATAGATAAATCCAGCAGCATGCTGACGTACCTGTCCACCAGAACGTCCTGCAAAAATAGTAAATGACCTTAGAAAGATACTATTTAGCATCTTCTTATCTTCTTTTGTTAGTGCATCTTTATTTTTCATGATAAGAAATCCTCCACATCATCTGTATTGTCTTCAGCAATCTGTCCAACTGCTGCATTTTGCTGCATTTTAATGAATTGTAAATCTCTTGATGAAACTGCCAAAACAATAATGATTCCAATTGCTGAAACAGCAACTAATGGTAATTCCATATAAGTCACCAAGATAAATCCCAAGAAATAATAGATCGCTAATTCCTTACTCCATAACATCTTCATTAAAATTGCAAATCCAACAGCAGGCATAAATTTACCTGCAACTGTTAAACCATTCATCACAACTGCTGGAATACTATTGACAAAGGTTTGAACTGGTCCTTGTCCTAAATAAACGCCAATAAACATTAAAACTGAGAAAATTGTAAATCTTAAAAGCCATGCTCCAAAGTTAATAAAAGTAATGGCACGATCATTATTATCTTTAGCATACTTATCAATAAAAGGAACAAACCAGTTAAAAGCAATATTATTGATAAACATAGAAACAAAAGCTGACAAAATCCCAATTGGAACTGCAATGGCTAAAGCTGCATTGGCATCAACTGTTTGCATTGTTGCAAATGTGACAGCAAAAACTGTAGCAGCCGCTGGTTCAGCAGAAATCTGTCCACCAATATTAACCGATCCCATAAAAATAGCTTCCAATGATGCTCCCATAATTAATCCCGTTGGTAAATCACCTAAAAGTAATCCTGTAACTGCTCCGACAACAATTGGCCTTTCAATCATACATTGACCAAGCAGCCAGTTACCACCATAACAAATAAAATAAGATAAAGCCGCTAAAAGTGCAGTGACTGTCATTTTTCTCTCCTCCTATCCTTTCATTCCATCTAATAAGTTTTGAATTGGTGTTTTTGGATTCGTTGGTACAACTTGTGCATAGACAGGTAATTGGCATTTTGCCAACTCTTTTAAAGCTTCCAATTCCTGTGGATTCAAAATAATACATGGGTTTAATTGTGTCTTAAGTGCTGGATCACTTTCATCAAAACGTCCCACATTAGCCACATTGACTGATTCTACATCAGGACAATTCTTAACAATTTCCAATGTATCTTGAATACAATTTGTTAAAACAAAGAGTTTTAAATCTTGAGACCTCGGATTATTAAAAACATCTATAGATTCTTGTAAAGGCTTAATCAACAATTTAATCCCTGCTGGTGTTGCCATCTTTAATGTCATTTTCATCACATCGTTTCTTGCTGCTTCATCATTAGCCACAACAATTCTCGTTGTATTTAATTCTTTAGACCAAACCAAAGCCACCTGACCATGAATCAAGCGATCATCAATTCTAATTGAAACAATCATTTCTTTCTTCCTCCTCGACACATAGAAAATCCTCATCAGTTTCTTCTGATTGATTTTGATCTTCAAAATCAATTAAAGAGACAACCGAATTCTCTACAATTTCTTTTAAGACTTCTTGTGTTAATGGTCTTGTTTCTAACAAAACAGCCAATACACACATTAAATTTGTACCTGTCACAATATGTAAATAAGATGGCTTTTTCACACACAATTGGCAGACTTTCTGATTCACACTGCCACTTAATAAATCAGTAAAAATAACCCCTTCATCATCTTGATTTAAAGATGAGATAAATGTTTCAATCTGATGAGAATAATCACCTTGACACTCATCTGTATAAGCATTAATCGTTTGAATGTGATACCCATCCCCTGCTAACACATGAATAGAACTCTTTAACCCTTCTGCTAACATTCCGTGTGTTGCAATTAATATTTTTTTCATAACAAACCCCTTTTCTGACGTGTTATATGATTTGGCGAATCTATAGAGATATAATCATATAAATAACTCATTTCACTTAATGGAAGATCTATTCCATAATTACGAAAGATATTTTCAAAACTTGTTTTCATATGTGATATAAAATCTGCATGCTCTAAAGCAAACTTCGTCACATCGCCATAATCTAATGCTTCTTTTGTCACCAGTCTTTCTATCAAACAACTGATATGAATATATAAACCCATAATCGTTTGATTAGAAAATTCAACATTTAGTAATTTTTGAAGTTTCTCAATTGATTCAGAAACAGATTCAATTAATCGTGTTGGTTCTAAAATCGTTAAATGTTTCATGACGTTTTCTAAAGAGAAATTCTTCATTAAATTTCTTTTGAATTCATTAATTTCATGAGCAGTTAAATAATTTGAAAAATCACGATAAAGTTCATCAACCTTATTCATACTCATAATATCTTCTAAAGAAACAAATGAGATTTCTGGTATCTTTGGATCACTGACACCAAAGATAAATAAAATATTTTTCTTTTCAAAGACATCTGTTTGCTGAATTGAATCCATCAATTCAAAATAATCATATGTTAAAATATCAACATCTATATTCTTAGGTAAACTCCTAATAAAGAGTTCTGATAAACGACGTGCTGTATTCACACCATTTTCTGATGTAAAGATAATCGCTGGTTTTCGTTTGGTATTCTCTATCAAACGATAGGAAGTTTGGGAGATATCATTGATCTTTTCAAGAATATGTTTTAAAGATTCATTTCTTAAGATCAAGTATCCCGCTTCTAATGCCAGTCCCGTAGAAACATGATTAATCACACCTATATCACTTTGAGCAACAGCTATTAATGATTCACCAATATCCTGTAAAGACCCCATATCAACCATCACCAATAAATCATTTTTTGTAACAACTCGTACCAAATATTGTTTAATTTTCTCAACAATTTCATGAGTTGTAGTTTCAATTGGCATATCAATGGAATCAAAGACATGTCTTCCAATCATTGTATTAACTGCATCAGAAATACTGGTTGCAGTTGAATAACCATGGGAAACAATAATACCTAAACATTTCTTTTTAACAATCCCACGAATATAATCAGCTAACAAAACAGTAAAGATTGTTTTATTGATTTCATCAAATTTAATACCTAATGAATCATAGATATAAAGATGAATACACTCTATCATTTCATATTCATTTTTAAATGATTGCTGAATAAATAAAGAAAGTTCATGAATTTTTTGATGATGTGTTGTAAACCAAGTATTCATAAAGGATCTATTCTCTTTGATAAAATAAATACTTTTTGATATGAGTGAAGTGAAATTAGTTGGTTCATTAACATTGTAATTTTCAAAAATAGTATCAATGATATCATTAATAGACAATTCAATATGACGAATCTGTTTTTGATCAAATCTTTTATTGAATTGTAGATATTCAAAATATTGATGATAACGTCTTTTGATAACATTCATAAATTCATCTAATTGACCATCATTACTCATAAAAAATTTTTCTGTATCTTGTAAAAGAGAATCAAATATCTTTTCAACTTGTTGATTTTCTTGTCCTTGTTGATAATTTTGAACATCTATAAAAGACAATTCATTTTTATATTCATTCATATCGTGTGATTCAACAGATAAAAGAGGAGCTGGTAAATGATATGTATAGATTTTTAAATGATCTTCTTGATGATGATCAGCATTGGCATTGGCACAAATAATTTGGATAATGTTTTCTAAGCCATCAATATTATCGGTATACTGATAAGCCATTAATTTCCCCATAACGTTTGTACTGACAATAATTTTCTTCCCAATCTTTCTTGATTCACTTTGGAAATAGCGGTATATATATGCCTCTTTTTCTTCGTTATATCTTTCATAGAGAGTTGGCATTGTACAAATAATAGGGATATCCTGAAACATATCAAGTTGCTGTTCATGATTCATGGTTGCTTCTAAAACAATTCTCGCTGTCGATTCAAAGCAGAGTGCATATAAATCATCATCGCTGCATTCAGGACTAAAATAACGAATGATTTTTTGGATAAGCGGCAATGAAAGATATTGAGCATTACGAATATAAACCATCCCATTTTGACTTTGTAAGATTTGTGATGGATAGGTGTCTTTCTTTTGAGAATTTCCAAAAAGGATATCAAGGATATCATCCTTATTTTGAAGATCAGCCATATCAATCACTATCAATTGTGAATGTGTTTCAATAATATTTTGGGAAAGCATATATTTATAAACTGCTCTGATAAGATTCTTGCGCCCCGTTCCTTTCTCACCTATTAAAACCAGTGGTAATCCTCTTGTTGGATATTTCATACAGGCTTTAAAATTATCAATAATTCCTTTTAAAGATCCATAAGCTCCTATAATATCTTCAAATGCATAGTCTTGACGAGAATGATTTTGAAGATAAGCTTGCAATTCATTAAGACTTAAGAAATCTAATTGTTGAAATACAAAACCACCTTGTTGTTCTAATGTATTTCTATGGAAAAACAATACAGGTCTTGTTAAAACTTTAATGAAACATTTTTCTTTAAATAGTTCATTTAAATATTGGCTCGCTAAACTTCTGCTAATTTTCAGTTCATCAGCCACATGATTGGCAGAAAAAGTTTCAATATCTTTGTCTTTTCTTGTTTGTGTACACATTTCCATATAATCGATTATTTCATCTCTCGTTGTTATCATATAGACTCCTTTCACCGGTAACTCAAGCATACCTTGTTTTGTATAAATTGTCATAATTGACAAAATTTCTTGCACTTTTTGGCAATAAGAAAAGTAGTGTTGAAAGAATGTCGATAAGTGTCGAATATATTCTTATCATTTATAAATGATAGACAGATATTAACAACACTTTTCCATTCAATTTCATCACTACTTTTATTGTAGCATTATTAAGATATCTCTAATTTTCCAATTTTTACCATTAACTATTTCACTAAACTCAAAGCAATAAAAAACAAACCATAGAAATATGTTATGAGATTAAAAACAGTTAATATATCCTTAAGACGACATTCAAAGAATTTTTCGAATAACAATATAATGTCTGAAAGAAAATAAAGAATAAAACCCACCATAGAAAATAAAAACATAGGTGTTGATAATGTGAGATACACAACAACACTTCTGACCATTGCTAAAGTAATCATAAAAGCATATGCCAAAATCGCTTTATCATATACACCATAATCCATACGTGGCAAATAGGAAAGAGCAATGACAATCATTATAGAAGCAACTGGCAGAATGAACTCTATAATAGATAATGATTGAAAATTAATAAAATAAATAACAAAACAAAGATTAGCAATCAAAAAACAAGTTAATCCATATAAAAAACTTTTTTTATATTGAGTTGCAAGCATAAAATCTCCTGCAAGACAACCTATCAATCCCGGTAAAAGCCCTACCATCATAGAGACACGATCTGAAGTCATACCACAGTATACTGCCACAGCTATAAAGGCCAAACTGTTAAGCGTCTTAAAAATAATATAAGATTTCTTTTTTATGGATAACAGCATCATGATGACAAAGATACTATAGACTGCAAAAAGCATAACGATCATCCTTTCTTTATCCCTATTATATTCTATTTAAAATAAACTTGCTATAAGAGGAGCAAAAACAACAGTAAAAATACCTGCAATAACAATTGACAAACTACTCATAGCACCCTCAATTTCTCCAAATTCAATGGCTTTCGCTGTTCCAATCGCATGCGCACTATTTCCTAATGCCAATCCAATCGCTACAGGATGATTGATTTTAAAGAAATGACAAACTGTTTTGGCTATCATAGCACCAAAAATCCCTGTAATAATAACCATTCCAACAGTGATTGTTGAATTCCCTCCAATTAATTCAGAAACACCAATAGCAATAGCTGTTGTAATTGATTTTGGTAAAAGTGAAAACAATAACGTATGACTAGCATTCAATAAAAGACACAATACTGTGATGCTTAACAAACCTGCCAAACACCCACTCAATAAACTTAATAAAATAGCATCTAAATGTTTCATGAGAATTTGACTCTGTTTATACATTGGAACAGCTAAACAAACTGTTGAGGGTGTCAATAGAAATGTAATCATTTGAGCCCCCTGATTATATGTATCAAAATTGATATGAAATAAAGACAGTACAGCAATTGATATCAGTGCACTCATTAATAAAGGATTAAAAAGTGGATACGGAAATTTCTTACGTATTTGAACAGCAATCCAATATGATAATAAACTCAATACAATTCCAAAATACATAGTTTCTACAAAAATCTTATCCATTCTTGTTCTCCTTTCTTTCAATAATCAACTGTGCAACTTTTCCAGTTGTCACCATGACAACAATTGTACTAACAACAAGTACAACACCAATCACAACAATATCCCCCAAGAGCTCATCTCCAACATTCATTAAACTTACAGCAGAAGGAACAAACAAAACTGGCATAATTAAAATCAGCCAATCTGCAACATCTTCTACATCTTTAAGTTTAATAACTCCTGTAAATAAGCAAGTCAATAAAATCAATAATCCATAAACACTTGCTGGCACTGGTAACGGTAATAAACTCAATAACTCTCCTATAAATGATATCGACATAATAATTAAAAATTGATGTATATACTTCATCTTCAATACCCCCATTACAATTTTACTATTATAACACTATTTTTCTCAAATCCATATTGATTTCATACATTTCTTTTAAAGAAAAAAATCAGCCAATTCACTTGACTGAATATACTTTCTCTTGATTTTCATAAAACTCAATAAATCTCTTATCCAAATTTATTTCATCTTATCTCTTCCTTATTTCTTGTGCCTATAATTTATTCTGCTCACCTTGCTTTAAGAGAACATAAATAAATCTAGAATATTCATGTTTTATCAAAACTCCTTAGATTTTGTCCTAACCTATTTATTATCTATATTATTCCTCTAGTTTCTTATATATCATTATAATACTTCCATCATAAGGAAGCATACAACCATTTATATCTTTTATAGCCATAAATCTCAATAAAACTAATTATTTTGAACAATAACAACTTCTATTCTATCAGATTCAAGTCCTTTTTCATTCTCTTTTGCTTCTCCCACAAAAATAATATCTTCTGCACATTCTTTTAATATCCATTCATGGGTGATATAACCACCCCTATAGACAGGATTTTCAATACCTTTTTTGATAATATCTTGTTTAAACTGAAAAGTATAAACTTTTCCAACCTCAAGTTTTGAAGTAATACTTTTATTCAATCTTAATAAAAACGGGGTTGATTGAAAAAATGAAACAACAACTGTTTTATAATCCTTATCACCCAATTCAAAATCAATTTCAATATCATGAACACTTAATGTAAAGTCACCACTTAATTTCAAATCAACTTTCCCTGCAACAATTCCTGCATACTTTAGCTGTTGTTGTAATACTCCGTTTTGCTTTTTCAAATCTTCTATTTCTTTATCCTTGTATGAACATCCACTTATTCCCAATAAAATTAGAAATGACAAACACATCAAAATAGCTTTTTTCATATTGTTTCCTCGCCCTTTATCTTTTTATCTAACTGTATTTTATCAAATAGTTATGAAAATATTATGAATATGTTATTAAAAAAGTTTTAAATCGGTTGATTTTCATACGAAAATTCGTTTTAATGAAAGAAGAAAGATATTGAGGTAAAGGTATGCAAACAAGATATAAAAAATCAAGAAAACGTGGACAATATACAAAGAAAATCATTGATGATTATTGTGTTATTGACTTAGAAACAACAGGATTATCATGGGCTGATGATAAGATTATTGAAATTGGAATTTTGAAAATAAGAAATCAACAGATTATAGATAAATATTCTCAACTCATTAATCCAGAACGTGAAGTTAGCCCTTTTATAACCAAACTCACAGGAATTACAAATGATATGTTATTAGGAATGCCAGCCCTTGATGAGATTAGAGACGATGTTTTCAATTTTATTGGTGATGATATTTTATTAGGACACAATACATCTTTTGACTTAAACTTTGTTGCGAATCAATTTCATATAGATATTGAAAATGAATATATGGATACACTTCAGTTTTGTAGAAAGGTCTATCCTCATATGAAACATCATCGTTTAACCGATATGGTCCAATACTTAAACCTTTCCAATAACGAACATAGATCAATTGCAGATTGTATTGCTACATATGAACTTTATGAAAAAATAAAAATAGAAATTGAAGATAAAAAAATATCCCTATAGCATCTTAATATAGGGATATTTTTATTATAAATAACTTTCAGAACATCATATATTAGTATTAAACCCAGATAAAACAACGCTTTCATAACTGGCAGAAATAAAATTCTATTTTTATGTGATATATTCAATATTTTTTTGATTATATCAATAATTGTTGCTGGTAAATTATAATCAATTCAAATATATAAAATATAATAACAGTACTTTTTCTATCTAGAATATCATCTTTAGTTATGCAATATATATAATTATTATCTTTTCACAACAAGGTTACTCTTGTTAATACAAAATATCATGATTAATAAAGTTATCAGGCCACTTAGAAATGTTAGCCAAACATTCTGTGTCAAACCAGCAACAATATAGCCAACGATACATGCAACTGCAACAACCATCGCATAAGGAAGTTGTGTAGAAACATGACCAATATGATGACATTGTGCACCCGCTGATGCCATAATTGTTGTATCTGAAATTGGTGAAATATGATCACCACAAACAGCCCCTGCTAAAATAGATGATATACAAATAACAAGCATTGGATTTCCTTCTGTAAAAATAGCTGTCACAATTGGAATAAGGATACCAAACGTTCCCCAAGATGTTCCTGTTGCAAAAGCTAATCCAGCACCAATGATAAATAAACATGCTGGTAAAATTGCAACACTGATTTGATATTGTTCTAATATTGTGGAAACAAATAAACCAGCCTGTAAATGTGTAGATACAATATCTCCTAATGTCCAAGCCAAAGCTAAAATTGTCATCGCAGGAACCATCATTTTAAATCCAGTTGGCAAACATTCAGCAAATTGGTTATAAGTGAGAATATGACGTGGTAAATATAATAAAAAGGTAAAAACCAATGTCAAAAATGATCCTAATACCAGCCCTAAAGAAGCATTACAATTTGTAAAAGCTTCAATAAAAGACTCACCATTAAAGAAACCACCTGTATAAACCATACATGTAATACAACTGATAATCAAAAAAAGAACTGGTAAAATTAAATCCAAAACCCTTCCTTTATCAGATGTTTCAATAACATGAACATCTTTATATTCTTCATTACCATGATGAACATCACCATTTTGAGCAGAGATTTCATGTTCTTTCATACTCCCAATATTCAAATCAAAACGAATAACACATAGAACCATAATGATTGTTAAAAGTGCATATAAATTAAAAGGAATTGTTTGTAAGAAAAGATGAAAACCATCACCGCTGGTATAACCACTCACAGCCGCTGCCCAGCTTGAAATAGGTGCAATAATGCAGATTGGTGCAGCTGTAGAATCAATAATATAAGCCAGTTTCGCACGTGAAATCTTAAATTCATCACAAATATTACGCATGACACTGCCAACCGTTAAACAATTAAAATAATCATCAACAAAGATTAAAACCCCTAAGCCAAAAGTAGAAAGCAATGCACCTTGCTTATTTTTAATTCTGTGAGTTGCCCATTCACCATATGCACGACTTCCACCTGCTCTGGTCATTAATGCAACAATTGTTCCTAGAAATACTAAAAAAATCAATATTCCAATATTCCAAGTATCAGATAAACTTGTCATCATTGTTTCAAAAACTGTTTCAATAGCTGCAATAGGTTGAAAACCAGTCAATAATAATCCTCCAACAAAAATTCCAATAAATAACGATATATAAACTTCTTTTGTCTTTAATGCAATCACAATTGCAATAATCGCTGGGATTAAAGCCCAGAATGTTCCAATAAAATTCATGTTTTCCTCCTTTTTGTGATATAAACGGCAAAAGAAAAACTTTGACTGGCAATCAATCAAAGCATTATAAAATACATTTGCATGAGATAGCCCTCCACATATTGTGACAGTTGATGATATATTCTATCATCCCCCAGCATTTTCACTATTGGTGTCATGAAAACACTTCGGCAAATCACCCTTTTCATAATCACTGTACCAAACATTATGATTATGGACTCTTGATCTTTGCACCTCTACCATTTATTCAACTTGTTTTAGTGTACATACAATATTTAATTATGTCAACTCTTATGTTCATATTTTCACTTCTATTTATATTTCTCACTTAAGCATTTTGCGATCGGATTATCTTTTTCTCATCATCAATAAATATGAAATCTTTAAAATTATCACATACCAAAATCAAATAAGGACTTATATATTGCCAACTTTCAAAATCATTGATAAAGTTTTGAATATCTCCATATGGATACAATTCAAAAAGTTCAGGTGAACCACTTAGAAAACAAATCCAAACATTGAAATGATCATTGATATCTTTAAAAGACTTAATAACATGCCAAATAGGAAATTGAGAGATATCTAAACGTACACTTGTTAAAGTGGGTAAACTTTTTAGAAACATTTTTAATCTTATAATATTGTCTTTATCAGCAAATTGATAATGTTGATGGAATTGAGGTATTTCTCTTAAAATACGTTCCTTTTGCTCATTGATTTTTGCATTATAGATTCTTTGTTTTTGTTGTTCTAATAATTGTTTTAATCTCTGTTTTTGATCTTCATGCATATTATCTAAACCTTATATAAATAGAATGATCTTCTTTATAGAGCGCAGGGCATTCAATTCCAATCATTTTGCCATCATCACATAAGAACCAATTTTCTGCATTTAATAACTCATCATCAAATTGAGAATTATCAAAATCATCTTCACATATTAAAGCTTCAAAAAACTCTTCATATTTACTCATAATTGGATATTCTACATAGTCTCCATAGATTTCAAATAATTCACTATGACAAATATAAACTTGTGCTAATTTATGAGATTTATACATTAATTCAACCATATTAATCACGTAATCCTTTTTTATTCTTTTCTAATATATAAGTTGTTATTATTTCCATATCTAAACAAAATCTTTTCTTACTATTCATTATCTTTTCTTACTTTTTCTAGAAAAGAGAAACTTTCACTATATTTATGAACATGTTCACCAGTTTCTCCATCTATCCAAGAAAAACAAGATGGATAATAGTATACACACATTATATCGTGCAATTCTGTATTCATAATGAATTGATTTTCATCAATAAGTTCAATAACTGCTTTCCCATTTTCATCAGTAATGATATAGCCACATACTCCTTTATCTGAACGAACAGCCCAAATGACATTATTCATAGAAGGAACATCTCAATTAAGTATTCAAATAAATCTATCATTGTCATATCTTCGTTAATACTTAGACTTTTTTCATGAGACATACAATCATCCCCCATACATACACTATCACGATTAATAACAATCTTCTTGGTTTTCATAATGATTTCTCTTACACTCCTTCTATGACAATCGTCACTATATTGTTTCATTTCTCAAATATTCTATAAAACCACATCTTTGGAAAAGTCGTTGTGATGCTTTATTCTCTTTTTCTGTTTCAGCAATCGCATGTCTAATACCTAGCTGTTGCGCATCGCCTTAACTGTTTCACTCATATACCCATGATGTACAAAAGACTCCCCTAAAGCATATCCAATAATCTCAATCACTTCTTTTATATTTGGTTTCTCTTTAAAATCAACCTTCTATTGGTTCAGCCTGATAAAAGCAGTTTAAACCTTTTTCTAATTATTCTACCTCTCTTAAAGCAGTGGATTCTTCAATAATCAATTCAACATCATCTCATATCTCTTGATACGCTTCTTCTCATTATTTTAACTGATTTTTAATGATTTGATAGTTCATAAATTCTACCCCTACTCTATATTTAAAGATATTATTATTTTATCATATTTAAGGTAGAAACAAAAATGATTCCTTATTCATGTTTCATTATAAAAAATCTTAATAAAATGAAAATGACAGTTTGGAGTGAAGATATGACATGTTGGAGGATAAAAAATTTTTTAAAGATTTATGAAATGACTATAATCAGAAAAGGTATAAAAAAGATATTAAAAAATTGAAGAAGTAGTATAATCTAAATAGTAACACCCTTATTTATTATGATATTCATAAAAACAATAATATATACACTTGAAAACATTTGATAAAGAAAACATACACGATTAGATAGAGTTAAAGAATTGATTATTGAAAAGTTTAATGTATTTTCAAAGCATAATTTCTAATGTTTATCATTTATGACAAGATACAACAATTGTCCTAAACCAGGTTTTTAACAAAAATACATTTAGAGAAAACCAAAGAAAAGCGAAGTGTAATGCAAATAAATCATAGTCTATCAAATATTGAATTGAAAATAAAATTATATGAATAATTATGGATAAGCAAAAGAGCTTTTTTATACAGCTTATTCATCTATGATATAGAATCTTGCATCTTTTAGTTTCTCATGTATACACAATATGTTAGTTGAAATTTGATCAAGAGAAACCTCAAAAAGTCAGAAAGTTTTAAAGACATTTTATAATTGGTTAAAACATGGTTAAGGAATTTAACATGCCAATATATTATATTTCAGAATTGTTTCATATGGAAAAATAGAACTATTTAGATGATAGGTATAAAATTTTAAAGTTTATCTTATCACTTATATTTTCATTATCATAGTTTCCTATAAATATACCTCTAGATACTTTGGTATGTATAAAAAATAATTTTAATCCAATAAAGTTATATGTCGGTTAATGTCGAATGAAACTTGTTGCAAATTTGTTTTTTTATTGGTAGATTGATAGTAGATAAAGTCATTTAAAATATTTATAATATGTAGCCACATTTAATATAATAAATTGTAAAGGAGGGTTAATTGGCAAAATATTCTTGTTTACTAGTTGTGTTGTATCAATGGTTTTTTTATTTGACATTTAGTTTCAGTTTTAAACATGTATTTTTACAATCATGTTACATATTATATTAATTTCTCATTTATAAATTTAAGATTGGAATAGTTTTTAACTTATTAAAATATTGAAGCTAAAGAAAATATAAAAGCCATCTATTATTTTTTTATCTAATAGGAGGAAATGGTTATGAAAAAAACAATAATTTTTGGATTGATATTATTCTTAAGTATTTTGTCTATGACACCAGTTATGGCATTTGATGATCCAGACAATGATGGTATTCCAGGTTTAAGAGGAATTGATTATGATTTGGTTGTAATGCATCATGAAAAAGTTGACATGCCTGAATATAAACAGGAGAAAGATAATATATTACCAAGATTAATGCCTGGCTATTCAATTAGAAACGTTAGGCATAATGGTGGAGGTTCATCTCCATTTAGTATTTCCCAAACAGGAATACCTGGCGGAACAATAACATTTTCCAACAAAGCATCAATCACGATCAGTGCAGATACATCATTTGGTATTTCAGCAGGTGATGTGTCGGCTAAAGTAGGATTTTCTATTTCAGAAACGTATTCTACAACACTTACTTATTCTTATAAAATACCTAGTAAATACAATGGAAAATCTGTTAAATCATGTAAAGTTTATCCAAGAGCAGAATATGAAACTTATGCATATGATTTTTATTTTCTTGAAATGAAAACTGGCACTGGCTTTAGCGATGAAGTAACAGGTATTAACTATGTTCATTTATTTACTTATAATTAATTACCATAGTTATATATTTTATAAAGAATACTAGTCTTGTTTCATTAATTTAATGTAAAATTAGCATTCGTTATCAGAAAGGTGAAGATTATGAAAAAAACATCAATATTATTAAGTGGATTTGTTTTTACAATACTAGGCATGCTGGTCATGACATCATTTGTTATATCCTTTCTTTTCTTAAGTTTTGGGAACAATCTTTCATGGGAAATGTTTTTAGGAATTGAAAATATAAAGATATTCTATTATGGCTCTTTAGTCATGTTTATTATTGGCTGTGGTTTAGTAATCGCAAATATATGTGCTGGATATCGAGAAAAAAATGCTAATAAATCTATGTAAACATTCTATATTCTAATTTTAAATAAGTACAAGAGTCTATACAAAATTAAAATCTTTATTGGGGTAGTCATACCCCATTTTACATTTATTGATGATTATAGATCATTTTTTTAATTTTTCAAAACTTTCGTATCCTTTTCATTTAAATATTATATTAACTTATGGTATTGACGATATACAAATTTTTTGAATATATGAATTAATCTATATCTCTTGAAAAGTTGATGAATTCATATTAAATATAATCAATTCTTTCTTGATTTTTTATTATTAATAAATGAAAAACTATTCACTTAACCCTAAATCAACAGTATGAATATAATGAAAACCACACTTTTTATAGAGATGTATAGCAGATAAATGACCTTGATAAACATCTAAACAAATAGCTTTCATTTTCTTTTTCTGGCTTTCATGATAAATAAGATCTATCAAATCACTACCAATTCTTAAATAAAAACTCAGGGTGAATAACAAACATGAGGAATCCATTAATCATAATCATGATGGTTTTCAAGAAAATGAGTTAATTTTTCTATTTGTAAAATTGTCTTCTTATCCATAAAATGTTCTATTTTTTCAACTTGTTCTAATTCATCATTAGAATGGTTTAAAACGCATAAAAAACGATGAAGTATTTCATGACGATATAACAAATATCGTCCTTCATTCATCCCTTTATCAGTTAAAGTAATATCTCCATATTTCTCAAAATCAACATAACCAAACTGTTTTAATCTTTGAACAATTTTCGTTGTAGAAGATGGCTGAACATTCAAGTGACGAGAAAGATCACCGATTCTAATCTTAACTTGTTGATGATAAAGTCTATAAATCATTTCTAAATAATCTTCCATAGCAGGAGTCAACTCCTGGCTAGATGTCAGTCGATAGCCTGTAAAAGTATGAAAATCACTAGGTTCTTTGCTCATTTTTAATGTCCTTTCCTCTTTTTAATCACAAATAAAAAGAAATAACCATACATTGAATTAGGATAAAAAGTTTCCTTATCCTAAAATATGTTAAAAAGGATGATTTTATGAATTTAAATGAATTGCCTATAGGCGCAAAAGCAAAGGTCACAACGCTTACTGCGACTGACAGTATGCGTCGCCGCCTTCTTGATATTGGTCTCATTAATGGAACTGTTGTTGAATGTTTAGGACGTAGCCCTCAAGGTGATCCGTCAGCTTATTTTATTCGTGGAGCAGTAATTGCTATTAGAAGTGAAGATTGTGAAGATATTGTGATTGAAAATATGATGGAGGCTGATAAGGTTGAAGGAAGATATCCAATCAAAAGAACTCAAAAATGTTGAATTAGAGATTATCAAACAATCTCCTGATGCAAAAGTCATTGCTTTAGCAGGAAATCCGAATGTTGGAAAGAGTACTGTTTTTAATAACTTAACAGGTATGAATCAACATACTGGTAACTGGCCTGGTAAAACTGTCAGCAATGCACAAGGTTATTGTTCTACTGCAAAACATGATTATGTGATGGTTGATATTCCTGGCACATATTCTCTTATGGCACACTCTGCTGAAGAGGAAGTTGCACGTAATTTTATTTGTTTTGGACATCCCGACTTGACTGTTGTTGTCTGTGATGCAACTTGTTTAGAAAGAAATCTTAATCTTGTTTTACAGACAATTGAAATTTCTCCAAATGTGATTGTTTGTGTCAATCTAATGGATGAAGCTATCCGTAAAAATATCCATATCAATTTACCTTTACTTTCCCAAAAACTTGGTGTTCCTGTTATCAGTACTGTTGCACGTCAGAAAAAATCTTTGGATCGTTTCTTGAAATGTCTTGATGATACTATTGATACAAAAGAGCATCATGAACACATTTCAATCACATATCCTCGTCTTTTAGAAAAAGCTATCGCAATGATTCAGCCTATTTTAGAAGAACAATTACAAGGTCAACTCAATAGTCGCTGGTTAAGTCTTAAACTCCTAGAACAAGATCCATCTTTATTAGTTGAAATAGATCATCATTTAGGAACTGATTTCTTAAAACAAGAAGAACTTATTTCAGCTATAAATATTGCTCAAGAACACTTACAAAAACATAATATTGATACAGCAACAATTAAAGACCAAATTGTCTCATCACTTGTCCATATAGCAGAAAATATATGCCAAGATGTTGTCACATATGAAGATGCCTCTTACAATCAAAAGGATCGCAAAATTGACCATATTCTGACAAGCCGTTGGACTGGCTATCCAATCATGTTAGCTCTCTTAGCTATTATATTCTGGTTAACCATGACTGGTGCCAATTATCCTTCACAAATTTTATCAGATATTCTCTTTTATATCCAAGATAGATTAACAGATTTATTTATGTATTTTCATACTCCTGCATGGTTACATGGCGTTTTGGTTCTAGGTATTTATCGAGTTTTAGCATGGGTTGTCTCTGTTATGTTACCTCCAATGGCTATTTTCTTCCCTCTCTTTACATTACTAGAAGATGTTGGATATCTTCCCCGTATCGCCTATAATCTTGATAAACCTTTCAAATGTTGCTGTGCTTGTGGAAAACAAGCATTAACAATGTGTATGGGATTTGGATGTAATGCTGCTGGAGTCATTGGCTGCCGTATTATTGACTCACCACGTGAACGATTACTTGCTATTATTACAAATAACTTTGTTCCTTGTAATGGTCGTTTTCCTACGCTGATTGCAATTATTACAATGTTCTTTGTAGGGAGTGCTGGCATCTTTTCATCAGTTTTATCTGCCCTCTTTTTGACTGGTCTTATTTTACTTGGCATCATTATGACATTTATGGTTACAAAGTGTTTATCTAAAACCTTATTAAAAGGTGTTCCTTCTTCCTTTACTTTAGAATTACCACCTTATCGTAAACCCCAGATTGGAAAAATTATAATTCGTTCACTTTTTGATCGTACATTATTTGTTTTAGGTAGAGCTGTATGTGTTGCTATACCGGCTGGTCTTATCATCTGGTTGATGGCTAACATTATGATTGGTGACATGAGTTTACTCAATCACTGTGCTCAATTTCTTGATCCTTTTGCAAAATTATTAGGATTAGATGGTGTTATCTTAATTGCATTTATTCTCGGTTTACCTGCCAATGAAATTGTCGTACCTATTATCATCATGGCCTATCTTGCTCAAGGAACTATTCTTGATATGAGCAATCTTGTTGAACTAAAGGCTTTACTTGTTCAAAATGGTTGGACATGGATAACTGCAATTAGCACAATGTTATTTTCATTAATGCATTGGCCTTGCTCAACAACCTTAATGACAATCAAAAAAGAAACTGGTAGTTGGAAATGGTCTATCGTTTCTTTCGTTGTGCCAACTCTCATTGGTTTACTTGTTTGTTTCCTTTTTGCTCAAACTGCATATTTCTTTGTATAATCAAAAATCCAGAAACTCAAAAACTTATATGCATATAAGATATACTATGCCTTTCTTGTAATTTATAGCGATTATTCATATGAAAGATATAAATTTCTTTTCTATAATTCAAACAATTGAAACACTCAATGATTGAATCATATTATTTCATCTTTTTAAAATAAATTCATATGATAATTATGTGACTTGTTTGTTCTTTCATAGTTTTAGTATATTGCATTGAAATTCTAAATTTAGTGAAAAAATAAATTATTTTCAAATAAAAAAGGAAAATGACCCTTCAAACTTGTAGTGATATGTACCCTCATTACTGGACAAACCAGTAAGGAGGGTTTTTATATGACTAAGAAAAATTATATTTCTGATTTTAAAAATAATATGCTTTTTGATGATCCTGACTGTCTCTATCTGCTTACATACTCATTGAAAACATTATTCATGTCAACTGTTCCAAGATTACTGTCAGCAATCCTGATTTAAATCCTCATTCTCTTGATGATAAAGATATGATTTTAGACATCAAAGTGAGAACTGCTGAAAATGGAGACATTAATATCGAAATGCAGAATTCTCATTTCAGTCAGTATCTCTATCAAAGATTTCAGGTTTATGGTGCCCAGATATGGCATATCGGCGCAATCTTAATCGCAAAGTGAGACTTTCAGAGAATAGAGATATGTATGAAAAGAGACATCATGAAGGAATTGAAGAAGAACGTCAGGAAAATTTATATCATAATGTTCTTAAGTTTTTTCAGTGTTTATTCCCACAGGAAGAAAGCTCATTTTTAGAAGGACTCAGTTATGAGGTCTATGAAAAAATACTGGATATGTTATTTAGCGGTCAATCGCTGGAAGATATGAAAAAAATAATTAAAATGAATCAAGAGAGTAAAGATGTATTGATTTTCTTAAAAGTGTATGAATAATCATACACTTTTTAGGTTCTTTTTATAATTGTTGTCATATATCTACATATATGACATTTCTGTAATTACGCTCCACTGATCAACTTTTATAAACTTCTTTCCATCCTACTTTACCTTGTATTTTTATATACTCAGAAGTTTTTGAAATAAATGAGAATATACAAAGGAACATATTCTTCTCTTGTCACATAATAACTGCAACATTTAAGAATTGATTATTATTTTTATCTTTAAATCTTCTTAATTAATTCCTAAATTTGTCTATTTTCTATACGTAATCAATATTTATCTATGCGGAAATATGTCGTATTCACTATAATTCACTCTTAATAACACTTTTTCTATAAATATGTCAAGTCTTGTAAATCAATTTCTTTTATGACAAGATAATAATAAGCAAACAAAAAAGGAGAAACACAATGGCAAAACAAAAAAGGATTCATAAAAGTACAATTATAAAACTACAAGCTGGGCAAGAAAAAGCATTTGATAAAATCTATGAAGCTTATAAAGAGCGTTTTTATTTTATGGCATACAATTTTTTAAAAAATGAAGACGATGCAAAAGATGCAGTACAAGATATATTCATAAAAATCCTTCAAGACATCAAAGATTTAAAACATCCTGAAGCCTTTCATGTCTGGTCTTATCGATTAGCCTATCATATCTGTTTACAAACAGCATCACAAAAAAGAACTCATGAAGATGATTATAATTCTTCAATGGAAGAGTATGAAGATGAACAAATGAATATCACTCATGAAGTGATTCATAAAGAAGTCAGTGAATATATCTTAGACATTATCCAAGCAATGCCTACATCATTACGCTCTGTTTGCCTCCTTAGATTTTATGAACAATTAAGTGTAAAGGAAATAGCTGAAATCTTAGATGTTTCAGAAAATGCAGTTAAATTAAGAATCAGAAGAGCAAAGAATTATATCAAAGATGAATTAGAATTGAAAGGCATAACACCTGGTGTCATTTCATCAGCATTAGATCCAAATGCTTTATTATTACTTTTTGTAACATGTCAAAACTTGCATACTTTATCACTTACAACAAGCAAATCTATTGCAGCTGCGATTACAAACGAAGTCTCATTCACAGCAGGAGCAACTGTTTCTACAACTTCACTCACAATCGCAACACTTGTCACAACTCTTGCGATTACTGGAGGAGCAATCATTTATAATTTATCAGATGAAGAACCAAAAACTCCCCCTCTTCAAGAAATGCAAGAAGAACCAAGCAAAATTGTTGATTTTCACTATCCTCAAGAGTATACCAATCAGCCAATTTCTTTAGAAGTCAAAACAACCAATCAAAACTATGATTACATAACTATTAACAACAAAAATACAACAACAATTCATAGTAATGGAATCTATACAGTTTCATTAATCAAAAATAATCAAGTTATTGATTCTAAAGAATTAACCATTCATACAATTGATACATCAAGTCCTGATAAGAAATCTATTACAAAAGATGGAGATATATATACAATTGTCTTTAAAGATAATTTATCAATGATAAATAAGAACTCTATTGAAATCTTTGCAAATGAACAAAAAATATATAATTATACTTTTAATGAAGAGACTCAAACTCTTGAACTCCCTATGGATAGTCAATACCTTTATCGCATCAATGTCGCTGATAAAGCAGGTAATTATACATATCTCACAACAACAAGTGATTAACAAAATATAAAATATTAAATTTTTTATTGAATTATGACACTTTTTTCTTTTAAAGATACCTTATATATTGAAAGGGTTTAAATTATAATGAAATGAGGAAAAAAGATGATAAAAAGAAAACTAAGAATTTTAGGAATACTATGTATGTGTTTCACAATGACACTAGGAATAACGAAAATTCCTGTTTCTGCCACAGAAACAAGCATAAAATCTTATGCACTCACACCAGAGAGTGATTTTGTTATTGATAGCGGTGGAACAATCACAAAATATACTGGTTCTTCAACAAATGTCAATATACCAGCAACCATTAATGGAATTCAAGTCACTTCAATAGGCTCATCAGTTTTTGCGCATAAAGATACTGTTAGCGTTATTATACCAAATGGTGTCACAAGTATTCAGATCTATGCATTTGATGATTGCATTTTTCTTGAGAATGTAACCTTGCCTGAAGGACTATTAAATATACAAGATAGTGTTTTTAATGGTTGCACTAAACTTGAAAATATAACAATCCCAAAAAGTGTAATAAATATAGGAACATATGCATTCAGAAACTGTGAATCCTTGCAAAGTATAACTATACCAGAAGGTGTTAAAGAAACAGGTGAAGAAATCTTTAAGCAATGCAAATCACTCAAAAATGTAACCCTGCCAAAAAGTCTTACGAAAATATCTGATGAAATGTTTTATGGATGTGATGTTCTTGAGAATATAATAATTCCAGAAAACGTCACTGATATTGGAGTCAATGCATTTTATCATTGCCCAGTTCTCAAAAACATCAACATTCCCAAACATATAACCAGTATAGCTGATGGAACTTTTTCGTATTGCAGTGGACTTGAAAGTATAACGATTCCTGATGGAGTCACAAGCATTGGAAAGGACGCATTTTCTAATTGTACAGCATTAAAAAATATAGTTCTTCCAAAAGGGGTTACAAACATTGGAAACGATGCATTTAAAAGCAGTGGTCTAAAAAGTATAACAATTCCTGAAGGAATAACGAGTATAGGAAATGGTGCATTTGGATATAGTGCTCCTTTTGAAACCCAAAATCAATTAAACAACGTTCTTATTATAAGTGATGATCCAGAACATCCAGATATAACTCATTTGGAATTAGATAAAATTGATACGCAATCAAATCGTTCTCTTAATTGGTATAGAGGTATTGTCAAACCAGAAATAAACGTCAAACAATCAGAAATAAAATCATATACATATGAAGAATCTGAATTTTATTTAACAGATATCTTTGAATATAAACATATCACCAAAATATACCAAGATAAAACAGGAACGACTGAATACACTGGAGATGATATTATTATTCCTGAACAATATTTAATTCCAGATCCAACATATTCTATTGTTGGAACACCAACAAGTCATGATACAAAAGTAGAGAACGGAAAACTTTATATTGGAAGTGATGAAACAGCAACCAATCTCAAAGTTAAGATAAAATTTGGAACACTAGAAAAAGAAACAAATATCAATAGAATTCCTCTTCACTCTATTTCAATGAAGACTCTACCAAAATCAACATATACTGATGGCGAAAAATATGACCCAACAGGATTAGTCATAAGTATCAAATATGATGATGGAAAAACAATAGATATCAAATACAATGATACAACAAAGAGTGATTTTACATTTAATGTAGATAAAATAACATTATCTACTTCTAAACAAATCATTACATATAGAGGAAAGATTGTTGAACATATCTTAACAATCACTGCCAAACCAATAGATGAACCTCAGACTCCTGAAACACCAAATATTGATGTACCCCAAAATCCAGAAATCCCAACAAACAATAAACCGCAGGATATAGTAAATAATCCTAATAATATGAATACCTCTCATAAAAATATTAATTTTCATATAAACAGAACTGAAAATGGAATTATCTATGATGAGTTTGGAAATAGAGTTGATAAATATGGAAATATAATTCAGACAAGTGATGAAACATCTTTATTAGGATATTTAAGTCTCATAATATTGAGTGGATGTGCTGTTATGATTATGAAAAAGAAATATTTAAAGTAAACAAAATGAGAATAGTCTTTCTCTATAAAGAGATTGACTATTCTTTTTCTTTTATAAATCATCTTCTAAAGCACTTGATTTCGCATAAGCACTTGAACGTGCTTCAAAGAAATCTGTTTTAATATCATTGGCATTACTATAAATGCTAACCCATTTCATAGATTCAGGTTCTTGCATGTAACCATCAAATAGCGGTTCAAAGTTTAAAGTTTGAGCACGGAAGTTTCCAAGATAGTGAATATAATCACTGACCATCTTCATTGTTAAACCTTCAATACGATCACCAAGTACATATTGTCCCCATGCAATTTCTTCCTCGACACCACGTTTCATCATATTTCTATAGACCTCTATTTTATCAGGAGTAAAAAGATCAGGTTCTTCCTTTTGAAGTTCTAGAATCATATTTCTAAATAACCACAGATGAGTATTTTCATCACGATTGATATAACGAATTTCTTGAGCAGATCCTGGCATTTTTCCCATCCTTCCTAAATTATAAAAGAACATAAATCCTGAATAGAAATAAATTCCTTCTAATATATAATTGGCAATAACCGTCTTCATAAAATGAAAACTATCTTTATGTTCTAAAAATGCATTATACTGTTCTCCAATAAATTCATTTCTTTTTAAAAGATGTTCATCATATTTCCATTGATATAAAATTTCATCCCGTTCTATTGGTGAACAGATTGAATCCAACATATAACTATAACTTTGTGAATGAACTGCCTCTTGGAATGCTTGGATTGTTAAACATAAATTGATTTCGTTGGCAGTGATATACTCACCAACGTTAGGCAGATTTGCAGTTTGCAGAGAATCTAAGAAAACGAGAAAAGAAAGTATCTTATCATATGCTGTTTTCTCATATTCATTTAATAAGCGATAATCTTTAATGTCTTGTGTCAAATTGATTTCTTCAGGAATCCAGAAATTATTCATTGCCTGACGATACCAATCACTCACCCAATTGTATTTCATATTGTTAAAATCATTAAGGTTTGTTGTATTTCCATTAATCATGCGACGCTTTCTCACGTCAATATCTCCAGATGCATTAAATAAAGCTTTACGTTTTAATTCCATTATATTTCCTCCCTTATGCACTACATGATTCACATTCTTCAACTTCTAAAGATTGACTACGTACATAATAAAGTGTTTTCACACCTTTTTCCCAAGCCAATATATATAAATCTAAAAGTCTTCTAAATGTAAATTCATTGGTTATATAAAGATTGACCGACTGTGATTGATCAATATGTCTTTGTCTCACTCCAGCTGCTTCAATCACCCATTTTTGATCAATATGATGAGCATTTTTATATAACCAGAATGTCTTCATATTTAAGTCAGGAGCAACTCTTGTTATCATACTGCCTTTCTTTTCTTCCATGAAAAATTTCTTCATAATAGGATCGACTGCTGCTGTTGTTCCAGCAATAATTGATGTTGAGCTTGTTGGCGCAACAGCTAATAAATAACCATTTCTAAGTCCATATTCATGAATATCATTTTGCAAGACTCTCCAAGATGAACTTTGATAATGCCTTTTTTCAAAGTAAGAACCTGTATCAAAATCACTGCCATCAAAATAATCATATTTCCCTTTTTCTTTAGCAAGAGCACACGATGCTTCTAATGCATAATAATTGATTTTCTCATAGAGTTGGTCAACAAACTCTAAATGTTCATGACTTTCAAAAGTCATGCCTAATTTCACTAACATATGATGATAGCCACTTGTTCCAAGTCCTACTGGACGATATTTTTGATTTGTTATTTTTGCATAAGGAACAGGATAATAATTTAAATCAATCACATTATCTAATGCTCTCATGACAACATGTATAATATGCTGTAACTCTTCATCATTTGTCACATCAATATGTCCTAGTGTTAAAGAGGCTAAATTACAAACCACAAAATCTCCTGGTTTGGTCTTTTCAACAACAATTGTTTCTCCATTGATTTGTACTTCTTCATGTGGCAAGATTTCCATAGCACTCATATTTTGAGCAATTTCACTACAAAGATTGCTACAATAAATCATTCCTTGATGAGCATTAGGATTCATACGATTCACATGATCACGATTAAAAGCAAATGGTGTCCCAGTTTCTACGAGAGATTTAATAATCAATCTAATGATATCCTTAACTGACATCACACGTTTAGAAATACGTTTATCTTCTACACACTCATAATATTTTCTTTCCCATTCTTCACCATAAGTATCTTCAAGATAGTATCCCTTCACTTCATAAATTTCATGGGGACACATCATATACCATGATGCATCTAAATCACATTTTGCAAGTTTCCAAAATAAATCTGGATAACAGACAGCTGGGAAAATATCATGAGCCTTCATACGATCATCACCATTATTTGTACGAATCTGTAAAAACTCTGGTAAATCACGGTGCCAGGCATCTAAATAAACTGCGGCAGCTCCTTGACGCACACCTAATTGATCAACTGCAGTTGCTGTATCATTGACTAATTTTAACCAACGAATGACACCTCCAGCAGCACCCTTAAAACCTCTAATACTGCTTCCATTGGCACGAACTTTTCCAAAATAAAGTCCCATTCCACCACCATGCTTAGAAACCTTTGCAAAATTATCCAAACTCTTATAAATACCCGCTAATGAATCATCAACAGTATCAATAAAACATGAACTCATCTGATGAAATGGTTTTCTAGCATTTGACATTGTGGGCGTCGCCATTGTGACTTTCAATGTACTTAAAATATCATAAATTTCTTTTGCCCATTTGACTTTCTCTTTTTCCTTCATTGCCAAATGCATGGCTATTCCCATAAACATTTCTTGTGGTTTTTCTAAGATATCTCTATTTCTATCTTGAATCAAATAACGCTTCATAATTAATTCTAAACCACTATATGTAAAAACTTCATTTCTTTCATCTTGCATATAACTTTCTAATTCTTGAATATCTTTATGAGAATAATGTTCTAAGATGTAATCACCATAATAATTCTCTTTTGTTAAATAAACCAATTTATCATAAAAAGAATGGATATTCATAGTTTCCATCTTTTCATGAATTCTTTGATGAATATCATAAGTTAAGAATCTTGCTGAAATCCTTTCCCATTCAGGAGCATCTTTACTGATTAGTTCTACACTTGCTTTCATTAACATCTTAAAAGCATCATGCTGACTCATACCTACTTTATAAAATGTTTTTAATTTTATCAATAACAATTGTAGAGAATATTCTGTTTGAGGATAATCTTTTTGTATTTTTATCAAAAGAGATTCTATGCTATCATCACTTAACATCTGCATAAGCTCATCAATAACAATTCTTAAATGATGATGCTTTTCACGATAAAGAATATAAGCCTTTGCAACTTGTAAGTAACCATGTCGCATTAAGGCCTCTTCTACTATATCTTGAATATATTCAACACTGGTTTTCTCTTGAATCTGATTTTCAACATCATTTAAAATATTTTCTAAATGTTGTTGATTTATTGTTTCGTGTATTCCCTTAAATGCTTTTATAATAGCATTCTTAATTTTATGTCTATCATAATCCTGATAAAGACCATTTCTTTTTTGTATTAACATTTCATCCACATCCTTCAATGCATTCTAACATATCTTAAAAAGAGTCTTCCACTCATATGCTTGAAATAAACACAGATATCTTAAAATGCACAAGCAACTGCTTTTTTTAGAGTATGAAATTGGTTATGTTGATGTAAATAAGAAACCAGATCATTTAATATATATGTAAAATAAATCAATATCTCTTGTTGATGATGAGTTTCTAAACTCTTTATTAATATTTGAAGTTGTCTATATAAGATATCATAAAGTTCTTTTGAAGAATAAGATGATAAAACTTGATAAAGTTGATTGATTTCTTCTTGATTTTGAAATAACAAGTCATAATGAAAGCCTATCAAACTTTTCATTAAAAGCTGGTTCATAAAAAGCAACGAAATATTATCAATTATTCCATCATTATAGAAACAATAGCCCCTTAAGACCTTTTCAATATCACTTTGTTGAAAACAATTTAAGAAATCATGTTCTATTTCTAAATAATGAACATATTCAATCAATCTTTCTAAACCAACTTGTTTTAAAGGATAACAAGTTGGATAATCCAAAGTTAAAATGATATCCTGACTACAATAATCAAAGTTATAAACATCAAAAAAAGCCGTTAATCCTTTTGTTATTGTTTCTTGATAAATATCTAAAGATATATTTAATTTATGACTTTGTAATTCTTGAACTTGTAAATAGAGATTATGAACATGTTGTAATAAGTGATAATGACTCTGTTTAAAGACCTCAACGATACCCTGAGTCTTAAGCATCTCTATCATATCTTGCATATCCATATTTCGCATATAAAAAGATAAAGTATAGAGAATAGAATCCATTAGACTTTGAGCTCTTTCTTTAGATACTGATGAATCTCCACCTGTATATCTTCTCATCTTTTCCATGAAAACTTCTATCATGCCTTGAGTCATTTTATCTTTGATTTCAATTGGTAGAAACTCTGAATCTAACAATTCTTCAAATGAAATGATTTTCTTAGATATCTCCATACGCTAACCCCTCATAAATATCATTTCTACTATTTAAATCGTCCATTAATGTATTCAACTGTTCCTCTGATAAATAATATAACGACCCTTGACAACACCCATCAAACGCTATCTTCATATAATGAATAATCTCTTCATCAGTTAAATAATCTTCAGTTGCATCTCGATAATAATAGAAAATTTCTAAAAGTTGATTGATTGTTTCTACATAGTTATATTTATGAATAAATAAACTATCACAAAACTCATAGATGATTTGTTGTAAGATTGTTGAATGAAATTCTACCCTCCCAACATCTTGTAAGACTTTATGTTGCATTTCTAATAAACCTTCAACATCTTGTGGTGTGAGAGTCAATCCATACTGTATTGACAGCTCATTACACTTCATAATCTGATTGATTTCTTCCTCTTTTTTAACGACTTGTAACTGCATAATTTTATCCATATATTTTCCTCCTTTATACTTAATACACCTATTATATGAAAATGACAAGACTTGAAAAAACAGCCATTTTGTGGTATGATAAAGGTACAAAAGAAGACAAATATATAAAATATATTCAAGCAACACTTAAATAAAGAGTTGTTTTTTTATTTTCATCATTCAACAGAAAAAGGGATAGTTTCATTCTATCCCAAAATAGATCAATTATATTTTTTGTGTTTGAATATCATACACATAATTAACAATGAAGATATTGCTAACATAATAATAAAATAATTTATAGATGTTGTATCATCTGACATAACTATATTATGATTATTTTTTTGATTCATAATATTTTTATCAGCTATGCCATCTCCGTTTGTATCAATATTGTAATCTGCAATGAAGTCACCATTCACATCTATATTTATATCTGGTTTCCCATCGCCATCTATATCAATATTGATGTCTGCTTTACCATCACCATCTGTATCAATATTGATATCTGCTTTACCATCGCCATCTGTATCAATATTGATGTCTGCTTTTCCATCACCATCCACATCTATATTAATATCAGATTTGCCATCACCATTTATATCTATATTAATATTTGTGATATTAAACTGTGTTTCTAATGATGATTCATAATTTCCTTTTCCTTTAATAACAACTGTTGCTACTCCAACATCCACATTATTCTTATATTCTACAGTATAATCGACACCTTCTATAAGAATTTTATCACCATCTTTTACAATTATAGGCGGCTTGATTTCACTTCCTGTATATGGATGATTTACTATTTTTTCTACTGTTAATTTCTCATCATTATTATTTAATTTTTTTGGTAATATAGATGCTTCATCTTTCACATCTATATATGATGTTTTCTCTCCATTTGGTTGTTCAAAATAATATTTCTTTGCAAGTTCTTCACTTAATAATATCTTTGCTTGAGCATCAACATATTTACCTACATCTTTTTTTGGAAAAGTAGCAATAATTTCAATATTATTTATAAAATCTTGGAGATCTTCTTTTGCTATTCCTAAAAGTTTCAGAGTTTGATAATCTATTGATGCACTACGATTTCCATCATAATATTTATCCAATATATCAAGCCACTCACAAGTCAATTTTTTCTTTCCTGCATGCACTGTAATATTTTGTGTTGCATCATTATATGCTCCATTTCCTGGTCTTGTCACAGTGATGACTGCTTCTCCTGGCCCTACAATATGGACATTTCCATCTTTATCTACTCTTAAAACATCTTCATTTGATGAACTGTAGATTGGTTTATTATCTGTATCTCGACCCTCAAGTTTGAGATGAAAGTCATCTCCATAAATCTTATCTAATATATCCCCAGGTGCTACAACTCTATTTTCTGACATATCAGTTACCTTAATTGGTGTTCCACCTTTATTTATATCCCCTTGATTGACGGGTGTCACTTGAATCTTTTCTGAATCTACCTTGCTTTCCTTATAGTTTGTTCCTCCTAAATATTCTACAGTGATAACCTGTTCTCCATTCTTACTATATTTCCCTCCATCATCTGTTGGTGTCCATTTCATAATTGCCATGCTTTGTTCAAACCCAGCCCCATTAGAATTTGGGGCTTTGACTAATTCTACTGGATCTCCATATTTCTCACCATTGATATAAAATTGTACTTTTCCAGTTGGTGCCTTACATGTTAAAGCTTCCTTGTTATTGGGAGAAACATAGGCAGTCAATTCTATTTCTTGATCTGCAGCAATTTCATTCTTACTTCTCTTCACCTCTGTATTAATGATACTATCTGCTTTCACAATTTCAGCGTATTTGTAATAAGCACGATGGCCCCAAAAACTATCTTTAAAACCTATAGAATTTGCATATTCTGTTGAAGTAATAATAAGTTGATATTTCCCTACATTGGCATTTGTACCTGATATAATTTCCTCTGAGCCAGACGGTTCAAGTGTCTCACTGTCTAACAATTGTGATTGAATAGACATTTTACTGATATCTGTTAACTGTCCATTTGTTGGTATAGGAACATTTATACCTCCAGCAATGGCGGAATTTAAGAAATTGTGTTGTTGCTGGGCAGTAAAACTTAATCCATCATATCTCTTATAAAGACGATCAGATTCATTAATAATTGAATTATCTACAGAAAATGTCACATATTGCTTTAAGATAGAATCTTGCTTAGCATCAGTAACAAAGAATGAATCCATTGGAATTTCCTTACCATCACTACCTTTAATTCCTAAATCTACACGTACTTCAGTTGCTGATCCACTTTCAGGAAGCCAAAAATATAGTCCACCTTTTTCATCTGTGTATGATGGCATTCCATAATTTGTTTCTACACCATTGATAGACATTTTCATACTGTCTACAAGAGTATCAGGAAGATTGTAACCTTTCAAATCAATTTTAGTCATAAAAACCTTAGTTGTCATTTCCAAATTACCCCAAGCATAAGTATCACCATTATTTTTACCTTGAAATTTACCTGGACCAGAGAGACGGATTGAACCACCAGTAACAATAACATCACCTCCCAATCCACCAATATCATAAAAACCTGATTTAGAAACTGGTAATAATGTTCCTCCAGTGATTTTGATTGTCTTTCCTATATTCGTACTTTGACATCCTTGTCCAAAAGCATTACTATGTGTGAATCCTTCTGCTCTTAGATATCCTCCATTTATATTCATGTCACCTGCAATTGTTGACTTTGGAGTTTTACATAATATAACATCCGTCAAAGTATATGTCACTGATTTATTTGACATACCACCACAATATGTACATCCTCCACCAAATCCAGCACCATGAAATGATCCATAAGCTTCTATATTTCCACCATTAACAGTTGTTATTGTTCCACCACCAGCATGTCCCCCACCTATTCCAGCACCAGCTCCATGAGTCTGGTCATTAGGTCCATATGCTCGAGCTATAATCTGTCCACCATTAAATGTCATATTTCCACTATTTTCAATTGCTGCTCCACCAATTGCAGATGCACGATAACCACCATTAACTATAAGCTGACCCGGATTTGAACTATCTAGTATTGTTAAACGATCGCCTTTTTGTACTTTGGTACCATCCATTAAGGTTACATCTCTTGAAACCCTTCCTTGTTCTGGAGCAACAAAATTTCCATTAATATCTACATTTCTACGTTCATCATCTATAGTTAGAGACGATCCTTCTCCACATCGCAATCCTGGCAAATGAGCAGTTGCATTTGTTGTTGCCTGTAATGAATTATGGCTTCCATCAGCCAATGTCAGATGTAAAGATGTTGGATTGCCTATATTGGTTGGAATATTTACTGGAAGACTACCATTAATATTAACATTATTAAATGTCAAGTCTGCATGATTGCCTGGTTCAATATATATTCCCGATGTTGTTGTTTGAGATGTTGATAGAGTTAATGGAGTGGATGTTTTAATTATTAATGCTTTCACAACAAGATTTTTGATACCACCACTTTTAGGAAGATCCTTATCAGTAACTGCACTTTCATTAATACCATATCCTTGTATATAATATGTGACATCTCCATATTCATAATCAATACCATAGGTACCACCGGTCACAATAAAATCACCTATATTATTCTGATTGGCAGCTTTAATACCATACTTCGTTACGTATGTAATAGAAATTGCAACAACGACAAATATAATTAATGATAATTTTTTATAGTGCTGTATTAAGTTATACTTCAATCTCATGATTCATTAACTGTATGTTACTTACTTTTAGCAGATGTAAGTTTCATACTTTTCCTTTCACTAATATATTTATAAATCTTTATAAAATAAATATTGGTCCATCTCTACTTTTATAAATACTAAACTCTATAAAAACAAAGTCTTTGGTATGATAATCAAAGAATGTCTTTGTCGTTTTAAAAAAAATAGCAATGAATACATTCCAAACGAAACATAGAAATTGTTTCACCTTTTTAAAATACTTATTAATCAAATCATTCTCCTTTCCTCGTACTTCAAAGTAGACAAAAAAAGAGCAGAGAATTATCTTCTCTGCCTTATGGTTTTAACAAATTCTATTTGATTTATTTATGATTTTAGCATATATAAATAGTCTTTTAAAGTCTACTATTACGAACTTTTATTAACGCTTTCATTATAACATAGTTTTACAATTATTTGTATTATTTTGGAAAAAATTGATTCTAACACATCTTTTTTATTAATACAATTTATATTATTTAAGTGGAATACAGAATTCACACAAATGATTCTTGATTTTGTTCATAGCATAGCGTTCAAGAATTGGTTTCTTTTCATCAATTGATAGATTTTCTGCCAGCTTTGGAATTTGAATCCAAAAATCCTGGACACCTTGAGCAGTATGAGGTACTTCAAATATTGCATATTTTCCATCATCAATCAATCGGCTTGGCAAAATATCATTTTCAGTTTCATCAACAATAAGACCTACATCATATCGCAACTGATCAGCAGGAACAATTTGAGGATTATCTAATGCAATCCCTAAAATAACTGATTGATCATTTAATAAATGATTATCTTTTAGAAACTGTTTAAAAGTCTCCATTAACTCTTTATTTTTGAGTCCATATTCACCAACATGACGCATATAAATCATAGTCACATTCTTAAATTCTTCAATTTTCATAATCTTATTCTCCTATTCTTCATAGTTGATGTCGACTTCAACATAATCATCGTAAATCCTATTCATATGATTTTCAAGAAAATTTTTAAAAAATATTGATATATATACCGTATACATTGAATTGATTGCTTATAAATGATTATCCAATTATAATATATATATCTTATGAAAATCTAAGGAGAATAATTATGGATGTATTGGTTTTTGGAGGTACACGTTATTTTGGTGTTCATTTAGTCAACGAATTAATTAAGAAAGGATATCATGTCACTATTGCTACAAGAGGAATGACACCTGACTCTTTTGGAACAAGTGTAGAAAGAATACATGTAGATCGTTATGATACCAATCAATTAAAAGATATATTTAAGGATAAAGAATTTGATATTGTTTATGATAATCTAGCGTACTCATCTCAGGATATTGAAACTCTTTTCAATTCTTTACATTGTCATCGTTATATCCTAACATCATCAAATGCGGTTTATCCTTTTCAATTAAATACAAAGGAAGATGATTTCATAGCAGCTCATCATGTTTTAAAAATGGGTGTAAGGAGTTCATTTTCTTATGATGAAGGGAAACGTCAGGCTGAAAGTGCTATCGTCCAGTTACATCCACAACAGAAAACAACAAGAGTTCGTTTTCCAGTTGTGTTGGGAAGAGATGACTATACAAAACGTTTGTATTTTTATGTTGAACATATTTTCAAAGGTGTTCCTATGTATATAGATGAATTCACAACATCATTCAATTTCATATCCTCGCATGATGCTGGTGCTTTTTTGGCTTATTTAAGTGATAAAGATATATTCGAAGCCATAAATGCATGTAGCCCACAATCCATAACATTACAAGAAATTTTCGATTATATTGAAGACCATACTGGTAAAAAAGCTATAATAACATCTGATGGAGATAAGGCACCATTTAATGATATACAGTCACATAGTTTAAATGTAAAAAAAGCTCAAGATATCGGTTTTCATTTCACTCCATTATCTGATTGGTTATTCCCGCTTATTGACTTTTATATTTGCCAGGTATCAAAAGATGAACATAATATTTAAAAGTATTTTTACAATGACTATCCAACATAGCTCTATATGAGGAATGGACAAAAACTCATTTCTGTTCCTTACTATAAAGCTTTTTTTATGAAAAAGGCATAAGTTAAATGAACTTATACCTCATTATTTTTGATATCCTGAAGATAATCATAATCATAAAGTTCTCTTTTCTCTATAACAGGAACTTTTAGACATACACTTGAATATTTATCAATAATCTTTCTTCCGCCCTCATCACCTGTTAAATTCATCAATTCATTATAAAGTTGACAATGAAACATAGTTGGATTACCAACTTGCTGTTGATATTTAACAGTTCCTAATAAAGCATGATTATTGATTATAAGATTAACCATAGCTTTAATAGTTGATGATTGAATATAAGGCTGATCAGCAACCAAAAATAAGAAATAACAATCTTTATCATGATTATATTTTTGAATTCCAGCTTGAATGGAATATGATAAACCCAAATGACTTTTTTCACTCTTTATTGAATACAAACGAGGACATGATAATTCTTTGATATACTCAATAATTTCATCATATTGAGTCACAACATCTAAAGTATAATTGTCATTTTTTTCTAAGAGTTCTCGTAATTGTTTCAACCCATATTGATATAATGGTAAACCATGAAATGAATAAAGTAATTTATTAGAACCAAAGCGACGACTATTACCCGCCGCTAAATAAATCATATGAATTTTCATAACTCTTCTGGTAAACTCATTAAGATTTTTTCAGGAGTCATTGGTAAATCTCTTTGCCATACCCCTGTCGCATTATAAATCGCATGAGCAATGGCAGGAGATGGTGTATTAATAACAATTTCACCAATTGACTTTGCACCAAAAGGTCCAGTCTCTTCATAACTGCTTTCAAAATCCACACGTAATTTTCCCATATCTAAACGAGATGGAATCTTATATTGCATGAATGAATTTTCAGCAATTGCTCCTTTATCACTATATTGAACATTTTCATAAAGAGCCATACCTATCCCTTGAACAATTCCCCCTTCTGTTTGAACACGTGCAAGATTGGTATTAATGACTGTCCCACAGTCAACGACTGCAACATAATCTAAGATTTCAACTTGTCCTGTTTCTTTATCTAATTCAATTTCAACCATTCCTACCATAAATGGTGGTGGAGAAACTGGTGATGAATGAGAAACTGTGACTTGTGTAGATATATTGTTTCCACACATTGATTTTGTTGCAATATCACTTAAAGATACAGATTTTTGACCAACTAATGTTTCAATACCTTGCCCCGTAAACTCAACCTCAGATTTTGCACAATCCAACATCTGAGCACCTATCTCACATAAATGATCTTTTAATTCTAGACAAGCTTTTTCAACAGCTTTTCCAGTGACATATGTTGTACTTGAAGCATAAGAACCTGAGTCATATGGTGAAGCATCAGAATCTGCCCCAAAGACAATCACATTATCAACATCACACTCTAAACATTCAGCAGCCATTTGAGCAAGAATTGTATCACAACCGGTTCCCATATCTGCTGCCCCAATTGTTAATGCATAAAAACCATCATCATTTAATTTAATCGTTGCTGAACCAACATCAACACCAGAAATTCCTGAACCCTGCATAGCCATGGCAACACCACCACTACGGATCTTCCCATCTGGCATTATTCTTGGTTTTGATTTATTTTTCCAATCAAATAATTCTTCAGCACGTTCCATACAGCGATTCAAAGCACAACTCTTAGCCACTTCATGATAATAAGCAGACATTTCCTGTCCTTCTTTTACCATATTGGTTTTACGAATAGCAACTGCATCTATTCCTAGACGAGAGGCTAGTTCATTAACGGCAGATTCGACTGCAAAGATGCCTTGAGTTGCGCCATAACCACGATAAGCTCCAGCTGCCTGACAATTGGTATAAACAACATCATAGGCAAAACGGAAAGCTTCTAAATGATGATTATATAATGGAATCGATTTATGTCCTGATAATCCAACTGTTGTTGGACCATGTTCACCAAAAGCACCTGTATTTGATAATGTATACACATCAATAGCACGAATGGTTCCATCCTTCATAGCACCAATACGGACTGTCACTTCCATCTCATGGCGAGGTGAGGCAGCAATTTGAGTTTCTGTACGTGAGTATATCATCTTTGATGGTTTCTTTGTCATCCAAGTCACAAAGGCTGGATAAACTTCAGCAACCACTGTTTGTTTTGCTCCAAACCCGCCACCAATTCTTGGCTTTTCAACATGAATTTGAGATTTAGGAATATCTAACGCATGAGCTAAAATACGGCGGACATGGAAAATAATCTGAGTTGAACTCACAACATGTAATCGACCAAAAGGATCAATTTCACAATATGTTCTAAAAGTTTCCATCATGGCCTGTTGATTCGCACGAGTATGATAAGTTCTTTCGATCACTTCGTCACAAGTTGAGAGTACACCTTCTAAATCACCCTCAACACTATAATCACTTGCACAAAGGTTTCGTTGATTATCAGCCCCTACTGGACATAATGCCTTCCAATTTTCTTCTGGATGAACCAAAACTTCATTATCTTTTGCAGTATGTATATCTAAAACAGCTTCTAAGACTTGGTATTTGACTTGAATAAGTTTCATTGCCTGATCAACAGCCTTTTCGTTTACTCCCGCAATAATCGCAACCGCATCGCCAACAAAACGAACTCTTTGATCTAAAATCAAACGATCATAGGGACTTGGTTCTGGATATGTTTGTCCAGCCATCGTAAAACGTTTTTGAGGAACATCATGATAAGTATAAATAGCTTCAATCCCATCCACTTGTTTAGCAGTCTCTATATCAATATCTACAATCAAAGCATGAGCATGAGGAGAACGTAAAACTTTCACAACAAGACAATCTGTTGGTGTCACATCATCAACATATGCTGGTTTTCCTAACAATAAATTCATTGCATCTTTTTTACGAACAGGTTTATTCACCTGCTGGAAAGTCTTCTTCATTATAATGACTCCTTTCCTTGTTTTTCTAAATAAGCAATATAAGCTTTCATACCACGTAATTGTCCCTCATAACCAGAACAGCGACATAAATTACCAGCCAAATAATTTAATATCTCTTCATCAGTAGGATGTGGATTTTCTTTTAAAAGAGCAATTGCATTCATCATCATTCCTGGATTACAGAAACCACATTGTTCAGCCCCCTGATCAGCAATAAATTCAGCTAAACATTTAGCTTCTTGTTGCATTCCTTCCAAAGTCACAATTTTATGTCCTGCCATCCTTGCAGTCAAAACACTACAAGAAAGGATTGGCTTTTCATCAGCAAACACTGTGCATAAGCCACAATTACTTGTATCACATCCACGTTTCACGCTTAAACATCCTTGAGAACGTAAGAAATCAATCAATAACATATCTGGCTCAATCAAAGCTTCAATATCTTTTCCATTTAAATTCATTTTAATAAGCATGATGATTTCCCTCCCTTAACGCTGTCAAAGCACGTTTGATTAAGACTTTTGCAATACGACGACGATAATCAGCACTCGCACGTAAATTAGAACCTAAAACAAGCTTTTGAGCAATTTCATTCGCAAAATTCAAAATACTCTCATTACTTAAAGATTCATCTAATAAATGATTTTCATCTGAAAATGTGATTGCCTTTAAAGGACGTGCACCAATTGTACATGTATAAGAAGAATTCATTTGACTCACTGCACATGTTAAAACAGGAAAATCTGTTTTCGTGTTGCGTTGTGACATATAGACAACACGTTGTGGTCTTTTTTTAATAATAACTCTTATAAGAACATCAGGAATTGGACGCATAGTCGCAAACTCTTGAATGGAAACAATTCCACCATGATAAAGTTCAACATAAGCATCAAGAGCCATAAACATTGTCAATACATCTGAAAATCCATAACGTCCAAATAAACTTCCACCAACAGTCGCAAGGTTTCTAAATTGAACACCAACAATATTGTGTACACTTTCTTTCATAGCTCCATATGTATATTGATCAAGAATGGAATTGAGTTCTAATTCACGCAACGATACCATTGCACCGATATGAATCTCATCACCTTTATCCTCAATATGATTCAAATTCAAATCACAAAGATCAATCGCAGTATCAACACTTCTATTTTGCATTTTTAACCATAGCATCCCACCAATAATCACATTGCTGCGATTTTGACATAACTCATAAGCTTCTGCTAAACTCTGTACTCTGACATAGTTTTTGATTTCTAACAAAACAATCCCTCCTCACGTTATACTTCTTTAACATCCTTTTCTTCTGGTAAACAAATATTTAAAATAATTGCAACTAATGCTGCTGGAACAATTCCAGATCCACCAAAGATCATTTGAACAGCTTCTGGTAAACCAGCTAAAACAGCACTATTCGCACCTAATCCATAACCTAACCCTAAAGCAACTGAGACAATTGTCATACGACGAGCATTCAATGGTTCTTTGGTAATTAATTGAATACCACTCATCACAATAGATGAGAACATAATAACTGCTGCTCCACCCAATACACTTTGTGGCATAATTGAAATTAATGCAGCTAATTTAGGAAATAACCCACATAAGATTAAGAAAATAGCCCCACAAGCAAGTGCAAAGCGATTTACAATCTTTGTCATTGTTACTAAACCAACATTTTGACTAAATGAAGTATTTGGTAAAACACCAAAAACAGCTGCTAAGCTTGAACCAAGTCCATCACAAATGACACCTCCAGATAATTCCTCATCTGTTGCTTCACGTCCCATACCACCTTCAATAACACCAGAAATATCACCAACAGTTTCTACTGCAGTGACAATAAACATAATCAATACAGGTAAAATCGCACGTAAATCAAAAACTGGAGTGACTGGCATGAATTCTGGAATGGCAAACCATTTTGCTTGTGCAACAGCATCCCAATTAATCACCCATGATTTCACAAATTCAGTTCCCTCTGCACTGACACCAGTTGTAGATAAAAACATTGGCATCAAACTACAAATGATATAACCACAAATAATGCCAATTAAGATACATGAAGAACTCATCATTCCTTTTGTCGCATGTTTTAAAACCAAGATAATCACTAAAACTGCTAAAGCAACCAATAAGTTTTCAATAGAACCATAATCTTTTGCATTACTTCCTCCACCAAAAGAACCAACCCCAACACTAATTAAAGAAAGCCCAATTGATAAAACGACAGTCCCTGTCACAACAGCAGGAAAAAAACGACGAAGTGGCTTTAATAAAAAGCCTAAAACACCTTCAAATAAGCCACCAATGATAGATGCTCCCATAATAGCAGCATATCCTAAGATACCTCCACCCATGACTTTCGCAACACTTTGAAAAACCCCAATAAAACCAGAACTTGTTCCCATAATAATTGGAACCTTTCCACCTACTGGTCCAATCGCAAACAATTGGATTAAAGTCACAACTCCAGCAATTAACATTGCATTTTGTAATAATGAAACTTGAATAGCTGCAAATTGCTCAGCATCACTCATAGCTGCACAAGCACTTGTAATAATTAAAATTGGTGTTAGATTTCCAACAAACATCGCAAGCACATGTTGTAAACCTAATGGTATAGCCTGTTTTAAAGGAAGTTTTCCTTCAAAATCATAAGGCGTTGAATTCTCTTGATTTGTATTTGTTTTCATATATATAAACCCTTTCTTATTTTGTTAAACAATAAAATTGTTGATAGTTTTGATCCTTTTGAATAATCATTCGAGGATAAAGATTCTGCATCTTTTGCGTCATTATTTCACATGTTTCTTGTTGTGGTATGATTTCATCAATGATTCTCCCATCTTTCATTAATAAAATCCGATCACAATACATAAAAGCATAAAGTGGATCATGTAAAACTATGAAACCCGTTTTTTCTTGTTTTTTAATCATCTTTTGAATCATTTGGAAGATACGATGACGATTCTCAAAATCTAAAGCACTATCTGGTTCATCTAACAAAAGAACTGACGTATTTTGTCTTGTTAATCTTGCTAATTGAACCAATTGCTTTTGTCCTTCACTTAACTTTGTATAGTCTTTATCTAATAAATCAGCAATTTGAAACTCTTTAGCAATCTGCATAATCTGTTCTTCATCAATGTGAGAATCAAAAAAACGAGAAGATGCATACCCACCAAGTTCAATCATTTCACTAACTGTGAAGCCTTCCATCACTTCACATCTTTGTGTCATCATCGCTATGTTTTGAGCACGTTTTTTTATATTCATTGCAAAGTAGTCCTGTCCGTTTACATAGACTTGTCCCTGTGTTGAAACAAAACCACCTATAATACCTTTGAGTAATGTTGATTTCCCACAACCATTTTGTCCAATGAGTCCTACAATTTCTTGAGAATGTATAGTTATTGATACATCAGCCACAACCTTTTGCTGATAAGAAACTGATAAGTTTTTCACTTCTAATAATCCATTCATAGAATTTGACCTCGCTGTCTCCACATCAAAAAAATAAGTACTGGGACTGCAAAGAAAATAGTGAGAATACTTAATGGTAATTCAGCCCCTGAGACAAGACTCCTTGAAAGCATATCACCGACTATAACAATCAAGGCACCAATACAACCACTCATCAGTAAAAAATGTTCTGTACGCTTATGTAAAATCAGATAAGCGATGTGTGGAGCAATCAATCCCACAAAAGAAATGACTCCTGTAATAGAAACAATTGAGGCAACCATCCATGTTGTTAACAAAAGGACAATCATTCTTAATAAACTCGCATTGAGACCTAAGTATCTTGCATTTTCATCTCCCAATGACAACATCACAATTTGACGGCGACATAATAAAATAAAAGCAAGTGGAATGACAATACTCATAAGTGCAATCACCATCTTACTCAAAGTCATAGATGCTAAACTGCCCATAGTCCAAAACTCTATCGTTGCTAATTCACTTATAGGATCAGCCATATACTTAAAGATCATGATTCCAGCATCTGCCAAAGCTGATATGACAATGCCAGCAAGAATATAAGTCGTTGCGCGTTGAACCCCAGTTATTTTGACAAGGAACATAACAAAGAAAAGAGAAACAATCCCCATAACAAAAGCTCCAAACATCATCTCTATTGCACTGTTCATGCCTACAACAATCATCAAAGCAGCACCAAAACTTGCTCCTGAAGCAACCCCTGTCAAATCAGGGGAAGCCAAAGGATTCCTAAAGATAAACTGATAAACACCCCCAGCAACACCTAAAACAAGTCCTGCCAATACTCCCATCACAATACGTGGAATACGCAAGTGAAAGAAAACTTGTTGTGCTATCACATCATTTGATTGACCAACAAACAAACAGCCAATTTCAGATAATGATAAAGAATAACTTCCAACTGTTAAAGAAAGACAAAAAGTTATCAACAACAAAGCCATCATCAAAAATAATAAACGTTTTGATTTCATGAGTTCTTTAATAAACTTTCATCAATATCAAAACCATAAAAAGTCTTATAGAAATCTTGAACATCTTTGATAAATGCATCATATGAATAAATCTCATTATGCAACAAACTATATAACCACATTGTTCCTAATACCCCTGAAGGAATTGGTGAATCCCACTCTTCAATTCCTTTTGGCATTTGAAAAACATTTTCCTCTTGAATCGCTTTTAATGATTTCAATTGTGAATCATTCATGATATCTTCAACAGAATAATTTGCTGCTGATGGAATGACAATCATATCAGGATTCATTTTTAATAATGTTTCATAAGAAACTTGTGTCCAATAATTTCCTTCTAATTCTTCGGCAACATTCTTTCCACCTGCTGTTTCAATTAAAGTACTTTGATACATTGTTGCAGGTGCTGTTTCTAAATAAGCAGAATTGCTTCCCATATAAACACTTTGGGTCTTTTGATGAGATGTCTTTGTCATTTTATCAATTTGTGTCTGATAATAATCAGTTAATTGTTTCGCTTTTTCTTCTACTCCACATGCTTTTCCAATCAGTTTTAACATTTCTACCAATTGTTCATGTGTTTCAGGATTCACAATCAAAACCTGAATGCCTAAGTCCGTTAATATTTGAGCTTTCTCTTTTAATTTTAATGGCATCAAAACCAAATCAGGTTTCAATTCAGCAATAGCTTCTATATTCAATTCCTTTAAACTTCCCACTTGTTTTAAATCCAGTAATTTCCCATTAGCCATTTTATAAATTGGTCTAGAATTTGCTTTCTTTTCAATTCCGACAAGTCTATCACTGATACCCAAAGACAAAGTTGCATATGTTGTAATATAGTAACAACTCACAATTTTTTGAGCTGGCTGCTCTAAAGTGACTGTTCTTCCAGCTTGATCTATTAACTCAATTTGTGATTGCTTAGCATCTTGATTGGAAGAACACCCCATTAAAGATATAAACACTGCTATACATATTAACAAACTGACTAACTTTTTGAATAATCTCTTATTCATCCTCTTCTCCCTTCATTTTTATTTCAGAAATAATCATTTGTTCTGCTTGTTCAAATGAAAGAGTATTCAAATCATATAACTGACAATCTTCTCTTTGTTTCATCTGTAAAAGATAAGAAATAGGTTCATTTTTAAGAACAGCAATCACCCATTTTTCACTATCTAATAAATCATAAACAGATTCAATAAAATCTAGATTTTCCTGTTCAAAACGTCCTAATTCATCAAGGACAACGATTTCACATGAAGATTTTAAAGCATGTTTTAAACACCTGACACCTAAATCAGAAAAAGTTTCAGGTATCCCCATCATCCTTTTTCCATTATAAAAGGATATAGGCATTGTCTCTTGCGTTGTCATATCTTGCATCACATATGTATAACCCATCGATACTTTTTGATCAGGAAGTGTCCGATAACCTACATATTCCTTTTGACACTCAGATAAAATGTGACTTATTAATGTTGACTTTCCAATTTGGCGATCTCCAGTTATAAAAATATTTTTCATCATTCACACACATAAAAAAGTTTTTCAATAATCTATTAATTGAAAAAACATCCTTTCTTTGAACAAAAAAACAAATTCCCTTATATTTCCATTGTGCTTAAAAGCGACATTATTATATCATAAGCAACATTATTCTACAATCTTATTGTATCAACATAAAAACAAAAAAACTTAGCAAAAATGCTAAGTTATTTCAATATATATGGGATAGCCTGAAGCGGTGTTTGATTCTTCTTAATATATGAATATAAAAGCCTTTCAATAACCAAACCAATAAAACTAACACCGATAGCGTAAATCCCTATGCGCTGTGTTATGGCTGCAAGATTGAGATGTCCTGCTCCTACAACGACTGCACTGATAAAACCTAAAATCATAAGAGTACATACAATGACTCTTAAATTGGTAAATGGAATGCATGAACGAATGACTGCAACCATACTAATAACTCCCAAGACAATATACATAATTGTTATAGCTTCTAAGTCATCAAATGAGAAGCTTGGATAAAACATCATGACAAGCATAAAACAAATGATTATACTTATACCATTTGGTAAAGCCTTTGTAAAGACTTGTGGTAAGAATGCTCCTTCAATTTTTCTTGTATCCGATTCAAACATTGTCAAGAAAGAAGGCATTGCTTCAATGAATAAATCGATGAGAGTAATCTGCAATGGTATAAAAGGAAAAGGTGTATTTGTGAAGACACAAATGATTGATAAAAGAATTGTATAAATTGTTTTGATAAAGAAAACACCTGCAACACGTGTCACATTATTCACAACCTTACGGCCTTCTAAAAGAACATCTGGTAAACATGTAAAATCATTATTTAGTAAAACAACTTGGGAAATTTGTTTAGAAGCATCACTCCCATCTGCGATAGCTATAGAACAATCTGCTGCTTTGAGAGCTAATAAATCATTCACTCCATCACCAGTCATAGCCACATGATGACCAACCTTTTGCAGTTCCTCTACAATACGCTTCTTTTGAAAAGGTGTAACCCTTCCAAAGATTGTATATTCTTCAACAACTGTACCGATTTCATCATCTGAAACAGTTGACATATCAATAAATTTTTCATGATTTTTAACTCCTGCTTTTTTAGCAATTGCAGCAACTGTTTCAACATGGTCACCTGAAATAATCTTTGTATCAATACCTTCTTTATGGAAGTAATCCAGTGTTTCTTTGGTATTTTTTCTCATATTATCTGATAAAATCAAGACCATTAAAGTTTGGAGTTCTGGCAAAGGCTGATCATCAAAAACACTCTCTTTCGTAAAACCAACTGCAATTGCTCGCATTCCTTGCTGAATATATTCGTTGATTTCAATTGGTAAATTATGTTTCATTATTTTTTCGGTTGCACCTACGACAACTGTTCCAAAACTTTCAAATTCAATTGCACTCCATTTACGTAATGATGAAAAAGGAATCTTTTGAAGAGGATTTAAGATTTGATTTTTTTGAAAATAATGATCCATGGCTTGAAATGTAACATTATTATCATCACTAAAACGTAAATAAGATCCCATGATTTCTTTATTTGGTAAATGTGAGATAACACCATATGTAAACATATGTTCAACTTTCATATGGCCATCTGTAATCGTTCCTGTTTTATCCAAACATAAAACATCAACATGAGATAATGTTTCTAAAGAATATAAATCCTGTACAAGAACTTGACGTTTCGCCAATCGTGTAACCCCATTTGCTAATGAAACACTCGTCAGCAATACCAGTCCTTTTGGCAACATTCCAAGCAATGCAGCTGAAGAAGAAACAACTGCTGTCAATAATGTATCATCACGTAACCACAATGCCTCTATAAAAAGAATAATTCCTAAAGGGATAATCATAAAAGTGGTTATTCGTGTCACACGATTCATAGAATCCATTAATTCAGAATTTTGTTCTTTGGACACTTGTGCTTGTTGAATGAGTGTTGTTGCATAATTATCTTTACCAACCTTTTCAACCCTTGCATAACATTTCCCAGATATAACACTACTTCCTGATAAAAGATGAGCATCCTGATGCTTATGGATTGGATCAGATTCACCAGTTAATAAAGACTCATTTGCTTCTATACTTCCAAAGACAACAACTGCATCATTACATACCTGATCTCCACTTTCTAGAATTAACAAATCATCTAAAACAATATCTTGAATATCAACCACCTGCTTATGCCCATCACGCATAACATGGATAGTTGGCTTGGTCAAAATAGAAAGTTTATCAACCAGTCTTTTCGCATTCATTTCTTGTAAAATTCCAATCCCAGCATTCGCTATAATAATAGCCATGAACACAAGATTTGACCATGCTTCAACCATCATTAATGCAACAAAGATGAAAAAGTTCAAGAGATTAAAAAGTGTAAAAATATTATCTTTTAATATTTGATAATAAGTTTTACTAGCTGGTTGACTTATGCCATTTTGTTTTCCAGCATCTTTTCTTTCTTGAACTTCATTTGTATTTAAACCATGTGTTTGATATGCATGTGTATTTTCCATTATTAAAGCCCTCCAAATTTAAGATATTATAGTACACTCTTTATTTGAAGTATATACACTTTACATATTCTTAACATAATATTTATATAAACTTTATATTTACTCATTTTTAAAATTACGAATATCTTCTAAAAGATAATTATGACTTTTTGGCTGTTGAGAAGAATAATTGGATTGTTTCTCTCGATTTAATCTTTCCAAATCTTGTTTTAATTCACGTGCTGACATCCGATAAGCTCCTGCACCAGTTATAATGAGTTGTTCTAAGGCATCAGAAGTTGCTACAGTCATATGATATTGACTAGCCATTTCATGTGTGACACGTTCTATATACATATCTGCGGTTTGAGACTCTTTTGTATAAACAACATGAATATTATGATATTGTTCACTTGTTCCTAGATTTTGTTTGACTTTATATGCATCAAATACAACAATCAACAAACACTTCTTATAGCCTTGATAATTACACATCATATCCAGTAAACGAAATCTTGCTCCTTCCAAATTATCCACAGCTAATGCCTTTAATTCAGGCCATGCATGAATAATATTATAGCCATCTACTAACAAGCATTCAGATTTTGGTTGTGAAGTCATTGAAGGCATATATTCTTTTGAGTCAGATTGAAAATCATGAAATGTATAACGTTTCATTTCTCCATATGTTCGTGTAAAGATGGCTTCTAATTCTTCGTCACCATCAAGAGAAGATGAATAAATTTCTTTTTGATATTCTTGAGAAACTTGAGGTTGATATTGAAAATCTATATGCATATAATTTTTAACTTCATTCCATTTCACATAAAAACCAGCCCCATGTGAGCAAAAAACAGATCCAGTTGGATTATTCATATCCTTTTCACTATCATATTGAATTTGATGAATCACTTCATCTTGGTTTAGACAAGGTTCATAACCTTTAAGAAAACAATACAAACGACCTTTTCCTTTGGTATATTGTGTAACTGCTAATTGATAATCTTTCATCTTTGCAACAGGTGCTTTTCCTTCTATCACAATATTTTGACCTGTTGTTGCTGGCAAGATAAATTCACCATTCATAGATTCTATATCATAAATAGCTTTGCTTAAATAAGCAGAGGGGATATCCAAGCGAAATTGATAATAAGGCTCTAATAATTGGCAACGAGCTGTTTTCAACCCTTGTCTTAAAGCACGATAAGTTGCCTGTCTAAAATCTCCACCTTCAGTATGTTTTTGATGAGCTTTACCTGCCAACAATGTGACTTTCATATCTGTGATAGGAAAACCAGCAAGAACGCCAATGTGTTCCTTTTCTTCAAGATGTGTCAAAATTAATCTTTGCCAATGTTTATCTAGCATATCTTCTGAACAATTGATTGAAAATTGCAATCCACTTCCTCGCTGAGCAGGTTCTAATAAAAGATGAACTTCTGCATAATGACGTAACGGTTCAAAATGACCAATTCCTTCGACTGTTTCCAAGATTGTTTCTTTATAAATAATCCGTCCCTGATCAAATTCAACATGAAGATGAAATCTTTCTTCAATCATTTTCTTTAAAACATCAATTTGAATCTCACCCATAAATTGCACTGTCAGATCTTGTGTGTCTTCATGATATGTCATATGTAGTTGGGGATCTTCTTCTGATAATTGACGTATCTGAGAAATGGCTTCAAAACGGTCACAATCTGATGGCAAGACAATCCGATAATTCATATAAGGAGTCAGATGAGGTTGTAAAGCATTGTCTTCAAATCCCAATCCATCACCAGCTTGAATTGTTTTTAAACCTTTGACTGCACATATATCACCAGCATAAACAGTATTTTCTACTGTATATTTATAACCAGAATACTTTCGAATTTGATCGACCTTATGCTCACCCAACTGAGCCTTTACATGCAGAATCCCACCAGTTATTTTTAAATGTGTTAAGCGTTGTCCTTGTTCATCTCTTGTAATCTTATAGACTTTTGCACCAAATTCATCTGGATACCTTTTTTCTTTTGTATAAAGAGTGAGAGCTTCTAAAAAAGAATCAACTTCTTTCATTTTTAAAGCTGAACCAAAAAAACAAGGAAAAACTTTTCTATTTTCAACAGCATCTTGAATCATTGAATTTGTTAATGTTTGATGTTCAAGATAATAGTCTAAAAGCATATCATCACATAACGCAATATCCTCATAAAAATCATCTTGCGAAGTCAAATCAACACATCTTTCATCCAACTTCTCTTTTAAATCTTTCATTAAATCACTTTTTTCATAATGTGAAATATCCATTTTATTAATAAATAAGAAAGTTGGGATATGATATGCGTTTAAGAGATTCCAAATGGTTTCTGTATGTGCTTGAACACCATCTAAACCACTAATTACAATGATTGCATAATCTAAGATTTGTAATGTTCTTTCCATTTCAGCTGAAAAATCAACATGACCCGGTGTATCAATCAAGGTCATATCCACATCTTTATATCGTAATAGAGATTGTTTAGAAAAGATGGTAATGCCTCGAACACGTTCCTGCGAATCATAATCCAAGAATGCATCACCATGATCAACGCGACCCAATTTACGTATACTTCCTGCTAAATACAATAGACTTTCTGTTAGGGTTGTTTTTCCAGCATCGACATGAGCTAATGTTCCTATCACACATTTTCGCATATTCTCACCTCCTCTTCTTGAGATATTTATGAATTCATTTCAATAAATTCATCTTTTTGATTCACCATTAATTTTAATTCTTTTCGTTTATATAACCATCCTGCTACAAATACAACATCAGCGAAAATCCAAGCCAATGGATTCGCAAAACAGATAGCACTAAAACCAAGCATACCAACAAAGCAAAAGGCAACAATGCATCGTGCAATCATTTCAGCAACTCCACCGAACATCGCCAAGAAACTATAACCTAAACCTTGTAATAGATTTCTTAAAATAAATAAAATACTTAAGATATAATAACAAGATGAATTATATAAAAGATACTGCTTAATATCCGCTATAATAGCTGTTTCACTAGCATCTATAAATAATAAGGATAAATAATCCGATGTCAAATATACAAAGATAAACGCAAATACACAATAAATAGCACCAATAATGCAACTTACCTTTAAACCTTGAAAAATACGTTCAATTTTATAGGCTCCTAGATTTTGTCCACCATATGTAGCCATTGTTAAGCCTAGAGTCTCCAATGGCTGTGTTAACATAATGGAAATTTTAATAGCGGCTGTCACAGCAGCCACAACATCAGAACCTAAAGTATTCACAGCAGATTGAATGACTACACTTCCAATTGCTGTTATTGAAAACTGCATAGCCATTGGTAATCCTAATTGCAATAATTTCAAACAATGAATTTTTTGAAATCTTTTTTCATCATGTTCAAAAGTCAGAATATCTGTTTTCTTTTTCATATAAACATAACAAGCAATTCCCGAAATAAACTGGGCAATGACTGTTGCATAAGCAGCACCAGCAGCTCCCATATTCAACTGTGTAATAAAATATAAATCTAAAGCAATATTAATAACCGATGATAAAATCAAAAAATACAATGGTGTTTTTGAATCCCCAATTGCACGTAAAATACTCGCTAACATATTGTAAATCATTGTTGCAAATAAACCCAAGAAAATCACTACAATATAATCATAGGCTTGGTCATAAATATTACTTGGTGTTTGCATCCATGTTAAAATCTTAGGTAACAATAATACTGTCACAATTGTCATGACAATTGTGATGATTGTACAAAGATAAAATGCATTGATAATATATTCTTTCATTTGTTTGATTTTTTTGCCACCAAAACTCTGGGCTATGGGAATCCCAAACCCACTACAAATTCCAATACCAAATCCAATAATCATAAAGTTTAATGAGCCAGTTGACCCAACTGCTGCCAAAGCAACCTTTCCAACATATTTTCCAACAATAATACTATCTACCATATTATAAAACTGTTGGAAAATATTTCCAATAACCAATGGAATTCCAAAAGCAATAATGAGTTTCCATGGACTGCCATTTGTCATATCTTTCTTCATATATTTCCCTCCCCTACAAATACCTGAATATTATACAGAACTTCTCCTTTATTATAAATACATTTATTTCATTTTCTTACAAATTTCAATAAGTGAAAATAAAAATATGATATGATTGACAAAATAGACTTCTTACTAAAACAGTAAAATCACAATTTATGAAATAACATATGATATAATGGTTATACTAAATATCGTGAGGTGAGGAGAATGTTAAATATTGCATTATGTTGTAGCGCCGCTATGTCTACAAGCCTACTTGTTAATAAAATGATAGATGAAGCTAACAAGCAAGGTATTCAAATTCATATTTGGGCAAAAGGTGTCAATGAAATTGAAGCAGAAACAAAAGATGTTGATGTTATTTTGATTGCTCCTCAAGTCAAATATGCAAAAAAACAAATAGAAAAAAGAGTTTCACCTATTCCCGTTATTGAAATATCAATGAAAGACTACGGATTAATGAATGGTAAGAATATTTTCAATAATATTATCAATATTATGCAAAAATCATAATCAAAAGATAACTTTTATTTAAAAACGCATCGCTGAAATCAGTTCATAGATGCGTTTTTATATAATTAATTATCTCTTCTCTTTTTATCTTGATCATATTCTGCTTTGAGAGTTTTATGAAACATTTTCTTTTTGTGTTGGCGACAGGCATCCAAATCACAATGTTCACATATTAAATGAGCATTACTCATCTTATAAAACCTCTCTGGATGTTTAGCATAGGTAACTTCCCATTCAATAAGAGAAAGAACACCCAATATAAAAAGAGTAACTGTCATGACATTGGGAATAAAGATAAGAAAACTGTATTGAAAAAATGAATCCCAATTATAGATACGACATTCCATACAACAATCTGGCTTAATAAAAATCGAATTGAATGGACACCAGCCAAATATAGCAAAGAAAACAGAAAAGTTTGAAAGTGCAAAAAACACAAATATCCATATTTTTTCAATATATCCTAACAGATATAAACTGCCTGGTACAGCCATAAACAAAATCCAAAAAAGAAAAGCAGAGATAGCTCGATAGTCATAGCGACGTTTCATCTTTATAAACTCCTGCTGTTGAAGTTCTGGATTAGGAATATAATTCTTTTCAAATTGTCTTCCTTTATATAAAGATAGATTTGCAAAAGAAAGCATATCTTTAATAGGAAAAAATGCAAAATAAATAAAAGCAATCCTATAGATTTCAACAGGTAGTGAAAACGGTAATGTGTGATCAAAAAATAAACAATATAAAGAAAAAAGAAATAGCGTTCCAGAAGTCAAAACACGTATTCTATTCATATGATTTCCATGGTCGTTTTTTACTAAGCCATCCTTGTTCTTGCCAATAATCATAATCTTTTTGACAAGCTGACCATTTCTTTAATTGTATAAAACGCATCATCATAAACATTGCTTTTGTTTTGATTTGAGGATGTGGTGTTTGTTTTAAAGAATTGGCTATCTTTATTAATTTTTGTTGAACGTTTTGTTTATTCTTTTGATTGACTTCATTCCAATGAATTGCTTGTGAACGAAATCCACATGTTTTTATATTTGAAATTCCCCAGTGGGATAGACTTGTTTTAATATCCTGGATAGCACTTTTCATCCCTGCTCCAGCACCAGATGAAATAATAACAGCTTGTTTGTTGTACATTGTTGCTTTTGGACGATGACTATCCCACCATGTAAAATAATGATCTAACAAAGTCTTCATAGGTGCTGAAACATGGAAACAATAGACTGGTGTTGTCAAGATTAATAAGTCTGATGATTCAATCGCTTGTGTTATGGGTTTTAAATATTGATAATGAGGACAATATTCCTCACCTTCATGCATACAACGATAACATCCTAAACAAAAGACAGGTAAATCATCTGGTAAAAAGAACTCATGTAATTCTTCTACCACTTTTAATTGATTCACTAAAAATTGTCCAGCATGATATGATGATTCTTTATGATTTTGTCCATGAATAATTGTTACGTTCATATCATGACCTACTTTCAGATTGATAGATACGATTAAATTGACGAATGTGTCTCTCTAACATAACAAGCGCTTCAGGTTCTTTCTCTGGTTCAACATCACATAATTCTATCAAAAGACGTAATGGTGCATAAAAGTGTAATGCTGTTATCTGTGAATCTAAAGACTTAAAAAGTTGAGTATGAATTAATCGTCCAAAAATGACTTCTTGATAAAGTAAAGGTTCAATCATATATTGCTGCTTCAGCATTTGTCCTAAGTCGTGATTATGAAATTGTTCAATGGTTAACAGTTTGCGAAATTGACTGGTATATTCATCATGTAAAAAGAACAAAAACATACTCTTGCCCATTTCTACCAAACGGTCTTCATCAATATTTAAAAAGAGATGAACATCTTTTTGAGCATGAGTTCCATCCATTTGCATTGAAGCAACATATTGGTTATAACGATTATTCATTTCTTCAACAATGGCTTCTAAAATCATTTGTTTGCTAGCATAATGTTTATAAAGTGATGGTGCCTTGATACCAACAGCACTTGCAATCTCAGCAACACCTACACTTTCAAAACCTTTGGTTGAAAAAAGATTTAAAGCTTGATCTCTGATTTTTTGTTTTGTTGTTAATTCTTCATTCATTTATCATTCCTCCTTTGGCTAATACTTATTAGCCTTATTGTAAACTAATAACCATTAGCTGTCAAGTCGAAAGAAAAGGTTAGATTCTCTATTCTAGAAACTAACTCATCTCAATACCATTATAAATGCCATTCCGTCCTCACACTTTTCAGCAAAAATAGTCCCATCCATCTTTTGCATTAATTCTTTACATATATATAATCCAAGTCCGCTCCCTTTCATCCCTTTTGCATTTGTTCCTCTAAAAAAGCTTTCAAAAAGATGATTAAACTCATTATCTGTGACTGTTGAACCAGAACTAAATAAACGAATTAATTGACAGTAATCTTCTTCATAAAAAGAGACTTCGATACGACGACCATCACCATATTTAAAAGCATTTTCAAACAAATTTTCTAAAACTTCCTGACATCTTTCAATATCACCTTTGAGTAAACGATTTTCAAAATCGCCAAGCTTTAAATCTATATGTCTAAGTGCACATTGTTCTGCATAAACATTCATCACTTTAGATAAGAGATCTTGAAGATAAAATTCAGAATTATGAACAGGTAAGTCTAATATATCTTCTCGAGAAGATTGAATAATCTCTTCAACATATTTTTCAATCTCTTTACTTTTTTCGCCTATTTGATGCATTGCATTTCTTTTTTCCTGTTCGTTTGTATAAATATCTTCCTCTAATGCTTTGCTATAGAGTTTTATTAGATTCAAAGGTGTTTTAATGTCATGCGAAAGAGATAATAACATCTTCTTTTGTTCTTTCATAAGTTCAATCTGTCTTTGTCTAGACACATCAAGTGTATCCTTTAACTGTCCCATTCCCCACATAAATCTTCCCAAATAACGGCTTTTCTCTTCCTTAATATGACCTTTCAAATGACCTTTTGCTAGTTGAATTGGTAATTCACTTAAACGTTGAAAAGGCTCAACTAATTTCTTTTTCATATATATAAGAACAACCAATACAAAGAATTCTAAAATGAATAAAGATATCTCTGCAATAAGAATCAGTTTTTGAATGTTGAAAACAGGCAATTTATATATAAATTTGATATAACCTAAAAAATCATTATGAATATAAAATGGCTGGATATAAATGTTATTGGCATTGTCTTCTTGAAAAAAGTTTTTGACAACATTTTGATTACTGATTTCTTTATCCAAGAAATCTATCTTCCAAATTGTCTCATAAGCATCTAAATTTATATTCTCAATAGATTGAATATCTGTGAGTGTTGAAAGAATGCGATTGGCTTCAACACGATAAAAATGGTTCCTCTGATTTTCAGAATGAAAAAGAAAACTGCCTAAAACAACAGCGACAAAAAGATAGAGAATAATTGAACAAAAGATAATACGATTATAATTCTTCATAACGATAACCGATACCCCAAACTGTTTGGATACGTTGTGGGTTCCGTGAATCTTTTTCTATCTTAGATCTTAACATCTTAATATGCACAGTCAATGTTTGATTTTCACTTTCACTATCCATACCCCATATCTCATTAAAGAGATAATCTTTATGCAATGTCTTTCCAGCATTTTCAATAAATAACATCAATAATGCATATTCTTTCACATTCAAATCTAGCAATTTATTTTTAAGATACACTTTATGTCCAGCAACATCAATACGAATAGCACCTGAATTAATGATTTGGTCTGATTGTTTATCTTTTGAATGCCTTGTCAGAATAGCTCGTATTTTGGCACACAAAATATCTGGATCAATTGGTTTTTCCATATAGTCATCCGCACCTAATTCAAAGCCCATAAGCTTATCTGATTTTGCTGATTTGGCACTCATCATGAAAATGGGAACATGGCTTGCTTGACGAACTGATTGACAGAATGCATATCCATCACGACCAGGCAACATAATATCTAAAACGATGACCTGTGGCTGATGAGCTTTCAACCAAACAAAAGCATCCTCTGCTGAAGATGCATGATAGTAGGAAAAGCCTTCCTTATATAGAAAGGCTTGAATTAATTTTGCTAACTCTTGATTGTCTTCGACAAGTAAAATATCTACCATGTTTTACCACCCCATCTTAATTAACCAGTCATTGAGTTTTCTTTCTCTAGCGCGCATATCATCAGTCACTTGGTACTTTCCTAAAGCAATCTCATCTCTGATATCTCCGTCTTCAATATATAATACACGTTCACATTGTGAAGCCACTTTCATATCATGTGTAACTAACATGATGCTTGTTCCTTCAGCATTGATGTTTGTGAGTTCACGCATAACATCAATAGAATTCTGTTTATTTAAAGCGCCAGTCGGTTCATCTGCAAAGATAATCTTTGGCTGATTGATGAGACTTCTACAAATACAGGCACGTTGCAATTGCCCACCAGAAACTTCTGTCACTGCATTATCAGCAACATCATTAATCCCAAGTTTTTGCATTAACATTTTCGCACGCTCTTTGATTTCATGACGCGATGATGTTTTATGATCATGTGATGCTTGATATGCTGGTAATATTATATTATCATAAATTGATAAATTTTTCAGCATATACATCTGTTGAAAAACAAATCCCATCTCTTGTAAACGTAAATCACTCATTTCATTCGCTTTTAGATTGGTTAACTCTTTTCCAAAGAAATCAACTTTCCCAGCACTGGCTTCATCCATCCCACTAACTGTATATAATAATGTTGTTTTTCCTGAGCCAGATGGCCCCATAACAGCAACCATTTCACCACTCTTAATTTCTAAATTAACATTTCTTAAAACATTATTTTGACGCTTATTCACAATATATGTTTTACATAAGTTTGAAACTTTTAAACTCTCCATTATTCTTCTCCTATTCTAAATTATTCATTTCACGAATATTAATTTTTCTCACACCACGAGTCGCAATGGCAGTTGCTATTATGATTCCAATAAGCAAGACACCAGGATATATCAAATAAGCTTCTAAAGGATTCACTTGTATAGCAACATCAGCCCCCATAATCGCAAAGATTGGTTTCAATACAAATTGATTACTTAACAATGACAATGGAATAGATATCACCATTGAAGCCAATACAACAAAAATCATACGCATTAACTGCCAGTTTCTAATTGTTGCTTGCGTGAAGCCAATACTCTTCATCATTGCAATTTCACCTTTTTCACGTGTAATAAATAATTTTTCCATCAGTAATGTAATCAACATAATAACCGCACATAAGAGCCCAGTCATTGGTAGTAAGAACTGTGCTAATATATCTTGAATGCCACCAACATTTTGATTCACAATTTCCTGAACTGTTCCCCATTCATAATCGGGAAATTCTTTTTGCATTATTTCAGCGACTTCACTCTGTGATTCATCCATATCCAGATCAACCATAATAGCCCAATAATCAAACATCATTTCTTTTTCACAGTTCACTAATGGATTTAATCGGGCACTTTTTCCTAATTGCATATAATCACTATATGTTGCAGTAATCACAAAATCTTTCTTTTCACCATTAATTGTAGCACTCACATAGTCACCAATAACCCATGAATTTTCTTTCATAATTGCTTTTGAAAAAGCAATCTCATTTTCTAATTCTGGTGCTTTTCCATCACTATATTCTGAATAAGTTCGTTCTTTTCCTAAATATTGAAGAGACATGATATTACTTTTTGTATTCTTATCTTTTGTTTCATAAGTTATAAAATAGATGGGTATTGCTGTCATCTGAGCATTATAACCTTTATCTTTCATCTCTTGTTGGATTCTTTTGATACCATTCATAAGCTTTTGAGAATTATTATATTTATCAGTTTGACCTTCTTCTATTTTACGGACACAAACAGATGTATCAGGATCAAGATTAAACTTTTTAACCATCTCAGGACTATTCATTGTATTTATTGTATTCAATGGAATTGTAATTAAAATAAAACTGATACAAAAAGTAATAATCAAAACAACATAGCGAGTAATATGACTCATAATATCATTGAGACCAAGATAAAGAGGAACTGATAAACGCAAAGATCGTGATAAACGCAATCCTCTTCCACTATGAAATCGTTCTCCAGTATAACCCCCACGAATAGCTGTAATGGCTGAAACTTTATTCAGCTTTCTTGTACAGAAATAACAGAAAGATAATACCAATCCAATAATGAACAAAGCACATAAAATATTAATACTAATATTTAATTCACTATTAGCCATGATCATATTTTTGTTAACTCCATCAATCATTATTTGACTAACTGGCACACTGATACAGGCACCAATTATAGCGCCAACTGTAACAATCGCAAGATATTTAATCAAATATAATTTTTTGATTGCATAATTACGTAAACCAATTGCCTTTAATATTCCTATTTCCTGATATTGTTCTTCTAATGAGAACACCAATGTAAATCTCAACACAAGTAATGCAATTAAAATAAGACAAATACCTATGAGTATAAGCAATCCAGCCATAACCATATCAAAAGAATAAACCATTCTATACGTATCCACTGTAATTGTATTCATGATACCTTTAAAACCTTCATCATTCATTTGATCTGCAATCTTTGAACCTAAATCTGAATTGATATAATATAAACCAAGCTGAGATGTCACTTTTTCATAATCATCATAGTCTTGTTGACTTAACATAAAACGACTCATGCCAACCATTTCACTTCCAAAAGCAGCATCCTTGACAATCGCTTTTATCATCAATTCTTTTTTCACACCATTTTGATTAATTATCAAACGATCACCAATTTGAAGATCAGTTCTTTCTTGAACAGATACAGAAATAGCAACTTCTCCATTATGAAGTTCTATCTTTTCTCCATCTGTATCAAACACCTTACAATAATCAACATTATCTGTTGACAAGAATAAACTGGCACCTTTGTTATCAAAAGCTGATGTTTGATTATCCTGCTTAAGAGTGATTGATTTATCTGATATTTCAAGAAAATTATTATACTGATAATCATCAATATCTCCCTTGACCTTTTTTTGATCCAACCAATTATTAATCTTATCAAGATCCTCTTTAGAATTCATAACAATATTAACATCTGGAACATGAGCATAATTCATATAATAATCAACTGCTGTTCCCACTATCATAATATTATTAATACTACTTGCTAAAAACACTGTTGATAATGTGATAAAGAGAAATAGGATCATATTGACACCTTTTCTTTTCATCATATCTTTTTTGAGTATTTGTAATAACATAATTTTTCTCCTTTATCCAACTTCATTATAAAGAATCAATTATTAAAAAATCCTTAAATTAAAATCTTTTTAAAAGTTTATTTCAATTCATTATAACTGTAATTAATAAATTAAAAAATATTTTTATATACTTGTTTCTGTTTATTAAAAATATCCTTTTGGTTTATTAATCATTTATACTATGCATATTATGTTATTGCTGCTTATCCTAAAAAACATATCTTTAAATGATTTATGTTATAATAATGATGAAAATAATATGGAGGATATTCTATGAAGAAAAGAATGGCAATTCTAGGTACTATTATTATATTTATTGTTTCTATCTGCTTGCTTCTTCTCCCAAAAACAAAATCTGAAGATTCATCACAAATATCAAACTATCCAGACTCATATATGGTAAAGACAAACAATTATTTTGATTATCAACCCGGTTTAGAATGTGCAGCTTTTTCATCTGCATACCTTTTGCGTTACTACGGCCAAGAAGCAGAAGGCTTAAAACTATTTGAAACTTTTCCTGGTAAACTCTCAGGTGGTGGAGTCAGACCAGATGGAGTGACTGAATTCTTTAAAAGTCAAGGGTATCAAGCAGAATATATTGTGAATGGTACGATTGATGGTCTTAAATCTGAAATTGCTAAAGGTGCACCTGTGATTGTTTTTATCCATATTGAAGAACCTTATGATAATCCTCATGCTACGCATTATGTTCCTATTGTCGGTTATGATAAAGATTATTTCTATTTTGCTGAAAGTCTCGATTATTTAGCAAATTGTAAAGATCAATCAGGTTTAATATATAACCGTAAAACTGAAATAGCAAAGTTTAAGAAACTTTGGGATCATATTGATAGTATCTGGGATTTTCCTTATTTTATAATTACGCCATAAAAATAATTTTTTATAAAAGTGATATTATCTTACTTTTGGTGATGAGTGTTAATGATTTAGAAATCAAAAAACACCCTAATGATATTGATCTTATTCATGAATATAAAAAGAAAGATGAAAATTTTTATTAATTTTCCAATTTATATGTTACTGATGTTAACACATTTAATGCAATAAAAAAGACTTATAAGTTTTCAATCTCATAAGTCAAATTTAATATTTATTAGTCTTGAAACATCTTCTCTTTATTGATAAGCCAATCAATAGCTTCTAAAACGCCACCATCATTATTTGATGAAATTGTATACTTAGAAATGGCTTTCACTGATTCTTTAGCATTTGCCATAGCAAAGCTATATGTTGCCTGTTCAAGCATTTCCTGATCATTACCGCTATCTCCAAAAGCCATTACATCCTCATCAGCAATATTCCATCTCTCCATTAATAGTTGAATGCCATGAGCTTTATTAATTCCTGGAATAATCAAATCAATCCCAAAATGACCACAGTCTACCGGTGTCATAATATGTCCAATTTTTTCTTTCATTTCATTTAAGATCATATCAAAATTATCTTCATTGCAGCTTAAAAAGATTTTAAAAATAGAATCATTTAAATCTTTAAAATGAGCAACTCGTTTCATTCTTGGATAATAGAAATTTAAACGATCAAAATAATCATCATCTACAGACTCATTAATGTATGCACTTTTTTGACCACAAACAATTTTCTTGATTTCAGGATATTGTTCAATTGCATCTAGAACTTGTTCTAATTCTTCCTCTTTTAATTGAGCCACAAATATATCTTTATCTTGATCGACAATATACCCACCATTTTCAGCAATAAAAGTGATTTCTTTTTGAATTTCTGGAAAGAAAGAACGAAGCTGGTAATATTGATTCCCACTTGCAACAACAAAATGAATATCATTTTCTTTCATATATTCATATTGCTTCATAAATTTCTCTTTATTATATTGATTATCACTTGTTAAAAAAGTTCCATCCATATCTACCGCAATGACCTTTACACTCATATTCGCATTATCTCCTTATAATAAACCATTATTTTTTAATTGTTCTTCAATCAAAGATTGATCAATTGAACACTTTGAATCACCTAAATGAATAGAGGGTTTTGTTTTGCCATGATAATCACTACCACAAGTCACTAACAAATCATATTCTTGCGCTTTCTTATAGAAATAATCAATGGCTTCTTGACTATGATAACTACTAAATGCTTCAACACCATCAATTCCTATTTTGACCATTTCATCAAATAATTCATACTTATCTTTTAAGTTATTACCCGGATGTGCTAATACAGTTTTACCACCATATTTATGAACCAAATCAATTGTTTCTTGGAGCGTTGGAAAAACAATTTCAGTATAACAAGGTTTTCCTTGAGCATAGAAATCCCAATAGAAATTGACATATGGATTATCACTTCTTTTGCCACCTTCACGATATGGTTTTAACAACTCATGGTTTTTATATTCTTCTTTTGCTAAAAGGACTTCTCCAAACATTTCACCAGTCCAAACACCATTATCACTTACTGCATCTAAATCTTCTTTTTTTAAATCAAAACCTAAAGCATTCGTTAATTTTAATTTTTGATTTGAACAACTTAATTCTTGTCTGAGAACATTTTCTTCTAATGCCTTGATCTCTTCTTGATGATAATCCATGCCATATCCTACAACATGTAAATTAACCCCTTCAAATGTACAATCAATTTCTACTGCTGGTATACACTTGATACCTACTTCTTGACAACATTTGATTTCTTCATCAATTGCCTTGACACTATTGTGATCTGCAATAGCCATAATCTCAACTCCTGCTTCTAAGCATTGATGAACCAACTCTGATGGTGTAAACTGACCATCATCTGAATATTTTGAATGCATGTGTAAATCGATATAATTTTTCATTTTTTTCTCCTCTTTACTTTCTTTTATATCTTGAACTTTCTATACATAGAGATGCTAATCCTTCAAAAATATATGTTTCCATTTCGTTAATAAACTGGAACTCTGGTAAATGCTGTACAGGTATATATTTTTTTATAGTCGCTTTAAATATTTCCGTTTCTACACAAGGTGTATAAAGAATCATTAACGAAGGATTCATAATTGCAATAATACTGGCAGCTTGTTTGATTAATAATGATAATGGATCTTTTTTTAATATGTCTTCTTGTTCTTTTAATGTTCCATTTGGTAAATAAGCAAGTTCACCAGCAAAGTGTGTTGCTCCATATAAAAGAGAACCATTAATATAGAGACCACACCCACTATGATGATTATCAGGTTGGTAAACAAAAGCAATTGACTGACTTTCTATCACATGAGTATGTATGTAACCTAACATAACTGTATTCACATCATTTTCAATCATTGTATGAATACCACAAACTGTTTCAATGTGCTTTTGTAATTCTACACCATCAAGTGATTCTATATCAGATTTCTCAATTTTCCCATTTGTCACAATAGCAGGTATCGAAATCCCTAGATATTGGATATGATGTTTTTCTTTTATATCTTGGATCAAGTTTGTAAAAACATTGAGATTCAAAGTATCAAACTGACATTTCATATTTTCTATAATCACAAAATCTAAATCAACAATTCTACACTCTATAGAAACCGTTTGATTTTGCACTCTTAAATCAATAAGTCCAAATACCATATATGAACCACAAATTTTATATTGCTTCGCTTTTCTGCCCCCTGTTGATTCACAATCTTCAACTCTGACAATAAATTGATTTTCTAAAAGTTCCTTTAGAATATTGGTAATTGTTGCATGTGATAGATGTGTCTCTTCAGCAATTTGATTTTTCGTTGCATATTTGTTTTCAATAAAATAATCTTTTACTTTTTGAATACTAATATTTTTTAATCCTTTTGACTTATACATAGTTCACCACCTTTCATCAACACTTGACGAATCTTCATATACATAGTATACATTGTTTATTAAAAAATGCATATATAATTTCATAAAATGAAAAAGATTATGATTATCTCTTCATAATAGACCTTAAGTGTCTATTCATTTCCTGAAGATAGTCATATAAGATTCCACTATCACTTCAAGTTGCGTAAATGCAATTTTAAGTTGGTAGAATAATAAATACTTTTCCATTATAATTATGTTAGAAATAAGAATGGAGGAATGTAATATGGCATTCGCAGATAATCTCAAACAAATGAGAAAGAAAAAAGGTATTTCACAGGAAGAACTTGCTCAATTATTAAATGTCAGTCGTCAAGCAGTATCTAAATGGGAACAAGGTATAGGATATCCAGAAGTAGAAAAATTATTAATCTTATCAAGTCAACTGAATGTCTCTTTAGATAGTTTAATGGCTGATGAGATTATCAATAATAATACATCTCAAGATAATCATTGTTCAGGAAGAATTCTCATTTCTTCTTATGATGGAAAGTCTATTGTGAACTGTTATAAAATATTATCATCACATATGTTTAAAACTAAAGATAATGAACCTAAATATGCTTTATTTGGTGTTGATGGCAATTCATTTTGGGGTGAACATACAACAGTTTTAGGTTGGTATGATAATGAAGAGAATATAAAAAAAGAAATTCAAGACATAATGTCTGCAATGAAAAATGGTGAATCATCATATGAATTGAAATATGCAGTCAAAACAAGAAGACATTTATGGAGAATAAAGATTAAGGAATAGTAATTTGAACAGAACAAATAGATTCATTATGCAATCTCTAAAAACATAATATTTCTTATGAAGTCATAATTTTATCTGAAACATTTAAAATAATATGTCCAATTTTTACAATAAATAAAAGAATTTATTCAGTTATAATATTGCTATCATACAAATAGAAAGAGAGATTATAGAGATGAAATTTAATGAAACAACAGTTCGTATTCTTGTTAGAAAAAATTATGGAGAGTGCTTTGATTTTTATACTCAAAAAATGGGTTTAATTCCAGTTTGGGGCGATAGAAATGGACCTTATACTTCATTTGCAGTTAGTTCAGATACACCACCATGCTTTGCTATATTTTTAGGTGATGCAATGCCTATGTTTCAAGGCTATAAACAACCAGATGGTGATACCCCAACAGATACTCTTGTGGCAGTTATTCCTACCCTTGACTTAGATGGAGATTACTTACGTTTAAAAGAAGCTGGTGTCACATTTATAGGTGAACCTCAATTTATTGAAGAATGGGGTATGCGTTGTACATATTTTAGAGATCCTGAAGGAAATTTATTTGAATTGAATGATGCATCAGGAGTGTAGTAAGTTATACTTATCTTTATAAAAATTTAAAATATCAAAAGGAGACAAGTTATGAATTGGGAGCCATGGACTGGATGTTATCAAATAAGTGATGGTTGCACAAACTGTTATTACTATGGACCACATGCAAAACGTTATGGTCAAAATACCATCACAAAGACAGATCAATTTGATTGGCCTATAAGAATGAATGCAAAAGGTGAGTACAATATAAAAGGAAATAAGATATTGGCAACATGTTTTGCAACTGACTTCTTTCTTCCTGAAGCCGATGAATGGCGTCAAGAAGCTTGGGCCATCATCAAACAAAGACCAGATATAGAATTTTTAATTCTCACAAAAAGAATTGATCGATTTCTTATCTCACTACCATCAGATTGGGGTGAAGGATATGAAAATGTAAATATTGGCTGTACTGTTGAAAATCAAGAAAATGCTGATTATAGACTTCCATTATTTTTATCCTACCCTATAAAAAGACGTTTTATTGCTTGTGCCCCCCTCTTAGGACCAATTGATTTAACTGCTTATCTTCATGGGGTAGAACATGTCACGGTTGGTGGTGAAACAAGTCGAGAAGCTCGTATATGCAATTATGATTGGGTGCTTGATATTCGTGAACAATGTGTAAAAGCCAATGTTACATTTTGGTTTAAAAATACTGGATCACTTTTTAAACAAGATGATATTGTTAAAAAGATTAATCCATTCAAACAAACGACTGTTGCAAAAGAACTTGGTATCAATATTTTAAATGGTAAAAGATTGTTTTGATGTTATAATGAATTCATGGAGGTTATAAATATGCATTATGTAAAAGCAAGAGATTTTATTTATAAAAATGCACGACCTATTGATATGGCAAGGTGGAAATATTTATTTGAAAACGGTTCAAAAGAAGCTGTTTTAGAAGCCTTGTCTACATATCAAAATGAAGATGGTGGCTTTGCTCATGCACTAGAACCTGATTGTTGGAATCCTCATTCATCACCAGTTCAAACATGGGTAGCTACAGAAATCATTAAAGAAATACAGTTAGAAGATAGAAATCATCCTATTGTTCTAGGAATTCTTAAATATCTTGCATCTGGAAAAGATTTTAATGGACACACATGGGCGAACACTGTAACCAGTAACAATGATTTCCCTCATGCTCCATGGTGGGAATATGAGCCTCAACAAGACCTTTCATATAACCCTACAGCATGTTTGATTGGATTTATTCTTAAATATGCTGATAAAGAAAGTTATATCTATGAACTCGCTTGTCAACTTGTTCAAGAAGCATACAGTTATTTTCAAGATCATTTTCCATTAGATTCTATGCATACTGTTTCATGTTTTGTAGAACTTTATGAATATATGCAAGAATGTCAATTCACACAACTTCTAGATATGGAAGAATTCAAGACATTGTTAACACAACAAATTCAGCATATAATCACTTATGAGACTTCTAAATGGGCAATTGAATATGTATGTAAGCCATCCCTTTTTATAAGTTCAAAAACAAGTGATTTTTATGAACAAAATCAAAAGATATGTCAATTTGAATCTGAATTTATTTTAGATACTCAAGAAGCTGATGGAACTTGGGCAATCACATGGTCATGGGATGATTATCCTGAACAATGGGCTATAACTAAAAACTGGTGGAAATCAGATTGGATTATCAAATATGTGAAATTCTTGAAAGAGTTTCATCATTCATCAATAAGTTCAATTGAATAGTTCGTATGAGTATATATCTTTGAATATATACTTTTTTCTTTCAAACAAAAAAACAAACTCAAATAGAGTTCGTTCTTATTCAAATATATTATTGATATTTTCATCTTGAATAGGTATCCATATTTCAATAATTGAAGAATCTCTATTCCAGTGGAATCGATAATCATATTTTTCAAAATGGATAAATTCATTTTTTATAGGTACATATTGACTTTGAGGAAGAATATCTTCATATATCTGACCATAAGTTTGATAAATTTGATTTATTGGACCAGTATGTTCAACAACCATATATTTATGAGCTCTTATATGCTTTGATACAAATCCAATGGGGATATGTGAAGTTTGAGGAATTGCACAAAAATAGTATAATTTCCCTTGTCGTCTTTCCATGAATGCGTATTTGATCCAATGTCCAGATTGTGACAAATGTAATGTTTTTAAATTGATATTGAATTGTCTCCAAAATGATGTACTGATTTGAAGATTTCTTCTTTGTGATGTCGTTAATTCAATATCCTGTCCAACCACAAAAAACTCATCTAATTCCTGTATTCTATAATTCATTATTTTACTCATTTTTCTTAAAATTTATCTTCATAATAACTGTCTGCCAAATAAATAGCTCCTAAAGGATTATGCGCCAAAACACGATCCTTAACAGCAAATACTGTTACAGGAGCCTCAGAATATTTAAAAAACAATGTATCATGACCTACACATAATCCTAAAACAATATTAAAATCAGTCTTTTGCTGATTAAAAAGTTCTGCTTGAGCAATAGGATTACACATCGCTACATCACAATCATAAATTCCTATAATGTGACGATCAACACTTCCAATTTTACAAATAAGCGATTCAACATCAAATCCATTTTTTATTAATATCTGATTGAATACTTGCGCTTCTTTTGATAAACCAACACAAAATGCCAATCCAAGTTTTTGATGACCCATTTTCTTACAAAAATCAATAATTTCCTTTAATCTTGTCTTTTCCCCATAGTTATCCATAACTATCTGAGAAGAAACATTAGCAATTGCATAATTTTCATCTTCTTGATATAGACTCAGTATTTCTTCTTGATTTTCATGACATGATGGACAATGAATTGGTGCATTTTCTAAATTTTTATCATGACAAGCGTGTTTTTGGCAATATGCACATGTATACTTCATTAAAAATCCTCCCTATAATTTATGGTATTATATCACCTTCTCAAACTTTTATCTACCAAATGATTTGAATCCATCATTACAAAAAATAAGAAATTCTTTTATAGATATTTCTTTACTATATTTAATTCCTAAAATAATAAATAATAATTGAACGATTGTGAAATAACAATCTTTTAAATCAAATATAAAGAGATGATACAAATAAATATAATTTAAACTACTCTCCAAAAGAATTTATTGATTAAACTGCATAGATATTTAGCAATACCATAAACATAATCTTATTGAAAAAAGAGTATATATCAATGAACTTTATTCAGTATACACTCTTTTATACTTATTGACTCTTTTATCTCAAAGATTTTCTAAGATATTTTGCTGTTATTGTCTGAGCAGTATCAATCATTTCTTGTGGTGTACCTGTAAAAACCACTTCTCCGCCTGCTGTACCGCCATCTGGTCCTACATCAATAATGTAATCTGCTAATTTCATCACATCTAAATTATGTTCAATAACAATAACTGTATTCCCTTGTACAACAAAGCGGTCTAAAAGTTTCATAATATTCTTAACATCAGAAGCATGTAACCCTGTTGTTGGTTCATCTAATAAATAGATATTTCCTTTTTGGTCAAGGTGTTTGGCCAACTTAATTCTTTGAAGTTCCCCCCCCAGAAAGAGTTGAGAGTGGTTGACCAAGCGAAAGATAAGATAATCCTACTTCCATCATTGCATTGATTTTCTTTGCAATCTTCTTATGTTCTGCGAAGAATTCTGATGCTTCTTCCACAGTCAGATTTAAAATTTCCATAATGTTTTTTCCATGATACTGATATGATAGAGCTTCCTCGCTATAACGTTTTCCATTGCATGCCTCACAAGTTGTTGTGACTGGATCCATAAAAACAAGTTCTATAGTTACTTTTCCTTTACCTTTACATTCTGGACATGCCCCTTTACTATTAAATGAAAACAGTGAAGCAGACACTTGATTCTCTTGCGCCATGAGTTTTCTGATATCATCAAAAAATCCTAAGAAAGACACAGGTGTAGATCGATTTGTAGCTGTCACTGATGATTGATCAACAATGATGACACGCTCAGCATATTGCTTAGCAAAAACATCTCTAAAAAGACTAGATTTACCAGACCCTGCAACCCCTGTCACAACACACAATACATTTTCAGGAACATTCACTGAAACATTCTTAAGATTATGCAACTGAGCATTTCGAATTGGTAGAAATGTTCTCACTGGTCTTGGTTGTTCTTTGATTCCTATATGTTCACGCATTGCATTCCCTGTTAATGTATCAGATTCTAAAAGTTGATGATAACTTCCTTGATATAAGATTTCTCCACCATATCGTCCAGCTCGTGGCCCAACATCAATAATTTCATCTGCAATAGAAATGACATCTTTATCATGTTCTACAACCAAAACAGTATTTCCTTTATTGCGTAAACTTTGAAGCAGTTTTGTCATACGATAGACATCTCGTGGATGCATTCCTGTACTTGGTTCATCAAAAATATAAATCAATCCTGTTAATGAACTTCCCATGTATCTGACAAGTTTTAATCGTTGTGCTTCACCACCAGAGAGTGTTGTTGTTTCTCGATTAAGACTTAAATAAGGTAAACCAATATCAATCATTCTTGTGAGTGTAGCGACTAATGTTTGAATAATTGTTTCACCACGTGGATCATGAATTTCCTTTAAAACTTCACGGAGATGAATAAATTCCATTTCACACATATCAGCAATACTATATCCATGAATACAACAAGATAAAGATGATGAATTCAAGCGTTTCCCATGACATTCTGGACATTCATGTTCTTTCACCAATTTTTTTAAGCGAGAGAGAGTCTGATCACTAGACATAGATAAATCACGCTTAACAAGAACACGATTTAGATGATTATAAATCCCTTCTAGTTTTTTATTAACACGTTCGCCATCTTTTTCATATGCACCATAAAGCAATAGATTTCGTTCTGGAAGAGAATAATCTTTCCATTTTTTATCTAAATCAAATAAACCAGTTTCAGTATATTGTTTCCAATACCAGTTTCCTATATGAAAAGCAGGAATATCCAGCATATCTTCATTTAAACTTTTATCTGAATGAATCACTTGTTCTATATCAATATCTAAAACTTTACCTATTCCAAAGCAAGTTGGGCACATTCCATTAGGGTCATTAAAAGAAAAATAAGATGCTGTTCCAACATAAGGTGTTCCAATGCGTGAAAAAAGCAAACGTAATGCCGAATACATATCACTGATTGTCCCTACTGTTGAGCGAGCATTACCGCCCAAACGTGCCTGATCAATAATCACAGAAGCTGACAGTTGATCAATAAAATCTACTTTTGGTTTTTGATATTTTGGTAATCTACCCCTAATAAATGCAGAATATGTTTCATTCATTTGTCGCTGACTCTCTGCTGCAATTGTATCAAAGACTATACTTGATTTCCCCGATCCTGATACACCAGTAAAAACAACGATCTTTTCTTTAGGTATTTCTAGAGATACATTTTTTAAATTGTTTTGAGTTAATCCTCTTATTGTTATGTAATCTTTATGAGACATAAATAAACTCCTCTCTTTATTCATAATATTTTTGATACTAAACTGTATCATATTAAGCATAAACCTTCCTGTTAGGGAAGAGTCAATATATTTTATTCTCTTAATAAAAATAAAATTTTCATGTTTGAATAATCATCTTATGATGTTAAAATAAAAAAAGAGGTGAAGCAAATGGAAATCAGAACTTTACAATATTTCTTAACAATAGCAAGAGAGAAAAATATATCTAAAGCAGCAGAATATTTACATATGACCCAACCTACTCTCTCAAGACAAATGAAAGAATTAGAAGAGCAACTTGGAAAACAACTTTTTACAAGAGGAAATCGGCAAATCTCATTAACTGATGAAGGTATGATTCTCAAAAAACGTGCAGAAGAAATTATCAGTATTGTTGAAAGAGCTGAAGCAGAAGTGAGAGCAAATGAAGAATTACTGACAGGAGATATTCATGTTGGATGTACTGAAAAAATAGGTTTAAAACATATTGCTCAATCACTTGCCCTCATGCAAGAGAAACATCCCTTTGTCAGAGTCCATATTAAATATGGAAGCACTGAAGACATCTCATCTCAGATAGAAAAGTCTGAACTTGATTTTGGGATTGTGATTGAACCAGTTGATTTTATGAAATATGATTATTTGAAAATAACACATTCTCATACTTGGGGTGTTTTGATGTCTCAAGAGAGTCCACTTTCTCAACTTGAATACATCACTGCTGATGATTTACGTCAAGTACCATTGTTATGTCCTTCACAGGAACTGGTTAAAAATGAAATTGCTGGATGGGTTGGTGGTAATCAAAGGAAATTAAATATTGTTGGAACTTATAATTTTCCTTTTGCTTTATCTTCGCTTGTGAAAGAAAGTCATCTTTATGCTTTATGTTTTGAACAGAGTTTTGATGATGCAATGGATAATGTCTGTTTTCGGCCACTTACACCAGCAATAGAAGAAAACATGGTATTTATTTGGCGTAAATATCAGGTATTTTCTAAACCTATTGAAATCTTTATGAATATGCTGAAAGAAAAAGTACAGAAATGAGTTGAACTCTTCTGTACTTTTTATGTCTTTAGTTTAAATCTTCACCATTGGTTGCGATACATTTTTGATACCAGTAAAATGAATCCTTACGACTTCTATCGTAAGTTCCATTTCCAGCATCATCTTTATCAACATAGATAAAACCATAACGCTTTCTCATTTCACCTGTTCCAGCTGATACGAGATCAATACATCCCCAAGTTGTATACCCAATTAAATTGACACCATTGTCAATAGCTTTGCTCATTTCCATAATATGTTCTCTTAAATAATCAATACGATATGGATCATGAATGCTACCATCTGTTTCAACTGTATCAAAAGCACCTAATCCATTTTCAACGACCATTAATGGTCGTTCATAACGATCATAAATCATCTCTAGATAATAACGCAGTCCTTGAGGATCAAATGCCCATCCCCAATCTGAATATTGTAAATATGGATTTTTTGCACCAGTCGCAAAGTTTCCAGAAACCATTTCATCTGCTTCATGCGTTGTTTCAAGTGATGACATATAATATGAGAATGTATACATATCGACAGTTCCATTCTTTAATTCAATCAAATCCTGATTCGTGATATCTAAATGAACTTCATGCTCCTTCCATAAACGTGTTGCATAGGTTGAATATTTACCCTTGCACTGCACATCTCCACAATAGAAGATAGATTTTTCCCACATATGGCGATTCGCTAAAATATCACGAGGATCACATGTTCCTGGATAGAATGTAATCCCACAAATCATACAACCAATCATATTGTCTGGATCAATTTCATGTCCAATTTGTACAGCTCTTGCACTGGCTACAAACTGATAATGTAATTGCTGATATCCTTCCTGATGTTCTTTTGAACCAGCTTGATTCCCAAATAAATTCAACATCATAATTGTATTATTAATTTCATTAAATGTTAACCAGTATTTAACCAGTCCTTTATATTCAGTAAAACATGTTCTGGCATATCTTTCATAAAAATCAATTAGTTTTCGATTGTTCCATCCACCATAATGTTCTTCTAAATAAAGTGGTGTATCAAAATGCCAGATAGTCACCAATGGCTCAATTCCATATTTTTGACACTCTTTAAACACATGACGATAAAACTCAATGCCTTTTTGATTTGGTATTTCTTCATCTCCATGCGGAAATAAACGACTCCATGAAATAGAGAGTCTAAACATCTTAAATCCCATTTCTGCAAACAATGCAATATCTTCTTTGTAGTGATGGTAGAAATCAATACCATCATGATTGGGGTAATAGTAATCATCTAAAACGGCATATTTTGCCCCATCAGGAATAGGCTGGCCATTCCTGACTTTACCAGGATTCCCATCCTTATCAACAAATGTCACATAACGAGGTTCTTTGACTGAGCCTCCCGTTGTCACATCAGTCTTGGCTGGTCCTCTTCCATCTTTATTCCAAGCTCCTTCAGCTTGATTGGCAGCAATTGCTCCACCCCATAAAAAATCTTTTTGAAATGCCATCTTTCTTTCCTCCTTGATTCTATTGTAACAAATTTTATGTTTGAATATAAAAACAATTTGTTATGATTTATACAATAAAAATAACGATAACAGTATAGACAATCAATGTCACAACCATGTTTAATGAAATCAGTGCAGCTGTATAACTGTTATCTTCTTCACTTTTAAACAGTGGTGATATTTGCATTGGTAAAGCAAATCCAGTTGGACACATAAAATAGATGAGCACTGCCAACATATAAATCTTATCAGCCATTAAATGTGGGAAGAATACAAAGAACCCTACAATGACAAAGGCAAATAGAACAATTCTCACAATTAATAATTTCAATAGCGACCCTAGTGTGTCCATATTGATTTTTAAGTTATAGCCAATAATGAATAAGATCATACCAATAATTGGACCTGTAATCATATTGATTGTATTTGTATAAACATCAATAAATGGTGTTTGTGCTAACATATTGTAGACACCTAATAAATTCAATCCTAAACCTAAGATAACTGCAATCACAAATGAATTCGTAAAAATTGTTTTGGCCAATTCTTTTGGACTTGTTTGTCCTGCACTCAGTTTAGCGACCATGATTGGGATAAGCACAAAGGCAATTAAAGTTCCTGCTAAGTCAAAGATAACTGTATTGCTGGCATATGCAACACCAACAATAGAAGTATAAAGTGGTAATGCAACATTTCCTCCTTCACATGTTGTTAACATGAAATAAGAAATGTGAGAAAATCTTTCACCTGTGAACTTTGTGAAAAGTTTTCCAATGAACATTGTCAAAACAAATGCGATAAAAACATAAACAACAATCAATATTGCTGATGATTCTATTTTTGAAGTTAATAAAATATTAAAGATTAAGATTGGAAACAAAACATTAAAGACAATATTGTTGGCTCCTTCTTTTTGTTCTGGTGTAACAAATCCCTTAATTCTTGATATAATCCCTAAAAGTACCATAAAGAATACGGGAAATAAAGTTGATAATGCTGCCATAAATTCCTCCTATTTATTTGTATATTTATATTTTCAATTGTTTTCAAAAAATGAATAATAAATTGTTTCATCTTTTGATGTTTTTATTCTAATATATAAATAAAAAGAATACAAACGCCTATAAATTATAGATTTCTATACCTAAAAGGCATATAAAAAAACTTATACCAGTTAAATGATATAAGTTATCGTAAAGGAATATATAAATCCAACTCAGAATCAGGATGATTATAGCCTAGAAATCTTTCGTCTAAAACTTCAAATGTTTCTCGTGAATCTATTTCTTCTTTGGTAGAAAGAAGCCATGTTCCCCAAATATAATTTATTGTTTGTGGTAATGTCTTAAAACAGCCATGATGTGTAAAAACAACATAACGGCCTCCTGGTATGACTTTCTTGATAAAATATGATGACATATTTTCAAAAGAATCAACCTCTATACCAACCACTTCATTAAATATCGTCTCTTCTCCAACAATAAAATGAACATCACTTAAAGATGATTCATAAATACCAAATTTACGATGCTCTTGATAAGAATAAGGAGCCTTTTCTTCAAGACTATAAAACTCTTCCCAAAGTTTTTTAATCTCCTTGGTTCTTAATTGAGTCTGTCTTCTGATTCCAACAACCTTAATTTCAGGCAATATGACAATTTGAGGATGAACAGTAACATGATGAACTAAGTGTTCTAACAAATCAGAATTTAAATTTTCTTTATTAGAAGTTAATGTTTGTATTCGATTCTCTCGATATTTTTGTGGACTCACTTTATAAATCAATTTAAAAGCACGACTAAAAGACTCAGCTGATTCAAAATTATTTTTTATGGCAATATCAATAATTTTATGATGCGTATATAAAAGTTGGTGAGCAGCATTAGCAAGTCGACGTTTTTTTATATAATTACCAACACTCTCTCCAATCAATGCTTGAAATTGTCTATTAAAATGAAAGTATGAATAACCAACAAAATGAGCAACTTCTTCAACTCTGATATCTTCTTCTAAATGATTTTCAATGTAGATAATAGCATCTTCTAAAGCCTTTTGATAGTTCATGTTTTTATATCCTTTCTATAATGATTGCCAATCAAACAATCCTTTTTGAACATCATCAATATGAATTTCAATTTCTGATGTTTGATTATCAAATGGTTGAGATAAATGATACAGATTCCAGCCATTCTCATGTCTCCCACCCCAGCATAACTCGATTGTCCCATCAATCGGTGAAATAATCATACTTTTGGTTGTACCAAAACTTTCTTTATAATTATGAAAACAAAGTCCATCAGGATATTTATCTAATAACATTTCTTTGAGTTTTTCTCTTGTGACTGTTGTTTCTTGCTCCAACTCTTTTTGTATATACTGATAGCGACCAATACTATGTGTAAAAACTTGTTTTTCTAAATGTACGAATTCAGATAATATAGAATGATTTGTTGCATGAATCATCTGTTGAGAACTATAAATATCAATTTCTCGAAATGCTTTTTGACCATCCATCGTTTGGACAAGTGCCCCATGACCTGTCTTATCTAATAAAATGATATTCATATTAAAAACAATTGGCATATCTTTTAAATAAGCTAATGCCTCTTTTGTATTTTTACAGTTATCAAGCAGTGCTCTCACAACAACCCAATATTGTAAACCTTGAAATTGTGGTTTTTGCATATGAGGTAAGTTAGCAATAGGAAGACCACATGAACTGATTGTGACAGCTAAACCCTGATCATTGAAACCATCATCCCGTCCAAATTGTAACATAGATGTTCCAATATGTGTATAATTGCCTTTTGCCACTGTTCTCATCAGACAAAAATCTTCAAGTTCACAAGAAAATTCATAATTTCTTGCAAGTAATGGCTTCTTTTCAGCCGTCATACTTGGAAGCAATGCAATATGACTACAGCGAGGAATATAACAAGTCATATTATAGAAGAATAATGATTCTAATGATACATTCAAAGCATCAGCAAAGCCATTGATTTCATCAGTTAATCCTGGACACCATTTATCAAGTAATTGATTGGTTTCTTGAATCTGATAAAGAGTCATTTCTGGTTTTACAATATATTTTGATTTTAATAATAAATTTGTCTCAATCATCTTTCCTAATTGATAACCAATTTCATAATGGGTTCCACTGACCTCAATAGTACGTGTCTGTATAGTTAACATATTATAACACCTTTCCTTTCACTATTGTTTGTTTAATCTGGAAATTATCATCAAAGAAAATAATATCTGCAAAATTCCCTACTTTTATTTCTCCCATTTTATCAATACCTAAACTTTTCGCTGGATTATAACTTGCTAAAGAAACAGCTTCATTCAAAGTTAATCCTAAATGCTGATATACATTTTTGACGCATTGATTCATATCAGCCTGACTCCCTGCTAGAGTTCCATTTAATAATCTGACTTGATGATTGTTGATACGAACTGTTCCCATTGATGACTCATAAATACCATCTGGTAATCCTGCGGTTTCTACAGAATCAGTTATCAAAACCACCTTGTCTTTTCCTTTCGTTTTTAAGAGGATTTTAGCAGCTGGATAAGAAACATGTATTCCATCTAATACCAATTCAGCATATACATTTTGATTTATCATCACAGTTCCTGTAACACCCACTTCCCTATGGGTTAGAGGTGTCATTGCATTATAAGTGTGGGTTGCTGATGTAGCACCTAAGTCAATTGCTCTTTGCGCTTCTTGATAGGTCGCATTGGTATGACCCAATGAGACAATAATACCTTTCTCACATAAATAGGGTATCAATTCAGTAGCCCCTTCTAATTCTGGAGCAAGTGATACTTTTTTGACGATATCTTCATTATTATTGACAATAGAAACAAAGTTTTGAATAGTAGGATGAATCATATATTCTTCCGGTTGTGCTCCTTTGTAAACTTTACTGAAAAATGGTCCTTCCATATGAACGCCTAAAATTTGTGCTCCTTCAACTTTTTCTTTATTTTTGACAACATTTTCAATCGCATGTGAAATAGATTCAATAGGCATTGTGACTGTGCTTACAAGAAAAGAAGTCACACCTGTTTGTAAAGATGCTTTTGAAATGGCATTGAGACTTTCGAAAGTTGAATCCATCACTTGATATCCACCTCTACCATGAGTATGAATATCAATAAACCCTGGACTCACATATAACCCTTTGGCATCTATGATGTCTTCTTTTTCTGGTTTCCTCTCACTAATTTCTACAACCTTATCTCCCTCTATAAAAACATTTTTAGTAACAATTTCATCATGTAGAATAACTTTTCCATTGATTATGCACTTTTTCATAATATTTCGTATACTTCCTTTCTCTCATTTCCTTCATTTTATCAAAGTTTGTTATTGTCTTCATGATATTTTCTGCTATAAACATCTAAAAAAAGACATCATGTGATGCCTTCATCTATTAAAAGAATTTCTTTCCATTTAAAATATTAATATGACATTCTTTAGTTACAGTTATTATCTGTTTTTTCAACAGTTTTTTGTCTATAATGTTTGGCATGTGGGCCCATAATAATAACAGTTGGCACATCCTTCACTGATAGAATAACAGCCAAGCAAGGTGCTTCATCAGCACTTACTTCAAATGACGTATAAGGTCTATTCCTATCTCCCCAAATAGACACTAATCCTAACTATTCTGTATAATAATCATAACATGCTTCATAGTCTTTTCTAACCAATATGTGAATGGTTATTTCATTTTTCTATTACCACTCTTCCTATGTACTATTATAAGATAAGTTGTTTCATGGATTATTGTAAGAAATAGACACAGAAAATTGATCACTTCACTCTTTTATAAACTTTCATAAGAAAATTTTAATGCTATTTTATGATTATATACACTTTAAGAATGATATTAATTTTTTTCTCTTGAATACTTTTTAATAAGTCATTTTGCTTTTTGACTTCGCTTTTTAACCAAATATAATAAATAATCGCTCCTATAAAATAAAGAATAGATGAGAGTGTCATACCTTTATAACCATTAGGATGGATATCTACAAATAAAGACATTATGAAAAGAAACATCAATATAATTGAGACTGCTACTATATATTGAATAACAATTATTGCAATATCTCTCTTTTATACTGATTATATGATGCTATTCAATGAATCACAAGTCTCACTTAACCATGCTACGTTTAAGGAATACTAAGTTGCACCAAAGTGATATTTTGGGCATTTCTGTAGATATAGACATAACAAATTTTTTTATAATATCATTAACAAAGTAAAAAAGTTCTTAAAACTTACTATCTTTAAGAACTCTGTATTTATATAATTTACATCATATATCTCTGATTTTTACTATTTGGTTTATCTGGTATTGTCTGTACAACGATTTCCAATTTTAATACAGGATCAAGATAATTTTTACGGAAAGTCTCTCTAGATTTAATTCCTAATAACTGCATTAAAGTGACTGTACTATAAGGGACTTCAAACTCCATAACATCAAGTAATTTTTTCACATATTCAGATCTTTTATCATCTGATCTACGAATCTGAATGATAATCTCATCTAAGATTGTATCAATTTGTCTTAACATAAATTCAATAAACAGGTTAGAATGGCCATTCACATGACAATCAGCAATAACTTTATAATACTCACTTTGAAAAATATCAATTTAACTCTCAATAGGTATAAATTCAAACAGTGAATCCCTTGTGATAAAATAACTGTATGCCATAACCTCGCAGTTCTGCCGTTTCCATCTGAAAAAGAATGAATAAATACAAATTCATAGTGTAATATAGCGCTCATAATAAGAGGATAATAACTTACCTTTAATTTTTAATATTAAATTATTTTATATCATTATTCACTACAATAATGTGTCTTTTAATCCACTACTTTACAATATCCATTGACAAAATATAATCATTTTCAACTTTTATATGTACATTCTAAAAAACAAATTACTATGCGTAACTAAATTATCTAACAAATTCATTATTTAATAACAAACTGATACATATCACCAACTTGTTTAAAATAAATTGGCACAGTTACCGGCAAGATAGCAGGAAGAAATTTTTCAGCATACCACTTCATGCCAGGTTCCTCTAAATTGAAATGACCTATTGCTATAATGCATTTTTCAATATTTAGCATAGCTGCATCTTTAACATAGATACCTAATGTATAATCAATACACTCCATAGATATAATTGTATCAATATTTTCTTGATCAACGACTGTAATTTTATCATTATCATTGCCAGTTATATGCATAGGAAGATAAATTTTTTCAGTATAACCATTAATATTTCCAAAGCATTTTATTCCGTTTAAGTTAAGTTTGTACATCATCTCATTGATAAGATCTTCTGTTTTTATTTTGGGAATATTGAGGATAAGTGGAAATCCAATATTTCCATGAACATAATTTTCCCAACCCAGCAGTTCTAGTAAACCATAAAATATTCCATCCACACGTCTTCCTTTATAGTCAATTCCTGCATGAAGATAATCATGATTACGCCAAACAGTAATATGATTATCTTCCATCATCTTTTTCTTAATCTGATAAGTTTTATTTCCCAATAACCAATCTGTATGGTCTCCATGATTCCAAAACAAAGACTCATGAACAATAATGAGGTTGACATTTTTTTCAATAGCATGTTTAATCACATCTACACTTGCATATATGGCTGTTATGATACCTGTACATTCTTCATCTATATCTCCAAACAGAATTTGATCACGAGTGGTTTCCTCATTTATCTCTTTACCCAACCACTCATGATAGTGATGATTTTTGATTTGCTCTATAATTTCTATTTTTCTCATAATATGGTCACTGAGTTCCTAATTGAGGAATCCCTTTACAGTATGTTTCAATTATTGAATAATCATCTCCCAATACAACAATATCAGCATCATAGCCTACCAATAAACTGCCAACCCTATCGTCTATTTTGAGTAATTTTGCAGGATTCAATGTACATGATTGAAGTGCAACATCAAATGGAATAAGTGCTTTTTCTACCAGATTTTTTAATCCCTCATTCATTTTTAATGTACTTCCAGCAAAATTCCCCTCTTTAATCAGATGAGCACTACCATCAGAATGAATTTTAACTTCAAGATCAGAAAAATGAAATACTTCACCTGGTTTATATCCTTTACACATCAAAGAGTCTGTGACCATAATAGCTTTTTCTTTACCTTTAGAACGAAAAAACAAGTTTATTGCCTCTGAAGTAACATGATTACAATCACAAATAATCTCACTATACAATGAATCACAACGTAAAGCTGCACCAACAACACCATTTTCACGATGATTAAATGGACTCATACCATTAAAAGTATGTGTAACAGATTTTGCTCCATTAGCAACTGCAAAAGTCACCTGCTCAAGTGTTGCTGAACTATGACCTATTGAAACAACGATATGGTTATCTGAACAATATTTTGTCAACATATAATTTGGATCATGTTCGACAGCTAAAGTGATAATTTTAATCAATCCATTGGCTGCATCCTGATATTCTTGAAATTCTTCTATGGTTGGTTTAACCACTGCATTGATAGGTTGAGCTCCATGATACTTTTTATCAATATATGGTCCTTCCAAATGAATTCCAACAATATGAGTTCCTGAATAATTTTCATTTTTAACTTTTGCTACATTTTTTAATGTTTTTAATAATTTATCTTTTGATGCTGTTACGGTTGTTGGTAAAAAGGATGTTACCCCTTCTTCAGTTAAGCGTTTTTGCCAACTCTTTAATCCATTCTCATCTGCACTGTTAGTATCAAATCCATATGCTCCATGTGTGTGAATATCAATAAAACCTGGAACTATACGTTGATCACCATAATCCCTATCCACTTTGCAATCGCTATATGCAAAAATATTCATAATTTTATCTTTTTCAATCTCAATGATACATGGAATAAATCGATTACCAACATAAACTCTTTTACTTTTTATGAGCATAACGATTTCACCTTCCTTCTAATATTCATAATATTCAATAAATTCTACTAAATCCTCATTATTTATTAATTCAAGCATCTGTTCCTCATTTGGTGCCAATCTTGCGATTAAATTTCTTTTCCCATCATTCTTAATTGGAATTTTTACAATTTGAATTTCACCAGAATAATGCTTATTAACATCATTGACAACCACAATACTTCCAACTGGGAAATATTCTTCACGATACTTTCTAGGTGGAATTGGCCTATTCTTGTTTATTAATCGCCCACTTCTTGAACGCCAAATCCATTCAGAAGAATCACCATTATCCAATTGAGGAACAAAATCCAAAAGATTTTCTTTTTCAATTTTTGTTATCTCTTTTTCAAGAATTACTTTTAATCTCTTACATGGACCAAATTTTGGTAAAATCGGTCCATATGCTTTAATTTCATCATAGATAGGAGAATCTTCAAAAGCCTTAGCCGGTTTTACAACTTCAGAAATAGCTTTTAATTCTGCTTCTGTAGCATATGCATTTCCAATCAGAATATCGTCAACCTCACCAGTAGCCAAAATAATTCTTGTTTGTAAATCAATGGGTAAGTCACGCAGTCTTTCAACTGTTGGGAGTCCATCCTCAGCATTCCAAATTCCATGAGTGTTTGGTGCATTTGAGCTTACAATGGCTGCAATTTTATAACCATAAGATTTTAACTGATGATTTTTTTCTAAAAAATCTTTCCATTTCAAACCTGTATATCGCTGAGGGTAAGCGTTATGCCCTAATAAAATTTGTTCCTGAGATACTCCTTTCTCATAAAAATATGCAATTTCTTTAGCAACCTTTGATGAAGTCGCATTCATTTCAATTTTTATGCCATAAGAATTTTGAATCATTATATAGTCATTTTCTGCTCCATAAGAACCGTCTAAACGAATAATATCACAATCAATTTCATGGAATAAAGAAATATCATCATAGGATTGATTCATTCGTTTTAAAAAATTTGTATTCACATCTAAAGAGACCTTCATTCCAAATTCATGTGCAATGTGATTAAACTCTTTAAAATATGAAATGATCTCCTCATTTGTTCCTTCTACTGAAAGCATGCTAGAAGATACTCTCGTAAATCCATACTTTGATGCGAGTTGTAAGTATTCCTTAATTTTGTCCATTGGACTTAAATCAGGATAAGCCAATACACCTAGTTCAGTCATTTTCATACCTCCATATATTATCTTAAAAATTTATATTTTTTCTATTTATATCTTAGTAATAAGAATATCCCCTTGATTGACTTGCTTTTCATAACATTCTAAACAAACTTCTTCAGTCATCCCAGAAGTAAAGATAGTCATAGTTGTCATATCAATTGAGGAATTCTCTACATATGTTTTATCAAAACTAATAACTTGGTCACCCGCTTTAACTTTATCTCCTTGTTTGACATGAACATTAAATCCTTTTCCTTCTAACTGAACCGTGTCTAAGCCAATATGCACCAATACCTCAAGACCTTTTTTCGTTTTCAAACCAAACGCATGTTTAGTTTCTGCAATAAGCACAACCTCTCCATTAACAGGTGAAACAACCATACAATCTTTAGGTATAATTGCAAATCCATCACCCATGGCCTTTGATGAAAAAACTTCATCATTCACTTGGGTGATAGATACACATTTACCACTAACTGGTGCAACGACTTGTTCTGAATTTATTTTTATAAAATTAATCAATTTCATCTTCCTTTCTCATGATTACAAATCTCGCTATAACGAATAAGTGAAATATGACTTTCTTTCACCCAATCCATGACTTCTAAATTAGTAATACCTTCCAAATCTTTTATTCTATATAAATGATAGCTGGATAATTTTAGCAATTCATCATCAACATATCCCATATGTCCAACAACTAAACAATACTCTTTTTGTAAAAGTTCATTTTTATGATTAAGAAGATATTGGGATAAAGAAGAATTGATTTGATTTTCTAATGTTGCTGGCTTTATATACCAAGGTATTCTATAGCCAGATATATCAAAACCAAATAGTTTATCCCAAATATCTGATGTATATGGAATTCCATATTTTTGACTTAATGCTCTTTGAACTTGGCAAATCATTTCAGTTGTGTAAGCATGCCCATGAATATAGTCCGGCTTTTTCCCTACAAGCTCAATAAATCTTTGAATTTGAGCTTCAAATTCCTGATAGACTTCATCCATAGAAGCATGATTTTTATCCTCACAAAACTCATCTCGTTTTCGGCTTTCCCAACTTGTTAAAAATATTCCTTCTTGATTCACTAATGTTGGTATTTGATATGTTGGTAAAATAGGTCTTCCTGTAGAAATATTCAGATCAATACCTAAATCTATTTGATCAAGATATGGTTTAATCATATCTAAACATTCTTCTGTCCAGTCCATATTTGTAAATATGCCAGTATTACGGACAAGACCATGATGAATTCCAAATACAATACCACTTGATACTGCTCTTGTTATTCCATAATCATCTGCCTGTATTAATAGTTTCATAACAGTATTCCTTTCAGAATTAAATTTAATAGGAGCTAATGGAAATTAATCTCTACTCAAAGGGAGGTGAGTTGATAAAACAACTCAATAGAATATGTAGAAAAGATTAATCTCCAAGATCTTCCCCATTAGAAGCAATAACTTTTTGATACCATTCAAATGATTTCTTCTTACTGCGCATTAATGTTCCATTTCCATCATCATCTAAATCAACATATATGAATCCATACCTTTTTGACATTTGTCCAGTAGCTACAGATACCAGATCGATAGGTGCCCAGCAAGTATATCCCATAACGGGTAATCCATCTATTTCTATTGCATCTTTCATTGCCCTAATATGTTCTCTTAAGTATTCAATTCGATAATCATCATTGATATGACCATATTGATCAGGTGTATCAGGAGCCCCTAGTCCATTTTCTGCTACAAATAGTGGTTTTTGATAACGATCATATATTTCATTCATTGTTATTCTTAAACCTAGTGGATCTATAAATCTACCCCATGGTTCAACTTTTAAATAGGGATTTGGTGCTGATTTCAATAAATTGGAATCGAATGCTCCTTCACTATTGGCTTTTGCAACTCTTGTTGAATAATATGAAAATGATATATAGTCAACTAGATTTGTTTTTAAAATTTCTTCATCATCCTCACAGAATGGAACTGTATAATTGTTTCTTTCAAAATCTTTTTTGATATATTGAGGATATTCTCCCCTCACTTGAACATCAGTAAACATATAATGCTGCCTGTTTTCTTGTTGGGCTGCCTGAACATCTAAAGGATGACATGTTGCTGGATAAAATAATCCAGCATTCAACATGCATCCAATTTGATTTTCACTGTCAATTTCATGACCTATCTTAACCGCCCACGCACTCGCAACAAGGACATGGTGAACAGCATTATAAATACTCGTATACTGATCTTCATCATTGTCAAAAGTTAAACCCGCTGCCATAAAACATGCACTCACCATAATATTAATTTCATTAAAAGTTAACCAATACTTTACCATGCCCTTATAACGTCTAAATAAAACTCTTACTAACTTTTTATAAAAATCAATTAACTGTCGATTTTTCCATCCACCATACTCAGTCACTAAATGCATGGGCATATCATAATGCGTAATGGTGACTAATGGCTCTATTCCATACTTTTGACATTCTTTGAATACATCTTCATAGAATTGCAAACCATTTTCATTAGGCTGATCCTCATCTCCATGTGGAAAAATACGACTCCATGCAATAGATATTCTCAATGTTTTAAATCCCATTTCTCCAAGTAAAGCAATATCTTCTTTATAGTAATGATAAAAGTCTATTGCATTTTGTGCTGGATAATATTCATCCTGTATGGGTTCAGTTCGTATCATTTTCCCTTTAATTATATCTATTCGATTTTTTCCATAAGGCAGAACATCACAGTTGGCTAGCCCTCGACCGCCTTCATTCCATCCACCTTCACACTGATTGGCAGCAATTGCTCCGCCCCATAAAAAATTTTTAGAAAACGTCATTTTTGAGTTCTCCTTTCTATCAAAAATTAGTTATATATTCACTTCTTTTTTACCGATTTTTAATTTCTTTTTACCAATTTGTAACTTATCTTCACCCTGGAATCCAAAAATCATTCCAATTGCAAAAGTCACTACTAATCCAACTATACATCCAATTGTTCCTTGTACAATATCTTCTCCAAAACGTAATGGATTTAAAAATGGGAAACCTACTCCAGCAAAGATATAGACTTTAGCACTCAATAAATAACAAGTTAATGCTCCACACATATTTCCAATCATAGAATAAAGCAATGCTTTGCGATCTGATAAAACAATACCATATAATCCAGGTTCTGATATATTCGCTAATGTCATCGTTGTAAAACAACTCCATCCCAAACTCTTCTTCTTTGCACCTTTTGCACGTAATGCATAGGCCAAAAACAATCCCATATAAGTAAAAGTTCCTACAATCATTGCTGGATATACAATCATATCATATCCAATTTCCATTTGTGCTGGTAATAAAGCTGTTAAAATAGGAACATGCATACCAAACAAAATTACAAATGGCCATAATGGTGCAACAAGAATAGCAGCTAACAAGCCAAAGTTTGCAGTTAACCACAATAACCCATCAGCAACTAGGCTCATCACAATATAGCATGCCGGTCCTAAAATACATAAACCAATTGGAAGCATAATAGTAATCGTTAAAACTGGAATACCAACAGTTCTTAACATATCAGGGATATGTTTCTTTAAAAATCTTTCTACATATGACATAATCCAAACAATAATAATAATAGGAATAACTGCTTGTATATAACTTGTTAAATGCATTGGAATACCAAAAACAGTAAATGCTTTTTGGGCTTCTACAATCCCTAACATATTAGGACTTAACATAATTCCTGAAAATAACAATGCCATCATTGGACTAACTTTAAACTTTACAGCTGAACTATATGCTGCATAGAAAGGTAAGAAATAATAACCAGCATTTCCAACCATTTCAAATAGGACAATTAAGTCACTGCCATCTGCTAGCCACCCTAATTGTTTTGGACCAAATAAAATGACTAACATCTTAAAAATCCCAGCTACAATCATAATTGGTAATGTTGGAATAATACATCCACTTAAAGTGCTCATAATACTATTCGCAACAGATTTAATTGTGAGTTTTTCTTTTTTTCTCTCCTCTTGTTCTTCTTCATCAATAAAATGACTTTTTTCAAAACTACCTATCATACATAATTCATCATAGACTTTACCCACTTGTTGACCAATAACAATCTGAACTTGACCACCTGCATGAACAACCTTAATGACACCCTCTACCTCTTCTAATTTCTCTTTCTCTTCTAAACTTTCATCCTTTAACACTAAGCGAAGTCTTGTCATACAATGAGTTGCATTAGCAATATTTCCTATACCACCAACATAATGTATGATCTCTTCTAATGATTTTTGAATATCTTTCATTTCTTCTCCTCCTGTCTACTCAATATTCAATGCACAATCACCTTGACTAAACAAAAACCTCCAAAGTACAGTTTATACTGTGTCTTTTTGGAGGTTATGCCCTGTCCTTCAGGTTACAATCCTTTTTCGTACATATTCGATTAATATGTAACATTAAATACAATTTTTCATCTTTGGATAGTTCTACTTTCCATTTTCCTTCTATGTGCTTACAAATTTTTGACACACATGATTCAATGGAAGGGAATTTTTTAACGATATCTTCATATACTTCATAATTTGCGCTGTTTATAGTCTTGTGAGATTGAACTCTTTGAAACAGATATAACAAATGTGTTGCATATCTAGAATAATCAAAACTATCTTTATCAATAATCATTTTCTGTGTATGTTCAACTATTTCTGTAACTTCATATAGCATATTTTCATATTCTTGGAGCCTACTCTTATCTATGACCTCTTTATTGTTTAATCCAGAATTGATTAAATTTAATGCAATACCGGCAATTTCATCTTTAGGTAAAGACACATGAAATTGCTTTTCAATTTTTCTTAAAATGTATTTCCCTATCTTATATTCAAGTGGATACATTTGCTGAACATCATATAATAATGGCATTTTCACTGAAATATTCTGAGTAGCTCGATCTATAGCAAATGCTATATGATCAGCCATGACCAATGCAGCATTAGAATTTAATTCATAAGATAACTCACTTTTAACAATATCCATTAAATCAGCTGTAAAGATAACAACATCTACTGGTAAATCTTTCAAAATATTCTGTTCTGAATATTTCATATCATAGAATGTTCTTTCAATGTTATCAATAGAAATTTCTCTAGGAATCTCACCAAAACCAATACCTTTACCAATTGCAATAAGTTCTCTACCTTTACCATCAACACAAACAACAGCATTATTATTAAGTTTTTTTATAGCTTTCATATCATCTCCCCTTTTCTACAAAAAAACCTCAAGGATACCATATCAAATATGATGGTCATGCCTTGAGGAGTAACAATCCATAAATTATTGTATAACTGTGTTAGTGTCCTTGCCTAATTAAAGTAACAATTCACCTTACGTGAATATTATAAACTAAGTTTTAATCGATTGTCAAGAATTTGTTTTTTAAATATTATTTCGTCAAATTATTATTTGTTACTTTTTGAATCATAAGATGTTTTTAATTATGCTATCATTTTTATATATTTAAAATATTATTTATTGTTGATTGCATAGCCATAAATTTAAATCATCAAAAAATAGATATTCTTATTTGATCATAAATCAGAACTAAATCAACCTTATGATTAATGATATTATGTTGCTCCTTCTTGAAGAAGTAATATTCTTCATTAGAAAGTACATAACTTATTTAAATATTGTTCGGATTTTTTAATCTTTTTTGTAATATTTTTTGAATTTCTTTTTTCTATCAAAAACGGTTGTCTTTGGGATATGTAAATAATCTGATGTATCTTTCAAAGACATCTCATAAATAATCTTAAATCTTTCTTGCACTGGAACTATTGGTATTTCTT
>ERZ812616.108-NODE-108-length-117114-cov-6.340794_pt1 | contig 117114 bp, 93 predicted proteins | sample MGYA00376249_ERZ812616 | MGnify/ENA primary metagenome ERZ812616 (study PRJEB26924, sample SAMEA4378265) | human gut metagenome | biome: human gut; feature: human-associated habitat; material: faeces | place: China | collected 2013 ...
TGGCTAAACGGAACAGCCCCAGTCAGAAACCTTATTTTCGGTCTGATAGTCCATGTTTATTCATGCTATCAAAGTGAAAATACATATTTTTTGTGCTTACTCAAGCGTGTGATTGACCCTAGCGTGCTTAATCACTTTCTATAACAGTAGAATAATGCTATTAGAATTATTTGTCAATATATTTTCTTGACTTTTTATAATTTATTAAGTATGATATACTTATAAACGAGATAAAAAGAAAAGAAACGGGAGGTTATATAAAGTTATGGAGTTTATAAAAAAATCAGTTTTTTAGGAGAGAACATACAAACTATAAGAAAATTTAGAAGAATGAAACAACAGGAACTTGCGGACAGAATCGGAATCAATATGCAGAGCCTTTCCAAGATTGAACGTGGAGTGAATTATCCTACCTTTGATACACTGGAAAAGATAATGGAAGTACTGGACGTAACCCCTAATGAATTATTATCGGGAGAATGGAAATATGTAAATCAGGCAGAAAAGGAAGTATGTCAGTTTCTAAAAGTGGAAGAACGCCTAAATGCAGAATTGAAACATGGACATTATGATAACTTCTTTGACAGCGAGGAAGAATGGCTAGAATATGAATTAGAACAGTTACGCAAATATATTACTGACTATATCAATAGGGAGAAAATTAAAGCAAGCGATCTTTACCCAATCAAAGAATTTATCCAACATATGAAGTTCCAAAAAGTATTAGAGCGATATGATGATTTATACAGCATGGATATGTTCGGAGAAAGTACAGAAGGACACAAATATAGAACTCCATTTTATTCGGTAAAAAGGATAGACCCAAACTCAAAAGAAGATATGGAACTGATATCAAAATTACCATGGATAACAGGCAATTTTGATTTTGATGATGAAGACAAGTAGTTTTTTCTTTTCTGTAGTGAGTAATTAAGAGCAAGAAAGTAAAATTGTGAGTTTTTTTAGAAAATAGATGATAGTATATAATAATATTGATACAGGTAAATGTGATTGATATACTTAATGGAAAGAAGTAGACAATTATGCTTTAAAGGGTAAAAATATTCTTTTTATAGGTTTATAACACTTGAAATAATCTAAATATTGTCTTTTTTATAAATGTTAAATAGGTAGGTGAAAATATGACACTTCAACAATTACGATATGCAATAATAGTAGCTGAAACAGGAAAAATTACAGAAGCCGCTAATAAGCTGTATATATCTCAACCAAGTCTTACTAATTCCATTCATGAACTAGAAAAGGAAATGAATATTGTTATCTTTAACAGAACGAATAAGGGAATTACAGTATCAAAAGAAGGTGAGATTTTTTTGGCATATGCAAGGCAGATATTAGAGCAGGTTGCAATTCTTGAAGATAAGTTTAAAAGAAATGATGGAGGAAAAAAACAATTCTGTGTATCTACTCAACATTACTCTTTTGCAGTGAATGCTTTTGTAGATTTAATAAAGGAATATGGACAAAATGAATATGATTTCAGTTTGAGAGAAACACAGACTTATGAGATTATTGAAGATGTAGCCCACATGAGAAGCGAAATCGGAATACTCTTTTTAAATGATTTTAATGAAACTGTTATAAATAAAATTTTGAAATCATACGAGTTGGTATTTCATAAAATGTTTGTTGCTAAACCTCATGTATTTATTAGTAGAAACCATCCTCTTGCAGAAAAAGCAATAATAACGAATACAGAGTTAGAAATTTATCCATATCTTTCCTTTGAACAAGGAGAACATAATTCATTTTATTTTTCAGAAGAAATATTTTCTGTATCAGAACGTAAGAAAAATATACGTGTGAGAGACAGAGCAACATTATTTAATCTTCTTATTGGATTAAATGGATATACTGTTTGTAGCGGAATAATTGATAAAAATCTAAATGGAAAAGATATTATTGCAATTCCGTTGGCTGATGAAAACAATATGCGAATTGGATATATCACTCATAAAAAATGTATGCTTAGTAGATTAGGAATTAGTTATTTGGACTCTCTCAAAAAATATTTACAACTTAATAATACTAAAACAAATTAAAGAACAGAAAAAAATTAAGATAATTTTATAAAAACACGTTGTTCATAGCTTGAAACTATGGACAACGTGTTTATATATATATTATACAATCGATCTCACATTAGTTATTATAAAATTATAACTAAAACAGGATATGGAGGTTATTATGAAAACATCAGTAATTGGATTTCCAAGAATCGGTACTTTACGAGAGTTAAAGTTCGCTTCTGAAAAGTATTTTAGAAAAGAAATTGAAGTAAAAGAACTGTTGCATACAGCAGAACTTCTAAGAAAAGAACATTGGGCTAAACAGAAAAACACTGGAATCAATTATATTTCAAGTAATGATTTTTCTTTTTATGACATGGTTTTAGATACTGCGGTATTATTAGGTATTATACCTAATCGTTATAAAGAGTTACATTTATCTGAGTTAGATACTTATTTTGCTATGGCTCGTGGTTATCAAGGAGATTTTGGAGATGTAAAAGCACTTGCAATGAAAAAGTGGTTTAACACGAATTATCATTATATTGTTCCAGAAATAGATGACAATGTGAGTATTAAACTTTCTGGAAATAAAATTTGGAATGAGTATGCCGAAGCAAAAGAACAGGGAATAGAAACAAAACCAGTAGTAATTGGTGCATACACTATGTTGAAATTATGCAGATATACTGGAAAACAATCCGCTGAAAATTATGTAGAAGCAATGATAAAAGCATATCGAGAGTTGATTGAAAAATGTGAAGAAAATCAAATCTCATGGATACAATTTGATGAACCATCCTTAGTACAGGATATGAACAAAAAAGATATCGAACTATTTCATAAAATTTATGACAATCTCTTGACTTCTATAAAAACAAGTAAAGTTCTATTACAAACTTATTTTGGAGATATAAGAGATGTCTATTTAGATTTAATAAAAATGCCATTTGCAGGAATTGGACTTGATTTTATAGAGGGGAAAGAAACCTACAATTTAATCAAAGAATATGGGTTTCCTAAAGATAAGTTACTTTTTGCAGGACTGATTAATGGTAAAAATATATGGAAAAATCATTATGAGGAAACATTAAAAATTCTCTCATCATTAAAAGACAAAGAAATCCAAACAGTATTATCAACTTCTTGCTCGTTACTTCATGTACCATATACTTTGAACCATGAAGAAAAGCTATCACAGGACTATTTATCTTATTTTTCTTTTGCAGAAGAAAAACTAGTAGAACTTAAAGAATTAAGTATCCTTGCAAATGATAATGACTATCACAAAAATGATCTTTATCAAAGAAACACAGCACTTTTTGCTCGTGATAGAAAATGTGATAATGATGAAGTAAAAAATAGACTTGCTGGAATAATAGAAAATGATTATATTAGACTGCCTATAAGAAGCGAGCGCCAAAGTGTACAAAAAAAGGCATTGGGGCTTCCAGAATTTCCAACAACTACAATTGGATCTTTCCCACAAACAAAAGATGTAAAGGCAAATCGTTCAGCTTTCCGTAGAAGTGAGATATCCAAGCAGGAATATGTCGCGTTTAATCAGAAAAAAATTGCAGAATGTGTGAAGTGGCAGGAAGAAATTGGCTTAGATGTTTTAGTACATGGTGAATATGAAAGAAATGATATGGCAGAGTATTTCGGTGAAGCGCTAGGTGGGTTTCTTTTCACTGAAAAAGCATGGGTACAATCCTACGGAACAAGATGTGTAAAACCACCGATTATCTGGGGAGATGTATATCGTGAAAAGCCAATAACTGTTGAATGGTCTACTTATGCTCAATCTTTAACGCAAAAAATCATGAAGGGAATGTTGACAGGACCTGTTACCATACTAAACTGGTCATTCCCTAGAGAAGACATTTCAATTAAGGAATCTATCTCACAGATAGCATTAGCTATCCGAGATGAAGTACTAGATTTGGAAGCCAGTAAAATAAAAGTAATACAAATTGATGAAGCTGCATTAAGAGAAAAATTACCACTTAGAAAATCAGATTGGTACACAGAGTACCTTGATTTTGCAATTCCAGCTTTCCGTCTAACACATAGTGGTGTAAAGCCAGAGACACAAATTCATACACATATGTGTTACAGTGAATTCACTGACATTATTTCTGCAATTGATGATATGGATGCAGATGTCATTACTTTTGAAGCATCCCGTTCGGATTTACAGATCTTAGATTCTTTAAGAGAAAACAATTTTGAAACAGAGGTTGGCCCTGGAGTATATGATATTCATTCTCCTCGAGTGCCTTCTATTGAAGAAATTGTTAATGCTATTAATATTATGCTTACCAAAATTAACAAGGACAAATTATGGATAAATCCCGACTGTGGCTTAAAAACAAGAGCAATACCAGAAACAAATGCAAGCCTTAAAAACATGGTAAAGGCAACAAAACAGATTCGAAGTAAATCATAAATATTTAGAAAGATTCTATTATAGATGAAAATTTCAGATATATATAATAAGAAAAAAAGTTTGTCCTTTGAAATATTTCCACCCAAAAAAGATAGTGAGCTAGAAAATATTGATGAAACACTTAAAGTTTTATGTGAACTGAATCCAGATTATATTAGTGTTACTTTTGGGGCAGGTGGCACTTCTAACTGTAACCGCACCATAGAACTTGCTAAAAAAATCAAATATGAATATCATATAGAACCTGTAGTACATTTGACCTGTCTTCATTATGACAAATCAGAAATTGATAAATTTGCAAAAATTTTAATAGATGAAGAAATTCAAAATATACTTGCACTTAGAGGTGATAAGAATCCAAGTATTCAAGAAAAAGGAGTATTTAAGCATGCTTCGGATTTAATTACATATTTAAAATCAAAGCATGACTTTTGTTTCTTAGGTGCATGTTATCCGGAGTGCCACCCAGAATCAGATAATAAAATTAATGAAATGAAACATCTAAAGAAAAAAGTAATTGCAGGCACAGAGATATTACTGTCTCAACTTTTTTTTGATAATGAACAGTTTTTTAGTTTCGTTGAAGAATGTAGAATTGCAGATATAAATATTCCGATTATTCCTGGTATTATGCCTGTAATAAATACCTCTCAAATAAAAAGAATGGTAACCCTGTGTGGTGCAACTTTCCCAGAGCGCTTTCAGAAAATTATACTAAAATACGAAAATAACAAAAAAGCACTATTTGATGCTGGAATCGCGTATGCTTTAAGTCAAGTTATTGATTTGTTAGCAAATGATATTGATGGAATTCACTTATATACAATGAATAACCCTCTCGTTGCTAGTAAAATATGTGAAGGAATCCGTAATATTATCTAATATAAAAAATTTTAAACATGAAACAAAGCAGTTATTTTTCTATAAGTAACTGCTTTTAATTTGTCCGTTTTCTCTAAATTATATTGCTGTTGCCATATCAAAGCTCAATCAATAGTGGTAAATTCGTGGTAAAATAAACTTTTTCTATAATTAAATATGCTTATAAATATTTAATATATGCGGATAATCAATAATTATATATAAAATTTCATACAAATATAGTGATAGTATTTATGAGATCAAGTCTCAATTAGATTATATAGATAAAGCGGACATTCTATTCAGTCATATTAAAAGAAGTACCAGGCAGGGAATAATGACTGAAGCGTACTGGAATAAGATTAAAGATGAGAATACCCTTAACCAGATAGTTTTTCACGAAAACTATACTCCCCGGATTATCAGTTTTCTGACAGATAGTCCGGGACTTTTCCACAAAGTTGTACCAGAGGATTATCGGAGTTTTATTATGCAGAAGTTGGATTACCCGGAAGACATATGGAAGAACGAAATTGAGCAGTTGGGAGAAATCGACCGAATTCTGCTGTACACGTTGTATTCATTGACAAATACAAATATACCCAAACGGATATTAAGTGAATGCTTTGAAAATAGAATTAAAAAAATGTCTATCGATTGTACAATTAATGTTTTTGAGACTGTTTTGGGGCGTTTATCAGATTCTCTCATAAGGATAACGATAACAGATACAAAAGAAGAGATAATAAGTACTGTGAATCCATCGGTCAATGATTATCTCAAGAAAGTAATTTCTGAAAATGGACTGCTGTTAAAACAAATATTTGCAGATGCAGTCTATCTGGAACAGATACTTCGGTTTGATAGCTTGCCAGCGGCTGAAACGTATATTGTCAGACTTCTTGAAACCGGTGAGTTTTTCTCTTATAAAACGTTGCCTCAAATAAACTGCTTTGGCTCAGGTGATTATATTAATTTTCTCCAAAGGCATGTCTTGATGTTGAAATACATAACATTATATTATAATGATATTAAAAAACAGTTTGGTACAATAACTAAGTTATTAAGCGATTTATGCGAGATGGGAGGAAGAATGATAACGCTCTTCAGCCATGATCTTTCAAAAGTATTTTCCAAATTATTTACGGAGCCTGTGATTTCGCAATATGATTTCAGTTCAATATTGACAAACGAAGATTTCGCAGAACAAATACTTATATCGGTTCAACCGGAAATATTTTGGGATATCTGGTATGCGATATCAAATAAATATTATGCCGATCGCAAAGATAGAATGCTTAGTCGGTACAAAAGTATTTTAATTGAGCAGATTGGCGATTTTGCAGTTAACAGCTGTTATGAGAAGAGGGATGATATAATCAGCTGCTATGTAAAAGATATGTTGGGAGATGATCTGGAAGAGATGGATGGATATGCAGTTGCGGATTATCTGGGAGATGAGATTGGCGATGAGATTTACGATGAGGTGAACGCAGCTATTGAAAATGAACTGGCTGTTCGAAAAATAACTGGAATCACCGTAGAAGACTTTGATGTAGACAGTCTGGTCAATGAAGCATTGGATCTATATAACAGAATTATTGAAATATATGAAAAAGAAAGTACCATTTTAAAGCCGGAAGTACAAGATTATATTGAGGTTTATCGGGCTCATATAAAAGAATTATCCCGGGCGATAGTATTTTGAGTAAAATTAACTTATTTTTCCTAACAGGTGAAAGGGATCGCCGGCCAAAAGTATTTTGACGCGGCGTTTCCCTTCCTGTAGATAAAGTTCTGCTACAGCAGGAATATGTTATGCCTCCGGCATTCTTCGATCATGTCGTTCGGCCAGATGCTCGCCTGTACCTCGCCTACATGGGCGCGGTTTAAGAGGAGCATACATAGGCGGGACTGACCGATACCGCCGCCGATGGTGTAAGGCAGCTGGCCTTCTAACAGCATGCGGTGGTAGGGCAGAGAGCGGCGGTCTTCACAGCCTGCTTTCTTAAGCTGTTCCTCCAGGGACTTCTCATCCACACGGATTCCCATGCTGGAGATCTCCAGGGCACAGTTTAAGTTCTCAAACCAGAAGAGAATATCACCGTTTAACTGCCAGTCATCGTAGTCGGGAGCTCTGCCGTCGTGAGGCTCGCCGCTGGCCAGCTTATCGCCGATCTGCATTAAGAAAACGCAGCCGTATTCTTTTGTAATCAGGTTTTCCCTTTCCTTTGGCGTCTTGCCCGGGTAACGGTCTTCCAGCTCCTGGGAGGTAATAAAGGTGATCTCCTTTGGAAGGTGGTTGACTGCGTTCGGGTACTTATACCAGACCTCGTGCTGCATGTGCTTGATAATCTTAAAGATGGTTCGGACTGTCTCTTTCAATGTTTCGATGGTACGATCCTCTTTTGTAATGACCTTTTCCCAATCCCACTGGTCTACATAGCAGGAGTGAAGATTATCCAGCTCCTCATCGCGCCGGATCGCGTTCATGTTTGTATAGAGCCCCTCGCCAGGCTGAAAGCCGTATTCGTGCAGGGCCATTCGTTTCCATTTGGCGAGAGAGTGGACGACCTCCACCGTTTCGCCGGGAATTCCTGCTATATCAAACTGGACGGGGCGTTCTACGCCGTTTAAATTGTCGTTCAAACCGCTGCTCTTCTCCACGAAGAGGGGGGCGGAGATTCTCTCTAAGTTCATTTCCTTTCCAAATTCCTTCTGAAAGGTGTCGCGTATGTATTTGATGGCCTCCTGCGTCTCACGGACGGTAAGGTGGGGGTCATAGTTTTCTGGTATCATGAGTGCCATTTCATTGTCCTCCCGGTATAATATCCCTTTTATGGTATCATTATTACAGAAATTCCGCAAGTATTACAGGGGAGGGAAGCTTAAAAAGTTGCATGGTTCCGGGCGTTGTGCTATGATAAGCAGTAAGTATGAAGAGGAAAAGTCATAAGAGAAGAGAGCAGAGAAAGATGGTAACAGAACGAATTATAATAGAAGATACAAGTCAGATTGATTTGAAAAAACTTGAAAAGGCGGCTGCAATTCTGCGGGAGGGCGGTCTGGTGGCATTCCCGACGGAGACTGTATATGGTCTCGGTGCCAATGCCCTCGATGAGGAAGCGGCAAAAAAGATTTATGCGGCCAAAGGAAGGCCTTCAGACAATCCGCTGATTGCACACATCGCGGATTTTTCTGATTTGAAGCCTCTGGTAGCGGAGATACCGGAGACGGCAAAGAAACTGATGGAAGCGTTCTGGCCGGGACCGCTGACCATGATATTTCCAAAGAGTGACGCTGTCCCATACGGCACGACAGGAGGACTGGATACGGTGGCGGTCCGCATGCCCAGCGACCCTGTGGCCATGACGCTCATCCGGCTGTCCGGCGTGCCGGTAGCGGCGCCCAGTGCCAATACATCGGGGCGGCCCAGTCCTACGACGGCGGATCACGTATGGCAGGATATGAATGGGAAGATCGATATGATTGTGGACGGAGGTCCGGTTGGGATTGGTGTGGAATCCACCATTATCGATGTGTCCGGCCAGGTGCCGGTTATTCTGCGCCCGGGTGCCGTCACACAGGAGATGGCCGGTGCGGTGCTCGGGATGGAGATCGGGCTGGATCCGGCGATTACAGGCGATGGCCCGATGAAGGCCGATGTGAAGCCGAAGGCGCCGGGGATGAAGTATAAGCATTACGCGCCAAAGGCGGATCTGACACTGGTTGAAGGGGAGCCGGCCGAGGTGGCCCGGACCATCAATCATCTGGCAAAGGAGAAGCTGCAGTCGGGATACCGTGTGGGGATTATCTGTACGGACGAGACACGGGAGCTGTATCCGGAAGGCATGGTGAGAAGTCTGGGGCTGCGCGCCAGAGAGGAGACCATTGCACATAATTTGTATGCCGTTTTAAGGGAATTCGATGATCTGGAGGCAGATTACATCTATTCCGAAAGTTTTTCGGCCGACCACCTTGGGCAGGCGATTATGAACCGTCTGAAGAAGGCGGCAGGATATCATATGATTCACGGGGGATGCGCAGAGGAAGGCGCAGAAGCCGGTCGTTTACAGTAAAGGAGGAGACAATGCTGATGACTGAGAAGAGAGAAGATTATATTACATGGGATGAATATTTTATGGGAGTTGCCATGTTATCGGGAAAACGTTCCAAAGACCCCAGTACGCAGGTGGGAGCGTGCATCGTAAGCCAGGACAATAAGATTCTGTCCATGGGATATAATGGATTTCCAAAGGGATGTTCCGATGATGAATTTCCCTGGGGTAAGGAGCATGAAAAGGATGATCCCTATAATGCCAAATACTTTTACTCCACTCACAGTGAGTTAAACGCCATTTTAAACTACAGAGGCGGCAGTCTGGAGGGCTCGAAGCTGTATGTTACGCTGTTTCCGTGCAACGAATGCGCCAAGGCTATTATCCAGTCAGGAATCAAGACCATTGTCTACGGCAGTGACAAGTACGACGGAACGCCGGCTGTCAATGCCTCCAAGCGTATGCTGAATGCGGCGGGAGTGCGGTATTACCAGTATCAGCCCACAGGCCGGAAGATAGAAATCGAGGTTTAAGTTCAATATGAAGTGTTTGCTTGCGGCGCTGAATGCCAAATATATACATTCCAACCCCGGGATATACAGTCTGAAGGCCTATGCCATGGGACGGCTGGAACAGGATTCTGCCTGCCTTAAGCGGGAAATCTCGGTGGAACTGGGAGAGTATACGATCAATAACCAGATGGGAGATATCTTAAAGGACATCTATTTAAGAAAGCCGGATATCATCGGCTTCTCCTGTTACATCTGGAATATAACCTGGGTTATGGAACTTGTGCGGGACCTGCCGTCCGTTCTCCCGGAAGCGGAGATCTGGCTGGGAGGTCCCGAGGTTTCTTATGACGCGGCCGATATCCTGGAGCGGGAGCCGAATGTCACGGGCATTATGATGGGAGAAGGGGAGGAAACCTTTCTGGAAGTGCTGAAGCATTACGCGGAGGGCAGAAGGGACTTCTTTTCGATCGATGGTGTGGCCTGCCGGAATGAGAAGCGGGAGGTAGTCAGCCGGCCTCTTAAGAAGGCTGCGGATATGAGCGCCATTCCGTTTCCGTATGAAGATTTGCATGATTTTGAGCATAAGATTGTCTATTATGAGAGCAGCAGGGGCTGCCCGTTTTCCTGCAGCTACTGTTTATCCTCTCTGGATAAGTCGGTCAGGTTCCGGAATCTGGAGCTGGTGAAACGGGAACTGGATTTCTTTCTGGAACACAGGGTGCCCCAGGTGAAGTTTGTGGACAGAACCTTTAACTGCAGCAAGAAGCATACCATGGAGGTCTGGCGTCATATCACGGAGCATGACAATGGGGTGACCAACTTCCATTTCGAGATATCTGCCGATTTGCTCGATGAGGAGGAACTGGAACTGATGGCACAGATGCGTCCCGGATTAATTCAGCTGGAAATCGGCGTACAGAGCACGAATCCGGATACCATCCGGGAGATCCGGCGGAAGACGGATTTGAACCGCTTAAAATCGGTGGTGGAGCTAATCCACGGGTTTGGCAATATCCACTGTCATCTCGATCTGATTGCAGGCCTGCCTTACGAGGGATATGAAAGCTTCCGAAACTCATTTAATGAGGTATATGGCATGAAGCCGGACCAGCTGCAGCTTGGATTTTTAAAGGTGCTGAAGGGCTCTTATATGGCTGAAAATGCAGAAGCTTACGGTCTCGTCTACAGTGCAAAACCGCCCTACGAGGTGCTGGGCACGAAATGGCTCGACTACGAAAGTCTGCTGAAATTAAAGGGCGTGGAAGAGATGGTGGAAGTCTATGAAAACAGCGGTCAGTTTACCGTTACCATGAAAGAGCTGGTGAAGGAATTTGACACGCCGTTTGACTTATTCTCTGAACTGGCGGAATATTATGAGGCACACACGCTGACTGAAGTCAGTCACAGCCGCATGGCAAGGTATGAGATATTAGACAGGTTTGTGGGGGAGCACATACCAGATAAGCTGGAACTGTACAGAAGGCTCATGGTATATGACCTGTATCTCAGAGAAAATCTAAAGAGCCGGCCGGATTTTGCCGAAGACCAGACCCCATTTAAAGAGAAGATACGGGAATTCTTTGCAAAAGAGGCGGTGAATCATCGATATTTACGTGAAGGATACGAGGGCTTTGAGGCGAGGCAGCTGATTAAAATGGCTCATCTTGAAGTGTTTGGAGGAAAGACGGCAGTGCTGTTTGACTACAGACAGCGGGATCCGCTGAGTTATAACGCGGCGGCTTTTGTGATTGATGAGTTCTTTCATTGAGAGGAAAATAAACAGGATATGGCAAAGAGAGAGACGAAAGCGGAGTTTAAAGCGCGTGTGGATCATGTGCTGGTAGCTCTTGATCAGGAATATGGAACGGAGTACGTCTGCTACTTAAACCACGAGACCCCATGGCAGCTGCTGATTGCAGTGATCATGAGCGCACAGTGTACGGATGCCAGGGTGAATATCGTGACGGCGGACTTATTCAAAAAGTATGACTCCATCGAAAAGTTTGCAAATGCCGATTTAAAGGAGCTGGAAAAGGATATCCACTCCATCGGGTTTTACCACATGAAGGCGAAGAATATTATCTCCTGCTGTCAGGGGCTGCTGGAACGGTTTGGCGGCCAGGTTCCGCGGACCATCGAGGAACTGACCAGTCTGGCCGGCGTCGGGAGAAAGACGGCCAATGTCATCCGGGGAAATATCTACCATGAGCCAAGTATCGTGGTGGATACCCATGTAAAGCGGATCTCCAGAAAGCTGGGATTTGCGAAGGCGGAGGATCCGGAGAAGATTGAGATGGAGCTTATGAAGGTGCTTCCCAAAGAACACTGGATCCTCTGGAATATCCAGATTATCACGCTGGGGCGGAGCATCTGCTTTGCGCGAAGCCCGAAGTGTAACGAATGCTTCCTTCGGGAGTACTGCCCGAGTGCGGAGCAGTAGGGGGATCAGATGGTAAATTCCTATGTTGCGGTGGACTTGGAGACGACAGGGCTGGATCCCAAACGGGACAAAATTATTGAAATAGGAGCTGTGCGGATTGAGGATGGCGAAATCACGGCTGAATTTGAGTCGTTTGTAAATCCGTACCGCATGCTGGAGGCGAAGACGAGAACACTCACCGGAATCCGTGACCGGGATGTCGTTCATGCGCCGGGGATTGAGGAAGTGCTTCCCGTTTTTTTAAACTTTGCGGGGGAACTGCCGCTTCTGGGGCACAGGATTATCTTTGACTACAGCTTTTTAAAGCGGGCGGCGGTCAATCAGGGGGAATCGTTTTCAAGAGCGGGAATCGATACGCTGACACTTGCCCGGCTGTTTATGCCGGCGGAAGAGAGGAAGAATTTAAAGGCGGCCTGCGGCTGGTTTGGGATCGATCAGAGAGAAACACACCGCGCCATGGCCGACGCGGTTGCAGCGCACCAGCTTTATCAGGCGATGAAAAAGAGATATGGAAAGGAACGCCCAGATGCATTTTCCGAAAAAAATCTTATTTATAAGGTAAAAAAGGAGCAGCCGGCCTCAAAAAGGCAAAAAGAACACTTGCAGGATTTAATAAAATATCATAAAATAGGCTTAACTGTGCAAATTGACCACTTAACCCGCAATGAAATCTCCAGAATTACGGATAAAATCATAGCACAGTATGGAAGAATATGAGAGAGGTGAATATCATGATTAACTTTAACGATAAAAAAAACAGGAAGGTCGTTTCCATAGTTCTTATCGCAGTGGTAATTCTGCTGATCGTAGCTATGGTACTGCCAATGATGATGATCCGCTAGAAGAGGAAAGCGGCAGGCAGCAACTTGAAAATTGAGGAATGATTATGAAAAACGAAAACTTGGCAGCAGGCCTTGCTGCTGTGGTGCTGGCGGTGGGGCTGACACTGGCCGTTCCGGCACCGGCGCGGGCCGATACCCTTCCGGACGGACTCTATGTAGGAGAATACAGTCTGGGAGGAATGACAGAAGAAGAAGCCGGCGAAAAGATTCAAAGTCTGGTAGGCGAGATGGAGAATCAAAAGATTACGCTGGTCGTGGATGGAGAGTCCGTGGAAACTACGGCGAAGGAACTGGGCTTTCACTGGTCCAATACCGACGCGGTAAACCAGGCGGCAGCTTCCGTAACGGGAGGGAATTTAATCCATCGATATTTAAACTTGAAAGACATCGAACATAACCATGTCGTCATACCATTGGAGACCGCTTTCGATGATGGTAAGGTGGCGGCATTCGTAGAGGAGAAATGTGCTTCTGTCGTAGCAGAGCCAAAGGATGCGTCGATCACGAGAGAGAATGGTGCGTTTGTCATCACTCCCGCCGTGGTTGGAAAGAGTGTTGATGTGGGAGCCACGAAAGCGGCTCTTGATGAGGCGATTTCAGGCGGACTTAAGGAACCGGTGACCGTGACTGCTGCAGTGGCTGATGCTCAGCCTGCCATTACAACGGAGGCGCTGTCAACCATTCAGGATGTGCTGGGAACCTTTTCCACGGATTTCTCCAGCAGCGGTAACTCCCGGGCAACCAATTTACGGGTGGGTGCGGGTAAGATCAACGGCCATGTGCTGATGCCGGGAGAGACGCTCTCCGGTTACGAATGCATGCATCCGTTTACAACAGCCAACGGTTACGCCACTGCCGCCGCCTATGAGAATGGCCAGGTGGTGGACAGTGTGGGAGGCGGCGTATGCCAGATATCCACGACGCTTTACAACGCGTCTCTCCGCGCAGAACTGGAGATTACGCAGAGACAGAACCACTCGATGATCGTTACGTACGTGAAACCCTCGGAAGACGCGGCGATCGCCGGTACTTATAAGGATTTAAAGATTACGAACAATTACAGCACTCCCATCTATGTGGAAGGCTATACGTCAGGCAAAACACTGACCTTTACCATTTACGGGAAAGAGACGAGACCTGCCAACCGGACATTTAAGTTTGTGTCGGAAACGCTGGCGACGATGGATCCGGGACCGCCGAAGGAAGAGGTGGACCCATCCATGGAGCCGGGTACCAGAAAGCAGGTTCAGTCAGCTCACAGGGGGTATAAGTCCAGACTGTGGAAGTACGTCTATATCGACGGAGTGGAGCAGAGCAAAGAGATTCTGCATACAGACACATACAACGCCTCCAAGGCGATTGTGAAGGTCGGACCGGCCGCTCCTGCAGTAACCGTACCGCTTCCGGAGGAGACGACTGCTCCTGTGGAGACTCAGCCGGCCGAGCCGTCGCCGGTGGAAGGGGAGAACGGAGGACCGGGTGTGACTCTGCCGGAGGCAGCGGCACCGGAACCTGCTCCGGCACCGGAGCCCGAAGCACCTGCCGTGTCTCCTGTACCGGAGCCTGAAGCAGCCGGTGCGGCACCTGCCGTGTAACGGGAGTCAGGCATGAGGAAGATTGAAAGAGAGAATACCGGCCGTATGGAGCCGGGACAGAATCTGGTTGTGGCAGGATATGCGGGATACGCCGGCACGGTGGAGATTGTGAGGCAGAAGCACGGAGAACTGCTTACATGGTTTACGGAAAGCTATTTAGACCGGATTATGGAAAATGAAGATGGAACACTGAGTGGGAATCTGGAACGGTGGAAGGCATTTGGAGCCACGGAGTGTGAACCGGCAGGGGAGGGCGGAATACTTTCCGCCCTCTGGAATTTATCCGGGGCATACATGACGGGCATCGAATTTTCGCTGCGCCAGATTCCTGTCAAACAGGAGACAATCGAAGTGTGTGAGCGGTATATTTTGAACCCATACCGGCTTTATTCAGACGGCTGTCTGCTCTTTGTCACAGACAATGGCGGTGAGATGGTACTGTCCCTGGAACGGGAGGGAATCCATGCCGCGGTGATTGGACGGGTGACGGAAGGAATTGGAAGAATCATCAGACACGGGGAAAGCACCGGCTATTTAGACCGGCCCGCGGAGGATGAGATTCATAAAGTATTATAAGCAGTCATGATAATCAATCATTTTAATCAGGAGGTAAGGTTATGAGAGAAAAGATATTGGCGGTTATTGAAAAAAACAGCAGAATCGACTTAAAAGATCTGGCGGTTCTTCTGGGGGAAAGTGAGGCTGCGGTCGCCAATGAGATCGCCGAGATGGAAAAAGAGCATATCATCTGCGGATACCATACCCTGATTAACTGGGATAATACCAGTGATGAAAAAGTGGTTGCCTTAATCGAAGTGAAGGTAACGCCTCAGAGAGGCATGGGATTCGATAAGATCGCGGAGCGCATCTACCAGTACAGTGAGGTGGAGGCGGTCTATCTGATGTCAGGCGCGTATGACTTTACCGTATTTATTGAGGGAAGAACCATGAGACAGGTGGCACAGTTCGTCTCGGAGAAGCTCTCCCCGATGGAATCGGTATTAAGCACAGCAACTCACTTTGTACTTAAAAAGTACAAGGACCATGGCACCGTACTCGCTGAAGAGACGCAGGATGAAAGGATGTTGATTACCCCGTGAGAAATCCATTATCAGAAAGAATCGTAGAGATTCCGCCATCAGGAATCCGTAAATTTTTTGACATTGTAAGCGAAATGAAGGACGCGATCTCCCTGGGCGTTGGTGAGCCGGATTTTGAGACCCCATGGCATATCCGGGAAGAAGGAATATATTCACTGGAAAAGGGACGGACGTTCTACACGTCCAACGCCGGGCTGAGAGAATTAAAGGTTGAGATTTCCAACTATTTAAAACGGCGTTTTCATGTTACATACGATCCGGATCATGAAGTGATGGTGACGGTAGGCGGAAGTGAGGCCATTGACGTGGCCCTGCGTGCCATGCTGGATCCTGGCGACGAAGTGCTGATTCCCCAGCCGTGTTTTGTCTCCTATGTACCGTGTACCATTCTGGCCAATGGTGTCCCTGTTCCGATTCCGCTGGAGGAAAAAGACAACTTTAAGCTGACAAAGGAAAAACTGCTTCAGTATATCACACCGAAGTCGAAAATCCTTGTTCTGCCGTTCCCGAACAATCCGACGGGGGCGGTCATGACTGCGGAAGAGCTGGCGGTTATCGCGGAAATCGTGGTCGAAAAGGATCTGTTTGTCCTGACAGATGAGATCTACGGGGAACTGACGTACGGGATGGAGCATACCACCATCGCTTCCTTCCCTGGTCTGAAGGAGCGTACTGTGCTGATTAACGGTTTCTCCAAGGCGTATGCCATGACCGGCTGGCGTCTCGGCTATCTGGCCGCTCCGGCAGTGATTCTGGAGCAGATGCTGAAGATTCACCAGTTTGCCATCATGTGTGCGCCCACCACCAGTCAGTACGCTGCGGTTGCGGCACTTCGGGACGGAGATAAGGACGTGCAGATGATGAGAGAGTCATACGACCAGAGACGCCGTTTCCTTATGAATGCATTTCAGGAGATGGGACTGGAGTGTTTTGAACCCAACGGTGCATTTTACGCATTCCCCAGCATCAAACGCTTCGGTATGACCTCCGATGAGTTTGCCACAAGGCTTCTTCAGGAGGAGAAGGTGGCTGTCGTTCCCGGAACGGCTTTCGGCGACTGCGGAGAGGGATATCTGCGTGTCTCCTACGCATATTCCCTAAAGAGCTTAAAAGAGGCGCTGGGACGTATGGAACGCTTTGTTAAGAGATTGGATGGAAAGGCATAGAACACGATATGAATGTTGTATTACTGGAACCGGAGATGCCGGCCAATACCGGCAATATCGGAAGAACCTGTGTGGCGACGGGGACGAAGCTTCATCTCATTGAGCCGTTGGGGTTCAGACTGAATGACAAGCTGATCAAGAGGGCCGGACTGGATTACTGGGATAAGCTGGATGTGACGGTTTACTGCGATTACCAGGATTTCCTGGAGCGGAATCCCGGAGCAAAGATTTATATGGCTACGACCAAGGGGCTGAAGGTATATTCTGACGTGGAGTATGAACCGGACTGCTTCCTGATGTTCGGAAAGGAGAGCGCCGGTATTCCGGAGGAGATTCTCCTGGAGAATCAGGAGCAGTGTGTGAGAATCCCCATGTGGGGAGATATCCGCTCGCTGAATCTGTCCAACTCCGTGTCGATTGTGCTGTATGAGGCACTCAGACAGAACGGGTTTGAGAAGATGACCATGCAGGGACAGCTGCACCATCTGCACTGGAAAGAATAGGCAGGAATAAGGAAGGCGGAACGATTGATGATATTATCGTTCCGCCTTCTTTTTAAATAATGATTCTTTCTGAAATTTAATAATAGTAATACATTAAAGATTGGTGGATTTGGGAAGGCTGAAAATAAATTCTGTCCCCACACCCTCGGTACTGACCACATCGATATTCTCCCCATGGGATTGAATGATCTCCTTCACAATGGCAAGGCCCAGGCCGGTTCCTTTCTTATCCTTTCCACGAGACAAATCTGATTTATAAAACCGTTCCCATATCTTCTTGATACTGTCCTTCGGGATTCCGATTCCGGTGTCTTTCACAGAGATGAATATTTTTTCATATTTTCCGGAAGCCTGAATGTAAATGGTCGAATCGTGATGGCTGAATTTGATGGCGTTGTCGATCAGATTGTACATTACCTGCTGAATCTTTCCCAGATCGGCGTAGACCATCTGAATATTGTTGGAGAAGGTCAGATCAAAATTGATGTTTTTCTCCTCGCACGTTCCCTCGAAGGAAGCCGCCGTGTCCTTAATCACCCGGTTGATATCAAAATTCGTGCGGTTTAAATATCCCTTGCTGTCCAGTGTGTTCAGCGTCAGCATCCCCTGTGTCAGCTTGTTCAGCCGTTCGGTCTCTGTGATTACCCGCGTCAAGTACTTTTCATACATTTCCGGAGGGATCGTTCCATCCAGAATGGCCTCAAGGTACCCCTTGATAGAGGTCAGGGGAGAGCGGAAATCGTGGGACACGTTAGCGATAAACGTCTTCTGGTACTCTTCCATCTTGTTCAGTTCGTCTGACATGTAATTTAAGGTAGCCGCCAGATACCCCATCTCATCTCTGGTATTAACATCGATATGATGGGTCAGGTTCCCCTGAGCGTATTCGTTTGCTCCTGCTGTGATTTTTTTCAGCGGAAAGTAAACGGTTTTTGTAAAGACGAGAAGGATAATCAGGGAAAAACCGAATACGACGGCCAGCGTAAGGTATACAATATTTAAAATACCATCTCTTGTGTTCTGCAGGACGGACAGGGGCATGTGGATGACGACATAGCCGTAAGTCGTGTAATTCCCGGTGATGGGTGCATGGACGCTCAATACATCATAAGTGAACTGGTCATAGAAGGTACCGATGGTATATGATTTATTGCCCGCCGCTGTTGGATCGAAGCGGTCAATGACCCGTCCGGTCCTCTCTGACTGGTCGCTGTCTACCACGATCTTTCCCTGACGGTCGATGATCCAGATCTGGGAGTGAAGGTAGTGGGCGGTTCCTACCAGCTGGGGATAGGAGGAGATCAGATCCATATCTTTTCCATGGTACATGCCGCTGTAGGTGGAGGCAACCTGATTGGCTTCGTCGTACAGCAAATCCGCCTGCTCACGGATTAAGTATCGCTCTGTCATTCGGGAAGACAGGGTGGCGATGGAAGCGAACCCTAAAAGGCCGAAGACCAGGTAGCCGAGAATAAACTTGTAATAAAGGGAATGAGTCATTGTGATTCTCCATTTTCATTGATCTGTATGTTCAATCCGCCGGAACGAATGAGGGTGGCGTCCGGTGTTAAATTAAGTATAATACTTTTTGGCGATTAAGTCACTACGGATTTTTGAAGGAACCGGATGATCTGAAACGCTTAATGGCAATGAGGGCAGGAGAAGGACCGCAAATCACAGGGATCGCATAAAAGGAATGCTCCGTCCTTCCGGAAAAGATTCCGGTTGGCGGAGCATGTCGTGTGTTCTGAAAATCGGTTTACTTTGCAGGCTGGATATCGGTGACAATGGTATCAAGATTGTCCGGTGTGGGTAATCCGTTGGTATAGCTTACTGTTATTTTTTCTCCGGATTTTATGTCTTTATATTTTTCGCTCTGTGTCTCATCCAGAGTAAAGACATATGCTTCTTCGTCATCGTCTGCTGCGACGGTAATCATAAAGCCTTTGTTTTCCTCCACAACTCCGGTAACAGTGCCTTCGCCCTCCTGGGAATCTCCGGTGGAAAGATCAGCAGCATCAGCTTCAGCGGTGCCGGCATCATTCGTTCTGTCGGCGTCGGCGGTAGTTTCCGTCTTTGCAGCAGTAGTTGAAGCAGAGCCCTCGTTTTTTGCTGAGCATGCAGCCGCGGATGCTGTGAATACCAGGATTGCAGCGATGATGAATAATTTCTGTTTCATAATAATCCTCCATATGTTTTTTATTTACGAGGATTAGACGCGGCAGAGACGTAAAAAGTTGCAGAAAATGAAATATGTGTTTTATTCAGTGATTACCATAGCAGGCGGAGTTATCCACAATAATGTGGAAATGTCTGTGGATTAATTGTTAATATCTGAAAATTGTAAGTTTATGGATGCGGAAGATACAAAAATGGGGATTGAGAGTGTGGATAACGGAAAGATGTGTGGATAAAGATAAAAATACGGAAAGATAGAGTGATATGAGAAAAAATATGGTAAAATAAAAACATGGGCATCAGGAAATCTGATGCCCATGTACAGCTGTATTAACAGATACTTAAAAAGCGTGTTCCGATCCTCTAATATACGGTCTTACCGTTTCACTTCAAATTTATAACCAATCCCCCATACAGTCGTCAGCGCCCAGCTGGCATGATCTTTAATCTTTTCCCGCAGACGTTTGATATGTACATCCACGGTTCTGGTATCTCCAATATATTCATATCCCCAGATGTGGTCCAGAAGCTGTTCTCTGGTAAAGACCTGGTTGGGCGAAGAGGCGAGGAAGTAAAGCAGCTCCAGTTCCTTCGGCGGCATCTCGATGGAATGGCCCATATAGATGACAGAATAGTTGGTCAGATTTACGATCAGATCGGGATATTCCACGTAATCGCCCTGCTGGTCAGTCTGGGCAGCTGCCGGCACGGCAGGCTGCTGATAACGGCGGAGCACCGCCTTGACTCTTGCCACCAGTTCCTTTGAGTCAAAGGGCTTGATCATATAATCATCGGCGCCCAGCTCTAAGCCCAGCACCTTGTCGAAGACCTCGCCTTTTGCGGACAGCATGATGATGGGAACCGGGGACTGAGCCCGCATTTCCCGGCAGACAGAATAGCCATCCATGCCAGGAAGCATCAGATCGAGAAGAACCAGATTCGGTTTAAATTCCGGAAATACCCGAAGCGCCTCTTCACCGTCGTTTACAATAATCGTTTCAAAACACTCTTTTGTTAGATAAAGAGAAATCAATTCGGCGATGTTATTATCATCGTCAACGATCAATATTCTCTGTTTTTCTGCCATAGTCCAATCCTCCTATTTAAAAGTGACGATCGTTACGCCGGTATCCCCCTCGCCGAATACACCCAGCCGGAAATCTTTGACGTACTTCAGTTTTTTTAGGTGCTTGTGAACTGCATTCTTAAGTGCTCCGGTGCCTCGCCCATGTACGACACGAACGGAAGGCAGGTGAGCCAGATAGGCGTCGTCTAAGTACTTATCCAGCTCCGGAATGGCCTCGTCGGTGGTCATTCCGATCAGATTTACCTCCGGAGAGATGGTAAAGGACTTGGACATGCGGGCAGAGCTGCTTCCGCTTCCTGTCTTTTTCTTACCACTGCCGCTTCCAAGAGTGGGGCCTGAGACAGACTGCTCATTTAACAGCTCCAGATCGCTTAGGTTGACGAGAGAGCGGAGAATTCCCATCTGTACATATAAATCCCCTTTGGAATTGGGGAGAGAACTTACTGTTCCATTTAAATTCATGCTGAGAACATGTACGCCGTCGCCCAGCTTTAACTTTTTCGGATCGATGGACTGTTTCGGCTCTTTCGTCTGATTTTTTAAGGACAGCGAGGAATCTACTTCCTTTAGCTTGCCGCGGATACGGGCACGCTCTGCCTCCAGTTCCTTACCGACACCTGATTCGGAAGCCAGCTTGTTAATCTGGCGGATCGTCTGGTCTGCAGTATCTTTTGCATCCCGCAGAATCCGCTGCGCCTCCTCTTTGGCGTCACGGATCATCTTGTCGCGCCGCTCATCGAGACGTTCTTCCTTCTGAGTCAGCCTGGCCTTCAGTTTTTCTACTTCCATCTTGTAAGACTCGATCTGAATGCGTTCCTTTTCAATGGTGACGCGGTTCTGTTCCAGATGGGTAAGCAGATCCTCGAAGGTTTCATCCTTGGCTTCCAGATGCGTTTTCGCGTCCTCAATAATATAGTCGGGAAGTCCCAGCTTCGATGAAATGGCAAACGCATTGCTCTTGCCGGGAACTCCGATCAGGAGACGGTAGGTGGGTTGCAGCGTCTCCACATTAAATTCACAGCAGGCATTTTCCACACCGGGGGTGGTCAGCGCAAATACCTTCAGCTCGCTGTAGTGAGTCGTTGCCATGGTACGGCATTTCATATTGTGTAAAAATGACAGGATGGCGATGGCAAGCGCCGCGCCTTCGGTAGGATCAGTTCCGGCTCCCAGCTCATCGAAGAGGCAAAGCGAGCGGCTGTCGGCCTGCCCCAGGATCTGTACGATGTTGGTCATGTGGGCAGAGAAGGTACTGAGGCTCTGCTCAATACTCTGTTCATCTCCGATATCTGCAAATACCTCGTCAAAGACGGAGAGTTCGGAACCGTCGAACGCCGGTATATGGAGTCCCGCCTGACCGATGAGCGTAAATAACCCCACGGTCTTTAATGAAACGGTCTTACCGCCCGTGTTGGGGCCGGTAACTACCAGCAGATCGAAATCCCTGCCTAAATGCACCGTGATGGGAACGACCTTCGACGGGTCCAAAAGCGGATGGCGTCCGTCCTTGATGTGAATGATTCCCTTTTTGTTAAAACGGGGCTCACTGGCCTGATAATGCCGGGAGAGCGCCGCCTTGGCAAATATAAAGTCCAGTCTGGTGAGAACCTCGAAATCGGTCAGAAGTTCGTCCTGATACGGGACCAGCTGATTGCTTAGATCGGCCAGTACCATCTCGATCTCTTTCTGTTCCTGGATTTCCAGGGCACGTAAGTCATTGTTCAGCTTAAGGATTGCCATAGGTTCGATAAAGAGTGTGGAACCGGTGGAGGACTGGTCGTGAACCATGCCCGGGACATTGGATTTGTGCTCGGATTTGACGGGAAGACAGTATCTTCCGTCGCGCATGGTGATGACCGCATCCTGTAAATAGGTTCGGTTGGAATTCAGGATAGAATTCAGCTGAGCGTGAATCTTGTCATGAATATTCTTCATGGAGCGCCGGACGTGGTGAAGACCCGGACTGGCATCATCGCTTACTTCCTCTTCGGAAAGGATACAGCGCCTGATCTCCGTATTTACCGGGGTCAGTGGTTCCAGCACGGAAAAAAACTGCTCCAGAGAATCCTCGTGCCGCCCGTATGATTTGGCGCGGGCCGCGGTAGTAAGTAAGGAGCTGACGGAGAGAAGTTCCACGATACCGAGGGAACTCCCCACCTCCAGCCGTTTTAAGGAGGCGCGGATATCTTTGACGCCTCCGAAAGATATGCCGCCTTTCTGGCGCACCCTGGTAACTGCGTCGGTGGTCTCCCGCTGAGCAGTTACGATCTCATCGTAATCGATGGAGGGTACCAGCCTGCGGCAGAGTTCTTTTCCTGATTCACAGGAAGCGTACTCTGCAAGCTGAACTATTATTTTATCGTATTCTAACGTTTTTAATGCTTTCTGATTCATGATTTCCTTTCTCTGTTTCCAATATAATATCAGACGATGGCGGACAGCCCTGATGGGCGGTAGTGATTACAGTATATCATAAATACAGTATGGCCTGCAATCATATAAATCTTCAATCTCGCCGCATTTAAGCCGTTGGATTGGAACGAAACCATAAATCAGAAAAGCGTGCTGCAGGGGATCTTATCTGAGAAATGGTGAGAGTTCCACACGAACGAAATATCCCTGTTCATGATGACAGACAGGGCAGGCTTTCGGGGCCTGAAGGCCATGGTGGATATGGCCGCAGTTTAAGCAGATCCATCCGGTCTCTGCATCGGATACAAAGAGCTTATTCTGCTCCATATAGTCGGCAAACAGCTGAAAGCGGTCTCCGTGTACTTTCTCTATTTCAGAAATGAGGGAGAAGGAGGAGCTGATCTGCAGAAAGCCTTCCTGCTTCGCCACTTCTGCAAAATTTTTATAGACATCCTGATATTCCTCATATTCATTGTGGCGTGCGGACTTTAATAAATCCACAGTCTGATCGTATAAGTCCACCGGGTAGCCGCCGTCGATGAAAATGGTCTCGCCTTGTAATTCTTTGAGATATTGATAGAAAATCTCTGCATGCTCTTTTTCCTGCCCTGCAGTATAGGAAAATACGGCCTGTATAACCGGAAGTCCTTCCTTTTTCGCCTGGCTTGCCGCAAACGTATAGCGGTTTCTGGCCTGGCTTTCTCCTGCAAAAGCACGCATCAGATTTTTGACTGTCTCACTGTTTTTTAAATCACTCATTGTAAAGTCCTCCTTGGATAAATTTTCATGTGATACCAACAGTGTCCCTCTAAATCCATATTTTATACTACTTGGACGGGCTGGATGTGAATAGTCACATTTGGTTGACTGCAGTTCGCTGTGTTTCTTATCTTTTCCTTGCATAAAACAGAGAAGAAACGTATAATAGGTTTAGGTCTTCTGCAAAGGAGGGTGTGTATGCCGGATAAAAGCGGGCCAGATGATAAAAAGACGGAACCGCGCCGTTTTATCAGCGAGAAAATTGTGAAACAGCCCAGAACAAAGAGAGAGATCATGAGAAGGGCAGTTGCCCTTTTATTAACTGCGGCCCTTTTTGGAATCGTCGCGGCAGTTACTTTTGTTGTTTCCAGACCGGTGGCGGAAAAATACCTTGGAAAAGAAACTACAAGGGAGACTACTCCGGTAACAATACCGAAGGATGACCCGGAACCATCGACGACGGAGGAGACCGAGCCGACTCAGGCCACCACAAAGGAGTCTGAGCCCATCGAAGATCTTTTGGAGTCAGCAATGAAAAAGTATCCGTTCAGCATCGATGATCTGAATACCCTGTACGGGAATTTAAGAGCGGTATCGTTAAAAGCGGGAAAAGGAATCGTGACGGTTCATTCCGTTAAGACGCAGACAGACTGGTTTAATAATCCGGTCGAGAATTCAGGTCTTTACGCGGGAGCGGTAATCTCCTCGGCCAATGAGGAACTGCTGGTACTGACACCGGAAGGTGCAGTTGAGGCGGCGGATTCGATTCGGGTGGCATTTTCAGACGGTACGGAGGTTCAGGGAACGATCAGACAGACGGACAAGCTGTCAGGCATGGCAATTGTGAGCGTTCCGACTGCGGAACTGGGAAGAGCGCTTTTAGAGGAAGTTAAGGCGATTGAACTGGGGAATTCCTATTCCGTAAAACAGGGAGATCTGGTAATTGCAATCGGAGGACCAGCCGGCATGGTGCATTCTACCTGTTATGGTTTTGTATCCTATATAGCGAAGAATGTTCAGATGACGGATGGGATGACCCGTATCATTTACTCTGATTTAAAGAGCAATGCGGCGACAGGAACATTCCTCATGAACACGACCGGTCAGATTATCGGCTGGGTGACTGACGAGTATAAGAGCGAAGGCAGCGAAGATATGACTGTTGCCATGGCTATCTCTGACTACAAGAGCATTCTGGAGAAAATGAGCAACGGCAACGCGTTCCCGTACTTTGGCATCAAGGGCCAGGAGGTCAGCGCGGTCATGAATGAGAGCGGGATGCCGCTCGGCGTTTATGTGGTGGATGTGAATGCAGACAGTCCTGCCTATAATGCAGGGATCCAGTGCGGAGACATTATTACGGTTATGGGCGGTGAGAATATCGTTACCATGAAGGATTTCCAGGTGAAGCTGGAGGCGTCGACACCGGGAGAGGTATTACCGGTAACGGTACTCAGAAGCGGCAGAGATGAATATAAAGAGATTGAATATCAGATAACCATAGGAGCCAGGTAATCTTCCTGGCTTCTGTGACGCTTAAAAAGGATATGGAGGAGAACAATGAGATATATAGAGACATTTCGGGAAGGGATGCATGTATCGGATGTATACTTATGTAAGAATAAGCAGATAGCCCTGACCAAGGCAGGTAAAGAATACGGGAATTTAATCTTACAGGATAAGACGGGTACCATCGATGCAAAGATCTGGGACTTGAGCTCTCCGGGAGTGGGGAATTTTGAGACGATGGACTATATCTATATCGACGCGGATGTCACCATGTTCCAGAACTCGAATCAGCTGAATGTGAAGCGGGTCAGAAAAGCGGAGGAAAGCGAATACATACCAGGGGATTATCTTCCGGTGTCCGCTAAAAACATCGGTGAGATGTATGAGGAACTGACCGGATTGATTAAGTCGATCCGGACTCCCCATTACAGAAAACTGGCAGAAAGCTTTTTTGTGGAAGACAAGGCTTTTGCAAAGGCATTTCAGTTTCATTCTGCGGCAAAGAGCGTTCATCATGGGTTTGTAGGAGGCCTTCTGGAGCATACACTGAGCGTTGTGAAATTATGTGACTATTATGCAGGGTATTATCCGCTGATTAACCGTGATTTGCTGCTCACTGCCGCTATGTTTCATGATATCGGCAAGACGAAGGAGCTCTCTGTATTTCCCGAAAATGATTATACGGATGACGGTCAGCTTCTGGGGCATATCATCATCGGTACAGAGATGGTGTCAGAGCGGATTCGTACAATTCCGGATTTCCCGGCGAAGGCTGCTACGGAGCTGAAGCATTGTATTCTTGCTCATCATGGAGAACTGGAATACGGTTCACCGAAGAAACCGGCTCTTTTAGAGGCGCTGGCATTAAACTTCGCGGATAATACCGATGCCAAGATGGAGACTATGATCGAAGTGCTGAAGGGTGCGGGAGATAATAACGGCTGGCTTGGATTTAACCGGCTGCTGGAGACGAATGTGAGAAAGACATCAGAGTCCTGATATATAGAAGTGCAGGAAGTTCTATTATAAAGCACAGCTGAAAGGAGCAGCGGCCGGAAACGTACGGCCGCTGCTCCTTGCTTTTACAGATGGTAATGCTGGAACAGCTGCCTGCGCAGCTGTTCATTCCCTGAGATCTCCGCGATGAGATCCAGCCGGTTTTCTTTCAAAAGGATGGAGATTAGGCTGGCCATACGGACTTCCCCTTCTTTTTCCCCCTCCCTCTTTCCATCTGCAATCAAATCATCGATCGCCTGACACATGGTATACCCCTCCTCTCGTCCAGGAGCGGCTAAATACTTCATCAGCCGCCGGTTTTCACCCAAAAGGCCCATGACTGCCGTCAGGGCATTATCATCCAGCATGGATATCTGGTCATGGTTTGACGTGATATAGTTGTAAAATTTACTCTTATCTGTACTATATTTTAGCATACCGAAGACCTGTTGTAAACCCGTTTTGTAGAGGCTCAGATTTTCAATTTTTCTGATATCGACAAGATTGATGCGGTAGTCGGGAAGAGCGGCCAGAAGATCCGGAATACATTCCGTGGGACCTCTTAAATCCAGCATATCGTAGAGACTTTTTGGACCATCCCATGGATCCTTTCCACAGTACAGGACCAGTGTAAGGACAGGCTGGAGTTTGTCACGGCGGGTGATGCCGGACAGAAATTCCGGGCTTTTGGTAAGATCTTTCTTTTTCCTGTGTTCCTTTTGAATCTCTGTAAGCTGTTCCGTATAATCCAACGCATCATAAGTCAGGCTTCGAATGGGCATGCCGTAATGGATCTCTCCCTGAGCCTCGCAGCCTGCAACGATAAAGCAGGCGCCTATGGATGCTTTCATCGCGATATCGCGCCGCCTCTGAATTGTTTGTTTCCTGCCGCTGCGGTTCGTTATCGCGATTCCGGATTCTGTAGATACCGGTGACAATAATTCCGCTTTTAAAATCTGTTTTCCATGGAAAATCTCGGCATTATACAGGTCCGCAAAACGGGCTGGGTCCTGCAGCAGCTTTTTAATATAAAAATCCTGTCTGGGCACACTACCATTCCTTTCTCATTTTAATTTGTTGTAGGTTCGTCATGGAAATGCCGGCAGAAGTGCCAGAGATACATGAGTGATAAGATGGATAAAATCCCATAATTAGACTGTGTATTTCAGTATATCATAATCGGGCTCTAAAGACAAGAAAAAACTCTTTAGAAGAGTGAAAAATACCTCTATATTAATTGCAACTTTCTGGGAGATGAGTTGAAACCTTCTGCAAACCATGGTAAACTGAACGAAAAGGGATTTAAACAGATCATTGATCAGGCAGGAAACAGGTGACGATGCAGACGATAGACTTTCGGCTGCATCATATTGTGCGGTACTGTGGTTTGGAGAGGGGGAATGCATTCACTGTGAGTTTTGAAGAAACATTTCATAAAATAAAGGGTATCGAAAAACTGCTCCAGCTTAATCCGCGGTTTTACGGCTGGTGCTATTTTGGAAAGATTCATTCTATGTATCTTTTCAGTGATTACGATTATGAGGAGTGGTTAGAAATTCAGAATCTTCGGATGGTGATGGAGTCGGAGGACAAGGAATACCGCGTGATTCTCTTTTTTCGGGATGTCACTTCCTTCTATCTGGCGCAGTCTGCAGGGATCAGTGGATTTGAGATCGAATGCAGCGATGATCATGCCTTTGGAGACCGGAGGAATTTTCATGTGTTTGATTTTGAGGAAGGGGATATCCGGTTTTACTGTAGAGAGATAGAAGAAGTCGTGAACAGGGAAATGATAAAGAAAAAGGAAGAGGGCGCATTGGCTTATCACGGTGATTGAGCCATTGGAACAGGCAGCCGGGAGGCTGGAAGGAGGAGCGGATATGGAGTTTGGCATGCCATTTTTGATGGAAACGGATACTCTGGAGGGGTGTGCCCGGCTGTGCAGCCAATTGGGACTGGATTTTATAGAACTGAATATGAATTTTCCTCAGTGTCAGCTGCCGGAACTTTCGGCAGACCGGCTGCGGCGGATTATGGATCAGGAACATCTGTATTTTACGATCCATCTCGACGAGAATCTGAATGTCTGTGATTTTAATCCAAAAGTCCGGCAGGCGTATCTGGAGACCGCCGTAGAGACAATCGAACTGGCAAAGGCCATTGGAGCTCCTGTGATCAATATGCACCTTGCAAAGGGAATCTATCTCACGCTGCCGGGGAGAAAGGAATATCTGTTTAAGCGGTATGAAGAGGAGTACCGGAGGCATATTGCGGAATTTGGAGAGATGTGCCGGGATGCAGTCGGTGACGCGGCGATACATATGGCGGTTGAAAATACGGAAGGATTTATGGAACATGAGAGGAAGGCACTGGAACTTTTATTGCAGCAGCCCTGTTTCGGGCTGACACTGGATATTGGACACAGCCATGCCGCGGGGAATGTGGATATTCCCTTTTATCTGGCGTATGAAGACCGGCTGATTCACATGCATGGCCACGATGCAAAGGGTAAGAGCTGCCATCTGGCGTTCGGTGATGGAGAGATCGATCTGGAGGAACGGCTTTTGATGGCAGAAAAGGCAGGGGCCAGAGTGGTTCTGGAAACAAAGACGATAGAGGCGCTGACGAAGACCGTATCATGGCTTCGGAAGTGAGCGGCGGCAGAAGGAGAGATTATGAAGGACATTCTCAGAAAATGTGAGAGCCTGGAGTATCATCAATTGAAGCCGAGAGCCATGGACGGAGAGTGGTATCTTGAAACGACGCTGTTTGCCAACCATCACAACCCGGAGGTGGAGGAATTGTTTGCATTGCCGTTGGAATGTTTATTGCGGAACCTGCTGTTGAGTATAGGTGCAATTGATTTCTGTATGGACAGCAAAGCGATTCTGGAAACATTCAGCAAGAATTATGAAATCTTTAATCTGCCATATTTATTTGCAAGTTCGGAGACGTACCACTTATGTTTCTATCCTGGTGGGGCTTGTGCTGGTCACGTATATTCCGGCTGTCAGCATGGCGCTTCCGACGATGGCCGGTCTGGTCAAATAACAAAAAATCAAATATGGTTTTACGCAGTTGAAAAACCGTCTGACACAGTGAGTGTGTGGCAGGCGTTTTTTTGTGGATCCAAACCTGCGGTCCGAAGACTGCAAACGTTTTTAAATAAAAGATTTAGAATTTCTTTCGTTTTACACGTCGTTCATTTTAAGATTGCCCATATATCCTAGTATTGCAGGCAGGAAGGGAAGAATTATGCGTGTTTGTGGCATAATACAGAGAGGCAGGGCTTTTAGGAACCCGGTGTTCATGATATACTGTAGTTTGAATCTGTATCAACCATAAAATATCAAAAAGCGAGGAGAGATACCATGGAAACAAATCACATTCTGCTGGTAGAAGATGATAAGGAGATTAGAGAAGGAGTCGAGATATATTTAAAGAGCCAGGGCTATGAAGTATTCCAGGCGGCCGATGGAATCGAGGGCCTTAAGATTCTGGATCAGGAAGAGATACATCTGGCTATCGTGGATGTGATGATGCCGAGAATGGATGGCATTACCATGACTGTCAAGCTGAGAGAAAAATACGACTTTCCGGTTATTATCCTTTCCGCAAAGACGGAGGAGGTCGATAAGATCATGGGACTGAACATCGGCGCCGATGATTATATATCGAAACCCTTTACTCCGATGGAGCTGCTTGCAAGAGTCAATTCCCAGCTGAGACGGTACAGAAAGTACCTGGATATGCTGGAGGCAAAGGAACTGAAGGAAAAGAGCAATATTTATGTCATTGGCGGGCTGGAGCTTAATGAGGATACGGTAGAGGTGACCGTGGACGGAAAGCCGGCGAAGCTTACGCCGATTGAATTTAAAATACTTGCTCTCCTGATGAAAAATCCGGGCAGGGTATTCTCTGCGGAAGAGATATACGAACGTGTGTGGAATGAGCGGGCGATCAACACGGACACCATCATGGTACACGTGAGAAAAATCAGGGAAAAGATAGAAATTAACCCGAAGGAACCCAAATATTTAAAGGTGGTGTGGGGAGTTGGATACAAAATTGAAAAACAGGCATAGAATCAGCGCGCTGCTGTCCGTTCTTATCGTAGTGGCGGCGGCTGTTATCATGACGGGATTGTACCCGTTTTTTGAAAAAGAGGCGGGACGCCATGAGGAACCCGTATATGAGGATCAGGCGTTTTTGCGCCATCTCGTCTTTGGCAATTACGTGCTGGATTTGGAACAGTCCCAGTATGAAAACGGTGTGGTGATTTCACCTTTCGAGCAATTTTTTCCGGAAGGCGCCTATGAACTGAAAAACGGATCTATGGACGGATTCGGGGCGCAGGCATCTGCGGCACCGGAAGGGACGGATCAGCCGGAAGATACGGATCGGCCGGAAGGTGAGGCGGCAGCGGAGACGGACAGCCGGACACCGCAGGTGACAGCGTCGGCAGCGGGGGAGAACCCTGCGGCATCAGGGGAAAGCATCCCCGGTGCAGATGCCGATGTCCATGCGGCGGACGAAGCCGCAGTATTTGCGGGGGAAGATACCATATCTTTCCCGGAAGAGATCAATTATGACGCTCTCACGGACGAGGAGAAACGTTATATGGCCGAGGAGCGGCAGGAATACCTGCGCAATCTCCGTCAGAACTGCATGATGGAATACGAGAGCTGGAACCGGTATTTTGGAAGTATCAGGAATTCCATAGATTATCAGGTGCTGGATGATAACGGAAGCATTCTGATGAATTATGCAAAGAACAGAAACATCTTATCCGACGCCGATTATGTATTCCGCGTTGTGATGCATTACGACGACCAGGGACGGATGGATGTGATGCAGCTGGGGGGAGAGGACACAACATATCTTCTGAACGTGATTCAGAAGTTCGGGGAAGTCGATCCCATGGAAGAGTATTACTGGGAGCAGTACAGCCATGAACCACAGCTAAAACTGGAGAATCCGAAGAACATCACATTTGCCTACGCTATGACGGAGCAGCAGCTGGCCGAGTATTCTCTGGCGAGAAGCTCATCCTGGAAGTCCTATTATAATTCGGGAATCGTAGCAAACGTATTTGCCGGCCTGGGAGTTTTTGTGGCATTAGCTGCGTTTCTGTTATCCTGCTGCGACGTGACACGGGCGGATGACAGCAGGGTGTTCCGGGCTCCTCTTGGAGTTGTCCTGGGGGTTGGGGCCGGAGCGATCGGCTTTGGCTACAGCCTGACCAGCCTGGTGGCTGTGACCAATCATGGGAGCCTGTATTCCGGGCTGATCCGTGCCAATTTCCTGCCGAAGGCAGCGGATATGATGGTGAAGCTGTGGAACGTATTCTGGTGGTGTATTCCGTTTGCAGTGATCTACTGGGCCGTCCTTTGTATGCGGGATGTGTTCCACATCGGATTGAAGCGTTATATCAGAGAACGGACGTTATGCGGACTGTTTTACGGCTGGTGTGCAGGACTCTTCCGAAGGCTGTATGCGTTCCTTGGAAGCATCAATCTGCAGGATCATTCGGACAGGACGATATTTAAGATTGTCGGTGTGAACTTTATTATTCTGGCTGTATTATGCAGCCTGTGGTTTTTTGGAATCGGCGCACTGATTATCTATTCGTTTGTGCTGTTCCTGGTACTGCGTAAATACTACCGTGACCTGACCCGGAAATACAGAATCCTGCTGCATGCCACCAATCAGATTGCCGAGGGTAATTTGGAGGTAACGATTTCCGAAGATCTCGGTGTGTTTGAACCGTTTAAAACTGAGGTACAGAAGATTCAGAGCGGATTCAAGGTGGCAGTGGATGAAGAAGTAAAGAGCCAGAAGATGAAGACGGACTTAATTACCAACATGTCCCATGACTTAAAGACGCCGCTGACAGCGATTATTACTTATGTAAATCTGCTGAAAGATGACAACGCGGTGCCGGAGCAGAGAAAAGCTTATATTGACGTGCTGGAACAGAAGTCCATGAGACTGAAATCATTGATTGAGGATCTGTTTGAAATCAGCAAAGCCAACAGCAACAATGTGACGCTCAATCTGGTCAATGTGGATATTGTGAGTCTCTTAAAGGAGGTAAGCCTGGAACTGAGCGATAAGATCGAAGAGTCCACCATCGATTTCCGGTGGAATCTGCCGGACGAGAAGATCGTCCTGCCGCTGGACAGCCAGAAGACATACCGGATTTTCGACAATCTGCTGACCAATATCATGAAATACGGCATGCCGAATACCAGGGCATATATCGATATGAAACGGGACGATGGCGGAGTGGTCATTACCATGAAGAATGTGTCGGCCAGCGAGCTGAATTTTAATCCGGAAGAGATAACGGAACGTTTTGTCCGCGGCGACCAGTCGCGCAATACGGAAGGCTCCGGCCTGGGGATGGCGATTGCCAAGAGCTTTGTGGAACTGCAGAACGGAAAGATGAATGTTGAAGTTGAGGCGGATTTATTCCGTGTTATTATCCGGTGGCCGGTAGAGCAGAGTACGGCTGCGGAAGAAGTCAAAGAAGAACTGTAAGAAGAATTTATGAGATGCGGTCCGGCAGCCGGGAAGAACATTTCCGCCTGGTGGACCGCGTTTTTTATTTTCTGGGTCATTTTGAAAATTATTTTCAAAATGATCTTGAAATAGAGATGGGAACTGGTTATACTAAGGATGGCCGGACAGAAGACTGCCGGCGATAAGAAAGAGAGGGTGTATGGTCATGATAATACAAAGTAAAAAGGTCTGGATCGCAGGCCAGTTTATACCAGCTCAGCTCGAGGTCGCAGATGGAAAGATCACTGCGGTCCGCGAATATGGCGAAAGATCCGTAGATCAGGATTATGGAACCAAAAGGATTGTTCCTGGGTTTATCGATGTGCATACCCATGGAGCTTATGGATATGATACCAATGACGGGGAGCCGGAGGGCTTACGCAACTGGATGAAACACATACCGGAGGAAGGCGTTACCTCCATTCTTCCGACTACGGTGACTCAGATGCCGGATGTACTGGAGAAGGCTGTGGCCAATGTGGCATCGGTGGTGGATGATGGTTATGAGGGAGCCGAGATCCTCGGAATTCATTTCGAGGGACCGTATCTCGATATGGATTACAAGGGAGCCCAGCCGCCGGAAGCCATCGCACAGGCTCTCGTTGAGCAGTTCAAGCGGTACCAGAACGCCGCTAAGGGACTGATTAAATATATTACGCTGGCTCCGGAGCACGATGCAGACTTTGCGCTGACAAAATACTGTAAGGAGACCGGAGTGGTAGTCAGCATGGGCCATTCGTCTGCAACCTATGAGCAGGCGCTGATGGGCATAGCCAACGGCGCGACCTCCATGACGCACGTATATAACGGCATGACGCCTTACCATCACAGGAAGCCGGGCCTGGTGGGTACCGCATTCCGGGTAAGAGATATCTATGGAGAGATCATCTGCGACGGCTGCCATTCCCATCTGGCTGCGCTGAACAATTACTTTACGGCAAAGGGCCGTGATTTCGTCATCATGGTGACGGATTCCCTGCGCGCAAAGCACTGCCCTCCGGGCGGAAGCTATCAGCTGGGCGGTCACGATATTGAGATCAGGGAGAATGGACTCGCCTATCTAAAGGGGACCGAGACGATCGCAGGAAGCACGCTGTATATGAACCGCGGACTTCGTATTCTGGTTGAGGATGCGCTTCTTCCATTTGATCAGGCGCTTAATTCCTGTACGATTAATCCGGCCAGATGTCTGGGCGTAGATGACAGGAAGGGAAAACTGGTGGCCGGTTATGACGCCGACCTCGTGGTGCTGGAAGATAATTACGATGTGGCACAGACGTACTGCAGGGGAACTGCAATGCTGTAATGGAACTGTGCCGTTGATAACAGGAAAGAGAGACTGTGGCAGGCCGAGAAAGAACCGGTCGAGATGCCCCGGTCTCTCTTTTTATTATTAATGTATAAAAGCGGCCCCAAAACAGGATTTCTTACGAATTCCAGAATATTCTGCAAAATCATGACGCCAAAAAGACTTTATAGTATAATGGAGAAAAGAAGAGAAACGCGGTTTTACAGTGAGCGAGGTGTGATATGAAGAGGAACCTGTATTGGCTGCCCGTGGCTCTGGCTTTTCTCATCGGAATGGCCGCTGCGGGCTGCAGCAATAAGCAGAAGCCGGAGGAAACGGCTTCAGAGGCAGTCACTGCTGATACCCATGAAGAGGAAAGCGGGGAGCGGGAGACGGAGAGCCAGACTGCTGAAGAGACCCGGTCCTATCCGGCAGGAAGCAGGGAGGATGACTATATTCTTCCGGAGGCGCAGAACCATATCTATACGCAGGAGGAGCTGTCGGACTTAACCAGGGAAGAGCTTCGCATTGCCAGGAATGAGATCTACGCAAGGCACGGCCGCAAGTTTAAGAGTGATGATCTGAATTCATATTTTTCAGGAAAATCCTGGTACCGGCCTTCTGTCGATGGAGATGCCTTCGATGACAGTGTGCTGAATGAATCGGAAACCGGCAATTTAGCAGCCGTGAAAGCGGCGGAAGAGAATGCCCCTTCAGAACTGGTGACATGCCCTAAGATCGGCAAAGAGGATTTTCCAAGGATTGACGGTTCCACGGCGACGATTCCCCTGTCACAGGCCATTTACCGTCTTGCCGCGGATGCGACGGAGCGGGAGGCGGAACGGTTGATCCGGCATGATAAGACGACTCAGGCGTATTTAAAACTGATCCGGGATCAGGGAACGGATCTGGTTATCGCCTATGAACCCGGAGAGAGCGTTAAAAAACGTCTGAAGGAAGAGGGAGATAATCTGATTATCAAACCGATTGGCCGGGACGCGCTGGTATTTATGGCCAATCAGGGGAACCCTGTAAATTCCTTAACCGGAAGACAGGTGATCGATATCTATTCCGGTAACATCACGAACTGGAAGACGGTGGGAGGCAGCAGCCGGGCCATACGGGCGTTTCAGAGGCCTGTGGACTCCGGCAGCCAGAATCTGATGGAGAAGCTTGTGATGAAGGGAACTGCCATGGCGGAGGCACCGCAGGACTTCGTGGTTTCGGAGATGGGTGAACTGATTGAAAAGGTTTCCGCCTATGATAATACGGGGGAGGCTCTCGGTTATTCGGTCTATTATTATGCAAAAAACATGTATCAGAAACCGGAACTTAAATTTATGGCGGTCGACGGCGTTATGCCCTCCAGCGATACCATACGGGACGGAAGCTATCCCTATGTCAGCGATTTTTATGCGGCGGTCAGGAAGGATGAACCAAAGGATTCAAACGCGTACCGCCTCTTTGAATGGCTTACCTCAGATGACGGCCAGGCGCTGATTAATGCGCTGGGGTACGTGGGAGTAAGGGACGAAAAGAAGCTTCTTCCCCAGGGCTTTGAAGGGGAAGATGAGGTGTTTCAGGCGGAGATTCCGCTTTCAAAGGGTGAAGTCATACTTGCGGATGGAGACTATCTTTACGGTGAAAATGGGATCGCGGTGTTCGACCGTTCCATGAATCTGATGAAATTCATCAGGCATGTGGAGAGTCAGGCGATTTCCCCGTTTCTGGTCTGGGACGGCAGCGGCCTGCTTTCCATGCAGGACACTCTGACAGGCAATTACGGGCTTTATTCCGTCGCAGAGGAGCGATGGGTCTGTGAACCGGTGTACAGCGATATCTATCAGACAAAGGACGGCTATGGGCTGGAACATGCGGTATGGGTGGAGTCGGGGAGATCGGGGGAATGGCATTACACCTACGATTATGCGGATAAAAATGGAGCAATCACAGAAAAGGGCGTACAGTCCGACAGGAAAATATGGGGAGAAGAGGGAAGTGAAGAGCTCTACTACGATGTGAAAGAGTTTATGGAGCACTACCCGGAGATCGCGATGGGACTGGAAGTGACATCGGAAGCCGTCTCCATTTATGGTACGGAGTTTCAGGAGAACATTGCCGTGATAGAGAAAGGAAACCGGAACTATTACTATAATATGAGGGGAAAATGTCTCTTCGAGTTCGATAAGAGCGGACTTCCTGCCGGGAAAGAGCAGATGATGTTCCCGATTATTGTAAACGATCATGTGGCCTTTTTATCTGTCTATGATCCCGATGGGACAGCTGTTTCCCGCGACTACATATACCGGGATGGCACTCTTGTGAAGACACTGGAATCCGGCAGTACATCCGGGAATGTCTCGGATATTGAAGAAGACTTTTATACCCGGACGGCTGGTAATTATCTTTATGTATACAATTATCAGGATGAACCGTGTGCGAAGTTTCTTATGGGATACTATACCAGCGACTGACGGCGGGGTCAGTCAGCCGGAGTGTGGTTTTCCAATTGCGAGACATCAGGAAACGATGAAATAACTGTGGAACTGCACGCTTTATTTATAGAATCAGAGACAGGAAAGGTGCCGCAGGGGCATATCATTTAGACCCCTGCGGCACCTTTCCTGTCTCTGATTCTATAGGATACGGACATTTTTTAAAGCACCGGTCTTTGCAAATTCCGTCCATTCGCAGACATTCACGGCGTGATCTCCGATGCGCTCCAAGTATTTTGCGATCATCAGAAGATCGATGCACTGGTCGGCGTGGTCGGCGGACTGTTTTAAGAGATCGATCACATCATTTTTTACCTTGGTAAACAGTTCATCTACGATGTCATCCTGTTTTTCGATGGACTTTGCGGCGTCGATATCCTGAGTGATAAAGGCGTCTATGGCGTTTCTCACCATTTCGCGGGCGGCCATGGCCATTCCCGGTATGTGACGCACGACATGATAGACGTGTTCTCCACGGATTCGAAGCACGAGTTCCGCGATATCGGAGGCATGGTCGCCGATACGCTCTAAGTCCGTGACCACCTTTAAGGCACTGGACACGACCCGCAGATCACCGGCCACCGGCTGCTGGCGGAGGATCAGGGAGAGGCAGCGGGCCTCAATGGAGCGCTCTAAGTCATTGATGGTTCGATCGCCGCGTATGATTCCCTCCGCCTTTTCAAAATCCTGGTCCTCAAATGCGATAAAGCACTGTTCGATGGAAGATTCCACCATAAAGCCCATCTGCTTGATGTCGTCGTTTAACAGCGTCAGCTCGTGGTCATAATTGATTCTTGTCGTCATTTTAAGTAAATCCTTTCTGAAATTAAGTTTACATAAATTAAAAACAGATCATCCAAACCGTCCGGTGATATAATCCTCTGTCCTGGAATCCTTTGGAGAGGAGAACAGTTCCGTGGTAGCCGCGTATTCAACGACCTCGCCAACCAGGAAAAATGCGGTATAGTCGGCAATGCGGGTGGCCTGCTGCATGTTATGGGTCACGATTGCTACCGTGTACTTACTCTTCAGTTCATCCATCAGATCCTCGATTTTCAGCGTGGATATGGGATCGAGGGCGGAGGTAGGTTCATCCATCAGAAGGACTTCCGGCTCCACCGCCAGGGCTCTTGCGATGCAGAGACGCTGCTGCTGGCCCCCGGATAAGCCGAGAGCGGATTTTTTCAGCCGGTCCGATACCTCATCCCAGAGGGCCGCGCCCTTTAAACTCTTTTCCACGATGGCGTCAAGTTCTGATTTGCTGTGGATACCATGGATTCTGGGGCCGTAGGCCACGTTGTCGTAGATGCTCATGGGAAATGGGTTGGGCTGCTGGAATACCATACCTACTTTTTTACGCAGAAGGGTGGTATCGACTCTCTGGTCGTAGATGTTTTCATTGTCCAGCAGGACCTCGCCTTCGATTTTTACATTGGGGACAAGGTCGTTCATACGGTTTAAAGTCTTTAAGAAGGTGGACTTGCCGCAGCCGGAAGGTCCGATAAAGGCGGTAATTTTATTGGTATACAGCTCCATGGAGATGTTTTTTAAGGCGTGATTGGTGCCGTAATATAAGTCCAGGCCGTTGGTTGCTATTTTTACTGTGCTGGTATTCACGATTCTCTAACCTCCTTGTTATGAGCACTTAGCGGACGTCTTTTGGCCGCTTACGTGCGATACATGTCATCTCCACTTAGTGAGGTCTTTCACGAACTTAGTAGAGTGACTTGTTGAATTTGTGGGATAAATATTTGGCAAGGCCGTTGATGGCGAGGACGATGAGGAGCAGGACCACCGCGATGCCGAAGGCCTGATCGTACTTGGCTTTCTGCATGGAGAGGTAGAGCTGGATGGTCAGCGTCCCGCCGGATTCAAAGATTTTTCCGAAAAAGTCCTTTGCCAGTAAGTAACCGCTTCCCGCGGTAAATAAGAGAGCCGCGGATTCGCCTACGATGCGGCCGATGGCCAGAATGACGCCGGTTACGATACCGGGCATGGCGCTGGGGAGCAGAATGGTGCGGATCATATACCATTTGGTAGCTCCGATTCCCAGTGCGCCGGAGCGGTAGCTGTCGGGGACTGTTTTAAGCGCTTCCTGGGTGGTTCTGGTGATAAGCGGCAGAACCATGATGGAGAGTGTCAGTGCGCCGGTTAGTATGGAATAGCCAAGTCCCAGCGTTGTGCCAAAGAATACGTAGCCAAACAGGCCGAAGATGATGGAGGGGATACCGGAGAGTGTCTCTGTGGTAAACTCAATGAGGCAGACGGCCCTGCCGCCTTTTGCGTATTCATTTAAGTAGATGGCGGCTCCCACACCCAGTGGAGTGGCGATGAGCAGCGTAATCACGACGATATATAAGGTGTTGACGATGTTTCCCAGGATTCCGAAGGTACCCCTGATTGTGCTGGGAACAGTGCTTAAGAATTCCCAGTTGATCTGCGGGATTCCGCGGAAAAAAACGTACCCCATAATTCCGATCAGAATCAGGATGGATATGGAGGCGCAGAGATAGATGAAAAAGGTAAGAACGGAATCGGATACCCGCGTCTGTCTGCGGCAGATGCTGTTATTTATAACAGAGTCTTTATGGAAGGGAACTGCGATTTCGTTAGTCATGCTGTACATCTCCTTTCTTTAAGAGCCTGGTCAGAGAAATATTAATGATCATAATAAATGCGAACAGGACAAGACCAATGGTAAAGAGCACCTGTTTGTGAAGACCTGCCGAGTAGGACATTTCCGATACGATCGCCGTCGTAAGGAAGCGGACGGAGTTGAAGGGAAGCGGGAAATTGACGGAGCTTCCCGATACAAGGCTGATCGCCATGGCTTCGCCGATGGCGCGGCCGGTGCCCAGAACGATGGCTGTTATAATACCTGATTTTGCTGCTGGAAGTACAACCTGGAAAATCGTCTGAATCTTTGTGGCTCCCAGAGCCAGAGAGGCGCTTCGCAGTTCCTTTGGAACGGAACGGAGCGCGGATTCGCTGATATTGATGACTGTGGGGAGAATCATCAGGGCAAGAACCAGGACTGCGGAGATTAAATTGGCACCGCCTGTGAACTGATGGGTTGTGGAGCCCTCGAAAATCTTAAGTTCCAGCTTATACATGAGAGGATTTAAGATCAGGATTCCCAAAAGACCATAGATAACGGAAGGAATCCCCGCCAGCAGTTCCACTGCCGGACGTACGATCCCTGCCAGCCTGGGCGGTGCCACTTCAGCGAGGAAAACGGCCGTCATGACGCCGATGGGAACGCCGATTAAAATGGCGAGAGCGGTTCCTGCAATGGAAGTCAGGATCACATAGAGAATACCAAAAGCGGGAACTGCGGCTTCCGGTTTCCAGACGGTGCCGAACAGGATATCGAGGATTCCTACCTTAAAAAGCGCGGGGGTACCGCTGATGATCATGTAAGCTGTGATGGAGGCAACCGCCAGAACGGCGAAAAAACCACAGACGGTAAAGATGATCTGCGCCGCATGTTCCACCGCGGATTTGCTGCCGCGTCCGGCAAAGATGGAGTAAGATTTCGGATGCATAAGATGGCTCCTTTCATTTATGCGGATAAAAGGAACGTAGTGTCTGTTACCCTGCTACGTCCCTTTTTATGATGTCTGTTTCAGCCGTCGGGCTTTTAGTTTGCCGGGATTAAACCAACGGATTTTACTAATTCGGTGCCTTCATCGGAGTAGATGTAGTCGAATAATGCTTTTACCAGGTCGTTCTGCTCGGAAATTTCTCCTTTGGTTGCCATAACGAACGGACGGCTTAAGAAATAAGATCCGGCTTTGATATTTTCAGGAGTTGCTTCTGTTCCATCCAGCTTTAAGGTCTTAACCGTATCGTCCAGAACGTCTAAGGAAACGTAGCCGATAGAACCGGGAGTGGAAGCAACCTTTGCCATAACTGCGCCGGTGCTGTCTAATTCATTGCTGTATTTGCAGGCGTCGGCCACATCGAGGATTTCCTCAAATGCGCTTCTTGTGCCGGATCCGGACTCGCGGCCGATGACTACGATCGGCTGATCAGTGCCGCCTGCCTCTTTCCAGTTGGTAATTGTGCCGTTATAAATGGAGGTCAGCTGATCTTTCGTTAAGTCTTCCACGGTGTTAGCCGGATCGACAACGACTGCGATACCGTCGATGGCTACAATGTTTTCAGCGATGCCGTTGGCTTTCTCTTCATCCTTTAATTCACGGGAAGAGTTGCCGATATCTGCGGAGCCGTTGTTTACGGCTTCCACACCGGCACCGGAACCGACGAATTCAGCCTGAACCGTGATGTTCGGATATTTTTCCATGAAGATCTCACTGAGCGCGGTTGCAAATTTTTCCATGGAGGTGGAACCTACCATACTGATGGAACCCTTTAAGTCTGCGGAAGCCGCAGGAGCCGCTGTGGTTGTCTCAGCGGAGGCAGTACCTGCTGTGGTTGTCTCAGCCTCTGACTGTGCGGTGGTTGGCGCCGCGGTTGATTCGGTTGTATTGCTGCCGCATCCGGCCAGGGTTCCCATTGTTAAAACTGCCATTCCGGCAAGTGCAAGTGTTTTTACCATGTTCTTTTTCATAATTGTTCTCCTCTTTTTCTGATATGATTTCTTACATTTCTTTTTATCTGACATTTGGAGTATACTAAGGAATTGAATCAGAAGATATCAGGATTGAGTATAGGTTTTGTAAAAGATGTGTAAAGTTGTCGGATTAGAGGAGCTTATGAAAATGTTAAAGAGTTTTTCATACTTTTTAGAAAGGCTTTAGGCAAACAACAAATTTTGGACACATTTGCCGTGTATGATAGGTATCAGAAAGCCCGACAGGGATTGAACATAGAAGAAGCCATGGTCATAAAGATAAGCGCGCTTGATGTGACCGGCTTCGCCAAATTATTACGAACAGTTTACATAGATGAAAATGCCGCATGCAGAAACCCGTTCGGTTCTGTCTGCGGCATTTATCGTGTTTATGATTCTTTTATATACTTTGCCGCGCAGTGTCCGCCCGGAGAGCATGAATTACGGGATGCCTTTTGGGTATGATGTTATGATTTGTTATCAGCAGCCCATTCTTGTTTATGTGTAGTCTTTTATAAACTGGGCTAAACCCCAATATAGACTACATATATAAATCAGATTTGTAAATACAATACGGCTTATATGTTTTGGTAAAGAGTATAAATGAAAGTGTTTTAAGCTGCATGATGAGATTCATAGTAAAAAAATCTTGCAAGTAATGCGGAGAAATGTTATAGTATATTTAAAGAGGAACAACCGCCCACAAGATGGGTTGGCCTAATAGTTGAATAGAAAATCCACCCTGCTACTGGTCAAGTTTAGGGTGGTTTTCTATGTTAAGCTAGCGACAAATCAAATAAATGAATGTCAGTAACGCTAAGATAAACATTCCAAAGGCCATTAAATCCTTAAAATCGAAATGTTTCATAGACATCACCTCCATCCTATGTAGAATGAAGGCCAACGCCACCCTGCAACACGATTGCTCCCTAAAGAAAGTATATCATATGAGTTCAAAGACAACAATAAATAAATGTACGAAATTCTCTGCCAGCAGTCCGTTTCACGGTCCGCGCAGTCCCTTGTAAACACCCCTAAATATCATAATAAAAAGCAACAAAAAGTAATAGCAGCTTAAAAGCAAAGAGTTATACTCATAAGCTTATTAAGTGATCCCTTTGATACGAGTGAAATCAAGATGTGTATAAAAATCAGGTATAATAAACAAGGAATCGCCAGAACCGGCATTTGCCGGAACTGGCGATTCCTAATTAAGGACTTATTTTAGAGCCCCTCTGATTATTTTTTTGCCGTCTTTTCTGCAGCAGATTCTTTTGGAAGGCATACATTTAAAATGATTGCCACCAGAGCAGCCGGAACGATACCGGAACCGCCGAAGATTAAGCGTACGGGTTCAGGAAGGTATGTAAGGGCAGCTGCATTGGAGCCAAGGCCGTAACCGAGGCCGAGGGCTACGGATACGATGGTAATGCTTCTCGTATTGACCTCTTCTTTGGTGATCAGCTGGATACCGCTGACTACGATGGAGGCGAACATCATGACAGCCGCTCCGCCGAGAACACTCTGAGGCATGATGGAGACGATGGCCGCCAGTTTCGGGAATAAACCACAGGCGATTAAGAATACGCCGCCGGTTGCAATGGCGAACCGGTTGACGATCTTCGTCATGCCGACCAGACCTACGTTCTGGCTGAAGGAGGTGTTGGGAAGTACGCCGAAGAGGGCCGCAAAGGAAGAACCGAGGCCGTCACACATAACGCCGCCGGCCAGTTCCTTATCTGTGGCTTCCCGTCCCATACCGCCTTCCGTGATACCGGAGATGTCACCTACGGTCTCAACTGCCGTTACGATGAACATGATTCCAATCGGGATAATGGCGCGGGCGTCAAACACCAGCTTTACAGGCATCAGCTTCGGAATGGAAAACCAGCTGGCTTCGGCAACCTTATTCCAGTTTAAAACCCAGGATTTCGTCAGCTCTGCCGCAGCTCCGGTAGCCGGATCCGTGAAGGTGAAGGTATTGGGAAGAAGGAATCCCATGACTGCCGCCACCACGTAACCGATGATGATACCAATTAATATAGAAGATACGCTTGCAAATCCTTTGCAGAAATGCTTTAACAGTACGATGCTCAAAAGGACTACAAAGCCCAGGAATAAATTCTCCAAAGAGCCGTAATCCTTAGAACTGCTGCCGCCGCCGAAGGAACCGATGCCGACGCTGATTAAGGAAAGACCGATGGAGAGAACGACTGTACCGGTAACCACAGATGGGAAGAAACGGCGCAGAGGCTTTAAGAAAAAGCCCAGTACTGTCTCAAACAATCCGCCCAGCAGTGATGCGCCGAGAATGGCACCGTAAGCTGCGACACCGCCGCCCATGACGCCGGCCACACTCTGGCATACGCCGATAAAACCGGAGCTGGTTCCCATGACAATGGGAAGTTTACCTCCCACCGGACCGATGGAGAAGAGCTGAACCAGTGTGACGATACCGGCTACCAGCATGGCATTCTGAAGAATTGCCACCTGTTCCGCAGAGCCGGCTGTGATCCCGCACGCGCCTGCGATTAAAAGAATCGGTGTTAAGTTTCCTGCGAACATGGCGAGAACGTGCTGAAGACCCAGCGGGAATGCTGTTTTAAGCGGCAGTTTTCCGTCCAGTTCGTAGGGAGATGAGTAATTTGTTTCCTGTTTCATATCAATGCCCCCTTTTAGGATAATAATGTTTCCATGAAAACTATACATAAAATGGCAGAATTTGTCAACAAATTACAATAAATGATACAATTTATTGAATTTTACGTAACAGTGCAGACGGCGGGAAAATTGGTGCGAAAACGGACGTTGAACTTGCTCATAAGACCGTCTTTGCACCAATTTTCACATCGGCTGAATATCCGATGCTTCTTGACCGGCTTTTTCGGTCAAGAAGATGAGCCGTCTGAACTGTTACAATTTTATGGCAGAATGGGGCGGCGGAATCGGTTGCGGAACGGTTTTTCCTCTGTTATAATGAAAAAAGAGTTTTGAACGATGCGGAAAGGAACTGTGGAATTGGACATACTGGATTATTATAAAAAGCTGGTTGATTTTCTGGGAGAGGTTTTGGGAGAGAATGCAGAGGTTGTGCTGAGAGACTGCCGCAAACCGGACCACGATATTATCGCCATTGCCAACGGACACGTCAGCGGCCGTACGATAGGGGCGCCTATTACAGATTTTACGCTGTCCATACTGGCCAATGAAGAATGGAAAGAAAAGGATTATGTAGTAAACTATGAGGGGAAAGCGGCTCCTGATAAGCGGCTGCGTTCTTCGACGTATTTTATCCGGGAGGAAGGGAAACTGGTGGGACAGCTCTGTGTCAATATTGACATGACGCCGTATGAGCAGGTCATGGATCGTATCCGCCAGCTGAGCGGCATGGGGCTGATGAGCGACGGCGGCCAGTCGGGAATCATCTGTTCGGGCCCTGTCGAGAATTTCTCTGAAGATGTAATTGGAGATATGATGAAAAAAGCTGTGATCACCGTGGTGGGATCCAGCGAAGCAAAGGTCAGGGAGCGTCTGACGCAGAAGGAGAAGATTGAGATTATCGGAGAACTGAACCGCGCGGGACTGTTCCAGCTCAAGGGCGCGGTGGGCGCGGTCGCGGAGTATTTATACTGTTCTGAGGCGAGTGTATACCGCTACCAGTCTAAAATTCAGAAGAAGACGTAAGAAAAGAAGCAGAAGAAGAAAAATATGAGAAGAAATATATAAGAGGATATAGGTAAGAGAATACATACAAGACGATATACAAAAGAGAAAATGAAGGGGGATTTCTGATGAGTAAGAAATCGATGATCTTGATGATTGTAACACTGCTTTGTATTATTACGACGGTAGTTCTGCGGGGAGTTGTCGATAAGGCGGACGCGGAATATACAGAGGTTGAGGTGAGGGTTGTAAGTTCTGATACGGTATACCGGAAGATATTAGGGAAAAGGCAGATGCAGTATGATGTCTTTGTATCCTATCTGGGTCAGGAATATGAACTGAAGAATGCCCACAGCAGTGCGCCCTATATACCGGGACGCAGTGTGACCGCCTATTTATCCAAGGGTAACTTGTATGCGAACATTGAGGGGGTCAAGACCTCCACACCAGCTGCGATGGTCTACTTTGGCTTCCTGTTTGCTTCGTTTGCTATGCTGATTACTACTCTTTCGTCTTTTGGAAGCGGGCGGAAGAAATTAACCGCTGTTTAAAAAGGGCTGCAACATACATTTCAACTGAAACAGGAGAGAGGTCCGGAAGGCAATAGTCCGGGTCTCTTTTTTTATCTGGAAGGATAAATTATTATTATAATAAAAAAAAATCATTAAAATCATTGACATATCAAACAGAATAAGATAAAATTTTCCTATAAAATTATAAAAAATATATAAATAAATCGGAGGGAAATCATGGAGCGTACCGGAATTCAATATTCTACCTATGTACAGATTTTAAAAGAGGAACTCGTGCCTGCCATGGGTTGTACGGAGCCGATTGCTCTGGCATACTGTGCGGCTAAAGCCAGGGAGGTGCTGGGCTGCCTTCCGGAACGCTGTGTGGTGGAAGCCAGCGGCAATATCGTGAAAAATGTAAAGAGTGTCATTGTCCCCAACACGGGAGGGCTGAAGGGCATCGAAGCCGCAGCGGCGGCAGGGATTGCAGCCGGAGATGCCTCCAGGATTCTGGAAGTCATCGCGGGGGTGACAAAGGAGCAGAAGTCACAGATCAGGGAGTATCTGGATCACGCAGAAATCTGTGTGAAACCACTGGATACGGATGAGATTCTCGACATGGTGGTGACGGTATACGGAGGCGGGTCCTGTGTGAAAGTGAGGATCGCGGGGTATCATACCAACATTGTACTGATCGAAAAGGATGGAGAGGTTCTTTATAAAGTGGGAGCCGTGGCCGCCAGGGAAGCCCAGATGGCGGACCGGAGCCTTTTAAATGTGGAAGACATCTACGAGTTTGCAAAGACGGTAGATTTAGATGATGTGAGAGAAGTGATAGGGCGCCAGATCGCTTATAACCGTGCGATTTCGGAGGAGGGCCTTAAGAACGACTGGGGCGCCAATATCGGAAGCGTTCTGTTAAAAGCCTACGGTGACGATATCCGCGTCAGGGCGAGAGCTGCGGCCGCGGCGGGATCCGACGCCCGTATGAGCGGATGCGAGCTTCCCGTCATTATCAATTCCGGAAGCGGGAATCAGGGGATGACCGCGTCTCTTCCCGTGATTGAGTATGCGAAAGAACTGGGATCCAGTGAGGAGGAGCTCTTCCGTGCCCTGGTGCTTTCCAATTTAATTACGATTCATCAGAAGACGGGAATCGGCCGTCTGTCTGCCTACTGCGGGGCGGTCAGCGCGGGATGCGGAGCCGGGTGCGGAATTGCCTTCCTGCTGGGGGGAGATTATAAAACGATCGCCCACACCCTTGTTAATGGTCTGGCCATTGTGTCGGGCATCATCTGCGACGGCGCAAAGCCTTCCTGCGCAGGCAAGATCGCGGCTGCGGTGGACGCCGGAATCATGGGATATTACATGTATTTAAACGGCCAGCAGTTTAAAGGCGGCGACGGTATCGTGTCCAAAGGCGTGGAAAATACGATCACCAACGTGGGCCGTCTCGGAAAAGATGGAATGAGAGAGACAGATAAGGAAATAATCCGTATTATGACGGAGTGCTGACAGAAAGGAAATATTCATGAGTACAATCGGGTTTTTAGGATTTACGAAGGCGGAGAGTCTGGCGGGAGTGATTGTGTTTTTTGCTCTGCTTTTTGGAATCAGCCGCCTGCCAAAGAAGAAGTTTTCGTTTGCCTCCAGAGTGCTGATCGGAACGGGAACGGGAACCGTATACGGACTGATCGTATGGGGGGTATCCGGCCGCACGGGGGCGTATGCGGCTGATCTGGGCCGATGGTTTTCTTTAGTTGGGAACGGATACGTCTCCCTTTTTCAGCTTTTGATCGCGCCGGTTGTCTTTACTGCAGGAGTGCGTCTCGTGATTCATACGCCTCTGAGTAAGGCGGAAACACCTCTGACCAAATGGAAAAAATGGGTTAATACGCTGATGCTGGCGGCCAGCGCCCTGATCGGCGCCTGCTTTGGCCTCTGGTTGAAAGTTGGCGCGGCACCGGGAGCGGATACCGTGGTCTTTTCCTGGGATGTCGGGGAGGGACAGAAGATTACCGATTCCATCGCGCATCTGATCCCCTCGGGTGTCGGTTTTGACTTCCTTACCGGCAATGTGGTGGGAATTTTCGTTTTTGCCGTATTTATTGGTATTGCGGCCCGCAGAATGTCCGGCAAATATATGGATACGGTAAAGCCGTTTCTCGATTTCACAGATGCGGCGTTCTCCGTGATTACGAGTGTGTGCAAGGCCGTTATCGCCTACAAACCCATGGGAGCGGCTGCGGTCATGGCCGCATTTACGGCAGCGTACGGGCCGGCGTTTCTCCTTATGCTGGTGAAGATGCTACTGGTTCTCTGTGCGGCGTCTCTGGCCATGCTGGCAGTGCAGATGATTCTGTGTGCAGTTTCCGGTGTGAGCCCGGCGGCATTTTTCCGTGCGGGAAAGGCGGCGATGAAAAAGGCTCTGGTTACCCGCTCCGGTTCGGCCTGTCTTCCGGACGCTCAGGAGGCGCTGGCGGCCGGGCTGGGTCTTAAAAAGGAGATTACCGACGAGGTGTCTGCTTATGCGATTGCTTCGGGTATGCAGGGGTGCGGCGCTCTGTTCCCGGCTATGGCCGCGGTGTTTGCCGCAGGCTTAAGCGGTCTGACCATGACACCGGCGCTGGTGTTCGGCCTGGTGGTGGTTATCGTGCTGGTCTCCTATGGAATTACCGGAGTTCCGGGAACGGCCACCATGGCGGAATTCGGAGCTGTGATGGGAAGTGGAATCACCGGCGCGGTGAACGGCCTGGGACCGATGATCGCTGTCGATCCCATCGGAGATGTGCCAAGGACACTGATTAATGTAACTGGCTGTATGACAAATGCGATTATCGTAGAAAGAAGGGTGAGAGAGTGAAAACAGTGATTATCGGCGGAGTGGCCGCCGGAATGTCGGCGGCATCCAAGTTAAAAAGACTTCTGGGCGATGCGGTGGAAATCGTGGTTTACGAGAAAGGCGGAGAGGTATCCTTTGGCGCCTGTGGTATCCCGTTTTATATTTCTGATCATATCAAGCAGGGGAAGGAACTGATTGCCAGGACGGCGGAAGAGTTTGCCAAAAGCGGGATTCCGGTAAAGACTTACCATGAGGTGACTGCCGTGGATACGGATGCGAAGACCGTGACGGTGAAGAATTTGCAGACCGGAGAGGTGTTTGAGGATACCTATGACAAGCTGGTGATCGGAAGCGGAGCGGGGGTGCGCCATTTCCCACCGTTCGACCGTTCTTACAGCAATTTATTCGAGATCCGCGATGTGGCGGATGGAACCAGGGTGAAACAGGCGTTATTCGATGAGAACCAGCGCCATGTAGTCATCGTCGGAGCCGGGTTTATCGGCCTGGAATTGTCCGAGGCATGCAGGCATTACGGCAAAGAGGTAACGGTAGTGGAGCTGGCCGATCACGTGCTTCCGGCCTTTGATCCCGAGGTCAGCGAGGCTCTGGAGGCCGAGCTAGCCGGAAACGGGGTGACCGTGCGTGTGGGAACGATGGTTCAGAGTCTGATCGAGGAAGACGGCCGTATCGTGGGCGCCGTGCTCTCAAGGGGAGACGGAACCGAAGAAATCCCGGCGGATATCGTGATCAACAGCGCGGGCATCGCACCTGCGACCTCGTTTATCACCAATGTGGAGAAGGCGAAGAATGGGGCCATCTGCGTGAATGAGCGGATGGAGACCAGCATTCCGGATGTTTACGCGGCGGGTGACTGCAGCATCATGAAATCCGCAGTCACCGGAGATTATATGTATGCGCCGTTAGGAACCAACGCCAACAAACAGGGAAGAATCATCGGTGATATCCTGGGCGGGGCACAGCCGAAGCCGTTTAAACTGATCGGAAGTTCGGCGCTGCGGCTGTTTGGCATGGATGCGGCAAAGGTCGGTTTATCTGAGAAAGAGGCGAAGGCCAGGGGGCTTAATTACAAGGCTCATACGATTACGGGAAACAGTTATGCGTCCTACTACGGAACGGAGAAGCTGAACATCAAGCTGATCTACGACGCCGATACGAGAAAGATCCTGGGGGCGGAGACGTACGGACAGGGAATTGTGGTTCCGAGAGCCAATTACTATGCCATCGCCATTTATGCCGGACTGACGGTGGACGAGATGGGATTTATGGATTTGTGTTATTCCCCGCCGTTTTCCGGTGTGTGGGATGCCGCTCTGATTGCGTCAAATACTGCGAAATAGGCAGTAAATAATATAATGTATAAAGGAGAAAGTATGAAAAACACAACCAAGACAAAAAAACGTTCCTGGATCCTGCGCTTTCTGGATAAGATCGAAACCGCAGGGAACAAGCTTCCGACACCGCTCACCATATTCTTTTACTTAGCTGTGGCGGTAGTCATCGTCTCCGGTATCGGTTCGGCCCTCGGGTGGAGCGCCGCAGGTGAAATGTACAACTCAGGCAGCGGTACGGTGGAGGAGGCCACGGTATCGATCGTCAGTCTGTTCAGCATTAAGGGGCTTCAGTACATGCTGACCTCCGCGGTAACCAACTTTACCAGCTATGCGCCGCTGGGATTTACCATTGTGATCATGCTGGGAATCGGCGTGGCGGAAAGCTCCGGCTATTTAAACGGCCTGATCCGCAAGGTGGTTAAGGTGACGCCGGCTGCGCTGGTGACACCGATGGTCGTCTTTATCGGCGTTATGACAAACGTGGCGGAAAATGCCGGCTATGTTGTCTTTATTCCGCTGGCTGCCATGATCTTCAAGGCATACAAAAAGCATCCCCTGGCCGGTATTGCCGCAGGATTTGCCGGTGTATCCGGCGGCTTCTCCGCAAACCTACTGATCGGTTCCGCGGATGCCACCTTATCCGGTTTCTCCACTGCAGCAGCACAGACGCTGGATCCGTCCTATACGGTTACACCGCTGGGAAACTGGTTCTTCATGATTGTATCGACGATCCTGATCACCATTGTGGGAACCTATATTACCGAGCGTGTGATCATCCCGCGCCTTGGGCCGTATAAGGAAAATGGAGACGGAACTCTGATCGAGGCGTCAGACAGCATTTCCGCGAAAGAAGAAAAGGCATTAAAGGCAGCTAACTGGGTATTTGTAGGAATCGTGGCATTCTATATCATCTGCTGTATTCCGAAAAATTCCTTTATGAGAAACCCGGAGACCGGCAGCTTAATCGACGGTTCCACCCTGATGAACGCCATTATTCCGCTGTTCACCCTGCTGTTTTTCATTCCTTCGTTTGTGTATGGGAAAATGTGCGGTACCTTCCAATCCGATAAGGATGTGGTGTCTTCCTTTAATAAAGCCATCGCTTCCATATCCGGTTTTGTGGCAATGGCGTTTGTTGCGGCTCAGTTTACCAATTACTTCAGTTATACCAATATCGGCCGTGTTCTGTCCTTCAAAGGTGCGGAGCTGTTAAAGAGCTTAAATGTGAACTCGGTTGTTCTCGTGATCTGCTTTATCCTGGTTGCAGGCTTTGTGAACCTGTTTATGGCTTCTGCATCCGCGAAATATGCGATCTTCGCTCCGGTATTCGTACCGATGTTTATGAAGATGGGATTATCCCCTGAGCTGACTCAGGTGGCCTACCGGATCGGCGACAGTACCACCAATATCATCGCACCGGTTATCGCATGGATTCCGTATATCCTGACGATTATGAAGAAATACGACAAGGATACCGGCTGGGGAACCCTGGTTTCCTCCATGCTTCCGTACTCCATGGCCTTCTTATTCTTCTGGTCTCTGCTTCTGGCTGTCTGGATGATTGCTGGCCTGCCGTTAGGACCTGGAGCGCCTGTATTTTACGGAGTTTAATGGAGTAAAACAGATGACGGGGTACGCCGGGTGCCCATAGTGAGGAGGAAGAACAATGTTTGAAGAGAGAGTAGGCCGCGTCTTACATAATATGGAGAAGATGGGCCTGGAGCAGATGATCATCAGCGATCCGCCGTCAGTCTTTTATCTGACCGGCAGATGGATACTGCCCAATGAGCGTTTGCTGGCATTATATTTAAATAAAAATGGGAACCACAGGCTGTTCATCAATAAACTGTTTACCGTGGACGGCGATATCGGAGTGGAGAAGGTCTGGTTTTCCGATACAGACCCGGCCTGCCAGATGATTGCAGACTGCACAGACCACGGCAAACCGCTGGGGATTGATAAGAAGATGGCGGCCAGGTTCCTTCTGGAGCTGATGGAACTGGGAGCCGGTTCTTCCTATAAAAATGCGTCCGAGTGTGTGGATGGAGCCCGCCGGATCAAGGACGAGGAAGAGAAGGAAACGATGATTCTGGCGTCCCGGTTAAATGATGAGGCCATGGCCCGTTTCCGTGGCCTGATAAAGGAGGGCGTGACGGAACTGGAGGTTGCCGCCGGAATGTGTGCGATCTATAAGGAACTGGGGACGGAAGGGCCATCCTTCGGCCCGCTGGTGAGCTTTGGGGCCAATGCGGCCATCGGCCACCATAAGCCGGATGGAACGGTTTTAAAGGACGGAGACTGTGTGCTCTTCGATGTGGGGTGCAAAAAAAACAGCTACTGCTCCGACATGACCAGAACGTTTTTCTATAAGAATGCAAGTGAAAAGGGCAGGGAAGTGTATGAGATCGTAAAGAAGGCTAATTTAGCAGCCCAGGCGGCCATGAAGCCGGGGATGAAGTTCTGCGAGATCGATAAGGTGGCCAGGGATATCATCACGGAGGCCGGATACGGCCCATATTTCACACACCGTCTCGGCCACTGTATCGGAATCGAGGTGCATGATGCCGGAGACGTGTCCTCCGCGAACCAGGACGTTGTGCAGGAGGGTATGATCTTTTCCTGTGAACCGGGAATCTATCTTCCGGGCGAGCTGGGAGTAAGAATTGAGGATCTGATGCTTGTAACGGCGGACGGCGCCGTGAGCCTGAACCGGGATTCTAAGGAGATGGAGATCATCGGCTGACGATCCGGACAGATACGCCGGGGAGGAAAAAGTAATCTGGAATATGGTACTGATCAAAGAAAATTTGCAAATAGACTGGACAGAAGCAGGGAATCTGTGGTAAATTGTCATGGCGTCATTTTTTACTTTGACAGGAGGATATTTTCATGGGAGCTTATCAGTTCAAGATTATAATAAAAGGAAGTAAACCACCGATCTGGCGAAGGGTCCTGATTCCGCAGGGAATTACGTTCGAGACGCTGCATCAGATGATTCAGACGGCATTTTGCTGGTCGGACTGCCATCTCTTTGAATTTGAGTTCCGGACTATGGGAATTCGTGTAACCGATGACCGGCTGGAGGAGGAGTTTTCGATGCCGGGAACTGTTTCCGGCAGTACGGTTATTGATGAACTGGTGGCTGATACGAAGAAATTTACGTATACATATGATCTGGGTGACAACTGGGAACATACCATTGAGGTGGAGAAGATTCTGGAAGAAGACACGGAGCCGTATGCGCGGGTGGTGAAGTATAAAGGTGATGTCATACCTGAGGACTGCGGCGGAATTTACGGGTATTATCACCTTCTGGATATTCTTGCAGACCCGAAAAAGCTTGAGGAATTAAAAGCGGAAAACGGGATCGATTACCTGGAATGGGCCGGGAACCAGGGAATGGGAACCTATGATGTGGAGCTTGTGAATGAAAAGCTGAAGGCGTTGTCCTTTTCGGAGGGGCGTGTTCCGGAGTCGGGAAAGCTGCTGCTGGAGGATATTTTCGGCTGTTATGATAAAGAAAGTATCACAGCACTGGCAAAACGCCACGGTATGAGCGGATATTCGAAGTATAAAAAGGAAGAACTGATCAGGGAGACTGTGGACTATTTAATCCGGCCGGAGGTGATGAGACGGTATTTCCTCTGTGCAAGAGATAAAGAGATTGAGCTGTTCGAGCAGATTCTGGAGGGCAATGGCTGGATTCCGTTGTATGAAGACGAAAATATAGATTATCTCTACGCAGGCGGCTATGTGACAGAGGCCGTTCAGCAAGGGACGTATCTGGTGGCTGATGATGTGAAGACGGCTTATGGAGTAATGAACACGGAGCAGTTTCAGGCTGAGCGCAGCCGCATCAGCCGGATCGGTGACTGCCTGTGTGCGGCCAACTCGCTGTACGCGGTGTCACCGGTATCTGCGGTACTCGATATCTTTAATGAGTATGCCTCCCCAAAGCTGACGGAAGGAGAACTTCTTGAGGCGTATGAAACGCTTTCTGCGGCCCGTCCGGTCGTGGAACTGGTTGATGGAAGGTTTGTTGACCGTGTACTGGCGGAGCAGAATACATATGAGGAACTGTACCGTATGCAGAGGAATATTCCTTACTATATTCCCTCCCTGACCGAGTTGAAATTTATGGCGGACAATGGCGGCTTCCTGATGGGGAAGGAGCTGCAGAAACTCGGGGAATTCCTGACTGGTGAGCTTGGTGTTAAAGATGAAGTGATTCCGGATATTCTGCGTGATGTCCAGTCTGCAATCAGTGTGGGTGCAAATTTACAGACCGTGATAGACGAGCTTGGAAATTACGGAGTCGTATTTTCTGAACAGCGGGAACTGGAGAAGTTCTCGAACGTGATTATAGACGTGTGGAACAACACACGCATGGTTATGAATCACGGGTATACGCCGCATGAACTGGTCAGGTATGGCTTCAGTGAGGCGCCGGGACAGAGGAAAAATGTTCAGAAGATCTATCCGAATGATCCGTGTCCGTGCGGAAGCGGGAAAAAATATAAAAAGTGCTGTGGAAAGAAGTAATACCGGCGAAAGAAGCGGAAGCTGCCTGATGGGACAGGGGCTTTCGCTTCTTTTATTTGGAATTGAAAATGGAATTAAATCCTAAAAAATGAGATGATAATAAAAAAGTTAGGAAATGATTCCTAACTTTTATTGACAATGGAATAAAACAGGATTAAAATGTATATAATAGCAGAAGGAAAGGAGTGACAGAATGACAAAAATTAACCGTGAAGAGTATATGGACTGGCTGATCAGGTGGAAGGACCGTCAGATTATAAAAGTAGTTTCAGGCGTGCGCCGCTGCGGGAAGTCTACGATGTTTGACATGTTTCGGGAATATTTACTGACAGACGGAGTGAGCCGGAGCCAGATTATTATGCTTAACTTTGAAGATATTGAGTACGAAGAAATAACGGATTACCAGAAATTGTATTACTATATAAAAGAACGATTGCTTCCGGATCAGATGAATTATATATTTCTCGATGAGATTCAGCATGTAGCCGATTTTGAGAAGGCGGTGGACAGTCTTTTTATTAAGGAAAACTGCGATGTCTATATCACCGGTTCCAACGCATACTTTATGTCGGGAGAGCTGGCGACGCTTCTTTCCGGCCGTTATGTGGAGCTTAAGATGCTGCCGCTGTCATTTGCAGAGTTCTGCAGCACCTTGACGGAAACGGATTTTTCGCTGCAGCAGAAATTCAGCCGGTATTTGGAATACAGTTCGTTTCCTTACGTTACACGTATGGGATTGGAATTAAAAGATGCCAAAGAGTATCTGATGGATATTTACCATACGGTTCTTTTAAAGGATGTCGTGGCAAGGCTTAATATTTCCGATATCACCGTATTGGAAAATGTAGCAAAGTTTCTGCTCCACAACGTTGGAAACCTGGCGTCTCCCACGAAGATTGCCAACACGTTGAAATCACAGGGGACAAAAGTGGATCAGAAGACCGTGGATAAGTATTTAAGGGGTCTGACAGACAGCCTCCTTCTCTACGAGGCGGGCCGGTATAATATTAAAGGAAAACAGTATTTGACACAGCAGTGCAAGTACTATGCGGTTGACATCGGCCTCCGCAATGTTCTGGTCCGGGGAAAAGACAGTGATATCGGTCACATTTTGGAAAATATCGTCTATCTTGAACTGCTCCGGCGCGGCTTCCAGGTCCGGGTCGGCCAGATGAATGACGGGGAGGTGGATTTTGTAGCCATGAATTCGGAGGAAACCGTCTATTATCAGGTGGCTGCGACCACGTTGGAGGAATCAACTCTGGAACGGGAACTGGCGCCTCTCCGGAAGATTCAGGATAATTACCCCAAATACCTTCTGACCCTGGATGAATTGTTCGGAAACGCGGATTATGAGGGAATTAAAAAGAGAAATGTGCTGGAATGGCTTTTGAAAGAAAACAGATCACTTTAAAGCAGTGAAAAGCTGAGAATCCAGTGTTGGAATTTTAATGGCAAACAGGTATACTATAGGTAACACTGATGCTGGAAGAGTGCATTTATCACATGGAAAATACAGGGGAAAAATGGACGAATATTTATTTGACGATTTAAGTATGGAATTAAGGTCATTGTTTGATATGGTAAAGGAACCGCTTGTAGAGTCATTTTTTTTAAAAGGAGAGCCGGATCACTGTCTTGGAACGTGCTTAAAAAGATGTCCGGAATCTCTTCTGGATGTAATAGCTGAGGAATATGGACTGGAACTGGGGAGAGGAAAAGAAAGGAAAAGACAGCTGGAGTCGTTGGAACATAAGATTATTGAGGGGCTGTCCGCAAAGATCGAAGCAGTGCCGGCAAATGAGCTTCAATTGCTGATAAAACTGGCTGTTGAAGAGTGTGAGACAGAAGAAGCGGCAGAGGGGCTCAGCCTGCAGAAGAACGGCTGGGTATTTTACTATGTTGACGAAGAGGAAATGAATACAACTCCCGTGGTTCCATATGAAATTGTGGATAAGATAAAGGAGTTAGCCGGGGAGATGGGGTTTGCCTCACGTATGGCTTACTATGAGATGGTTCGAAGTTATATCAGTACATTCCTGAGGCTGTATGGAGTCTTTGAAACGAAATGGCTGTTTGAGGTAATCAGGAAGCACGATATTCCGGCGGAGAGTGCGGAAGAGGAAAGTACGGCAGAGGAAAGTACGGCAGAGGAAAGTATGGCAGAGGAAAGGACGGCGGAGAAGTCAGAAGATATGCCGGAAAAAAGAGACTGGCTGCCAGACAAAATGGCACTATCAAATGAAATGCTGGAAAAAGTGGTCGTCAGGCTGAAAGAGGAATCAGAAAATTTTGGGCTGGAGGCGGGATATCTGTTTGATCCCGATTTAGAAGATGAGGAGGAGTATAAAGAGCGCTTTGATGCGGTGAAGGACATGCCATATTATGAGCCATCCTTTGAGGACCTCCTGTTTTACCATGAGAACTACATTGATGAGCATTTGAAAGAGTACCGGATATTAAAACGGTATCTGAGTAAAAGAATGGACAGCAGTATGGAGGCGGATCAGCTGTTGAGGGAACTTTCCATTGAAGCCGTGGAGGAATTGGGTGGAATATTTGCAGTTTCAGAGATTATGGAAAGATATGAGGGTATTTTTTCTTCCGGTGAGGAGTTAAAAGAATTTGAACAGCTTTTCAGGGACTGGGAAGATCATGTGCGAAAATGGAATAACCGTGGATTCACCAATGCAGAAATGAGAGCGCGCGGGGAACATGGCTGCCAGACAAAAATTGAATGGGATCTTACCAAAATAAAGTTTAAAGCGAATACGCCTGATCCTGACGCTCCCTGTCCATGCGGCAGCGGGAAGAAATACAGGCAGTGTTGCGGAAGAGTGAAGAAGTAAGGTATGTGTAATGACCAGAAAATCAAGAATTCATTATGAACTGGAAACAGGGGAGATTACCAGCCTTAAGCCTGAAGAACTCAGGGCCATATTAAGAGCCGCGGATGAGCTGATTGCAACAGGAGGCCGGGGTATGCTGGTAAAGATATTAAAAGGCTCAAAAGATAAGAAAGTGCTGGAGTATAAGCTGGATCAGTGCCCAGCCTACGGCTATTACCATGATCTGACGATGGATGAGATCAGCAGACGGGTAGACTTTGCAATTGTAAAAAGGTATCTAAGGATTGAATACAGTGGCCGCCTTCCCATGTTGGTATTTACGGATAAGGGATGGGAAATAGAATGTGAAACGTATACGGAAGAGTGGTTTCAACGTTTTGAGGAGACAGTGACATCAAAGGTACTTCATCTGGATATGTTTGAGGAGTTAAAGAGTGTTAACCGCCAGGTGGTATTTGGACTGCTGAACCGGATAAAGGAAAGGGGAGATAAAGAGTACATACCACTTTTGAAGGCATGGCAGGAAGGCGAAGTGCGCAAGGACAGAGAGAGGATTGGGGGAGTTATTAAATTTTTGGAAGAAGGCAAGGGGTGTGAATAGGATACGATACGCTGGGATGGTGTGGTAGATCGTATGAAGAGGAAAGGAACCTTCGCGATGAGAGGAATGACAGAGAGAGATAAGAAACTGCGTCTGCTGTACGGAGCTGCGTTTCTGGTGCTGATGGTGGTGGAAACGCTGATTGCCCTGTACGTTCACGACAAAGTGATACGTCCCTATGTGGGAGACATGCTGGTGGTTTTAGTGGTATACTGTTTTGTCAGAATCGTTATCCCGGTGAAGGCGCGGTTGATGCCGCTTTATGTGTTCGTGTTTGCGGCATGTGTGGAAGTGCTTCAGTATTTTGATCTCGTGACGCTGCTGGGACTATCCGGAAACAGATTTGCCAGAATCGTGTTCGGCTCGGTGTTTGACGTGAAGGATCTGGCCTGCTATGCGGCCGGGTGTCTGCTTTTGGAGGTCTGGGAGCGGAGAATTCGAAGAAAAATATGCGGACAGACGGGACAGAAGCTGGAAGAACCGGGAAGTGGCGGGAAGAACCGGGAAGTGGCGGGAAGAACCGGAAGTGGCGAGAAGAACCGGAAGTAGCGAGAAGAACCGGTATAAAAGAGGCAATAAAAAATGAAGACAGCCGATAAGGAAATACTGGTTCTTAAAGAAAAGTAAATAGGTATGATAACGCAGTACCCGGTGATTTCTGAATATGGAATACCGGGTATTTTTCTGTGTTTCCCGGTTATATGCCACCCGGTAATCCGGCAGTATGGTTCTCTGGTTTAAAAGTCTGAAACGGTTGTTGGCATTTTTCCGGGAAGCAGTTATACTATAAGTATTCTATTTGCAGGAAAGGGGGAATCCCCATGAGTGATACAGAGAAGATAACAGAGCTGCCGAAGTCGACGCGGCCACATTTAACGCAGCCACATTTAACGCAGCCGCATATAACACAACCGCATATAACACAGCAGCTTCCATCACAGCAGCTTCTGACACAACCGCAGTACAGCTTCTTAAAAACAGATCCCCATCTGGGAAAACACATTATCCTGCTGGGGCTGGCGGGCAGTTATTCCTATGGAACGAACAATGAAAACAGCGATATTGATGTCCGGGGCGTGACATTAAACAGGAAATCCGATTTGATCGGAATGACCTCCTATGATCAGTATACGGATGAGAACACGGATACCGTGATCTATACGTTTAACAAGATCATCCGGCTTTTGCTGGAGTGCAATCCCAATACATGTGAACTGCTGGGACTGAATGAAGAGCACTACTTATACTTATCCCCAATCGGGAGGGAACTGCTTGCCAACCGCCGTTTATTCCTTTCAAAGAGGGCGATCCAGTCCTTCGGCGGATACGCGGACCAGCAGCTGAGGCGGCTCCAGAATGCGCTGGCGCGGGACCGGATGGCTTCGGAGGAACGGGAAAGACATATCTATAATTCCGTAAAGAACGCCATGTATGAATTCAGGGAGCGCTACCGGATTTCCGATTACGGAACGCTGAAAATCTATATCGACGAGGCGGAGAATCCGGAGATGGACACAGAGATTTTTCTGGATGCTCAGTTTTCCCACTATCCGCTGCGGGATTACCGGAACATCTGGGGTGAGATGAATAACATTGTGAAAGAATATGATAAGATTGGTAAACGGAACCGGAAGAAGGATGACAACCATCTAAATAAGCACGCCATGCATTTAATCCGCCTGTTTATGATGGCGATCGATATACTGGAGAAAGAAGAGATTATTACGTACCGGAAGGACGAGCATGAGCTTCTGATGAAAATCCGCAGGGGAGAATTTCAGAAGGAGGACGGCACGTACCGGACGGAATTCTATGAGATTCTGGCTGATTACGAGAAACGGCTGCATGAGGCGGCTGAGAACACATCGCTGCCGGACGAACCGGATTATGAGCGTGTGCAGGAATTCGTCATGAGTGTCAATGAAAGGGTGGTAAGAGATGAGATATAAGGATTTTGAAGGAACTCTGGAAGACCTGGTAGAACAGAAGCTTCAGGAGATCGAGGAAAAGGAGCACGTGCGGATTCTCCACGCGGTGGAATCCGGAAGCCGTTCCTGGGGATTCGCTTCCCCGGACAGCGATTATGACGTGCGGTTTATCTATGTGCGCAGACCGGAAGATTACTTAAAGCTGGAACCCGTCCGTGATGTGATTGAATGGGAGCTGGACGAGACGCTCGATATCAATGGATGGGATTTACAGAAAGCGCTGCGGCAGTATCACCGATCCAATTCCACGCTGTTTGAGTGGTCCAATTCTCCGGTTGTTTACCGGACGACGGAGGAGTGGAAGCAGATTCATCAGGAGGCGTCTCCGTATTTTTCCGTAAAGGCGTCCATGTACCATTATTATGGAACGGCGAAGAGTAATTTTATGGAGTTTCTGCAGGGGGACACTGTGAAATACAAGAAGTATTTTTATGTGATCCGTCCGGTTTTGGCATGTCTGTGGATTGAGGAGCATGCATGTCCGCCGCCGGTACTTTTTTCGGAGCTGATGGAGGCGGTGCTTGGGGATCAGAGCCAGAAGGACGAATATCGCAAGGTGCGTCAGGCCGTGGAACGGCTTCTGGAAATCAAAGCGCTGACACCGGAAAGCGGTGCCGGGGCAAGGATTGAAGTGCTCAACTGTTTTATAGAAGAGCAGCTGGAGCACTCGAAAAAACTGCTGGATACCATGAAGGATGACAGGACGGACAGCTGGGAGACGCTGGACCGGCTGTTCCTGGAACATGTTTGCAAAGGAAATGCAGAAGGGAGAATTCTTTGAAAATGACAATGGATCAATCATTACTGGAAAAAAAGCCGTTTCGTTTTATCGTGGTCGGTTCCGGCTGGAGATCGCTGTTTTACTGGAGAATTGCCTGCGCATATCCTGAATTATTTACCATGGAGACCATGCTCTGCAGGACGGATGAAAAGGCCGGGGCTATGAGACGGCAGTACGGTGTGCCTGCGATCACGTCAGAGGCGGCCTGTGAAGCGATGAAGCCGGACTTTGTGGTGATTGCGGTGAACAAGGCTTCCATCTTTTCTGAGACGAAGCGATGGGCTAAAAAGGGATATCCGGTGCTCTGTGAGACTCCGGCTGCCTTAAAACTGGAAGACTTAAAGGAACTGTGGCGCATGAAAACGGAGGAGGGGGCTAAGATACAGGTAGCCGAACAGTACTATCTGTACCCCTCCTTTGCAGCGGCCATGGAGGTGGTCAGACGCGGCTATCTGGGGGATGTGACTATGATGAACTTATCTGCCGTCCACGATTACCATGGAGCCAGCGTGATCCGGCGTATGCTGGGGACGGGACTTCAGAATATGGCGATTTACGGGAAGGAGTATCCGTATACTCTGGTGGAAACGGATTCCAGAGACGGCGCCGTCACCGACGGACGAAGGGCTGAGAAGACGAGACGCAGATTAACGTTCGAATTTGAGGGCGGGAAGACGGCTTTTTATGATTTCAGCAGCGCACAGTACCACTCCTATATCCGCAGCCGCCATTTAAACGTTCAGGGGCCGGAGGGAGAACTGGATGACTGGATTGTGCGGCGGATAAAGGAAGAGATTCAGCCCTCGGGAAGACGTTTTCTGCCGATGGAGCAGACCATGAGTGTGGAGCGGGAGGCGTCAGGCAGCGGGATTATACGGATTTATCTGGGAGAAGAGCAGCTTTATGTAAATCCATTTGTACATATGGGGCTGAAGAAGGTACTGCCCCAGGATGAGACGGCCATTGCCGTCCTGATGATGGGGCTGAGGCGCTATATTGAGGAAGGGACGGAGTGCTATCCGCTGGCGGAGGGGCTTCAGGACGCTTACACGCTGATTCTGATGGAAGAGGCACTGAAAGATCCCGGGCGGCTGGTACGGTCAGAAACCCAGATATGGGCGGGAAAACAGATTTAGGATAACTGCAGGGCAGACAGGTTTAGTCAGAGAAACGGAGTAAAGAGACGGCATGATACAGATAAAGGCAATTAGAGTGGAATCCAGTCCCCAGTCTTTTACGAGAGGAAACCAGCTGTACAGGAGCGGGAAGGTGGAAGACCTGGATTTTCAGAAAAGCAAAGGGAGGCTGGAGGCAAGCGCATGGGTGGAGGGGTCTTATGACAACCGCTACCAGGTGGAAATGACGTATGATCTGAAGCGTGATACATTTACAGAGTATTACTGTGAATGCCCGGCCTACCAATCGTATGACGGGATGTGCAAGCATTGTGTCGCGGTTGCGCTGGAGATGATGGAACGGGAAGCAGAGGAAGAGGAAGCAGAAGAGGAGGCAGCAGATGCTCTGGTTGGCGGAGCAGCGGAACGAAGAGGGAGTAAAGCAGATGCAGCTTCGCGTACAGTGTCAGGCAGGGCATCGGCCAGCGCGTCGGCCGCTGCTTCCAAGATTAGGCAGCCGCCGACGGATACCGCGGTTAAAAAACTGATTTTTTCCAGCACCATGCGGGAAAATGCCCACTACTTTCAGCCGAATTTAAATGGAAATATCAGGCTGGTTCCTGCTCTGCACCGCAATGCGGAGGGCTGGACGGTTGAGTTTAAAATCGGTTCAGACCATCTGTACGTATTAAAGGATATTACCGCAATGGTAAATGCTCTAAAGGAAGAAAAGTATGTATACTATGGACAGAAACTGGCTTTTTACCATGTAAAGAGCGCATTTACCCAGGAAAGCCGCAGACTGGCGGACTTTTTGGAAGACTGTGTGAATCAGGAGCAGGACTTTATTACGGAACTGTATATGATTCGCCGCAGTTATCTGCCCACAGCGGCCACCGGACGGAATCTGGTTTTGTCCGGTGACAAGATGGTGCGCTTTTTGCAGGCAGTGGGGCCGGGAGTGATCGCTCTGGAATCCAGATTCTCAGACCTGGCCCGGATCAGGATTGTGGAAAAGGATCCGGTTCTTGGCTTTTTCATTGCGGAACGGAGCGGAGGGGGATGCCTCCTTTCAGTTCCCAAAGGGGAAGCGTTTGCAGGCAAGAGCGGGCTGTGTGTCCTGGAGGGAGACACCATCTACCTGTGCAGTCAGGAATTTAAAGAGCGTATGGGTGGTATATGCAGTCTGATGGAGCCCTATAAGAAGCAGGAATATCATATCAATGAGGAAGATCTGCCAGTTCTCTGTGCTTCGGTACTGCCGTCACTGGAGGAGTTTGCCATCCTTAAAAAGCCGGATTCGCTGGAGCGCTATCTGCCGAAGCCGTGTGAGATACTCGTGTATCTGGATTATGTGGACCGGACTCTGACTGCATCTATTTACAGTCAATATGGAGACGCGCGCTATAATCTGATTGAGGGACTGGAAGTCAAGGATTTATACCGCGATATGGAAAAGGAGCAGTATACGGCTAAGCTGGCGGCCGGGTATTTCAACTGTGTGGATGAGAAGAAACAGCAGCTGTACATTCCGGAGGAGGATGAGGAGGCGCAGTACCGTCTGCTCAGTACTGGAATTGCGCAGTTTCAGCAGATTGGTGAGGTATATATTTCCGACTCCTTAAAACGGCTGAGAGTTTTAAAGGCGCCTAAAATTACAATGGGGATTACCCGTAACAGCGGATTGCTAGATATTACGCTTCAGACGGAGCGGTTAGAGGCAGGAGAACTGGAGGAACTGCTGTCCAGCTACCGGAGGCGGCGGAAATATTATCGCTTAAAGAACGGAGATTTTCTGGAGCTGGAGGACAACGGGCTGTCAGCGGTGGCAGAGCTGGCCGAGGGGCTGGAACTGAGTGCCGGGGAGCTGGAGGCGGGCCATATCCGGGTTCCGGAATACCGGTCCTTCTATTTAGACCAGGTTCTCCGGGAGCATGAAGGGATGCTGGAGGTAAAGCGCAGTTCCTCTTATAAGGCATTTCTGCGGTCCATGAAGAATGTGGAGGACAGCGACTATGAGGTTCCTGCCGGTCTGAACGCGGAGTTGAGGCCGTACCAGAAGTTTGGATTCCGGTGGCTCATGACGCTGGGCGCCATGGGATTCGGCGGAATTCTGGCCGACGATATGGGGCTGGGGAAGACGGTACAGGCGATCGCGTATCTGGCGGCGGTGAAGGAGATGCGGGAGGCGGAGGGAAGTGACGGGGAGAGAGGTGACGAGGAGAGAAGTGATGCGAAAGCAGCCGCCGAAGATGGCCGGAAACAGGAAGTTTCCAGGCGGAGCCTCATCATCTGTCCTGCCTCCCTTGTCTATAACTGGGAGAGTGAAATACACCGGTTTGCCCCCGGACTGACAGTGGATACGGTTGTGGGAAGTGCCGGGATCAGAAAGGAAAAGATAAAGGAGAGCAGAGCGGATATTCTGCTTACATCCTATGATTTATTGAAACGGGACGTGGAGGCGTATCAGGAAACGCTGTTTGATACTGTCTTCATAGACGAGGCGCAGAATATTAAGAATCATGGAACGCAGGCGGCAAAGGCAGTGAAGGCGGTCAGCGGTGCCAGACGTTTCGCCCTGACCGGAACACCCATTGAGAATGCACTGAGTGAGCTGTGGAGTATTTTCGATTTCCTGATGCCCGGATTCTTAGGTGGATATAAGCATTTTAAGGAGAAGTATGAGCAGCCGGTGACGGCAAGACAGGATGAGGTGGCGGCGGAACGGCTGCGGCGGATGATCCGGCCGTTTATCCTGAGACGGTTGAAGAAGGAGGTCTTAAGGGAGCTTCCGGATAAGCTGGAAGAGGTGGTGTATTCCCGTATGGAGGACGCGCAGCGGGAGATTTATGAAGCCAGGGTGCAGAAGCTGCTGGATTCACTTTCGAAGCAGAGTCAGGAGGAGTTCCGGGTAGGGAAGCTGCAGATTCTGGCGGAGCTGACCCATTTACGCCAGCTGTGCTGCGATCCGTCTCTGGTCTACGAGAACTATAACGGCGGGGCGGCCAAGGTGGACACCTGTGTGGAGCTGGTGAAAAATGCGGTGGAAGCGGGAAATAAGATCCTGCTGTTTTCGCAGTTTACGTCTATGCTGGATATTATCAGGAAGCGGCTCGACGAGGAAGAGATCGGATACTATATACTGACAGGGGCTGTATCTAAGGAGAAGAGGAGTGAACTGGTGCGGGCGTTTAATGAAGATGATACGCCGGTATTCCTTATTTCCTTAAAAGCGGGAGGAACCGGGCTCAACCTGACGGCGGCCAGTATCGTGATCCACTTCGATCCGTGGTGGAATCAGGCGGCTCAGAACCAGGCCACCGACCGGGCCCACAGAATCGGCCAGCAGCAGGTGGTCACAGTGTACAAACTCATTATGAAAGACACGCTGGAGGAGAAGATCCTGGAGATGCAGGAGAAGAAGGCGGGGCTGTCTGAGGAGATTATCACGGAGGGAAGTATCAGTGAGGTGATCGGCAGCAGGGATGAGTTCCTGGAGATTCTGCGCGGGGCGGCGAAGGAATCGGCGGGGGAATAGCGGACTGGAGAATGACGGAAAGAAACTGGCAGATGAAAGATATGGGGGATGAGGAAATACATGCTTAAGGTATTGATTGCAGACGATGAATATAAGGTGGGCTTCTTAGTAAAAAAATTAATAGAATGGGATAAGCTGAATCTGGAATTTGCCGGGCTCGTTCAGGATGGGATGACCGCGTATGAGAAGATATGTGAGTGTACCCCGGATATTGTGATTACGGATATCCGTATGCCGGTTTTAAGCGGCCTGGAATTGATAAAGAAGGTAATTGATGAGGGGCGCAGTGTCCATTTTATTGTAATCAGCGGATATAAATACTTCGAATACGCCCAGCAGGCTATCAAATATGGTGTGGAGGACTATCTTCTGAAGCCGATTGATGAGGTGGAGTTAAACCAGATCTTAAAGAAGATTGCGGATACGGAGACCAACCGGGAGAAAGAGAGCCGCAGCGTGGATACGATGGTGAAAAAACTTCACGACAGCCGTTATATCCTTCACAGAGAGTTTTTAAATTCCATATCAGGGGACGGGGAGATGAATCTGGAGGAGGTCAATAAGAATTACGGCCTGAATTTTGGAGACGGCCTGTTTCGGGTTATCTGCTGTAAACTGGACGGTGACAACCGTGTGGAGAAGAATGAGCAGCAGATAAACCTGATCTTAAAAAAGACGGGAGCACTGGTGGAACAGGCATTTCAGGGGTGTGTACGCGATATCGCCATTACCTATCAGAAAAATTCTGCCGTTACGGCAGTCATCAATTATACGGCCGAATGCAGAGGCGAGGTGGAGCAGCGGATTGACAGACTGTTTCAGTCGCAGATGGACTACTTAAGCGGATTTGAACACTACGAGCTGACGATGGGACTGAGCACGGAATGCGGGGAGTTCGGCAGACTTCACGTGGCAGTGGAGACGGCCAGGGAAGCCGTGGCATGCCGGATTCTGGGCGGAGCCGGGAGACAGATTGACGAGCGTTTCATAGAACGGGATTCCACAGTCTGCGCGGAGGAGATCTGCGGGGAGCTGGAGGAGAAGCTGGCCGGAGCCGTGGAAACCGCAAGATACGACGATGTGAAGTATATGATCGGACTGGCGTTCCACGAGGCCAGAAAGCGCAGAGCATTTGCAAGTGAGTATTATCAACTGGCGGGGCTTCTGTTTAAGTGCTATCTGGACCATAATCCGTTTCATCGTACCGTGGAAAACGGTGAAATGAGGGAGCGCTGGAGCGAAGGTGCGGGAAACTGCAGTTCTGTTTCAGCGTTGACGGAGTATGTGACAGAGCAGATAACCGCTGACCTCATGGAGTGTGTGGAGGCAAACCGGGAGAAAGAGCGGAGGCCTGTCTTAAACGCCGCAGAGTATATTAAAAAGAATTACAGCCAGAAGATTTCCCTGGAAGAGATGGCGGAGCAGGGCGGCTTCAACATGAATTACTTCTCTGAACTGTTTAAGAAGGAGACGGGAAAGACATTTACCGCCTATGTGACAGAGGTCCGGATGGAGGAGGCCAAAAAGCTTCTGAGGGATACGGATCTGCCCGTTTACGAGGTGGCGGAGGCCGTAGGCTATAAGGATTCAAAATTCTTCAGCCAGCAATTTGTTAAGAACGTCGGAATCAAGCCTATGGAGTACCGGAAGCTTTATTATTAAGAGATGGAGAAGCGGGATGATGATTGCTGTGACGGCGGCGGTACTGGCATCGGCAGCCTGTGTGCTGCTGGGGATGTACTGCCTTTATTTAAAAAATAAAATAAAAAACGTGGAAGCTGAGCGGGAACGTCAGCTGTCTGAGCTGGAGGTAAAACTTCAGGACGAATATTCAGTCCGCATGGTGGACAAGCAGGCCAAGCTTTCCGCGCTCCAGAGTCAGATCAATCCGCACTTTTTGTATAATACGCTGGAATGCATCCGGAGCGAGGCGCTTCTCTATGACTGTGACAGCATTGCCAGAATGGCCAAGGCACTGGCATCATTTTTCCGTTACAGCATCAGCAAGAAGGAGAATATCGTGACGCTCCGGGAGGAATTCAATAATATCGAAAATTATTTCCTGATTCAGAGTTACCGGTTTGACGACAAATTCTCGTTTGAGATACTGGCCGCGCCGGAAGACAGGGAGGCGTATTCGTGCCTGATTCCCAAGCTGTCCCTGCAGCCGATCGTGGAAAATGCGATTTTCCATGGGCTGGAGACGAAACCGGATAAAGGGAAGGTGACAATCCGGGTTGAAATGACGGAAAAGAATGTCATCATCATCGTGTCGGATGACGGTGTGGGGATCGGCAGAGAGGAACTGGAGCTGATGCGGGATTCGCTTAAAAACTCGAAGAAAGAGACGGATAAGGAATGTAAATCTCCGGGAGAACGGGGCAACGGAATCGCGCTCGCCAATGTCAGCCAGAGAATTAAACTGATTTTCGGGGATGATTACGGGCTGAATCTATACAGTACGAAAGGAATCGGCACAGATGTGGAGATCATACTGCCGATTATGACGGATAAGTCATTGTTATGAAGAGAGAACTGCTGTTATTAAAGAAAGTGACTGTCCAGGGCATGGACAGCGGCAACAGGCTGTATGATGTGGATCTGATCCTGCGGGAATCGGAGTGCTTCTGCCTCGTCAGTGCGGTGCATCAAAAGGAAGTGCTGGTGGAGTTTTTGCAGGGGTTGGGAAAACGGATTTCCGGAAGCGTAAGGATAAGGGGAAAGGAACTGCTCCAGGCTGACAGGAAGACTCTTGAGAAAAACAAAGTATTTGTGATAAGCAGGAGTACTCCGTATATGAATACTTTGAATATTGGTGAAAATATCTTTCTTCTCAGAAGAAACAGCCTGAAAAAGGTCTTAATTAATGAGCGGGCAATCCGAAGCCAGACAGAATACTATTTTAAAAAATATAAGATAGAGCTGGATCCGGATGCGGCGCCGGAGACTTTGAGCAATGCGGATAAGATTATCATTGGAATCATCAGAAGTGTATCTCAGGGCGGTCGTCTGATCGTACTTTACGACACGTCGGGGGCATTTTCCCAGAAAGAAATGCCGCGTCTCATTTCCCTGATTGAAACGCTTAAGGCAGAAGGGATCGGGATTCTGATCTCAGATAATAATCCGGAGGCGTTTTTCTGTGCCGCAGACCGCCTTGTTATCTTCAAACACAAGAAGATCGCAAAGAAGATATATGATTGTGAGCAGTTTCCGCTGGCGGCAGAGATCGTTCTTCGCGGAACAAAAGCCGTGGATGAGAGCCAGAAGGAAAAAAAGAGAGGCGTCCCTTCCGTCCGTATTAACGGATTGAAGGCAGGAGAACGCACGATTTCCATCGAGGCCTGCAGAGGAGAGATTGTGCTGGTTTCACGTGAAGCCGCACCCATAGACAGTCTGTGGGATCAGTGTCAGCGGCTTTCCGCCTGCGGCCCTGAGTTTATCATCGATGGAAAAAAGCTTCCGTCCCATACGATGGCCGATTTAGTCAAAAACAGGGTTGGAATGATGAGTTGTGAGGTATCCCGCATGGGCGTAATGGAAAATCTGACCAGAGAGGATAACATCCTGATGCCTTCTTACCGGAAGATCAGCGGCAGACTGGGATTTTACCGTAAGGCATCTTCGTATATTTTAAAGGATAACTTTCTGTTTAAGGATGGGGAAGCCTTAGATGACATTGATCTGGGAAAAAATGGGTGGAAGCTGGTTTTCTACCGGTGGAAGCTCTTTAATCCGCGTGTCTTAATCGTTCATAACTGCATCACGGCTGCGGATTTATGGGAGCGGGACTGGATTAAAAAGCAGCTGCTTGAGATGGCGGAGAGGGGGACTGCCGTGATTCTGCTGGAAAATGAGGCGGCATTCTGTTCCGGCTTTTCCGACAGAGTATGGACGGAGGATCAGGCATGAAGGTACAACGGTTTATACAGATGAATTTCTTAAATATTGTGGTATGGGCCGCATTTTTCATCATGTGGGCGGCCGGTATGTCGAGCAATGTGTACTGGTCTGTCACACGCCAGCTTCTAACTATGATTTTTATGGTATTCGGCCTTATGATTCAGATGATAAGCGGCGTGCTGGATCTGTCCTTTGCTGCCGAAATCGCGGCATCGACATGTATCGGTGCCTGTTTGCTGCGCACTGGAACTCCTCTCGTGCCGGTGATGGCAGCAGTGCTGGCCTTCCATCTGGGACTCGGGGCGCTGAAAGGATTTCTCACAGCCAGTCTGCGGGTCAATCCGGTAATTATCACTCTGGCATTTCAGATTATCGTAAGCAATCTGTCCGGTCTTTTTATCGGTGAGCATATAATTATTTTCAATCGGAAGGATGTGTACGCGAGCCGCGCTTTTTGGCTGTGCCTGTCTGCCCTGGCGCTGGTTTCCAGTTTTCTCCTGTGGTTCCTTCTCAAACAGACCTACTATGGGAAATACCTTCGGATGCTGGGCGAAAATCCGGCCGCTGTCAGGGAGAGCGGACTGAATTATACAGCCATCCAGACGATCATCAGTATGGCGGCTTCGGTATTTTATGGAATTGCGGCGATGATCCTGCTGTTTATTACTTCATCAGGCAGTTCCTCAAACGGCAGTCATTATCTTTATCCGGTTATCGCAGCCGCCTGTATGGGTGGAATCAGCTTTTTAAACGGCAAAGGAAAGGTATCTGGCGCATGGATCGGAACTCTGAGCGCCGTCATGTTTATGCATATCATCGTAATTCTGGGAATCCAGAGCAGTTTTGAAACAATTCTGGAGGGTCTGATTATCATCATTTCCATTCTTTTAACAATGGGGACTGCAAACAGCTGAAAATAGTCCCCTTAAATCTGAAAATCCCCTCATTGAGAGTTTGGCTGCGGCAGGGTATCATAAAGACATCAAAAAACTCAGGGAGGCAGCAAAAATGAAAAAACAATTAGCAGCATTACTTTGCGGAACCATGCTTTTGACAGCAGCGCTCAGCGGCTGTACCATGAATTCACCGGTTGAGGGAAAAACGGAGACAACCACCGCGGCAAAGACAGAAGGAACGGCTGCAGCCGGCGGAGAGGCAGGCAGTTCAGAGGCAGCAGTCCAGAAGGCTAAGATCGGACTTCTGGCACCGACACTTCAGACCGAGTTCTTTATCAACATTGACGATGGTTTGAAGAAGGAATGTGAGGCCAGAGGCTGGGACTATGTGGCGGTCAGCTTTGACAATGACTCCGCGACAGCAGTTACTTCCATTGAAAATATGGTCACCGGAAAGTGTGATGTGATCGTTGCCATGGTATCTGATGAATCGTGTGACGACGCTTTAAGGAAGGCGCAGGAGGCCGGAGTAAAGATTATTGAATGCGGCGTACAGACGGAAGTATTCGACGTCTGCTTGAATACGGACCAGTATATGATCGGTAAAGAGATTGGAACCATGGCGGGTGAGTGGATCAACAGCACACTGGATGGAAAAGGAAAAGTAGTGGTTTATACTACATTCCAGAACACGGATATGCAGAACCGCGGAAACGGAATTCAGGATGGACTGAAGGAAGCAGCCCCCGATGCGGAGATTCTGGAAGTCGTTGACATCGGAAAAGACGTAGTTGGTTCCGGTACCACGACAACGGAGACCATGCTTCAGAAATATCCGGAACTCAACTGTATCGCAGCCTACGGCGACGCAGCGGCGGTGGAGTCATCAGAGGCTGCAAAGGCGGCAGGCAAGAGCGGGGACAGCTTCGGTATCTTCTCCTGCGATGGAACAAATCAGGCGTTAAAAGGAATTGCTGAGAACGATCCGATGCATGGAACTATCAAATTTGCAGAGATGGGACCGATCATGGCTGAATACAGCGAGAAGCTGCTGGCAGGCGAGACATTCCCTGACCCGATTGATTTCCCGACAGAGCAGATTACAGCCTCCAACGTTTCAGAGTTCTACACGGCAGAGTAGGAGCTGTCTGCCGCAGTACTGCGGGTTCAGTTTTGCCGGCATATCTGCTTTCTGCTTTAGAATCAAGGAGTTCTGGAAACGGAACTCCTTTTTAAAAGGAGAGGCGAGGTGAAAGGTGCGGCAGTGCGAGGCGAACAGCGATGCCAAGTGAACCTGCGTATGAAGGAAGCGGCGAAAGAAACGGAGCGGAAACTTAAAATGTGACTGCAGAGAGAACTGTAAAAAGGAAATGATGACTGTGGCAGAGGAAGAGAGGAATGGTCAAATGCCGGAGAATACAATATTAAGCGTTAAAAACATCGTAAAGACCTATCCTGGTGTGATTGCGATTAACCATTTTTCCATGGAAGTAAGAGAGGGAGAGGTCCATGCGCTGATCGGAGAAAACGGAGCGGGGAAATCCACACTGATCAAGACTCTGTCCGGGGCAATTACCCCGGATGAGGGCACTGTCTGTGTGAACGGAAAAGACTTCACCGCCATGACTCCGAAGCTTGCGAAGGAGCAGGGAATCGAAGTTATATATCAGGAATTTACGCTGGTTCCGGGAATCAGCGCGGCAGAAAACGTGTTTCTTGGTGAAAAGACGAAGCCGGGATTATTCGTAGATATTAAGGAGAGGGAAAAAAGGGCAAGGGAGCTGTTTGAGCGGTTAAATGTAGATATCGATGTCTCAAAACCCGTGAAGGATTTGTCTCCGGCCCATCAGCAGCTGGTAGAGATTGCCAAGGCAGTCAGCAAGCAGGTAAAGATCCTGATAATGGATGAGCCGACAGCGCCCCTCACAGTCAGTGAAGTGGAGACCCTGTTCCGCATTATTAAGGATTTAAAAAGCCGGGGAGTCACCATTATTTACATATCCCACAGGCTGGAGGAGCTGTTTGAGATTGCCGACCGCGTCACGGTCATGAGGGACGGTTGTTTTGTGGATACAAAAGAGATTGCGGAGATCGACAGGAAGCAGCTGATATCCATGATGGCCGGCCGGGAACTGAATGAGAGTTATCCCGAGAAGAAGTGTGAAATCGGGGAGGAAGTGCTGCGTGTGGAACATTTGACGGGAAATGGGGACTCAGATATTTCCTTCAGTCTTCATAAGGGAGAAATTCTGGGCTTTGCGGGTCTGGTGGGCGCCGGGCGAACGGAGCTGATGAGAGTCATCTACGGAGCAAACGCAAAAGAGGCCGGCCGGATCTTCGTCAATGGAAAAGAAGAGAAAATAAGGTCCTGTCAGGACGCCATACGGTGCGGAATCGGTTATATTCCGGAGGACAGGAAGAATCACGGTGTATTCCTGAGAATGTCCATCAAATGGAATACGGTGGCCAACAATTTAAAAGGGTATTCCAATGGCCTGTTTGTCGATCAAAAAAGGGAAGCCAGGGCCGCGGAGGAATATCAGGAGAAATTTAAAATCAAGACTCCGAATCTGGATCAGCTGGTTGGCAACTTATCGGGCGGCAATCAGCAGAAGGTAGTTATCGCGAAAACGCTGGCGGCAAACAGCCGGATTATCATTTTCGACGAGCCGACGAGGGGAATCGATGTGGGAGCCAAGCATGAGATCTATAAGCTGATGAATGAACTGGCGGAAGCAGGGCACTCCATTATCATGGTGTCTTCAGATATGCCGGAACTGCTCGGTATGTCCGACCGGATTGTGGTGATCTATGAGGGCCGCAAGACCGGTGAGGTTTCAAAAGAGGAATTTGACCAGAATTATATATTGGATTTAGCTTCAGGAGGAGAAGAAAATGGAAAAAACTAAGACAAGCTGGATAGATTTATACAAGAAATACGGGATCTACATCTTTTTAGTGGTGGTCTGTGCCTTCTTTTCCGTGGCGGCCCCCAATTTCCTGTCGGCATCCAATCTGATTAATATTCTGCGGCAGGTATCCATGTTCGGAATTGTGGTAATCGGTGTTACCATGGTTATGATTGGTGGTGGAATGGATCTGTCCGTCGGAGGTCAGATGGCGGTTGTAGGGATGGTTGTCGGTTTTCTGCTGGTTAAGCTGAACCTGCCGATTCCGGTTACAGCTCTTGTTGGTATTCTGACGGGCATTGCGTTTGGCACGGTAAACGGGATTGTAGCAATTAAGCTGAAAATCATGCCGATTATTGTTACGCTCTCCACAATGCTTATTTTGCAGGGCGTTGCCTACCTGATTACGGGCGGTTATCCGATTACCGGGATGCCGAAGCCGTTTCTGATGCTGGGCCAGGGATATATCGGGCCGATTCCGATCCCGGTTATTATATTTGTATTGTTTATCCTGTTTGGCTGGATCGTGATGAATAAGACTTATCTGGGCCGTATGATCTACGCGCTGGGCGGGAATAAAGAGGCGGCCAGACTGGCGGGAATTAACGTGGATAAGCTGACGGTTATGGTGTATGCATTTGCAGGATTTGCGGCAAGTATTGCGGCACTTATTATGGTAGCCAGGACAAATGCTTCACAGCCGGGTGCAGGAAGTTCTTATCCGTTTGACTGTATGACGGCGGCGTGCCTGGGCGGAATCAGTATTGCAGGCGGCGAAGGCAAGATATCAGGAGCGGTGATAGGTGTTATTATTATCGGAGTTCTGGATAACGGGCTGGTGTTAATGGGCGTTAATTCCAACTTCCAGAGTGTAGTGAAAGGCATAATACTGCTGCTGGCCGTGGCAATTGACTGTTATGAGGCGAAGAATAAGAAGAAAGCGTGAGAACAGGATGTGAGAAAAGAGCATTAGAAAAGAGTGTGAAAAGCTGGTGTGAAAGGAGGGCGTGAGAGAAAAACGGGGGAGAAGGGAATAAGAAAAAGAAGCAGGAGAGAGAAATAAGAGAAAGAAATAAGAGAAAGGCGGTGGTTTTATATGCTGAGCAGGAAGCTTCCGTTTTATGAGATAGAGAACGGAATTTATGAGATTGACGAGTTTGACTGCGTGAGTGTGTTCGTTATCGTGGGGGAAAAGAGGGCTCTCGTTGTGGATACAGGGACAGGGATTGGGGACCTGAAGTGGATAATTGAAGAGAAAATCACGGATAAACCGTATGATGTGGTACTGACTCATAATCATGGGGATCATACAGGCGGAGCCGGATTCTTTGATGAGGTGTGGATCCATGCAGCCGATATGGACTGGACCGGCGCAACGGCGCCGAGTGTGGAGTTTCGAAAGGATTATGCGGGAACGATCAGGCGGAGAGAGAATAAGAATTACGATTATGATGTGGAGACGGACATTCGCCCGTGGGAGAAGATGCCAAAGCTAAACGAGATCACCGATGGCCAGGTGTTTGATCTCGGCGGACGCAGGGTGACTGCCTGGCACTGCCCGGGTCATACGGCCGGGGAGATGGTCTTTATCGATGACCTGACGAAGACGCTGCTGCTGGGCGACGCATGCAACTGCAATCTTCTTATGGGCCGAGGTTTTGGAAAAGATCCGCGGGATGAGATCCGAACAGCGAAGGAAGAACTTGAGCGTCTGATCTCTATGAAGGGGCAGTATGATCATTTCTATAATGCCCACCATGATTTCAGGGGCTTTGGACAGACTCTGTACGCGGATGCACTGGAGGATGCTGTGAAGTGTTTTGAGGGGATACTGGATGGAACCGCGAAGTTTGTGGAGGTGCCGGACAGTCTGTTTCTGGATAATCCGCCTAAGATAGCGGCGGAGTATGGGAAGGTACAGATTTCTTATATGGAGGGGAGGATTGATGAGGTTTAGGTTCGAACAAATCTGTTAATTTGTTTGTGTTTGATTGAAGGAAGGCATTCAAGGCATTCTGATTCTTTCGGTGTATGAAAGATCGGGGTGTCTTTTTTTTCTGTCTGAAAGGATTTGGTAACATGGAGGCAGCGGTATGAAGCAGACAATAAAGGATCGAGAACTGTGAAATTGACCGTTGGAGGCAAGTGTGATACGATTGGATTAATTAAAATTTATTTTTGGCAGAGGAGTTAGGAGAAGCGTTTTTGATATAGGATTGATGCAGAATGGAAGGAATCACGTAAGGCTGACTGGTAAGTACTAAGGGGAAGAATACAAAGCAGAAACGGGAGGGGGAAACGGGGAGGATTTATGTAACTGGAGACTGTCATGGCGATTACCGCCGTTTTCGTGCGGATATATTTCCTGAGCAGAAGGAAATATATCCGCACGAAAGATGATTTTGTGATTATCTGCGGTGATTTTGGATTCTGGGATGAATCGGGCGAACAGAAATACTGGAGAAAGTGGCTGTCTCACAAACCATTTACAACCCTGTGGGTGGATGGGAACCACGAAAATTATGATCTTTTGAAGACTTATCCGGTGGAACAGTGGAAGGGGGGAAACGTGCAGTTTATTGCGCCTGATATCATTCATCTGATGCGGGGGCAAATATTTGAAATTGAAGGGCTGCGCTTCTTTACATTCGGAGGCGCTAGGAGCCATGACATCTCCGGCGGCATTTTAGAACTCGATGATCTGGAGTTTAAACGGAAGAAAAAGGAACTGGATCACGGCTGGGAACCGTACCGCATCAACCACCTGTCCTGGTGGAAGGAGGAGATGCCGGATAAAAATGAATTCGAGGAAGGACTTCGAAGTCTGGATCGGTGCGGCTGGAACGTAGATATTATTGTAAGTCATTGCTGTGCCTCCTCGATTCAACAGGAGGTCTGCGGCGACAGATGTGAGAAGGATGAACTGACAGAGTATTTTGAGATGATCATGGGGCGGTGTGAGTTTGGAAAATGGCTGTTTGGACATTATCATGAGAATCGGAATGTGGGGAAGAGGTTTGCGGTGTTGTATGAGCAGATTGTTAGGGTTGTGTGAGGAGAGATTTCCGGAGATGGGGGAGTTTAGAAAAGGGAAGGAATGGACGTGTGTGAAGGGATTTTATTTGATTCTCCGGAATAGAGGCATTATAATTAAAACATATGAATCAAAAATCTGAAATAGCTTTGGAATATTAGAAAAAGAGCCAGTATTATAACGGAGGTTACAGTCGGAAAGAAAGGAATCAGAAGCTTGTTATGGAGATGGATCATGTAAAAGAGAATGGGGCAGCAGACCTCACTTTAGACTATTATAATAAGAACGCATCAGAATTTTGCTCTGGAACTAAAAATATAGCCTTTTCAGAACATCAGAATATTTTCCTGAGCTGCCTTGCGCCTCAGGGGAGTATTTTAGATTTTGGCTGTGGATCAGGGCGGGACAGTAAGGCATTTTTGGATCGTGGGTATGATGTGGAGTCAATGGATGGATCGGAAGCGTTGTGCAGACTGGCCTCCAAAACGATTGGTAAAGAGGTGAAGTTCCGTAAATTTCAGGAATTGGAAGGGAAGGACTTATACGATGGAGTTTGGGCATGCGCTTCCATACTGCATCTGAGCATGGCAGATCTGGAAGATGTAATGAAGCGAATTTATCAGGCTCTAAAACCAAAAAGCATTTTGTATGCCTCATTTAAGTATGGGGAGTATGAAGGGATTCGTAATGGGCGGTATTTTAATGATATGACAGAGAAAAAGATGGAATTACTGCTCCAAAGGCTGGGACTTTTTAAAATAGAGAAAATGTGGCGGACATCAGATGTACGACCGGGAAGAAGTGAAGAAAAATGGTTGAACTTACTTTTAAAAACGAAAAAACAGGATTAACGCAGACACTTGAGTTTCAGGGAAATGCGATAACTGGTGACGGGAATTATTTATATTCCCGTTTGAAGCCATGTTTCCAAAAGGCACAGAAAATTGATATTATAGTATCTTTCCTGATGGAATCGGGAGTAAAATTGTTGGTAAATGACATAAAAGCCGCTGTGGAACGCGGAGCTAGGGTACGGATACTGACAGGCAATTACTTAAATATCACCCAGCCAGCTGCTTTATATATGCTGAGAAGAGAACTGGGAGATGCGGTATCGGTACGGTTTTATAATGTACCGAACAAATCATTTCATCCAAAAGCATACATATTCCATTATGATGATAAGGGTGAAATATATATCGGTTCATCCAATGTTTCATTCAGTGCATTGACAACAGGGATTGAATGGAATTATTGTTTTGACAGCAAAATGCATCCGGAGGATTTTGAACATTTTTATAACACATTTGAAGATCTGTATGAGAATTACGCTTATGAAATAACAGATGAAACATTAAAGGAGTATTCTAGGAAGTGGAAGAAGCCAAACGTACAAAAGGATCTGGAGGCATATGATACAGAAGGCGGCAGAGAAGAACCGGAGACCGTTCAGCCCAGAGGGGCCCAGATTGAAGCATTGTATCATTTGGAGAAGAGCCGCAAAGAGGGCTGGGATAAGGGGATCACGGTAATACCAACAGGTGTGGGTAAGACCATTCTTGCAGCGTTTGATTCAAAAAATTATAAAAGAGTGTTGTTTGTGGCACACAGAGAAGAGATCCTGATTCAGGCGGAAGAGGCGTTTCGGAAAGTAAGAGGCGACGGCAAGTACGGTTTTTTCTATGGGGATAAGAAAGACGACGACTGCGAGGTTTTATTTGCAACGGTGCAGACTTTGGGAAAATCAGAGTATTTATGTGATAAATGGTTTCCAAGAGACTACTTTGATTATATTGTTGTGGATGAATTTCACCATGCTGCAGCAGATACCTATAAGCGGATTATCAGATATTTCACACCGGACTTTCTTTTGGGACTTACGGCAACACCGGATCGTCTGGATGATAAAAATATTTATGAGATCTGCGATTATAACGTGGTTTACGATGTTCGTTTAAAGGAGGCTGTGAATAAAGGATGGCTGGTGCCGTTCCGTTATTACGGGATTTATGACGGTACGGTAAATTATGATGGCATTTCGTACGCACACGGTAAGTATGACGAAGAAGAATTGGAAAAAGAACTGATGATTCCTCAAAGGGGGGATCTGGTTTACCATAACTACTCAAAGTATAATTGTAAGCGTGCCCTTGCATTCTGTTCTACGAAAAAACACGCGGAATATATGGCGGAGTTTTTTCAAAATAGAGGGGTAAGGGCGGCCGCTGTGTACAGTGGAACTGACGGAGAGTATAATCTGGACAGAAAGGAGGCGTTGGAAGAACTCAAGGATGGCAGGCTGCAGATTATTTTCTCGGTCGATATGTTTAATGAAGGACTTGATGTAAAAAACATTGATATGGTGCTGTTTTTACGGCCGACACAGTCGCCTGCCGTATTTTTGCAGCAGTTGGGACGCGGTCTTAGAACTGCGGAAGGTAAAAGTTATTTAACGGTCCTGGACTTTATTGGTAATTATAGGAAAGCAAACCTTCTGCCGTTTTTGCTGAGCGGACAGAAGTATCAGAAAGAGATGGCAAGAAGCAATTCAATGTCAGATTATGAGATGCCGGATGACTGCATGATCGATCTCGATTTTCAGATTGTTGACCTGTTTAAGAGACAGGCCGAACAGGAAATGTCAACAAAAGACAAGGTGAACGAACAGTTTGAAAAGGTTCGTCAGCTTGTATCCTGTGAATTCCAGCGTTCGGTGCCGACCAGAGTCGATTTATTTACCTATATGGACACCGATGTTCAGGATGCACTGAAACGAAATATGAGATATTCTCCAGTTCCGAATTACCTGAAGTTCCTTGCTGAGAAAAACTTGCTTAATGAGGATGAAAAGAAGCTTCTGAATGGAAAAGGAGCGGAATTTATCAATATGGTAGAGACAACGAGGATGCAGAAATCGTATAAGATGCCGTTGCTTCTGGCGTTTTGCCGGGATGGAAAGTTTAAGACGGTTGTGAATGAAAATGATATTTATTACAGCTTTCAGACGTATTATGAACGGGGCGGGTATAAGGTGGACATGATCAAAGATCAGTCATCAGCCGGGTTTATGACGTGGGGGAAGAAGGAGTGGGTGAAACTGGCGGTCATGAATCCTGTGAAGTTTATGTTAAATAGTCATCCAGACTGCTTTAAGAAGGTGGATAATGGGGTGATTGGACTTGTGGAAGGAATGGAAGAGGTTGTGGAGAATGAGGCGTTTGTGAGACATGTGGTGGATGCTGTGGAGTGGCGGTCAGTAAGGTATTTTGCGGAAAAATATTGAAATAATGCATGATTATTTGAGATATATAATGGAGTTCTGCTAAAAGTTTTGAAATAAAAAGTTGAAAATTCAATTTTACAGAATATTTTTTGCGACTAGAGTAGTGTGTACAGATTTATGAGGGGAATATGGCAGACAGAGGTAATTGATAGTTACAAGTCTTTCCTTTAGGGTATAGTCATTATAACCGTAAAGAACATTTGGATTTTTCGTCTGTTGTCTGCAAAGTAAACTTATTTTTAGTACTCTTAATGGAACCACCAATTGTCTCTCCTTATGTGGCAAAAAGATATACAGTAAAATAATAACAGAGTGCCGTAAACTTAACTGCAAAATACCATTGTGGATAGAATTAACAACAAATATTATGATTTTTAGCATACACAAGAATATACTAAGAAACTAAAAGTACTTGGCTGAGAAGCTTTTGCAGTTACTACATTGTGGTAATAAGTTTAAAAAAATATATAAAGCTTGATTGATGAAATATATGACTTTTGGGATTTTGTTTTCTAGATTCCTCAATACAGTTTATTATGTTCATGATTTGTCCAGAAAAAATTATATTAAATATTGAAAAAAAGCAATATGGTGATATAATTATAAATAAATAAATTTATTTATAATTATAAGGGGGGGAGACATGGGATTTGGGTCTTATTTTAGAGATCTGAGAATGGAAAAACAGGTTACTCAGAAACAGATAGCTGATATTATTAATAAAAAGCCTATGCTGGTGAGTAATGTTGAAAATGGTAAAAATGGTCCATTTTCAGACAATGATTTGAAAAAAATAGTCACTTTTTTAGAATTATCTAAAGAGGAGGAACGGCAGTTATATAAAGAAGTTGCAAAGGCGAGAGGGAAACTTCCGCAGGAAATGCAAACATATATTATAAAAAATGATGAAGCGTATTACCTGCTCGAAATGCTTGCAAGAAATAAGCTTGGAAGAGAGTCTTTGTCTCAAATAATACAAATGGTGGAGGAGCAGGTATTATGTTAAAAACAATCGATTTGTTTGCTGGGGCAGGGGGACTTAGCTATGGGTTTGAGTCGACAGGTGAGTTCTTGATTGTGGCTGCGGCAGAAAATAATAAAAATGCTAGAAAAACATATATTGAAAATCATAAAGGACGTAATGATATCAGAATGATTCCTGATGTTAGGGGGTATGATTTTTCAGCTCTTGCATCTGAATTTGACGGAATAGACGTGGTCATAGGAGGACCGCCGTGCCAAGGATTTTCAAATGCAAACCGGCAGAAGAATCATATTATAAGTATGAATAACTCTCTGGTGAAAGAGTTCTTCCGTGCTATAAGGGAAATTCGTCCCAAAGCCTTTGTTATGGAAAATGTAAGTATGCTATCATCGGAGACACATAGATTCTATGATTCAACAATAGATCATGGTATTGTGACAGCACTTGGAGTCAAAATGAGAGAAGATGAGTTGGTGTTGTCTGATTCTGATTATAATGGGTATAACCTCATGAATATTATTGAAGCAGATGAGGTTGTGAATTACAAGATTTCTGATGAATTGTTCCAGTTGCTATATGTACTGTATAAAAATAGGAATAATGAAGAAAGGCTTCCTAAGTATATAGACAACAAATCAAAGTTAATTATTGATAGAATTGCTTCTCAGACAGAAGAGGTGAAAAATAATCTTGACTTTTTAGGCCGGATAGCTCATCTGATTAATACGGAACAGATTAAAAAATGTTTTACTGAGCTAGGACAGTTTATTAAGTTTCAAAAAACATTTCGTCTTAAGGAAGAATTGGATTCTAACAAAATAATATATGAAATAGAAAGCGATCCGGAAACAGGAAAGTTAATTGCTCGAGTAAAGTCCTATTCTGTTATTGAATATGTAAATAAAATATTAGGGGATGATTATAAAAAAAATAATGAGGTGGTTAACTCTTTATGGTTTGGAGTTCCTCAGGAGCGAAGAAGATTTATAATGATCGGAGTTCGTTCAGATATTATGCAACAGGAAGAAATAGAGATGCCAAAGGATAGTGGTGTAAAGATTGTTACGGTGGGGCAAGCAATTGAAGATTTAAAAGATTATGATACTAATGAAGATGATAATGAGCCAGAAAAGATCCTATATACTCCCAGTATGGAAAAACTATCTGATTATGCCATAATTATGAGAGAAGGCTCTGTGGGTATCAGTAATCATATTGTTCCAAAGAGTAGAGATAAAGCAAAGGCAAGGTTTTCGGCACTCAAAGAAGGTGAAAATTTTCATAATTTGGATAGTGGACTGAAAGATAATTATGCTGTACCAGAAAGAACACAAAACAGTATTTATTTACGATTGGATAGTAATAGACCGAGTGGAACTGTGATAAATGTTCGAAAGTCGATGTGGATCCATCCAACTATAGATCGTGCAATAAGTGTTAGAGAGGCAGCAAGATTACAATCTTTTCCTGATCGTTTTGTTTTTAAAGGGACAAAGGATGCACAATATCAACAAGTAGGGAATGCAGTTCCACCGTTAATGGCAAAGGGAATTGCCGAAGTAGTTCTAAAATATTTATAAAATTAGCGCAGGAAACAATACCTGCGCTAATTTTATTTGAAAAATAATTTGCAATTAAAATAAATACATATAATATTATTCTGCAGAATTACATAAATGAAATACAAAAAATGAACTGTATATGAAAAATACTATTATTATTTTAAAAATACTATAAAACACTTGACATATATAATAAATATGGCTTATATTGGAGACAGGTACTAAAATGAGTATATTGTATGGAGGTATAGCATGAAGAGCGAAGAAACCAAGAGAGATAAATTTGTAAGAATTGCAGAAGCAAGAACAAATAAGATTATTAATATGATTCAATTACTGGGGAATTGTTCGAATCAGAGCTTGTATGAGTATTCGCAGAAAGATGTAAATAAGATATTTAATACGATTCAAGCAGAATTGGATGAAGCAAAGAAGAGATATAGCAAACAGGATAGCCAAAAAGGAAGTATATTTACACTTGATTAATAGTATGGAGGGAATACATTATGTTTCAGTGGAGGGAAAATTTTCAATGGATTTTTTCTGATCTGGGATCGTCAGATAAGGTTGGTGTAAATGAGTCGGGTATAGGAATATTTAAAAGACAGCCATATAAAGGGCTTGCAAAAGAGATTTTACAAAATGTTACAGATGCGAAGAATCCGGAACTTCCGGATGAAGTACCAGTGAGAGCAAAATTTGAATTGATATATGTCGATTTGGATGATATTCCTGGTCATGAAAGGTTGAGAGAAGTCATTCATAAGTGCTCAGAGTATTATTCGGTTGGCGATGATGGTGAAAAACTGAGAACCATTCGAGATGCTGCAGATAATTATTTATCTGGTTCTATAAAAGTTCCGGTTTTAAAAATTAGTGACTATAATACAACAGGGCTGAGAGGCGTAAAAGAAGAAACTGGAAGTAACTGGACAGGACTTGTACGAGAACGTAGTGCTACTAATAAGTCAAATACTTCTAGTGGTGCTTTTGGGGTAGGTAAATTTGCTCCATATAATTTTACATCTATAAGAACAGTGTTGTATTCAACGAAAACAATTAATGATGAATATGCCTTTCAGGGAAAAGCTATTCTTACTACTTTTAAAGAAGATGGGAAAAACAAGCAGAATATAGGATTATTTGCAAATAAAGACAGTGAAGATTTTGATGCTGTGTTTGATGTCAATGATATTGCGCCTGTATTTAGAAGAACAGAGCCTGGTACCGATATTTTTGTGCTTGGATTTGTGAAGGAAGATGAAGATACCTGGATAGAGCAGTCAGCAATCAGTGTAATTGAGTATTTTTTCTACTCTATTTATCGTGGGAAACTTGAGGTGGAGATCCGGGATGGTGAGAAGGTTGTGAAGATTACTCAGAATAACCTTGGAGAGATGATTGCATTTTATGATAAGTATTGTAAAGAACATATGGCAGATGATACTGCTTTTAAATTTACAGCACCATCTTATTGGAGGCTGTTGCAGGATAGCAGACATAAAATTATCAAGGCTCCATTTGAATACAATGGCAAGAGTATGGGAAATTATGAACTTTACCTTCTGACTGGGGAGGATGCTGCTGAAAAGAAAGTATTGGAAATGCGCCAAGCAGGAATGAAAATTAGAGAAGATTGTGCATTTAGAATTCCTATAAACTTTACTGCGATATTTATTGCTACTGGTGAGGGGGCAGCATCACAGGATCCTAAGGATAATATTAGCAGCTTTCTCAGAAAGTGTGAAAATCAGGCACATGATGACTGGGCAGCAGACGAATATAAGGAAGAGAAGACGAAAGCAAAGGGAATTATCAATAAGGTACATCAAATAATTCTTGATGCAGTTAAGGCAGAGATGCCTGATTTTGGAGATGAGTCAGTTGATGCTTTTGGATTAAGCGAGTTTCTGCCAAATGAAGAAGCAGATGATGACCAAAAAGAAGAAAAAGTTTTTTCCGACTTCAGGCCGCTTGCATTTGAGATACAGAGCGTAAAAACTGGAAAAAGAAGAAGGCAAGCTGACATAAGTATGAAAAAAAATGGCGGTTCGAAGCATAAGAAGGAGGTAGAGGAAGTCAAGAGAAAATACCATAAGAATGCAAATAATAAAAAGGGAACTGGAACCGGTAAGGCATCTGAAATATTGATATCTAGTATAAAAACTCCATTTAATAAGACTTCTGGCGAGTATCAAATTTCATTTGTGCTAGATGAAAATGCTGAAAATTTAGCTATAGGAATCAAAATTGGAAGTGATGATGATAATTTATCAAAAGCTAATATTTCTGAGGCAATAATGGATGGAAAAAAACTTGCTATAAAAAATGGTTTGATAGAGTTGGAGGGAGGCCATAATGAAGGCGAAAAAAATATTATAAGAGTAAGGCTAGAAGAAAAGACGAGAAAAACGTTGGAGGTGCGAGCATATGCTAAATGTTAATATTAACTATCCGTATCCTGTAATTCGTGAGTATACAGATGATTATCAAGGAACGAATTTTATTGGCGAACTCAAAGTACTACTTGAGCCAGATGGATATGCTGTGCATACAAACTTTGAAATAAATAACAAAGAGATTCAACTTTTGCTTAGCAAAAATATTCTTACATATGCATTAGAAGTACAATGTGTATCTACTTGGTTTAGAAAACTGTATCTGATCCAGGAAAGCAAAGTAATCAGACTAGATCCACAGATGATTCACGAAAGAGTTGAGCTGATGCCATGTATAGTCGTAGCGACGGCGATTGAAGGATTTGCAAATGAAGACTTTGCAGAAGAATATCAGGGCATGAAGTTTGATTTAAATGCTGGAGATATCATAGGTATTGGACAGAAAAGAGTATTTGATGCATTGTATCAAAATGATATTATTAAGAATGGATCTTCCATCGTTGATGTCGGAGGAAGTGATAAGTTAAAAGAAATTCAATGCGATTTTTCCCAAAGTACTATTAAAATTACCTTGCCGATTGATCAATATGAGGACTATAGAAGCTGTGGATACAATAGATCTAAATACAAGATGTTAAATGCAATACTGATAGTGCCGGTACTTGTAGAAGGAATTGGAATTATAGCGGCAGATGAGAAAGATCCTGAGCATCAAAGCGGTCATGGAAATCGAGCATGGTATAAGACGATTGTAGTTAATTTAAAGCGCTTTGCCGAAAATGATGAAAGAAAATACTTGCAGCTACTCGAAACTCCTTTTGCATCAGCAGAATTGTTATTAGGTAATAACTCGGCTAAAGCACTTGATTTCCTTTGCCAGGTAGAATAGGAGACTTTATGAAATTATATTTTTTTAAACAGAAATTTCTGGATATCCTTGAACAAAATATATCCGATAACCTTGATAAGTACCAGGAATCAGAGACGTGGGTAGATCAATATTTTATTGATATGGACAAGCCCAATTATTTTTTTGATACAGGAATAGAGATCAATGATTATCAACTTATTTTAGGAGGTCCAGAAACTGATTTCCCCAATGCGAAGATTTTGTACGAAGCTTTGCAGGGACATATAAATTTAGTGCAAGCAAGTGATCTTAGATTATGGGCGTATATGGCACACAAACAGCATTGGGATTATATGCATACGAGATGGGGAATTGACATTCCAGACGATGAAGATGAAGCGGAAGGGGATGATACAAAAAAAACTCCGGCAGATAAAGCAATAGATCGTATTGGAACGCGATATTTCTTCAAGGCATCTAAGGGAAAAGCTTTTGTCCGCCAGGGGATAGCGAGATTATATTGGAGTGTTTACTTGACATATGATGAGAATAACGAAAATGGTAATCCATATGAGTATACAGAATACTTTTTCAGCAAGCAGGATATATTCACATCAATTACAGAGCGATCTTACGCTAGAAATAAGGTTCTTGTGTTGGCAGCACTCAAAGAGTTAAAGAAAAATTCAGATCTATCGAGAGGAGAAGTACGAGCTTTTTTGGCTAAATTAAATCAAGCTGGTGCTATTACGATTTTAGATTTTCTTGATAAAACTCAAGCGGAAAAATTGTGTGAAAGTGTTATGAGCGAAATTAAGAGTATAGCTGTATTAGAAGAAGGGAGCCGTTTTAGAGCGATTAATGATATTTCTGGTAAGCCATTTGGGCCGGAGATGATAATTAAAAATGGACAGGTTATAGCTGCTGGTAAAAAAATTTTAACGAAGCCTAAAAAACTGATTGGAAAAAAAGAAGGTACAAAGTTTAACATTTCTGGAAAGGAGTACGTTATTAAGGATATAAAGTGAGCGAAAGAAGGTGAAAAAATATGGAAAACGAAAGGATGGGAATAAAATGGAGTCGTGAAGAAACTATTTTAGCATTTGATTTGTATTGTCGCACGCCTTTTAGAAAGATTAGCCAGGGAAATCCGGAAATTATAGAACTTGCACAGCTGTTAGGACGAACTCCGGGGGCTGTGGGATTGAAGATGCATAATCTTGCTCACTATGATCCCGAATTGCAGAAGAGAAATATAACTGCAATGGCACATGGAAGCAAGCTTGATGGTGAGATATTCTCAGAGTTTTCAATGGATTGGACAAATTTATCATATCAGGCTCAGCTTATCCGTGCAAAGATACAGAATAAGGATATATCAGAAGTAATAGATCTTGGTGATCTTGATGAGATTCCAACTGGAAAATATCGAGATTATGTGATGAAAACCAGGGTGGGGCAGTATTTCTTTAGAATGACAGTATTAAATTCGTACGAAAATAGATGCTGCATCACTGGTTTAAAAAGGCCAGAGCTCCTGGTGGCAAGTCATATTAAGCCTTGGAGAGTCAGCGATGAGCGGACTGAACGTACAAATCCGACGAATGGATTATGTTTGAATTCTTTACATGATAAAGCGTTCGATAGAGGGCTTATAACGTTAGATAAAAACTACAAAATTATTGTATCCAAAAAACTGAAAGATACAGAAATGGATTTAGAAACAAAAAACTGGATTATGGGATATGCTGATCACCAAATTATTCTACCAGATAAATTTTTGCCCGGAAAAAAATTTATAGAATACCATAACGATGTGATTTTTCAGAGGTGAAAATGTGGATAATTTAACATTAGAACAACGCCGAAAAAATATGCAGCATATACGCTCGAATAATACAAAAATCGAAGAGATTCTTAGAAAAGCTTTGTGGAATAAAGGGTATCGTTACAGAAAAAATTTCAAGGATTTACCTGGAAAACCGGACATTGTAATCACAAAATATAAAATTGCTATATTTTGTGATGGAGAGTTTTTTCATGGTAAAGACTGGGAGGTTTTAAAACAGCGTCTTGAGAACAGCAATAATAGTGAATACTGGATCAACAAAATCTCCAAAAATATGCATCATGATGATCAGGTAAACAAGGAGCTAATGTTTATGGGCTGGACTGTGATTCGGTTCTGGGGTAATGACATTAAGAAAAATACAGATGAGTGCATCAAGGTTATTGATGAGGTTGTCTTTAACATCAAGCTTGGTGATAACATTAAAGATAATTAGGAAAGAAGGGATCTTGTTGCAGGTAATAATAAATATACTATAAGGCATTGAAAATGGGCTCTGAAAAAGTGAATTAAACCTATTTGAGGCGCATTTTCAGGTTGCTTAATCCACAATATGCACTTTGTGATGTGGGTATCAATTAGCTTAAAATGCTGTGTTTTACAGATATTCTATAAGAGCAGACTGATGAGTAACTATAAGTGGGGGATTCGCGTCATCTATTTTTCTAGGTAAGAAAAGTCATAACTATACGACCTATATTCCAGGCTGCATCCACAGCGGATCCGCAGATATGCAAAAGATGTGGAACGGCAGCTTGAGAAACTGAAAGGATAATCTTATGAATTACAGGCAACTAACCGGAACGTACCTTCTGGTATCGAATCTTTGTCTTGGAACTGTACAATTTGGTTCGGCAGTAGAGGAAAAAGATTGTTTTGAGCAGTTAAATGAATTCACAGACTCAGGCGGCAATTTTCTGGACACTGCCCATGTATACGGCGACTGGCTGCCGGGAGAACGGGCAAGAAGCGAGAGGGTGATTGGAAAATGGCTGAAGCAGAGCGGTAAGCGGAATCATTATGTGATAGCCACCAAAGGGGCCCACCCAAGGCTGGATTCCATGGAAGTGTCGAGGGTAAACCGGGAGGCAATTATGACTGACATGGAGGAAAGTCTTAAATGCCTTGAAACAGATGCCATTGATCTGTATTTTCTGCATCGGGATGATGAAAATGTCCCTGTCTGTGAGATTCTTGATATTTTGGAAACAGCGAGGAAAAAAGGTTATATCCGGTATTACGGCTGTTCCAACTGGAAGCTGGAGCGTCTGAAAGAAGCACAGAGAGCGGCAGAGGAGTATGGTTTTTCTGGTTTTGTCTGTAATCAGCTGATGTGGAGTCTTGCCGATATTAATACAGCCGGGCTGGGAGATCCGACTCTGGTTTGTATGGATCAGAAGAGTTTTTCTTATCACAAAGAGAAACAGCTTAGTGCAATGGCCTATATGTCGGTGGCTAAAGGATACTTCAGTAAATTGCTGAAAGGCAGTGCAATTCCGGAAAATGTGGCCGCTATCTATGAGAACGAGGAAAATTACAGGATTGCCGAGGAATTGAAAGCTTTGATAGCGTATGGGGTTACTCCCGCTCAGGCGTGTATTTCTTACTTTAATGGACAGCCGTTTCCAGCGATTCCGCTGGCCTCTTTCCGAAATATAGAACAGATGAGGGAGACGGTGGCGGGATGTGATGTGACACTGGGCAGGGATATCAGCAGGAGAATGAATGATATGAAAAGATTTGTAAGTGATTGATGAAAATGGAAAACAAAGCGGTGACAGTAAGAAAATCTGATCAATTACTGCCTCCGCTTTTGATTTCCCTCAACCCTACACCAAATACAACTCAATCCCCACCCCCCGGATATATTCCTGCCACTCCTCCGCCAGATAATGATCGGTCACAATAATATCAATACATTCCAGCGAGGCAAAATACGCTGGCCGGATCTGGTCAAACTTGCTGGAATCGGCCAGCAGGATCTTGGTGACAGAAGATTTTATAACTGCCTGCATCGTAGATATCTCGTAGTTATGCATACATGTAATCCCAAGCTCCCGGTGAATACCCGCAGCGGACAGAAAAACCTTGTTGGCACGAATCTGATTAATCAGATCAATTGCCTGCTGGGATTCAAACATCTGGGCGTTGGGATGGTAGAAGCCGCCCGGGAAGATCAGGCTGATATCTTCTTTGGTGATCAGTTCATTCAGTATATTCATACTATAGCACAATGCCGTCACAGGCATGCTGTCCGGAATGTAATGGGCCAGATGTTCGGTGGTGGAGCCGCTGTCAATGATGACGGTGTCATTGGGTTCCACCAGAGTTGCGGCAAATTTACCAATCAGCTCTTTCTGCAGGTTGCGTTTTTCTTTTTCTGATTCCAGAGAGTAGGAAGGAGATGCCTCTGACAGACTGCTCTGGGGATTAAACATGATTTTTCCGTTTTCAAAATTAATGGTATGATCTGCGGTCAGTTCTTTGATATCCCGGCGAACAGTCATTTCGGATACATTTAGATGAGTGGCCATCTCCTTTACGGTGATGCTGTTTTTTATCTTTAAAAAGTGTATGAAATTATTTAAACGGGTCTCTTTTTTATTCATGATTGATCTCCCTCGTTTTACTCATTATGACTTTATTGACTTTAACTCTATTGAATTTAACTTTATCGACTCGAACTCTATCAATGCTAACTCTATTAATGCTAACTCTATCGACGCTAACTCTATCGGATCGAACTCTATCAATGCTAACTTTATCGACTCTAACTCTACCAATGCTAACTCTATTGACTCTAACTCTACCAATTCTAACATTTCTCAATTCGATATTAACATTTTTACCTTAAAAAGTAAACGCATTCTCCAAAAAACCTCAATTATCCTACCAAAAACGTCAAAATTAACAATTTATCAGTAACAAAATGTGAGTATTCACAAACATTTTTTCGAATATTGACTTTAAATGTAAAAAAAGTTATCATAAAACTAACCAAAAGGCAGAAAATGTTAAAAAATATAACATTATTAGGGAGGACGACGTGGAGGAGCTTTTAAAATTACAAAATATAACCAAAAAGTTCGGAAATGTAGTCGCAAATGATCATATCAACTTAAGCGTGGGCAGGGGAGAGATCCGGGCTCTGCTGGGGGAGAACGGAGCCGGCAAATCGACTCTGATGAATATCATTTACGGCCTGTATCAGCCCACATCAGGGGAGATCTTTTTCGGCGGCAGGCAGGTGGCAATTCATTCTCCGAAAGAAGCGATTCATCTCGGCATCGGCATGGTTCACCAGCATTTTATGCTGATACCGGAACTGAGCGTGGTGGAGAATCTGGTTCTGGGGAGACGGTCGCGGAGGGAACCATTTCTGGATCTGGAAGAAGCGTCGGAGGAGATCCGGAAATTGTCTGAAATGTATGGGCTGGACGTGGATCCAAAGGCAAAGGTGTGTGACCTTCCGGTTGGAAGCCAGCAGAGAGTGGAGATTATCAAGGCGCTGTACCGTGGTGCAAATGTCCTGATTCTGGATGAACCGACTGCGGTGCTTGCCCCGCAGGAAGCGGAACATTTAGGGACTGTAATCAGGACACTGTCGGAACAGGGAAAGACGGTTATCTTTATCACGCATAAGCTGATGGAGGCCAGAGATCTGGCTCACAATATTACAATTTTAAGGAACGGAAAGACAATTGTGACCGTACCGGCGAGAGAGAAGAGCAATGAGGAGCTGGCACAGCTGATGGTGGGGCATCCGATTGCCACCGACCTTCCGAGAAAGGAATACGCACCCGGCAGGGAAGCGCTTAAGATCAGCGGCCTTTCCATGACGGCAAAGGATGGGAAACGTCTTCTGGACAATATTAACCTGACTGTACACGAAGGGGAAATCGTTGCAGTTGCCGGAGTGGATGGAAACGGCCAGTCTGAGGTAGTCGAGGCGGTGACCGGACTTCGTAAGATCACGGATGGAAAGGTGGAGTTCTTTGACCGGGATATGAGCCGGACTTCCGTCCGGGACAGAATCCGCGAGGGTATGGGCCATATCCCCCAGGATCGCCATAAGGAGGGAATGGCGCTGGATATGAGCCTTTCCGACAACATGATTCTGGAAACTCATGGAGATAAGAAGTTCAGCAGATGCGGCTGGATCGACTACGACAAGGTTAATCAATACACCGGTGAAATGATTGAAAAATACAATGTGAAGGCCACCGGTTACACCGCGTCGGCGGGAAGTCTCTCCGGAGGCAACCAGCAGAAGGTGGTGCTGGCCAGAGAAGTGTCGAGAGAGCCGAAGATCCTGATTGCCGCACAGCCTACCAGAGGCCTTGACATTTCGGCAGTGGAGTTTGTTCACAGGAAGCTGCTGGAATCAAGGGATTCCGGTGTTGCAATCCTGATGATTTCCACGGAACTGGAGGAATGTCTGTCGATCAGCGACAGGCTGGCAGTCATGCATCAGGGCAGAATCATGGGAGTGATGAAACGTGAGGAATACGATGTGGAGAAAATTGGCCTGATGATTGCCGGGGTAAATGATGGAGAACAGAAAAATGAAGATAAAACAGAACGATAAGAGAAAAATTTTGACGCAGTTACTGAAACCGGTGGCGGCAATTGCGGCGGCACTGCTGGTTGGCGCAGTTTTGATTCTGTACGCAGGGGCAAATCCTGTCACAGCGTATCAATCGCTTCTGGCCGGGGCGTTTGGAAGCTTTTATAACTTTACGGAGGTGCTGGTGAAGGCGTCTCCATTGTGGCTGGCAGGTCTTGGCGTGGCGCTGTCGTTTAAAGCAGGCATTTTTAATGTGGGTGCGGAAGGGCAGATTATGATGGGGGCACTGGCCACCGCGTGGATCGGCGTTGTGCTGGGGAATCTCCCTATGGTCATCCTGCTTCCTGTTACCATGCTTGCCGCAGTGCTGGCAGGAGGCATCTGGGCAAGTATCCCGGGCATGATGAAGGCGAAGCTGGGGGTCGACGAGATTATTACCACAATTATGTTTAATTACATTGCAACCTGGGTGGTCAGCTATTTTGTGACAGGGCCTTTAAAGGATCCGGCGGGGGTTAATCCGCAGACTGCGGAGCTGGGAGCGGGGGCACAGCTTCCGATTCTGGTGAAGGCGACCAGGCTTCACGCGGGTCTGATTGTTACCCTGATTCTGATTGTCGTCATGTATTTTGTCATAAAAAAAAGCACGTTTGGTTATAAGGTGAGGCTGCTGGGGAGCAGTTTATCCGTGGCAAGAGCATCGGGGGTCAACGTTCCCCTGACACTGATCACTACGATGATCATCAGCGGCGGCCTGTCTGGGTTGGCCGGGATGATGGAGATATCAGGGCTGCACCACAGACTTTTAAATTCATTTTCTCCAGGCTATGGTTTTACGGCGGTTGTCGTGGCTCTGCTTGGCAATCTGAATCCGCTGGCTGTATTCGTATCGGGATTTTTCTTTGCAGCAATGACGGTTGGGGCTAATGAGATGCAGAGAAGCGCTGCCATTCCCACCTCGTTAATCAGTGTGATTCAGGGATTGATCGTGTTCTTTGTTCTGATCAGCGAGGTGAAACACTTTCCAATACCCCGTATTTTCACATCGAAAAGGGAAAACAGGGAGGTGACGGAATGAATATCTTAAGTATGGCATTTATTGTGGGACTTTTGACTGCCACGGTCCGTATGATGGTCCCGATTCTTTTGTCGGCACTGGGAGAAACGTATTCGGAACGTGCGGGTATCTTAAACATTGGTCTGGAAGGCATTATGCTGATCAGCGCGTTCTTTGCCTTTCTGGGATCTTACTATTTTGACAGTGCGGCCGTAGGCGTCCTGTTTGGAGCGGCTTCCGGACTGATAGTGGGGCTGATCGCGGCATTTTTAAGTGTTACTCTGCAGATTAACCAGATGATCAGCGGCATTGCCTTAAATATGGTGGCTGCCGGGCTTACCAGCTTCTTCTACCGGGTCATGTTTGGAGTACTTCCGATCCCGCCTCAGGCAAAAAGCCTGCCAGTGCTGGAGATTCCGGTGCTGCGAGACATACCGTTTTTGGGTGAGATTCTGTTTCAGCACAATATTCTGGTTTATGCAGCATTTATTCTTGTACCGGTATCTTCCATCATTCTGTATAAAACCAGCTTCGGATTAAAGATCCGCGCGGTGGGCGAGAATCCAAAGGCGGTGGATACGGTGGGCGTCAGCGTGAACGGTGTGCGGTATTCGGCGGTGTGTATCTGCGGTCTGCTTACCGGGCTGGCCGGGACGTGTCTGACCATCGGACAGCTCAATATGTTTATGGATAATATATCTGCCGGAAGAGGGTTTATCGCTCTCGCAGCCGTTATTTTTGGGAAATGGAATCCAAAAGGTGTTCTGTTTGCTTCCGTTATTTTTGCATTTGCGGATGCTCTTCAGCTGAGGCTCCAGTCTCTTGGCTTCCAGATTCCGTATCAGTTCCTGGTCATGCTTCCCTATGTGCTGACCGTGGTGGCACTGGCCGGAGTCGTGGGCAGGAGCAAAGGACCGGCCGCATTGGGAAAAGCATACAGTAAGGAAGGATGACGCAACAAGTCAATCAACAAAACCTATGAAAAAACTTATCAGCAAATCGCTGAAAGTATAAATGTCTTTCTAACTACAAGGAGGAGAAGAAATGAGAAGGAAACTGAGTTTGGTAATGGCAGCGGCACTGACAGCAGCGCTCCTGGGGGGATGCGCAGGCGGAAATGCAAAACAGCCGGCAGGCGATACAACGGCGGCTCCGACGACGGCGGCGCAGGCGGAGGCCGGCAGTACGGAAGCAGAAAAGACAGAGGCAGAAAAAACGGAGGCGGCGAAGACGGATGACAAAAAAGCCGGGGACAGCGCCAAAACCGGGGACGGACAGTTTAAAGCGGCTCTTATTGTAACAGGATCGGTCAATGACGCCGGATGGAACGCGGCTGCTTACAATGGCATGAAAGCGATTGAAAGCGAAATGGGGGCGGAAATTAATTTCTCAGAAAATGTGTCTCTTCCCGATGCGGAACCGGCATTGAGAGATTTTTCCAACAAGGGATACAACTTAATCTTTGCACACAGCATGGAGTACGGCGAGTCTGTGACAAAGATTGCGGGGGATTATCCGGATACAAAATACGCAGTCTATACGGGAACTGTGGAAGCGGACAACGTGGCGTCCATCTCCTTAAACGAGCACGAGACGGGATATCTGGCGGGAATGCTGGCGGCCTCCATGTCAAAGACGGGCAAGATCGGAGTCATTATTGGTTCTGACTTACCTCCGATGATCCGAATCGCAGAGGCGTACAAGCTTGGCGCGAAAGAGGTAAATCCGGATATTCAGGTGTTTGACGTATTTGCGGGCAGCTGGGACGATATTGCAAAAGGAAAAGAAGCGGCTCTGGGACAGATTGAAAACGGCGCCGACGTCATATTCCATGTTGCGGATAAGACTGGACTGGGAGCGATTCAGGCGGCTCAGGAAAAGGGCGTGTATGCAATTGGTTCGTCTGTGGATCAGAGTGCAGTGGCACCCGGAACCGTATTGTCCAGTGCCCTGGATCATGCGGATAAGGCCTATTTAGCGGCGGCGAAGAGTGTTTCAGATGGTACCTTTAAAGGCGGAATCATGAGGATGGGACTGAAGGAAGAGGCGATTGGCATGGCACCGTACGATCCTGCCGTTCCGGAAGATGTAATTAAGAAAATAGAAGAAAAGACTGCACAGATCGTGAGCGGAGAATTTGAAGTTCCGGAGATTCTGGAAAGAACTGCAAAATAGGGAAGGTGCAGCATACCGGGAGTACGCGCTTCCCGGTATGCTGTCTGACTGAGTATAAAAAGGATGAATAGAAAAGGAAACAAGATGAACGATTATTTATTTTACGGTGCGATGACGGAACCGATCGCGCCCATGGACAAAGAGGGAAACATCGACTATGAGCTTTTAAAGGCCCAGGTGCAGTTTCAGCTGGACCATAAGATTCACGCGATTTTCGTCAGCGGACTGACGGAGTGCATGGTGACCAGTGTGGAAGAGCAGATTGAGATGCTTCGGGAAACTGTGAAGACAGTAAACAGCCAGGTTCCGGTTATGGGAAATATCTGTTTAAACCGCCCGGAGGATGCGCTGTACGCTATCAGAGCGTTTGAGGAGGCAGGCGCGGATGCGGTCAGCATTGCCCAGCCTCACACCTTTACGTATGAGGAGGACGCCATTTATGAGTACTATACGAATCTGATCCGCGGGACAACGCTGCCGGTCTACGTGTACAACGCGCCCCAGACGAATAATGTGCTTTCCCCAGGTCTGGTGAAGCGGCTGGTGGAAGAAAATGACAATGTGAGGGGTTATAAAAACAGTGTTCAGGACATTCTTCATCTGCAGAGCGTCATGGAGCTGATTCCGAAGGAACGCCATTTCGAGTGTATCGCGGGCAGCGATTCAACAATTTTTGCAACACTGGCACTGGGGGGATGCGGAATTATTTCCTGGGTATCCATTATGTTTCCGGAGCTGATCGAGGAACTGTGCGATGCGTATTTCAGAGGGGATATCGAGGAGGCGAGAGCTCTTCAGTTCAGAGTGCAGAAGGTGAGGACGATTTTAAAGCATGCTCCTATGGATTCGGGGTACCGGTATGCCGGAGAACTGATCGGACTGCCTATGGGATACCCGAGACAGCCGATGTCACAGGCGACAGAGGAACAGAAAAACTACATCAGAGAAGAACTGACAAAACTGGACATGATTTGACAAAGGAGCGGAAATGAAGCCAAAGAAGTTAATAACGCTGGGAAGCTATCATACGGATTATTTTTTGATTGGAGACAGGATTCCGGACAAAGGTGAGACGGTAACGGGAAATTACTATTTTACAGAAGGCGGCGGCAAGGGGTCCAATCACGCCTGTGCCTGCTCTATCCTGGGCGGAAATGTGGTTTTGATTCAGAAGCTGGGAAGGGATGAGGGCGGGGAGACGGCCTGCAGAGAATTCGCAGAATACGGCCTTTCTCTCGACTACGTCCGGATGGTGGAAGGTGAGAAGACGGGGCTGGCGCCGATCATGATCGACAAGGACGGAAATAACGCCATCATGGTATTTCCCGGTGCGCACGGTCACTATACAAAAGAAGACATCGACAGGGCAGACCGGGAGTTTGACGACGCATTTATGGCGAGCTTTGTATTTGAGACGAATCTGGATATGACGGAGTATGCCATTAAAAAGGCGTATGAAAAAAATGTGGCCGTATTTCTGGATCCGTCTCCGGTGACGAAATTCAATCCGGATCTGTATCCCTATCTGACCTGGATCAAGCCCAACGAGCATGAGGCTACTCTCTATACGGGGATTGAAGTGACGGATTATGAGTCTGCTGCCGAGGCAGGCAAATGGTTTCTGGCAAGGGGAGTTAAGAATGCGCTGATTACATTGGGGGAAATGGGATCGGTTCTCGTCACGCCTGATTTAATCCGGACGTTTCCGGCGCCGAAGGTGACGGTTGTGGATACGACAACGGCGGGAGATGTGTTTGCCGGGGCGTTTATCTATGCGCTGTCGGTTGAGATGCCCTTAGACGAGGCAGTGCTGTTTGCCTCCTGTGCGGGAGCATTAACGGCGACAAAGGCGGGAGCGGTGAAGTCGGCTCCTCATATGGAAGAGGTGCAGCAGCTTTTGGCTGAATTTAAAAAATCAGCCGGACTTATATAAATGCGGCAGGAGACTGAGATGAATCATACGATATTTGCGTTAAAGGGAACAATCGCCTATACGCCGGCTCCGCAGAGATTTGTTTTTGAGGAAGAGAGCTTTCTTGTGTGCAGGGACGGGAAGGTCAAAGGAATCTGGAAGGAACTGCCGGATGAGTTAAAGGGGATTAAGGTCTATGACTACACGGGAAAGATTATTTTCCCGGGCATGTGTGATCTGCATATGCATGCGCCTCAGTATGCGTTTCGGGGGCTGGGGATGAATCTGGAGAATCCGGACTGGGATATGTGGTTTGAAAAGTATGCGTTTCCCGATGAGAAACGGTATGAGGACTGCGAATACGCGAAGATGGCGTATGAGCGGCTGACTGATGATCTTTTAAAGACGACGACAACGCGGTGTGTCATGTTTGCCACGATTCACCGGCAGAGTACGGAGATCCTGATGGATTTGATGGAAGAAAAGGGAATTGCAGCCTATGTGGGCAAGGTGAATATGGACCGGAATTCGATTCCCGGACTGCTGGAGACCACAGAGGAGAGTCTGGAGGAGACAAAGCAATGGATTGCTGACTGTGAGGATAAGAAAAAATACAGGAAATGCCGCCCCATCATTACGCCCCGCTATATTCCGACCTGTACGGATGAGCTGATGAGCGGACTGGGAGATCTGATTGCGGAGAAGAAAATTCCGGTCCAGTCCCATTTGTCTGAGGGCCTGGATGAGATGGAGTGGGTGCGGGAACTGAAGCCGGAACTCTCGTTTTATGGAGAAGGCTACGATGAGTACCATATGTTTGGGGACACGGTTCCAACGGTGATGGCTCACTGCGTCTATTCTCCGGAGGAAGAGATACAGCTGATGAAGAAGCGCGATAAGCTGATTATCGCACACTGCCCGCAGTCCAATATCAGCAGCTCCGGCGGGATTGCCCCGGTGAAGCGGTATCTGGCGGAAGGAATCCGGGTGGGACTGGGAAGTGATATGGCCGGCAGTAATACGCTTTCTCTGCTGCGGGCAATTACCGATGCCATCCATGTGTCGAAGGCACGGTGGGCTTTTACGGAGCGCGGGGACGATCCTCATGCGAAGAAGAATGTTCTGTCTCTGGCGGAGGCATTTTATCTTGCAACCCACGGGGGAGAAGGTCTGTGGGAGCGGGTGGGAAGCTTTGAAGAGGGATACTGCTTTGACGCTGTGGTCATGGACGATTCCAGGATCAGCGACTACTGTGAGCGAAGCAGCTATGAGCGGACGGAGCGGCTAATCCTGATGTCGGACGACAGGGATATTGAGGCGAAGTTTATCGATGGGAGCATGGTATACCAAAGGGATGCAAAACAGAGATAAGAGTGGAGAAGGATACTGGGAAAGGGGAGAGGCTGAAACGTGAAAACAGTTGTGATTGAGGACATCAGGCCGGACAATGACTATGGCCTGATTGTACAGATGCCGGAGGAGGGAAACGTATATCAGGATGATTACTTTTACTGGAAGGGAAGCCTGATTCCAGCCTGCTTTCAGACAAACCGGATATCGACAGGGACGATGAAGACGTGGCACCGGGATCCTGTGTTTCAGAAGCTGGAATTCCATGAGGATTATGAAAAATTCGTGTTTCTTACGGGGACAGCCCTTTTTCCTGTGGCGGATACGAGAGATGGCGCTGTCTGTGACGAAAGTTTCCGGGTTCTGCGGGTGAGCCCGGGTACGGAGGTGCTCGTACCTCCGGGAAAAGCCCATTTTATGCCGATTGCAGAGAGGGATGAGCCGGTCCGTATTACGGTAGTATGCCCGGAAATGCCGTTTTACCATGTGTTTCTGAGTGAAGCGGTACGGGCCGAAGTAAAGGAGTGAGAATGGATTGGACAATATCTGCTTAAAGCGGTATTCCTGCCGGTGTTTTCGGAAAGAGAGAGTGCCGGAAGAGGCGCTGATCCGGATTTTTCAGGCTGCGATGCAGGCTCCGTCTGCGCTGAATGAACAGCCATGGGAGTTTCTTCTGATAAGAGAGGCATGTATGAAAAGGGAGGTTGCAGGGATTAATCCATACTGCCATCCGGCAGCCGAAGCAGACTGCCTGATTCTTTTATTGGCTGATTTGAACAGGCTTAAGAAGGACAGCCCCTGGTGGGTTCAGGATATGAGTGCATGTGCGGAAAATATGCTGCTGCAGGCCGTGGAACTAGGACTCGGGGCTGTCTGGCTGGGCGTCTATCCAAGAGAAGAGAGGATGAAGAAACTGAGCAGGCTCGTGTGTCTTCCGGAAAACGTGATTCCGTTCGCTGTAATTTCTGTGGGATATCCGGATGAGGAACGGGATCCGGTGCTGAGATTTGACGGGGACCGGATATACGGGGAACAGTATGGAACCAGGCTGTTACTGCAGAAAGACAGCGGGGAGACAGAGCGGTGAATGTGTGAAACAATAAGAATCTATGAAAAATTGGGAAGGTATTAGTAAAATGAATAATAGTGAAATCTATTCACATGTGGATCATACGCTGTTAAAAGCGTATGCTTCATGGGAAGAAATAAAGAAATTATGTGATGAAGCCGTGACGTACCGGACTGCCTCCGTATGCATCCCTCCATCCTATATAAAACGGGTCAGGGAGACGTATGGAAAAGATTTTAGAATCTGTACGGTGATTGGATTCCCGCTGGGATATCATACAAAAGATATAAAGGTGCGTGAGACTCTGCAGGCTATTGAAGACGGTGCGGATGAGATTGATACGGTTATTAATATCGGGGACGTGAAAAATGGAGATTTCGATCTTGTGCGTTCGGAACTGAAAGCCATCAGGGAAGCTGTTGGGGAAAAGATACTGAAGGTAATTATAGAGACGTGCTATTTAACGGATGCGGAAAAACGGGAAATGTGCCGTATCGTGACCGAAGCGGGAGCTGATTATATCAAGACTTCCACCGGATTTGGAACGGAAGGGGCTGTGCTAAAGGATATTTTTCTGTTTAAAGAAGAGATCGGTCCCGGTGTAAAAATTAAGGCAGCAGGAGGAATGCACAGCCGACAGGACTTTGTGGAGTTTCTAAATGCCGGATGTGACCGTCTGGGGACGAGTTCCGCGGTGAAGGTGCTGGAGAAGACGGATTGAGAAATAGTAAGAATAATATAAAATTCGCGTAAATCTATTTATCAGGATTTATGCGAATTTTTTTGCTTTTTCCTGGAAAGGCATTTATAATAAAATAATAAATATCAGATTGACGGTAACAGAGATGATACGAAAGAGAAGTACACAAAGTGTAAAGGAGACTCTATGAGAAAAGAAGCCAGTCTGGAACAATGGAAGGAATTATATGAGGTAACGCTGAATTTGAAGGCGTTGGAGCCCTGGAATTACTTTGGCAGTGAGGATCTGGTGGCGATTGCGCTCCAGGGAGAAGAAGAGCCGGTATTTATGAGCATCATGGGGATGATGGGAAGCTGCTATGGGATCAGCATGTATGAAGGCATGGAAGGATTCTGTGATTTTGACATGGTTGCCAGAGCGGGAGGAGAGGACGGTCTTCCTGTTCCGTATGCGATGATGGAGCAGTCCTGCATTACATGGTACGTCGGCGACAGGGAAGAGGTGCCGGAGGATCAGAGGAAGGTGATTAAAAAGCTGGAACTTGGTTTCAGGGGAAAAGGCCAGTGGCAGTACTTTTACTCGTTTGCGAAAGGGTATATGCCCTTTACCCCGGATGCGAGGGAAGTAAGCGTTCTGACGGAGGCGTTTAAAGGGCTGTTCATGGCGACCCGTGCAGTGAAGGAAAAACGGATATCCGTAGATTTTGAACACGGTGAAATTCTCTGGAGAGTCTACAATGCAGAGACTGAAGAGTGGAACATGTTTGCAGGTCCCCTGCCTCCGTATGAACGGAACTATCCGGAGATAGAACTGGAGGATCAGGATTTGAAGCTGGAGCTGAAGGCGCAGCCGCGGAACAGTCAGGAACTTGCGGTTGATATCGCTTATATGAAGACAGGGATTCGCGATGAAGAGTATGACCGGCCTGTCTGCCCGCGTCTGCTCGTTGTCCTGGACTGGAAGGCGGATATGATACTGAGGATGGATATGATGAAGCCTGATGACGATGAGATCGGAATGGTTTTGGATTTCTTTGTGACTTATGTGATGACTGCCGGCCGGGTGAAAAAAGTCCGGGCGAGGAACCCCTGGGTGTTTGCGGCTTTGAGCGAGATCTGCGATTACTGCGGAATTGAACTGAAGAAGGACAGGCTGGGAAAAGTCGATAGGATTCTGGAAGAAATGGCAGGTATGATGGGGTGAGAACCGCTGATGTCCCGCAAAGTCACCGGAATGTCCTCCGTGGATTCTGGAATACCGTGTGTCCTGTGTGCGGAGCGCCCAAAAGCAGTTTTGACAGTTCAGGGGAAAGAATAAAGGGATACGTATAGAAGAAAAGTATAGAAGAAAATGAATCGAAGGAATTGAATAGAAGGAAACAATAGCACCAGCTAAATTCGCCTGAAACAGAGGCGGTTTATCTGGTGCTATTGTTTCTTTTCTGTATCTTTCCTGTATTTTTCCTCAGGCTTCCATATTGGTCACCCGATAATGTCCGGGCGATACCTGGGCGTATTTTTTAAACGTCCGGATAAAGTTGGAGTAATCATGAAAACCGGACAACTCACAGGTATCGGTGACACTTTTTCCCTGTTTTAAAAGCGTTTTGGCAAGCGAAATCCGTTTTAAAATCATGTATTCCTGTATGGAACAGCCTGCCTGTTCCCTGAATTTACGGCTCATATGGGAACGGTTCATGTAAAGGTGATCAGCCAGGGCCTGAATGGATAAATCCTCTGTCAGATGCTCATCAATATACCTCATGATCTGGCTGGAAAGCTGGGGCATGAGGTTTTCCGGAATCCAGGTGGATTCGTAGAAACAGGTGTTGGCCAGAACCAGGAGCTGCAGAAGATAGGTGGAGGCCAGGATATCGTGACCGAAGCTGGCAGAAGCCACGGCTGTGTGTAAATGATCTGTTAAATACAGATAGTGTTCCAGAGATTTAGGCGTTAGTGAAAGCAAATTTCTGTCCGCATTTTTCCTTTTTTCGAAACAGGAGAGCAGATCGGTCTGTTCTGTACAGTAATTCCGGACCAGTTCAGGATAAAAATGGGTGGCAATCCGCTCATAGGGAGTGCCCTCGCTGGCGACGGCGCGGTGAATTTCCTGACTGTTAATAATCAGCAGATCACCGCGTTTTAGCCGGTAGCGGTGGTGTTCGATATAACAGTCTGTACAGCCGCCTAAAAACAGCAGCAGCTCATAGGAATCATGCATGTGATAGACGTCATTAACCGGCCTGGTGGAAAGCATATGGTGGCTTCGGATGGTCTCCGGAAAATGAATCCGGCGGCAGCTGCCGTTTTCCTCTGTAACGTGTTCGGGCGGCAATGCAGCAGACACACCATTATTAATTCTCTGTTCTGTAGAAAAAGTCATAAAGTACCCATCCTCCTGTCCGGCATCTCAGACGATGCGATTTTCCAACAGCCATCCCTTGCTCAATAAATCACATAACGCAATAAAAAAACAAAAATCAGCATAGAACACGCATGATATTTATTATATGATAAGGAATAAAAAAAGCAAGCAGTATCTGTCTGGGAGGTAATATTTATGAAGTTTGAATTGAAAAACCCTGATTATGGGAAGAGCCCGTATACAGGCATGACGAAGGAACACTGGCTGGAGGTGTGTGAATTTCTTCTGGAAGGGATATTTTCCGGGATTGAACGTATGGATGGGCATCCGGTAAGCCGGAGAGTGGAATTTGAGGTGAGTTATCCAAATAAAAACAGTTCTCCGACAAAGGCCAGCGCGGAACAGTTTGAAGGGCTTGCAAGGAGCTTTCTGATTGCGGCGCCGCTGCTGTATAACCGTCCGGAGGCTGTGGTTTGCGGCGTTTCGATAAGGGATTACTATAAAACGCGGATCCTGGAGGCAGTGACGCCTGGAAATCCCAATTATCTGTATGGATTACAGGAGCTTCTCGCCATGGCAAAGGAAGGAGAGGATACCTTTCAGCATACCTGCGAATGCGCCTCACTCGTAATTGGCCTGGATCAGTGCAGGAAGGCTGTCTGGGATACGTTCACTGCTGAGGAAAAAGACCGGATCGCCTCCTATATCCGGGAATTCGCCTATGGGAAGACGGGGGCGCATAACTGGAGGCTCTTCAACATGCTCATTCTGGGATTTCTGCATCAGGAGGGATATGAGATCGACAAAGGCGTAATGAGAGATCATGCGCAGACGATTCTGTCGTACTATGCAGGAGACGGCTGGTATCGTGACGGCCATCGTTTTGACTATTATACTCCATGGGCATTCCAGGTGTACGGACCGATCTGGAACCGGTGGTATGGATATGCGGAGGAACCGTGGATTGCAGGGAAGATAGAGCAGTACGCCAATGCGCTTACAGATTCTTTCCTTTCCATGTTTGACAAAGAGGGCCATGTGACGCTCTGGGCGAGAAGCGGTTTGTACCGCAATGCCGCCGCCTCCCCCTTCGCCTCCGCATATCTTCTGAATCATACTAATGTTAATCCGGGACTGGCGAGAAGAATCAATTCCGGTGCGCTTCTGCAGTTTATCACGAGGGAGGATGTATTTGTAAACGGCGTGCCGTCACTGGGATTTTACGGCCAGTTTCTCCCGATGGTACAGGATTACAGCTGTGCGGAAAGTCCGTTCTGGATCGCAAATCCGTTTGTGGCATTGACGTATCCGGAGGAGCACCCGTTCTGGTCTGCAGTCGAAGAAAATGGATGCTGGGAACGGCTTGGCAGACAGGAAGCGGAGTCTTCTCTTACGTGTTCGGCAAGAGGGTATGAGGAAACAGTCATGGACGGCCCGGGAATTGTCTCGGCACAGCTGGGAGGAAACGGAGCCTGCGAGTTCCGGACGGCCAAGGGCCTTTTTAAACCGGGAGACGAGTATATCAGATATTACATACGCCTTGCATTTCACAGCCACTATCCATGGGAGGCGTTTGACGGCCAGGGTGCGGAAGCAATGCAGTACAGCCTTTTTTATGACGGAGCTGCGGAGGCGCTGGTGCCTAATATCATCATGTACGGCGGCGTAAAGAACGGGGTTCTCTACCGGAAGCAGTACTTTGATTTCCACCATAACTTCCAGGGAGGCGCTTCCATTGATCTGGCTGATTTCCCGGTGGCAAACGGCCACATTCGGGTGGATAAAATGCGTATTCCCAACAAACCATTTACACTGACCATGGGGGCCTACGGTTTTCCGGAGTTTCAGGATGAAACGAAAACCCAGGTGATCAGGCGGTCCTGTGAAGGCGCGCAGGCAGTGATCTTAAAACAGGCCGGCCGCCAGCTGGCACTGGTTGCTTATACTGCGTGGGAATCTGTTGAGACAAAGGAGAGAAGAGGAGTAAATCCGGCTGCGGAGAACAGCATACTGGCCTACGGAAAGCTGCGCAGAGAAAAAATGTACGGGTATGAACCTTATGTGATGATCAGCGCCGTATTAAGCAGGAACGATGATGGGGAATGGGAGGAGGACGAACTGTTCCCGGTCAGAGAGATCACCTTTACGGATGAGGAGCAGTGCGGCGGATACGGTCCGGTTACACTCCTGATGAAGGACGGACGTACAGTTGTCGTGGATTATGAGGGGCTGGAAGGGCATTTGATGATTTAACGATAAAAACCTTAAGATAGTGTAAAAATATGAAAATATTACAAATATCCCTGGTTACGATCTGAAGATTTTGTAAAAAGGCAGTATGAAACTTTATTTGCTTTTCAGATTCTTGATGTTATATTGAAACCATCATAATTACAAGGAAATATGCGGGAAGACCAGGGATATCACGGAGCGGATAAACGCGCCTGCCGCTGGTCTTTCAGCAGAAAATGGAGGAGACATTATGAAAAAAAGCTGGAAAAGGGGACTGGCGCTTTATCTGTCATTTGTTATGGCAGCAGGCAATTTTGGAAGCGGTATCTCTTACAGCTTCGCTGCCGTAAATGGCGGCGGAGGAAACGGGACGGGAAAGGCCACATCTTCCAATGCGGCCGGATCGGGAAGCGGCCATACGCATACATCAAAGGCCACTTCATCTAATGCGGATTCCGGCAGTTCAGACCGGGAACCGGATAAAAAGGCGACGGAGTCAAATGCGACAATGTCCAATGCCCTGAAGCTGCTTCTGGAGAAGACGGAATTTTCTCTGACAGATGATTTTAGCGATACACAGGGGCCGATCTGGTACTACAAGTATGGAGACAAGGACAGCGGGGAAGTATCAGAACTTCAGGAGTATGACGCAGATACACCGCGGTGGAAGGATAATAAGGATAAATGGCTGAGAATATTTAATGATGGTATGATGCCGGGAAATAAGGGGGACGACGCGATTCTGGAATGGAAAGCGCCCGCGGATGGCCTCATTCAAATATCCGAGGATGACGGCTCTATATTCATGGAAACAGACCGGAATGACAGAGATGGAGTCTTGCTGTCCATACAGCAGAACGGAAAATTAATCTGGCCGGATACAGGGACGATATCGACGGAACACAATAAGACAGATGTCAAGTTCCAGTCATTTTATTTACAGGTCAGGAAAGACGATGCCATTCATTTCCGGGCCAATGGAAATAAAGAGTACAACAATGACCGTGTAAAATGGTGTCCGGTTATCACGTATCTGGAAGAAGAGGATGTCGCAATGATATCCGATATTACCATGACGGGAAGAGATTCCCTCGAATTTACAGCGGCGTCGAAAGAACTGTCCGGTGATACCCGGGATCGGATTTCTTTAAGCGCAATTGTAAACGGAAAAAAGGAAGAGGCGGTAACCGTCCGTTCCGCTGAGGCAAAAGACGGCAAAGTTGTGGTTGCTTTTGAAGAGGTCGAAGCGGCAGATAAAGATCAGATACAATTACTGGTCGGTTTTGATGAGGATCATCGGTTCGTTACATACAGCCCTCAGGATTTTGCAGTGATTTCCGGTCTGACCTATTACGTAGACGCGGTAAATGGAAACGACAGCAATGACGGACTTACAGAGGAGAATGCCTGGAAGAGTCTTGACAAGGTTAACAGCACTACATTTCTTCCTGGAGATTCTATTCTGTTAAAGGCCGGCTGTATCTGGAACGGTTATCTGTATCCGAAGGGAGAGGGAAGCGAGAGCGCCCCTGTCACACTCGGAAAGTACGGCGGAGACGGATATCCGATTATTAACGGCGATGGGTCGGTTCCTTACGATTCAAAGTATAAAGTCAGAAAAGATCATGTATACAGTCCTGCCGTTCTGCTGAGTGATCAGAGCAACTGGGTGATCGACGGGATTGAAGTCACAAACAGCGCAGATGACAATTTCAATCATGTAGGAATTCTGGTATTTACCACAGGACAGACTGGGGTGGTATCTAATGTGACCGTGCAGAACTGTTATGTGCATGATGTGACAGCCGAAGTGGCAAACTCTAAGATGACCGGCGGAATTCTCGTGATCGGTGCCGATGCATGGATCGATGGGCAGAAACCGGAAGGCGAGATGGCTTCTGATATCGGTTTTGATGAAATTTTGATTGAAAACAACTATGTTAAGAATGTAGCCAAAGAAGGAATCCGTTCCAGCGGTCAGAGTACAGGCGCGGAGGGCGTTGGTTTCCGTAATACAAAAACTTTCCGTAATATTACCTTCCGTGGAAACTATATTGAAGAAATTTTCGGTGACGGCATAGTGCTTGCAGAGGTTGGTGAAAACGGACTGGTAGAGAATAATGTGGTGAAGAATCACTGCAACTACGATACAGCAAATTACGCAGGCGCATGGCTGTGGCAGTGTGACAATTCAGTCTTCCGCTATAATGAAGTGTTCGGCGGTGAATACGGATATAATGACGGAGAGGCATTTGACTATGATATTGGCTGTAAAGACATCATCTATGAATATAATTACAGTCACCACAATAAGGGTGGTCTGCTTCTGACCATGTATGACAATGCTTCCTATCATTTCCGCTATAATATCAGCGCCAACGATGGAAAGCCCAGCCAGGAGCTGTTCCACTGCCAGACCGGTGAGACGAAGATCTATAATAATACCATGTACATCGGAAAGGGTATCACAACTTCGATTTTCCAGACCGGGTCCGTGGGATACTTTAAAAACAATATTATTATGGCGCACGGCAGTGTTCCCAAATTTGGGACCAGCGCCATCAGCGTATCGAAGGGAGCGATGACCAACAATATTATATACCCGGCCTCTATCACAAGTGTCAACGGTCCTTCAGAGGCAGTTCTGGAAGATAATCTGTTTGTGAACCCAAGACTGTCTTCTCCGCAGGTGAGTACAAAATACAGCAGTAAAGAGTATGACCTCACTTACGAAAATATGGGACAGGGAGAAGAATTTATTGCCGGTCTCAGAAAACGTATGGCGATCTTTAAACTGCAGGAGAACTCGCCGGCGGTGGATGCAGGCGTGGTAATTCCGGAATCGAATGCAAAAGAGGATATCTTTGGTAATGCTATCGTTGGTTTGCCGGACATTGGCGCCCATGAGTTTAATAACGATCCGGGCCCTGTGGAAGAAGATACAGAAAAAGCAGAGAAAGTAATTTTAGATAAGACAGAACTTTATATGACGGTAGAAGACAGTGTCCAGTTAAAGGCCTCCGTACAGCCGGAAGACATTATTGATGACAGTATTGCATGGTCGGTTCAAGATCCGGATGTAGTAAGTGTATCAGCGGCAGGTAAGGTTACAGCCCGGATGAAGGGAGAAACTGTGATTACGGCTGTCAGCCTGAGTAATCCGGAAGCAAAGGCAGAGTGTATCGTTCATGTATACGAAAAGGATTCTGCGTCTGTCATAGCAGATAAGGATGCCAGGGTACGTGATGACGGTACCCACAGCGGAACGGAAGAATCGATGACTGTGAAGCTGGATGGCAGCGGTTATATCAGAAATGTGCTGATGTCCTTTGATCTGTCTTCCGTTCCGATAAGCTATAAAAGAATTCTGTTGAAATTCCATATAGACAGCACAGAAGCAGATAACGTTCCGTTTACCATATCTCGGATTGGTGACGAGTGGGAAGAAGAGAGTGTAACATGGAGCAGTATGCCTGACAAGGGAGAAAAAATCCTTGATTTTTCATCCAGTATCTCGGACGGTGGGACCTGGAAGGAGCTGGATATCACGGATTATGTGGAAACCTTACTGAACTCAGGGGAAAAGAGGCTTTCCATTGTCTTTGAAGGCGTAAAAGTAGGATCGAAGAATTACACCAATATTCATTCCAGAGAAACAGATTATAAACCGCAGCTTGTATTTGACAATGAAACTGTAAAATCAGCGGAAGATATATTTGTTAAGGTTCCGGTTGGAACAGCACCGGCCTTGCCGGAGACGGTAAAGGTAACCTACAGTGACAATACAACTGCCGACGCGGCGGTAGTATGGGATGAGATTCCGGCCGTGAAATATGAGAAAGAAGGCCAGTTTACCGTATGTGGTTACATTGAAGAAAGAAAACTTCCGGTTATTGCCTATGTGACGGTTTCTGATTCTATTATTACAGCAGTTTCCGCAGGGGATGTGACAACGCGGGCTGGTGTTGCACCGATACTGCCGGAGACAGTGAACGCAACCTATATTAACGGTTCAGAGGAACAGATACCCGTTGTATGGGAACCTGTAAATGAGAGTCAGTATGCAAAACCTGGAACATTTACTGTGAAAGGAAAAGTAAACGGCTTTAATGCCGGGTGCATCATTAAGATCATCGTAACGGAAGCCGGAGTAGTTGAGGCTGAGGCGGTTGATATAACCGGTTATGTGGGATTTATGCCGGTACTTCCTGAAACTGTTACAGTCAGATATACAGACGGCAGCAAGGGGACAGCCAGAGTTGCGTGGGAAGAGACGGAGGAAGAAAAATATCAGAAAGCGGGAGCCTTCACTGTTTATGGAACCTGTGAGGGACTGGAACAGAAAGCCGCTGCCAATGTGACGATGATTGATGCGGCTGCAAAACCGGCAGAAATGAAGAGTCCGGCAGGTAAATATCCGGCGCTTCCATATACCATAAAGCTGGAAAACCTCAGCCGCGCAGCCAATGCATCGGAGGTACCTGTGGTATGGGAAACGGTCAGCAGGGAGTTATATCAGGGCAGCAATCCATATGTGGTAAACGGTTATATCGCAGGAACGACCATACCGGCTTCCATAAAGATAACACCGGCAGATCCGCTGGAATATATGGATGGTGTAATTGATACGAACGGCGATACATATATTCAGGTAAGCCCGTCAGACGGTAATCATGGTAATAAAGATGTAATTCGGATTAAGAATTATGAAGGGGAATATAAACGTATTGGAGTAGTGCAGTTTGATTTTAAATCCATGAATATTTCAGACTTAACGGAAATGACGCTGAGACTGTATTTTAATAAAATGGATGAGAAAGAAACGGTTACTGAGACCTATTTAAATATCTATACCAATACCCCGGGCTGGGTTGAAAATACGGCATCTTATGATTCCATTACGCAGGCCAGCGGGTATAAGGCGGAACTCATTAAAGAACATGTTGTAATCAAACGTGACCAGGTGGGAAGCTATATTACGATCGATGTATCCGATGCAATTGATTATATTGAGGACGGAAAGATTTCATTTATTCTCGATATTGAAGAGAATCCGGAGAATGATGCCAATGGTTCTAATTCCGGTCTTGAATTCTCAAGTAAAGAATCCGGAGCAGAAAAGGCACCGAAGCTCTTCGTATCAAACCAGTATGTGACGGAACTCGAGGCGGTGAATTTAGAAGCCGAAGTAGGAAATACGCTGGATCTTCCGGACACAATTACGATTTATTATGCGGATGGCACTGAGAAACAGGAACCTGTTGCGTGGGAAGCTGTCAGCCCGACTCTGCTTAGCAGAAAAGGAACATTCCTGGTAAGGGGACATGTGGAAGGGCTTTACTGCAGTGTCACTGCGGCTGTTACTATGAAAGCAGAAGATCCGGACACCCCGGATACGCCAGATACCCCGGATACGCCGGACACTCCGGATACTCCAGATACCCCGGATATGCCAGATACGCCAGACACCCCGGATACTCCAGACACTCCGAATCACCCAGAGAAGCCGAACAAAGAATCTTCCTCATCTTCTGGTAAGGCAGTTACGACTAACAGCTGGGTTCAGGGAATTGGCTATAAGAAATGTATTTTGGGTAATGGAGAGTATGCAAAAAATGGCTGGTATTATCTGGAATGCAATGGTATTATGAACTGGTATCGTTTTGACGAGAATGGAAATCAGATCACTGGATTCTTCACAGATCAGGATGGGAACATTTATTATCTTGATAAAGATGGAGTTATGATGACCGGATGGCATATGATTGATGGTAAATGGTATTACTTTAATCCGGTTTCTGATGGAACCCGTGGCTCGTTGTATCGGAATACTGTAACTCCCGATGGTTATCATGTTGGACCTGACGGGGTATGGAAAAATTAATATGAGGTGAACCGTGAAGAAGAAAACAGCATTTTGGGTTTTAACATGGTTCCTGATTCTGGAATGTCTTGCCGGCTGTGCCCGGCAAGGCTATTCCTGTTTTATGGAAGTGGGGAGCTATGAGATATCAAAGGAAGAGTATGCCCTTCTGGCTTATGACAATATTGCCGTGACAGCCAGAGAATATGGAACGAAAGACGGGATCGATGTAAATGTTCCGGGGTTCTGGGAGAGGAAGACAGACGGCGTATCCCCAATGGACCGTGTTCGGGAGCTTACAGATGAGGAAGCTGTTCAACAGAAAGGAATTCAGATTCTGGCAAAGAAAAACGGAATCATTGATGATATCGGATATGATTCGTTTTTAAAACAGTATCAGGAAGAGAATGAGCAGCGCAGGCAGATGAAGGAAGAGGGAACGGTCTTATACGGGCCGGTGGAGCTGTCCGTCAGCCAGTACTATTCCTACCGTCAGAGTCAGCTGGAGCAGCTGCTGGAAGAATTTGTGAAACAGAACATCATCACAATCGGGGAAGAAGAGCTGAAAGAATATTATCCCGTTGTGAAGCAGAAGGAAGAAAAAAAGAACTTTCAGGCAAAACTCAGCCTGGCAGTCTTTGAAGATGCCGGTGACGGGCAGGCTGCTGCTGTAGAGCAGTGGGTTGCGGATCATGGAATCACAGACTCTCTGCCGGAACTGTTGGCTGAGGATACCGGAATTGTGGCGGATGTTGAGAAGATGAGCGTGGACACCCTGGAACTGGGAAAGGAAAATCAGCTTCTGGACCGGGTGGTACTGGCCATCCAGGGGCTGGAAGCGGGAGCAGTTACGCCGGCTATAGAATACACAGATGGAATGAATGCAGTGATTGCGGTTGAATCAAAGGAATATGTGCCGTTTGGCAGCTACGATACGGAACGGGATTATGTGGAATACCTGCTTCGGGAGAAAAAAGCCAGGGAGTACATCGCAGATGAAATCAGCAGGATGGAAGTGAAAAAAGGGGAAGCCTGGGAAACACTTACCTATGAAGATGTTGTAAAGTAAAACAGAACAGACAAAAATGGAGCAGAATGATGAAGAGGTTATTACAAAACAAAACAGTAAAATTTAAAATCATGGTATATAACATCTGCATTATTTGCGTCATCGGAATCATATTCAGTGTTACAAATTATGTAACTGCAAACAGAAAAGCCATACAGCTGGCTCAGAATTCCGTAGAGTACCATGTGGAAAGCATCTCCAGATACTATCAGGAGGTCTACGATCAGATGGTGAATCTGGTGCTCAACTGTGCGGAACGGGAGATGTTTGATTTAAGTTCCCTGGGGCAGCTGGATACTGTGGAGGAAAAGAGAAAGGGGCTGGACTATGCAAAGCTGGCCGCCAATTTCTGTGCTGTTACGGGATATGGGGATTACATCACAAGGCTGTCCATTTTTGACGACAGCGATGTTCACATATCGGCGGGAACGGCCTTAAGCAGTGTGGACGACGGGAGAAGAATCCGGAGTGCCCCCTGGTTTGACCGGGAACTGAAGAAAGATATGTACGATTACCGGCTGGATCTGGTGGATTCCCCTTTTTACAAGGAAGTGGGAATGGCGATCCCCATCATCTGCAAAAACTCCGGGTATAAAGACAGCGACTGGTCCGCTCTCTTCCTGTCGCCGCGTCTCTATCTGGACCGGCTGAAGGAGGATGACAACGGAAATACAATGCTTGTGACCACGTACCGCGGAGAGCGGATTGCCACGCTGCGGGAGCCGGAGGGGCAAAAAGAGGAGAGTGACCATTTGATTGATTCGATTCTCCACAGAGAGGAGAACCGTGGAATCGAGAGGTACCGGATAAGCGGCGAGCCGTATCTCGTATCCTTTAACAAAGAGTCCCAGAGCGGGGTAGTGGTGATTGAAATCATGGATATGGCAGTCTTAAAAAATGACAGCCTGATGCTCATGCAGACCGTCGGCCTGATCTTTCTTTCCTGTGTACTCCTTGGGATTTCCATGTCGTTTCTGTTTACCAATGCAGTCAGGAAGCCGATCGACCGGCTGGTAAACCATGTGGGCAGAATTGCGAAGGGGGATTTCGGTCAGGAGGAATCCCTGGAAAGTGAAGATGAGATCGGACTCATCGGGAAGGCTGTAAACTCCATGAGCAGCCAGATCGAACAGCTGATGGACAAGCGGCTGGAGGACGAAAAGGAAAAAAGCAGTCTGGAAATCCGGATGCTGCAGGCGCAGATTAACCCGCATTTCCTCTACAATACTCTGGACTCGATTAAATGGATTGCCGTGATCCAGAAGAACAGCGGAATTGTGAAGGCGGTGACCGCACTGTCAAAGCTTCTTAAGAACATGGCGAAAGGGGTGGACGAGCGCGTTACGCTGAGAGAGGAACTGGATTTTGTCCGTGACTACGTAACCATCGAGAAGCTCAAATATGTGGAAATGTTTGATCTGGAGATTAACATCGAAGAGGAGACGCTCTACGATGCGCGAATCGTGAAGCTGACGCTGCAGCCGCTGGTCGAGAATGCGATTTTCAGCGGGATCGAGCCGGGAGGAAAGAATGGAACCATCCTGATCCATGCATATGAACAGGACAAGTGTCTCTGTATTGAGGTGCGTGACGATGGAATCGGGATACCGGAAGAAAAGATCCCCGAGCTGCTGAACCATTCAGAAAAGTTAAAGGGCGACCAGATGAGCAGTATCGGAATGCCGAACGTGGACAGACGGCTGAAGCTGATCTATGGGGAGGAGTACGGACTTTCTATTGAGAGCCGGGCAGGGGAGTATACACAGATTACCGTCAGAATTCCTCTGGAATATTAACGGAGATATAAGGGAGAGTGAGCTTATGTACCGGATTATGATTGTAGACGATGAACCGTTAATACTGGCGGGGATAGCCTCGCTTCTGAACTGGGAGGAACATCAGTGCCGGATTGTGGGAAAGGCATCGAACGGGCAGCAGGCTCTGGCTCTTTTGGATACGCTGCGGCCGGACATCGTGATTACAGACATCAAAATGCCGGCTATGGATGGGATTACCTTTATGAAGACGGCCATGGAAAACGGCAGTGCGGCAAGTTTCATTCTTCTTACGAATTTAGAAGAGTTTTCTCTGGCAAAAGAGGCGCTCCATCTGGGGGCGATTGATTATCTGGTTAAGCTGGAGCTCAGTGAAGAAAGCCTGGTCCAGGCTCTGGAGAGCGCCATAGAGCGGTGCAATATGAATTACCACATGATACATCTGGCAGAAGAGCCGCTGACTGTGGACGAGCGGATACAGAACTATTTCCGGCGGATTCTTATCTACGACACGGATGTGGAGGCGGATTCCGGGCTTTCCGCTTTAATCCGGGAGCGATATCCACGGCCGGCGCTGATGCTGATCAATTTTAACTATGGATTTGAGGGCTTTTCCGAGGCATTTACAAGAGCGGACCAGAAAAAGGTCATGGGGTTTGCGGAAGACATAATCAGCGGCATGGTAAAGGGCTTCTTTGACAACAGCTGCGTTCTGCGGCGGGAGCAGAGCGGATTTGTCCTGGTACTGTCAACGGAAGGCATGGATGACTTTAAGAGGGAAGCCAGCGTGATGAGTGTGAAATTCCGCCAGGTTATGAAGGATTACTTCGAAGTGCCTGTTTCCATCGCGGTGAGCCTGCGGGGAGGAGGCGTGGACGAGATCCAGGATCTGCTGTATCAGGCCATGAGCGCCATGAATCTTACGTTTTACGATAACACCGGCGGCGCGGTGTTCTATTCAGAACTGTGCGAGGACAATCGCAGCCACAGCAGCAATTTTAACATTAATTTCCTGAAAAAGGACGTGACGGAGGCCATCCGCCAAAATGACTGCGAAGAATTTTCCTCCATTATGAATCAGATGATCCAGCTGTTTTCCGAGTGCAGGCCTTCCAGAAGGCAGGCGGTGAATGCGTGCAATAATCTCTATTATTTTATCACCTCTCTGATCGAAGACCGGGGCGACCAGGACTTCCCCTACGCGGTGGATATTGTGGGACAGCTAAACCGCATGGATAATTTAAGCGCTGTACTCACCTGGCTCGAGGGCTTCCGCGATCAGATGATAAAGGTGCTGGAGAATCATCAGGAGGCGCGTAAAGATAAAATCGTGGAGCTGGCTCTGGAATATGTAAGAGCGCATTATCAGGAGAAGATTACGCTGAGCCAGGCCGCTGCCGTGTTAAATGTCAGCCAGGGGCATTTAAGCAGCACGTTTAAAAAGCAGACAGGGAAGAATTTCTCTGATTATGTGACGGAAATGAAGATCGAAAAGGCCAGGGAGCTGATCGAATCGTACCAGTACAGGATGTATGAAATCTCTGACATGCTGGGTTTTGACACGCCGTATTACTTCAGCTCGGTGTTCAAGAAAATAACAGGGTATACGCCGAAGGAATACGAGAATCTGGTGGTAAAGAAATTGTAACGGTCCAGTGCTTTACAGTGACAGGAAATTACACATGTAATTTTGGGGAGGAATAATATGAAAATCAGCAGGATAGCTTCAGCGATTTTTCTGTTGGCAATCGTAGCCGCAGGAGCCGCGGGCTGCAGTTTGGGCAGAGACATGACGTCCGACAGCGGCAAAGCCGCGGAAGGAAGAAGCGCCGCAGATGGAGTGAAGGAGGGGCGTGTGAAAATAACGGTGTCCGTCTGGGATAACGCCAATTCTCCTCAGTTTCAGGCCATGGCGGACGCATTTATGGAGAAAAATCCGGATATCGATGTGGAGCTGGTCGATATCCGGTCGGATGAATACAACAGTAAGCTGACTGTACTGCTGGCAGGGAATGAGTCTGATCCGGATGTGATTATGATCAAGGACGCGGATACGCAGATTTCCATGAGAGAGAAGGGGCAGATTCTCGACCTGACCAGCTATATTGCCAGGGACGGCGTGGATTTAAGCATCTACAACGGCGCAGCGGAACAGCTTCAGATGGATGGAAAGCAGTATACGCTCCCCTTCCGCCAGGACTGGTATGTGCTGTTCTATAATAAAGATCTTTTTGATGCAGCGGGGGTGGCGTATCCGGCGGGCGATATGACCTGGGAAGAGTATGAGAAGCTGGCGGAGAAGATGACCTTCGTCAAAGACGGCACGGCAGTCTACGGAACCCACCATCACACGTGGATGGCCCTGGTTTCCAACTGGGCGGTGCAGGACGGGCAACACACGCTGATGAGTGAAGACTACGCTTTTTTAAAGCCGTATTACGAGCAGGCGCTCAGGATGCAGGATGAGGGGATTATACAGAATTATGCCAGCTTAAAAATTAGCAACATCCACTATACCAGTGTCTTTGAACAGCAGCAGTGCGCCATGGTTCCGATGGGAACGTGGTTTATTGCAACGCTGGTTCAGGACCGGAAAGCGGGGATTTTTGATTTTAACTGGGGAGTCACGAGAATTCCGCATCCGGCGGGGATCGAGGCGGGGAGCACGGTTGGCTCAGTCACCCCGATCGCCGTCAATGCGAAATCAGATGTGCCGGATCAGGCATGGGAATTCGTGCGGTTTGCCACCAGCGAAGCGGGGGCCGAAATTTTAGCCGATAACAGTGTGTTTCCAGCTATTACCACCGCCGGCGTGGTGAGCCGTCTGGCTTCCATCGAGGGATTTCCGGAAGACGGAAAGGCGGCTCTTTCGGTAAAGAATTTTGTGTTCGACCGCCCGGTGGATGCGAAAATGGCGGCAGTGCGCAAGGTCATTGAGGAAGAGCATGACTCCATCATGATAGGAGAGGAAACGGTTGATGCCGGTATCCGCAACATGAATGAGAGGGCGGCGGAAGCCAGAAGCAGATAACCCTACTCGCTTAACGTGCAGCCGGGATCCAGGTCGCAGAGCCGGTTCACCCATGCGCCTTCCGGTTTCGGTACCCGGTATCCCACGCGGAGCAGCGGATCTCCGGTTCGCTCCATCCAGTTTTCAAGGCGCAGCCGCAGATCGTCGTACACCTCTTTGTAATCACTGCTGTTCACCAGATTGTTCCGCTCCAGCGGATCCAGCGCCAGATCGAACAGCATCTCCCGTTCCCGGGTCTGCTTCAACAGCCCGGCTTCAATCATGCTGTCCTTGCTGGGGGAGGCATCAATATTGGCCGGAACGTATCCGTTGTGATAATCGAAATACCGGATCAGCTTATACCGGCTGGTGCGGATGCAGCGCATGGGTTCATAGGCCGCGTGATAGGTGACCTCTGCGAACACTTCTTCGTTGATCTCCAGCTCCGGATTGTCAAACAGCCCGGCAAAAGAATGTCCCTGCAGATAGTCCGGTTTCTCGATTTCAAGCAGGTCACAGAGTGTGGGGTAAACATCGATCTGGGAGATCAGGGAATCGCTGACTTTTCCGGCCGCCTGGTTTCCTGCAAATTTCATGATCAGCGTCACACCAATTCCCGTATCGTAACAGTTGCATTTCATAAATGGGAATGCGATTCCGTGATCGGTCGTGAAGATAACGATCGTATCATCCTCGCGTCCGGAGCGCTTCAGCGCGTCCAGCACAACGCCGACCGAATCATCGGCGATCTTGGCAGAATACATAAAGTCTGCCATATCTTTTCTGTTTTCCTTCGTGTCCGGTATGGTCATCGGCGGCTTTACGTAATCCGGATTGACGAAATCGGCAGGCGCCTCCGGGTATCTCCGGTGCGTATTGATAAATCCCACAGACATAAAAAACGGTTTTTCTTCCTGGTAATGCAGCAGATAGTCCGCCGCACGGGTACAGGCCGCGGTGTCCCTGCGGATAAACTCCGAGTGGTGGCAGTCCTCGTCAAACCAGTAGTCATACCCCAGCATGGCGGCGTCCGGCGCTTCGTGGTAAGCGTCAAATAAGAACGTGTAGTGAAATATTTGGCGTTCTCTTGTAAACTTG
>ERZ812616.113-NODE-113-length-116659-cov-11.244143_pt1 | contig 116659 bp, 126 predicted proteins | sample MGYA00376249_ERZ812616 | MGnify/ENA primary metagenome ERZ812616 (study PRJEB26924, sample SAMEA4378265) | human gut metagenome | biome: human gut; feature: human-associated habitat; material: faeces | place: China | collected 2013 ...
AAATAAACTTGTAAAGATGACTAGTCATCTTTACAAAATATATTATACGAGGAGAATTTTTATGGACACACTTTACTTATACAAAAATAAAATACGATTATAATTTGAGACCTGAAGGTCTCTTTTTCTTTTATATATTTCATATTTCTAGTATAATCATGAATAAAGATAGAGAAGGTGTATTTTATGGATATAAATGATTTATTTAGACATTCGAATAAAGCTGATTTAGAAGATTTAATTCCTCTAGAAACCATCAATAATCCTCCTGAATATTTTCATATGGATGATAATCCTGAACTATGTCCTGATTATTCTCAGATAATGCAAATGTATGGGCGTGATATAGCTGACAAATGCTATTATTGTGTTACTGTTATGCCTGAACTCATTTATTTTGACAAGGATACATATGTACTTCTTGAAATGATGGGCGTTTTGATGAGTCATACACCCAGAAATATACTTGAAAAAAACATCAATGAATTTGCCAAAGAAATTAAAGAGTTGGGACTAGAGAATGAGAATGTATCATGGAAGCTTTCTTCAAAATTCAAGATATCTCTTTTAAATTATTATATTAAACATCAGGATATTGAAAATTATAAAGATTTTATTGATTTATACATACATAGTGAATATGGATTTGGAAAAATGACTCAAAAAAAGATAAGGGAAATCTTTGATAGTCCTCATAAAAAAGAGGGGCAGACATTTATAAATAAGCTTCCTGATAGAGTTACCATTTATCGAGGTGAAGGTGATAAAAGCACATCATTAGATAAAGCATTATCCTGGACACTCAATCCTCAAACTGCTTATTTCTTTGCTATAAAGAATAGTCAGAATACATCATATCTTTATACAGCTAAAGTCAAGAAGAAGGATATTCTAGATTATATTAATGATAGAAATGAGGAGGAGATTCTAGTCTATCCTGAAAATGTACATCTTATGAGTAAAGATATCCTTTATTCTTTAGATGATATAAAGAAAATATACAAGAATGAATACACAAATGCACAATTTGTAGCATTTGAATTAATGAAATCTTATAATGACTTCCTACAAACAAGTGCTTTTGCTATGAATTCCTCATTACATGGAATAAACCATATGAAACGTATCTGCTTTTTATCAGGACTTATTCACGAGATGTTGAGAGAGTTTTACAGGGAATTAAATGATAATACTCTTATCACAGTCATGACTGCTGGACTGTTGCATGATGTTGGTAGAGTTGATGAATGGAATGATTTAGGACATGGTAAAAGAAGTGCAGAGAAATATGAATCATGGTTTAGTCAATATAATTCAGATGTATCTCTTCTTATCCAATATCATGATAAGGATGATGACATGTTAGAAAAATATCTAGAGCATAATCATGTGAAGAGAAAAGAATTATTGTGGATATGTTATGGTATTTTAAAAGATGCAGATGCACTGGATAGATTAAGATTGGGATGGAGAGATTTAGATACAGGATATTTGAGGAATTCTATTAGTAAAAATCTTGTTTTTGTGGCAAAACAACTGCTTAATGTTAATTATGAAATATAAATCCAGAGAAAGAATTCTTTCTCTTTTTTGTTATCATCGATAAATACTTTTATTTTGAGAGTGACTTTAGTATAATTAAACTAAAATAAATGTAGAAAGAAGGAATTGCCATGTCTCAATCTTCAAAGAGATTAAAAGGACTGATAGAAGCAATAAAAGAAGAGCAAAAACTGGAATACATCAGCAAGAATCAGCCATCTCTTTTCGTTCAATATATAAATAAAGATTTTTCAGAACAATTAACAAAGAAAATCATTAATTCAATGGATATTCCTTCAAATTTTGAGAAAGAAAATTCTATGGTATATTTCTTATCTTTTTATGATATGAATACAAGAAAAGATAGAAAATACACTGTCCATTTAAAGAATGTTTATAAAGGTAAGGTATTTGATGATGTTCATAATCAAATGACAGATATAAAGTTTTTATTAAATATTTTTTATAAAGATGCTGCTGATATTGATTATAAGTCTATATCTTATGAGGATATAATAGACCTTATAAAAAATAATTATATGACTGAAGATTTGAATCTGGATTTAGAAAAAATAAAAGATAAGTCTGAAGATGAAAAGAAATCAATCATACATAAATTGACCTCGTTTTGGAGTATGCTCGCTGCAATTGTTACAGTTCTTGCTATTTTAGATTCTCCAACAGCACAATCAATAATTGAACAGATTCCCATTGTTGGACAAGCCTACACCATTCTTATGGAACAACAGTCACTTGTCATAAATGGACATATTAATAAGAAAGCAAATCTCTTTACTTATTCTTCGTTATCTTCAAAAATCATTGATGTTCTAGACTATGGAACTCCTTTTGAAGTTAAAGAGTTTCATAATGGCTGGTTAAAGATTAAATTCAAAAATAGTATAGGAGACATTGAAGAGGGGTGGATACAGGAAGATAATGCTATTTAGAGCTTTACTAAAAATTAAATAAAAATTATCTTTCAAAATAGCTAATTAATAAAGGTCTTATTGCTTTAGATGAGTGTTTATAAAAGAATATTATACTTTGATATAATAAGAATATAGCAGTTGTCTGCTGGAGATGAAACAAACATAATGAAATCATCCATAAATAATCCTTATCCAATAACTGATTATAATAATATTTTTAAATATTTAGGAAGGACTGATAATCCAGTGTCACAGGGAATTCTTATAAAGAATAAAAAATATAGTATCTTATCTTCAGAAAGTTTAATGCAAAAACTAAAATATGATTCTATAAATGATAAATGGATAAGTGTAGATTTATTCTTTCATCAGAAAGTCTTTTATGATAAAGCAAAGAAAATGATTTGGTGCATTACAGGATTTGACATATATGATGAAATTAATATAAGAATTAAAAATCTTACTGTTAATAATCTGGAACGACTGGAGAAAGAGCTGAAAGAATTACAGAAATATATCTCCAGATACTTACAAGAAGCTCAGTGGTGCAATGATTTTTTAGATGTAAAAATATTATTAAGTCTTTCAATTAACAATCAAATATATAATTGCTTAATAACATGTTCATCAAATTCTGATATGAAATTTAATCAGACAGTATTTCTTTATGATTTTCCATTATCATTATCTATCGGCTCATATGCTGACCAGACAAAGTTAATGATAGATAATCCATCTGAAGCTGATAATAAATCCATCCTGCTACAAAGAGCAGAAAATTATATTAGTGACATCATTCAAATAGACACACAAATATTAAAATTTGGTTTTCCAGTTGTTGGTGGAGATATATATTCAATTGTACTGGATAAAAATGGGAACATTGAAACTTATATTAATGGAATAAATACCAACTTTTAATCATGAAATAGCCTTGCTATTATAATCATTTCTATATGCATGATGAAGAAGGAATGGTCATATATAATGCTTTAGTGAATACAAAATACTATGAAGAGGCTCTTAAAATTCCAGGATTTGAAGATTTTCCCCAAGGAATGAAAAATAGAGAATAGGTGCGAATTATGAAAAAATATACAGCAGTCGGTGCGATAGAAACACAAAACAAAATAATTGAAAATATGATGAAACCGTATCAGTGTATGTTAAACAACTATGTTAATTCGTTTGCTGATGATATTCGTATAGGTACTGCAAACTTATTTAGTTCTTCTATTTCACAAGTAACTCAAAGTGCTTTTCAGCTAATGGAAACGCAGTCTGTAAGAGAAAGAATACTGCAGACAACTCATGACTTTCTCATAACAGGAATTTCAAGTTTAATTCCTCAATTAACTTCTATATCATCACAACTAGAAAATAATACGATGAGTGGGCAAATAGAGCAGTTAATAAATATAGTGAATTCATTATCTTTAAATGCTGAATTGAAAGAACTTTATAATCAAGTCTCATTTTCTGATATTCAGGAATTGATTGAAGAAGAATATTTATCTGAGGAATTTGTACTGAATCAGGAAAAGATTAATAGATTATCGGATGATAATAAAAAGAAAATCACTCATAAGCTTCACTCATTATGGGTATTTGTTACTGTACTTCAATGCATTTTTGGTTTTCTTGATTCAGATACAATGAATTATCTTACAAAAGAGGTTCCTATTATCAATCAGCTTTATGGTATCATTCATAATGATAATTCAAATATAACAGCAAATGGCTACATAACAAAAGATACAGAGGTTTATTCTTATTCCTCAAATAATGCAGATATATGTGGTTATATTAAATATGGGTTACCTTTTGAGGTGATTGAATACCATAGCGGGTGGTTAAAAATAAGATACAAGAATACTCTAGATGAAATGAAAGAAGGATGGATAATAGAAGATAAGGCCGTTTGGAGTTTTATCAATGAATAGTTTTATTTAACTTTTTTTGGTGGATGCTTGAGTATTTTTTGTCGAAAGATAATTTTCAATTGATTATTTTGTAATAAACTCTTATAATAAGAGTAAAGGGGGCGTGATATTGGATGAAAAACCCTGAGGATATCATAAATAAAATACAGCAGGCCAAAATAGATACAAGATATGTTTTAGATGGTGAAGTTCCTGTAAGAGGGGTAAAAAGAGTTCTGGGGGTATGGCTAATAAGTTATATTATAGCAAGTCTTATTATTTATTTTTCAACTCAGTATTTTATGTCACTTTACATAACAGATGGTTTTGATGGATTTGAAATAACTCGACTGATAACATTGGCTTTATTCACAGTTGTTATTGCAATTTATTATATATGCTTACTAAGAACAAGTATGACAATGAAGGAAAAGGATTTCTTAAAAGTATTTTCTATTTTTATAGTTCTTTTCTCATTATTAAGAATGCTGTTTCCTCTATCATATTATATGAATTTTACTGTTCTTTTACAGCTATACAATACTTTCCCATTTGATATTGTTATAAATATGATTGCACTTATTTTTCTATTTAATTATCTTAAGGATAAGACTGCTTTTATAAGTATAGGGATGAATATTATTTTTGTTGCACTTATGACATATGTTTTTAGCATAGTAATGAACAGTTCTGAATTATCAGGTACATTATTATCTTTAAATGATATGTTAGTAGTACTAAGAGATAATGGGATTATTATAATTGTTTCTTTATTTACTATTATTTTATCAATGAAACATAGAAAGGTGGAGATATAATGGTTGAAAAAAATATTGCAAGTGTCCCTGATGTTTTTAACTCTGCTATACGTATTCAAATGCTAGCTAGTTTATCGGTCTCACCAATGAGTTATGCTAATCTTAAGAAGGTCTGTCAGTGTTCTGATGGGACTATGAGTCATAATACAAAGAAATTAAAAGAAGAAGGATACATTATTGATGTGAAATTTCATGTTAGTAAAGAAAATAGAGATGCAGCTAGGATTTTAAGTGGTAGTAAAATAATTCCTAGAACTTTCTATGAAATCACAGATTTAGGGTTGCAAGAGTATAAAAATTTTATTAATTTGATACTTAAGGAATATAACAAGCAACAGATTACAGAAATGCAGGAAAAGGGAGAAAAGAATTATGAAAAAGATTTGCGTATTGCTGACTAGTTTTTTGATTGTTTGCTTATTTACATTTAATGTAAAAGCTTTGGAGACTCCAAACTTGAGCAACTATGAAAATGCTTTAGCAGAAATCAATAAAGAATATCATACTCATTTTATTATTTTAACAGAAGAACAGTATAAGACTGAGAATTACCAGTCTATATACAACAAAACATATGATGAATATATTCAAAATATCTTAGATACTGATGTTGAAATCTTTAAGAGTGAATTTATTAAAGCTATTTCTTATAATGACAATGCCGAAGTACAAATCAACACAAATGCAAGGTCAACTTTTGGAACAAAATCTGTTAATTTCTATGAAAATAAAAATAGAATGACACTTTCATATAAATACAACGGAAGAACTTTTGATACAAGCTACAAGCCATCTGCTACTGTGCAGCGATTAAATTCCAGTGTCTTCTTTCTTATGAGAAGTTATACAGGTTCATTTAAGAACTCAAACAGAACATATAGTGTTATAGCAAGTGGAGAGATTGTGACAGGGTTTGGTGTCCAAAAAGGTCATTATTTTACAGTGAATTTTAATTTATAGAAGACTGAAAATTTGTTTCAGTCTTTTTTTCGTCAATGATAAGCACATATATATAAATATATGATAAAATAGATATGTAATTATATACGAGGCAGGGCTATCTCTATGAAGATGTAGCCTTTTTGTTATCTCTTAATGAAATGGGGAGGAGGAAAATCTTGAAACTCAATCAATTATTCAAAAAAAAAGAATTCATAGTTGTAAATATATACTCAACTGATAAAGAAATGCTTATGTCCTTAAGAGAATGGGTTGCTACCCCTAGCTGGGAAAGAGAAAAATACATTTATGTAAAAAAGCTAAAAGCCAGAAGAATAAAGCTGCTTTTACCAACCATTGAAGACTATTACTCAATTAAGGAAGAACTGTTAAGAAAAGATGGATATTTAAATTAATGCATTTTCATAATTATATGGAGCATTCCCAAAGAATATATACGAAAAAAGAGACTTAAGGTCTCTTTTATTGCTCTAAACAAATATTTGATTCTGATAATTGACAATGATATCAAAAGTCTCCTTGAATGTCATTTTATCCATCTTCTGTATCAGTTCCTTTTTTCTGTCTTCTATGTCTTCGTCACTTAATGTAAATATATGCTTCTTTCCTGATAAGATATTTAGTGATTTAGGCTCAGCATTTTCAATGTTTTCATATTCATTAAAGTCCTGGATACCAAACCCTAAATATTCCGAATAAAAACTAAAAGCAGCTTGACCATTACTAAATTTATGTAAGTATAATGACAACATAAGACATATATGACTATCTTCAATCATTTTTGTATGAATTAATCTCAGTTGATTTGACAATCTATCCCTCCGCATATTTTGCATAATTCATTATACCATAATTCTAAATAAAAACATCTTAATTTAGCAAAATGCTTAATTTATTATGTTATATTGCTAAATAATATGATATAATATCACTGTGTCTTAACTGACAATGACTACATTTATAAAATAGAAAGGATGATATTATGCCAATTGATACAGATATATCAAGACGATTAAAAGAGTATCGAAACTTCAAACATCTCACACAAAAAGAAGTCGCAAATATACTTCACATTCCGCACTCTGCAGTTTCAGATTTTGAAAATGGAAAAAGAGAAATCACAGTAAGTGAACTGAGTTTGCTTTCACAATTATATGGAAGAAATATTGAAGAAATTATCAATGGCAAGAAATATGATTATTACAATATTGCCAATATTGCTCGTTTGTTGACAGAGCTTCCTAATGAAGACATAAAGGAAGTTATGCACCTTATTGAATACAAACGAAAAAGAATTCAAGGGTAATTATCATAATTTATTATCTTTTCATAGGAGGAGGTAATAATGCAGAAAAAGAATATAAGGATAAACTCAACTCCAAAAAGACTATGTATTCTCAATTATGAGGAATCTCAGAATATTTTTGGAGTTTTTTCTAATGCGGATTTAGAGGAGAGATATAAGACTTTGGTTAATCGCTGTGAATTAAGAGGTATTCATTTCGAACCACAGATAAAAGAGCGTTTTGTTGATGTTTCACTGTTAAAAGAATTGGATGAGCAGTGTCAGTTATTTAAATCTGTTTTTTACTGGTTCAAGGATATCTATTTTGGTATAAGAATATCCAATTCTTCTCATTCTTTTTCAACTCCCAAATTTATAGATGAAATGGAATATCCTATTGATGAATATACTTTGGTCTTTAACGATACTCCTGATTCACCATATGATTTGAACTCATACACAAACTTTACAAATATCTATGAGTATCCTCAAAGAATCTTTAAGGTAAACGAGAACTTTCTTAGAGCAAATATAACTCGCATGATAGATATAGAAGTTCTTATGGCTGCTGGATATATCAGAGGTGGGGGAGATGAAGAGGATAAATCCTATGATAGATTATTGGAGGATTGCTTAGAAGGGAAACTCCAAAATGATTATTTTGAAATGGCTAGTCATGCATATCGCAATTATATTGAAGTCAAGAGATATATTGATTCTCAAAATTATGCGGATTCCAAGTTAAACAAGCTGGAGAACGAGTACCTCATTATTAAAAATCAGCGTTTTAAGGGAAGTTATTTCAATCGAAGTGATTTTATCATTGATAGACTCATCTTAACTAAAAATGGCATTTTTGTTTGCAGTCTTATGAATTATGGAAAAAAGGGACAAACCTTACATATTACAAGCGACGGAAAGTGGATTTTACTTGATAATGATAAGAATAATCCTCAAGAATCAGACTTGGCCATAGAAACATCTATTATTGAAGATTGTGCTCTGAATTGTATTGCTATCAAGCAAATATTAAGAAATGCATTTCACTCACTTTCAGATAATTTTCAGATTTATCCACTTATTCTGATTGCTAACGATGAGGTTTGTGTCCAAAATGATACAAATCATAATATTATTAGGGGTGGGGATATTTATGCAGCATTGGAAAGTAAAATAAAATCAATAGAATCTCAGCAACTACAGGATATTGCAAATGAAATTGTTAAATTTGAGATATCGCCAGAAAAGATTTCTTTGCCATTTTATACACAGGAACTTAAAAGTATATATTCGGTCTACCAAGAGATATATTATGACCATTTGTATATTCTTTCGAGAATAACGGACATGCTCTGGGAGATAAAAAAAGCAGATTACTATTCTTCACAAATCAGATATAGAAAAATAACAACTTTTATTTTCTCATTGGGTTCTGTTGCGTGTCTCTTAAGAATTTTAATAGGAAATATTATAAACCCATATTTTGCTGAATCCTATACAACTCCAACTCTATGGATGTTTCTTATGCTTGTCTTTATTAGTGCTGGTCTATATGAATATCACAATCTCTTATCATGGAAAGAGGGGAGAGATAAAGGTGAATGTTATGAGGTTAAGAGAGAATATTTTCTTTTTGGAGGATTTATTCCACATGTCGCTGTATCATTGATTCTCACATTTTTGATAAAGTTTATACTCTTGAGATTTACTATGTAGTTTCCAAAATTTGAAACTATTTATATCACAAGAGTAATGAGTTTAAATATGAAATATGATATACTTAATATATAAAGAAAAGATAAAAAAGCAGGTGAACTTCTTCATGAATTTACCTCTTTTTTTACCTCTCAAATGCTTTTTCTCATACTTATATATTAAAACAAGGAGGGATTTTTATCACAAATACAACCAATTGCATCTATCAAAGCCATGAACAGTTTCTTAATTCTTTACAAAACCCACCAACACTCTCTCAATTTTTTATGAGCATTGAAACACTTATTCACAATGGGGAATACAGCTATTCAAATTCCCTTTCTCTCTTTCAAAACATATTTCCAAAAGCAAAGACACCCAAAGGCGTAAGACATATTATTCGTATCAAATATGGAGATGATATCTTGGCTGAAACTATTTATAATCTTCTTATATCTTCACAAAAGATTGATTGCCTATTTTTGCAGAATATCGATAATATTATATACCCATTCCTATAGAAAAAGACTGCTATGAGCAGTCTTTTCAATTTATAGATTATATAGATTAAGTCCATTCCTGAATAACTATCTTATTTTCATGCTTCATACAATTCTTTTTGCATCTTAATATAATCTGTTCAATCTGTGAAGAATAGTGTCCAGAAAATACCGTAATCACTTTATGAATATCAGAATTTGTTATTTTCACATCTTGAATTTGTTCATCAATAAATAGATTGATTTTAGCAATCTCAGATTGTGAGGGATTTTCTAACAAGACTGACGCAATTAGTGTTTTATCAGATTCCATTAACCCCATGACAATTTTAACATATTCTTTTCCTGTTAGGATATTTTCAATTGTTAAGGGAGTATTGAGAGTGTCTTTTATTGGAATTGGCCTTTGATACTCTAAAACTTCACTCTTTTTTCGTATAATTTCATCATTCTCATAATAATAGAAAGCAGGTGAATTGTAGCAATCATTGTTATAATAGGTATTTATCTGATTCTCAATAGAATTATGGAATATGATAGCATTAGATAAAACCATTGGATTACATAAATCAAAACTCACTAAAATACCTCCTAGGATAGTAAGTACCCTATAGCATAGACATAACATATATAACTTCGTATAATATGCGTTATGTGAAAAATGTGTAATCATTAACATCTCTTTTTTTAATTATACCACAAATTTCTTTAGTACCTTGCCAATTGTAAAACCAAATAAAAAGAGGCTTATTGCCTCACTTTTATTTGCTATGCTCCAGGTAATGATGGAATAAAGTTACTAAAATTGCCTATCCATTCTTTAATAGTATCTAAAACTGTTTTCACAATACCTGAATCCTGATTGCCTAAGAACACAAATAGTATTGCAGCACATGCAATAACCAATATAATTCCTATATTTTCTTCAAAAAACTGTTTCATTAAATCCTCATAAGTTTGTAATCCATTCTTATATTGTCATTTGATAAACCTTTTGCATTTTGATAGATGCACAACTATATTTATATATAACTTTACATATGTAATTATATCACTTTTTATCTTATCTAGCAAAACCAGTGATAGTTCTATAATCTCTATCTTCTATTAAAGGCAGTGGAGTTATCTTATATTTTAAAACAACCTTCATATCTTTTCTATCATCATAGACAGATACAGTTTTCACTTCGAGTATCCATTCTGGCTGTTGATTTGGTGCTGCTGCAATAAGTTCATTGATAACAGACTCATCAAAGTGAGAGGCTTGAATTCTCTCTATTGCATTAGCATGAAATTCACGGGCCTGTGTAATTTCTAAATTTGCTGAAATCATACAGCTTCCAACAACAGCAATCATAGTAAGTAATATAATCAATATCATATCTTCAAATACTTGCTTCATTATCCCTCCTTCACATTATATATCTTCTACTATATACGTTGCTTGCGTATAAGTTGCCACATTATTGTAAAGACATTTATAGGTAATTGTATATGTTCCTGCCTTAGTAGTATCTACCCTTTTCCCAATAATGGTAATATAAGACGAAATATCCCTGCCATTAACATCATATGCTTTCACATATTTAAACATATCAAAGGTATCCCCCACAGTTAATGTGGCACTCTTTGCAACAAGCACAGGCTTTGCTGTTTCATGAAGAGCTTGATTATCTCCTGCTTCAATATTATCTACGCTTATTTCAGAAGCTTCTGTAATTGATGGGTATATATCAAGAAAAAAGGCACTTAATGTAAGAGATATAACAAAAATAGTTATGATAATGCCTATATTCTCTTCAAAGAATTTTCTCATTCTAACCTACCAATGTTGTTAAAAATTCCCATATTATTTTATAGACATTACTATCTGTAGAAGCAATACCATCTGTAAAAGCAAAGAAAAGCGAAATAATAAATAATACTGACACAGCACCAAAACATTCTATACAATCTGATATCATTTCATCAAAAAGAATCCTCATTTATTACACCTCCTAGAACATTCTTAAAATCTCCCAATAAGCTCCTATTAATGCTGATAGGAAAACAAGACGAATAAAAACACCACAATAAGTTTCTATAATTATTTTCATTATCTCACCTCTAAACTGGCATTTGAATAGAGCTCATAAAGCTTCCTAGCATCAAAACCATATCTATTGTGAGTTTAATGCAGCCAGCAATCATTGGAACACCTCCTATAAGACTCATTCCAGCAATCTGATTTTCATTCTTAATTCTTTCAGAAGTTTCCATTAACCCTTGATTTCTAATAATAATATCTGAGATTTGTCTAGAAGAATCTTCGGGTGACTGCTGTTTAATAGAATATAGGGATTTCATTGCTGATGAAATATCTGTTATATAGAATTTTTTGAGAAAGTTGTTGTATGGCCTTATAGTTATTGGGTCTTTTTCTATTTCATCTAGAAATCCTGTAAGATAGTATTTTAAGACTGTGGGAGCATTTGTATAGGATTGACGTATTGCATTGGTGACAATGAGATTATGCATATTTATGGTAATGTCACGAAGCCAGATGGGAAATGTTTTTTTGATTTCTCTCTCTACGATTTTAAAATGACTCTTGTATTGCAATTCACCCCAGAAATACATGAAAACTGTTATCAGAAGTCCAATAAATATCATATTTGAATTTTTCTGCATAACACCAATAAAAGGAAGAATACTAGCTAAAGCCGCTTTTAAACATGAATCCTTGAAGTTTTTCTTTTTATCAAATTTTTCAATATATTGAATACTCCTTAAAATCCGATTATCATCCTTCTCAATGTCGTTGACAAGCCACTGACCATTTAATTTTGATTGTACAAAACTAAACATAGCTAAAAATATTCCTAGTAGCAATGTTGAAGTTATCTGATATGTAGATGAATTGATAAATCCTGTCATACTCGATGGTAGGATATTTGTCATAGCTGAAGATACAAAGATAGTTAGCAGTAGAATGAGAGAAAACTGGAATTTGGTATTCTTCAGTTGAATTTGATAATCATACGTTCTTGCTATCCAGCATCGAATGTCATCATATAAATCATTAAGTGAAGCTTCATAGTCAACAGAATTCTGATTTTCTACTGATAGTAATAAGCTATGAAGGCTCTTTATTCGTGAACAAGGATATGCTTCCTCCAAAATAGATAAAGCTTCAGCATAAACCAATGAATTGTCTTCACTTTTTCCATACTCTATATGATAGATAGCTTCATCAATCTTCTGATTAATTCCCTGCTTAGTCTCGAATAAGTCCTGAACCTCTTTTAAAGCATAAAGTATCTTAGGATTCATTTTAAAGATTGTTATCATTTCCTGCAGATAAGTTGTTATTTGCTCAAAGCGAAAATTGTTGTATAAGAATTTTATCTGAGACAATACAATGATAGGCAATAATATGAGTGCAAAGAGTGCTAAAGGAATTATATATTCATACTTGAGATGAAATATTTTCCCTGAAATAACAATAATACTCATTAAAAGAACTATTGACGTAATATACTTTGCTAAAGAATAATCATATCCAAAACTTTGTATACGATAGTTTAAGTTCTTAAAACTTATAAGTTTTAAATACCTTTTGACTCTCTGAATAGTGAATTTCTTCTGCCTTTTCTTATTCCCTAAGTATTCAGTCTTTGTTTTAGTGACTTTCTTTTTCTGAACTGGGCTCTTATAATTAAACATCTTCTTCACCTGCTGACTCCTTCTGGAGGCAATTAGGAATAGAAACATTATATAAATTAAATTTCTTTTCAAGTTTATAAGGCAAAATGTTTCCAACCCATTCTCTATTATCAATAATCATACTGCATTGATTTTTACCGTTCTTTCTATCAAAGAAACATAATTGGTTTATATATCTTTTTATTCCTGAAGGTGTTTCTTCTTTTACAATGAGAATACCTACATCAAAATAAGAATAGACTTTGTTTTTGATATCGTTTTGAGCATTAGATATCATTTCCTCAAATCGGTCTGGTAAATTCCTTACATCAAAAGAATGTACAGATGTTGCAATAGAACACCCTGTTGATGCGGACTCTAGTAGGGCAGATGCCTCCGTTCCACGAGCTTCAGACAAGATTAACCATTTAGTATCCTGCCTTAGTGCTGCTTTAATAGCCTGTGATGGTGTAAATCTGTCTGTGACCTTGATTTCTGTACAGTCAAAGCCAGGTCTTAAGGCTTTTGCACGTAACTCATAGTTATCTTCAACTGTTAAAGTTGTTATTGAATCCGAGATATAATTCATTAGAAACTTTATCAACTCTGTTTTCCCTACTCCTGTATCACCTGTAACAATCAATGAACATCTTGCTTTTATAAGTGCTTTTAACACTTCCAAGGTTTGTAAAGAACAATATCCTTCTGAAATAATATTCTCTTCATCAAGCCGACACTCAGGCTCTGTCTTACGAATTGTAATAGTTGTCCCTGTGTTTGTCACAGACTCATGTAGAGCTGCAATACGAAGATTGTCTGTCTCACCTTCTAAAACTGGGCTTGAGTTGTTAAAATTCGTATTTGCTAAATCTGACACCCTTTGTGTAAACTTCTTTATGAAAGAATCATCTAATTTAACTTCTGATAAATACCTTCCTTTTGCTAAATCATCTATCCACAGATTATTTCCATCCCATCGAATATCTGTAATCTGTCTATCTGTCACAAATGGAAGTAAAATCCCAAAAGTATCATCACTTAATTTTAAATTTGCCATTAACACCTCCTTTTACTGAATAGTAATTTCCATATCACTCTTCAGCTCATTCAATTGAATGACTATATAATTTTTACCTTCTTTTGTTATGAACGAGTAGCTTCCATCGCCTTCTCCATTAAAAAGTATAGAATGAACCGTTCCTGATGTAAGTGGAATTTCTAATGATTTGTTTTTACTATCCTTTGCTACAAAGAAATCTATGCCACTTAAATCAACCTTTACATCATTTTTTACCTGAAAGGATATAAAGAATCTATCCTTTAAATAATCCTCATTGAAATCTTTATTTGATATTTCATCAACAATTGATGTTCTTCTCTCTTCATACTCTCTTTTCTCTCCTGCAAAATTTGTATAACTTGAAATAACACCAACATCTAAGAAGCCTAACTCCTCATCTGCACTATAAACTTTAATTGTAATCTCTGAATTCGAGTTCATATACTGCACAAGATTCTGTGTAAATTCTGCCAAGTATTCTTCTGAATTTGTGATTGTATAGCTTTTATCATATAAAACTCTTTGGGTTTCTACCATAGCATTATTAATTGCTAAGTTTAGTTCAGTTGCTCGTGAAGTCAAATTGATAATACTGTTATGAATAAGAAGGTTCAAGATGAAAACAATGATAACACCTAATCCTGATACAATAGTTTTCAATGACTTCACCTCCATTCATTCATTTTATTACCATATTATTATAGCATAGGTATAAAGATTTTTATTTTATCTAAATTTCCTAACTATTTTGCACAAAACTAAACAAAAATAGGAGAATAATCTCCTATCTTAAAAATGTATTTCTAAAATCTTCATTCGTTTGAGAATCTTTAGTATATGAATCGCTATCTATATATTGTTTCATTTGTTTGACTTTCTGACTAGAAAAAGTATATGTTTTTGATGGAGTCTCTGAATTTAAGGAATGTTTTAGTTTTTGATTGAGACTTGGATTTATCACCCACTTCGATGTGTTATCCAACGTACTTAAAAAATCTTTAGATATAAATCTGAAAGACGTTTTTATCATGCTGGATATAACACTATCATTCTCAATAACATGGATAGTTGTCTGTTTTGTCACCGTCTTCTTATATTTATCTGTAACTTCATAAGTAACCTTGAAATCCCCAAGTTTCGATGTATCAAGATATTGAACTTGAGTATCAACTCTATCTGGATACTCGATTGATAATAGCTTTACTTTAGATGTTATATTTCCATCTTCTAAATCCTTTGATGTTACTTTTTTCAATAAATCTGATATCCCGACCTGGTATTGATTCAAAAAGAATGTTCTTTCTCCTGCCTTTATTTCTGGTGCCTCATTCACCAAGACTTTAAGAGTATATGTAGCGGATGCTCCTCCACTGTCTCTAATAGAATAGAGAACATTATATATTCCTGATTGAGTCGCCTTCCCTTCTAACAATGGGACTTCACAACTAATCTCCATTTTTCCTGTCAAATTCCCGTCCTCTGTATCAGAAACAGACATATATAAATGTGGAGTGAAGGTATCCCCTTTTTGAATTATAAGATATCCATCATCTACAAAAGGCTTGATGGGATTATTATCAGCATTTTCTAGACTTGGCCCAGTAAAAGTTGGTACATTGTTTTTCCAGTGAGCATATATTGTTACATTGCTATTTTGCATCACTGTAGATGATGAAACCTGTGTTCCTCCACTTGGAGATGTAAACCATCCTAAAAAGGTATAACCCTTTTTTGAAGGAATTGGAAGTGTTCCATATGCTGCACCATAATTAAGAGTTTTTGAAGATGGAGATACTGTCCCTCCATTTGCATTATACGTTAAAGTATAGCTGTTTATTTTCCACTGAGCTGTAAGTGTAAAAGACCCCCAGCCACTTGGTATGGCTTGTCCAGGCTGAAATAGGTTTCCACTATAATTCCATCCAGTAAAAGTATAGCCCACCCTTGAAGGAACTGTCCGCGAAATTGATGCTCCTGAATTATAAGTAAAAGCTTGTGTAGGTGGTGCACCAGTTCCTCCATTTGCATTATAATATACATAATATGTGTTTGGATAATAATGCACATGAACAACATTGTTATCACAGACAGTAAAACCATTACTTCCGACTGTTCCACCTCCTAAACTGTTTCCGTTTGAAGCATAATATCCATAATTATTCCCTGGACTGTATCCACTAGGAGCACTTACGTTATAAGGTGCAAACCATCCACCATCTGTTACATTGGTAGATGTTGTATTAAATTGATTCCATGTGCTGTTAGCTGCATTCCAATAATAATGATTTTGTGTAACCTTTCTTGTTGGCTTACCTAGATTGAACCAAAGAATACTGTTATAAAAATACTTATTATATGTTTTTATACCACATTGTGCAGCATTAATTTGGAGATTAATGCTACGAGATGATTTGCTTGCTGAGTGGTTTCCTGAAGCACTTGCAGTATTGTAATTTGTGTTATTATACTGTGAATATGAATCCAAATTAAATCGTGCAACTATATCAGGGCGGTCGCTCCCCCATCCCGTATATTGATAATGAGCTGGCATATCATAAACGATAGGAAGATTAAAAATATAATAATGGCCATCCTGGTCTAACTTTGTTGTGACACTCATACTTTTAGAGCCATTAGAAAAACGAACATTATGATTGTTGGTTCCACTATAGATGCTTGCTGTCCATGTTGTTGCGTTATCTCGAAATGTATTCCATCCTGGTGAAGACGAACGAGATATTCTGATTTGCAGATTTGTTGTTTTATCTCCATTTATTTTGAAATGAAAGTACCCCCACTTATCAACAACATTTGCACCCTGATTTGATGAATCATATCCATGTACATCCTGCAATGCTATAAATATTGCAATGACTGCCAACCCAACTGTTACCATTATTTTTTTAAATGTTGATAATTTCTTTTTATTTTCCATTAAAATCACCTCCAGAAAATAAAAAAGGATGCTTTTAAACATCCATATTCTCTTCTGATTCCATTATATCATACTACAACATAATCATGAGAAACTGATACTATCCTTTTGTCAGTAAGAAAATCAAAAGACAACAGATAACGATAATAATCATCTTATCATGCGTACGATTCCCCTCAAGATACCTCCAACAGACTCTTTTCTTCCCTTTTTTGTTTTTTATCCTGATACCTGTGGGAATTTTCACTCTAACCTTTGAAAAAGGCATCAGCCATACAATACCAGAACTATTAAGGGTATCTAAGAGGATGTGGGAGGCATATCCCACAACAAATCCAATACTTCCCCACATCCATAGAATTCTATATGGCTGAATCATTATTTGACCAATCAAATATAATATACATCCTAAACCCAGCAGTGTTATGGGATAGTGGGTAACTCCCCTATGCCCAAACTGGGTATTCATATATTGGGATATATGTGGGTACTTCTTCCCTAGACGTGATATGGGATGGTCTATATCTGGAAGTGTAGAAGAATAATAAGAGAATATAAAAAGAAGAAAAAGTGGGATGATGTAGGATTGATAAGAGAATTTGAGGGGGATGATTTCTACATGACACGAATAGGTATCCAATATTCCATTCTGATAAGTATATATGCCTGTTAGAGCGAATGCAGTGACTCCACCAAGCTTATGACAGTTATAATTCACTCCTTTCTTCATCTCCAAGCAATTCTGCTTAAATTCATTTGATAAATTATCTTTTATTTACTTAACATAAATTATATCATAAGAAATGAAAAAAGATTATTACTATACCAAAATCAACGTTGTATAAGGAAAAATATCCTAGAATATTAAAAATACATCTACAACTATTAATGTTCATATTCATAACTATATTGACCTATTTATCTGTAATTTTACTATATATGTTGGTAAATTAAATATATCATTATTTTTCTCTATAAGCATAAACACCTGTCCTTTATCAATAAGCATTTCCCTCTCATTCTTAAATTTGTTTGATAAATTATTGATATATGCCGCTTTTGCTCCTTTTGGCATCAGTATTATCATATATCCAGCGCTATTTATTATAGGAAAACCTCCTGTAACTATATCTTTGACATGTGTTCCTTTGTAATCTTTTCTCATAAATAATTGTCCTACTATTTTGTTAGACATATCCTTATTTTCCTTTCTACTAAGGCATCTGTAAACAAGAATATTATCTGGGCAGGATGCTCTTCTTAAAGCACTAGACAGGATAAAACTATCTTCAGGTATTTGGCCTAATCTCAATTTAGCATTAATATTATTATTTGTATTTATTTTCTTTCTATAATGCTCAAATGCTTTCATTTCTTGAGAACTTAGAGTCTCTTGCCACTGTTTATAGTATCTTTCTATTTCTTCATAGGAAGTTGCTTTATAGTTTACTCCTTCATAAAAATAATCAGAAATTATATATTTTCTTTTAAACACTAATATCCCTTCTTTCTTATATATTGCCATTTGACATGACTATATCATATCACATAATTCTAAAATCAGAGTTCCTCCCATTAACATAAGTGAAGATATTGCCTTTATTATCTATTGTTGCAACATATATATCTCCACCCACTGTATTAGACTTACATTTCTTATTGGCTTCTATAACATCTGAAATCAGATTATTTACTTTTTGAGTCATATCTATTTCTGATAACTCAATTAAATCACTTTCATTTACTCTGTATCTCATATCTGTATGTACACCACTTGCCTCAAGATAATTACCCCAATGTCTTCTATTTGTTTTTTCATCTGCTTGGCCATTCTTAGATTCCATTGTATAAGTTACCAATTCACCGTTCTCTACTGTAGTTATAAACAAATCAAAATATGAATCTTCTTGTGTTTCCTGATGCATCTTCTCAGTAATTGGATTCATTAAATCCTGAATAGTATATACTTTTTCTAGCATGCTTGCTTTTGGATTATTGAGTATCATATTAACAATATAAAAATAATTTATATTTCTATATTCGATGATACCTGTCATAGTCCACACCATCTTTAAATTACGATTGATAAATATCTTCTGATGATTATCGCTATAACTTCCATCTGTAAAGTTTTTTCTACTATCTGCCCCTAAATAAGCTATATCTTCTTTCATGAATATACAATTAAATGACATGTTTCTCTTCCTTTCTTCACATTCACACTCTATTCTACTATGATTTGGATTTATATAAATTTGCACTTTTCTCATCTCCAGCAGTTAATTGCCATATAATCATTTTAACATAAAAAATGAATTTGATTGACCAAGACAATTATAGAGTATAAAAAGAAAGAGTATCTTCTGATACTCTATTCCTGTTTGTCTTGCTTATAAGTTTTATCAGATAAAATTGGTGCCAAATCAACACTTGAAACCTTCTCTCCCTTTTTTATTTTTAATAATGCTGGAGTATCTTCAATATTATATTTTTTGACTATAATATCAACCAAATCCTTTTCTTCATGTGTATCTAAATCTATTACATAAATTTCCTTAGGAAGACGTGAATCATTCTGCTGAATAGCATTCTTAACCATTCTACAAGATATACAGCTTTCCTGTGCGAACAAAACATACATTTCTTCCTTTTCATAAATTTCGGTTATGGATTTTAACAAATGCATTTCGATTTTAGGAGAATGATTTAGCGAAAAATAAACGACCATCATTAAGCTCAAAGCTATTCCCCCTATAAATAATAGCTTTTTCATTTTTTAAGAACTCCCACTGGGTATTTTTGAGTTAATAATGAGCTGACTTTTTCCAATAAAATATCTTCTACAACCTGATAATTCTCTAAATCATATTCAATAAGACTATAACGGTTTTCTGAAGCATTCTTGTTATATACACATACCAAATGATTGTCTATAACTCTATATGTTGAGATAGACCCTATTAAACAATCAGGTAAGGTTAAGACTTTCTCAACTTGATATTTTTTATCTTTGCTTATCTTAAATAAGTCTCCATTTCTCAGGAAAAAATACAGAGCATTGTTATATACAAAAGAATTATTAATATAATATGTTTCATCTTTCCCAGTATCAATACCGAACTCTGATAAATTCAAAAGCTTTGTAAGTCCCCCATCCTTCAGAGAAAAGCTATATAAATAACTAGGATTTCTCTTTCCATCATCTTCATTATTTGGCAAACTTATTGAGAATAAAATTTCATTTTCATCAAAAATATTCTTCCCTTGCTCTAATAAGTTCATAGTAATATCAGAACCCGTATCCGATATTAATTCATCAACTACTTCAAATTTATCTAAATCAATCTTTACAACTTTCATAGCTGTGTTTTTTGAAGTATCATCATGCCAGTCATTTCCCATAATTACATAAACAAAATTCTTATCCAATAAGTATCCAAAAACAGCACCGTTAGACATGGTAAGAGTATTTTGAGTGTCATAACAAAATAAATAACTATTATATACACCACTTACTCCTCCATGAGTAAACCAAAACAACTGGTTATTATATTCAAATGATTCTAAATCTGAGGAATACGCGTCTAATTGCTTTTTATACTTTATTGTTTTAACTTTGCCATTAGTAGATTCAACAATTTCCTGTCCATTATTCGCAATCAATTTATTTTTATATTCTGTAAGCTGTGTAAATAATGTTCCATCAAAATCATCTTCACTGGTAATTTCCCCAGCTGCATTATAATAAACAAATGATGAAGTATCAAAAGTTTCTGCCTTGTCATTAGAAAATAACAACACATATTTATTGGCTTTATCTGAATTCGATAAAGAGGACTTACAGCCACTCATTAATGCCAAAACTAAAAATGAAATAATTATTTTTTTCATAGCATCATTCTTTACTTAACAGTTTTAATATAAAAGACATAATCTGAATGATAAATATCTGATGGTGTTACAAATGCATCTGTACTTGCATCTACATAAATCCAAGCGCCAATAGCGTATGCACAATATAATAATTGAGAACAATTATAGTCATGATTTCCACAAGATTTATTATCAAGAGTGTAGGCATATTTACTACCAATTTTACCTCTTGCAAACCCAACAACATCTTGCTGCTTTCTGTCTGATATTCTTGTCTTCCCTTTAAGTGTACTGCTCACTCCAGCAATTTTTGTGGTTTTTGCTACTTTTTTATTTTTAGCACTCTTTTCTGTTACAACATATCCCGCACCAGGAGCCTCAACAATCTTTTCAGATGTAGAATATAAACCAACATGTCCAGTACCACCTGGAGTGTAAAAAAGGTCGCTTCTATGTGAATTTAACAATGCAACAGTCCCACCCGAACTGCTATATGTTGATATAGAATCGTCCTCATAAGATGTACTTGCAATAACAGCATCATAAAGAATTGATTCAGCAGCATCATTAGATATATTTTTCTTTTTTGCATATTTTTCAATCTCTGAAACAATAGCTTCTTTTGGATAGCCGGTTCTTTTCATCATTTCCTCTATTTTGCCTTCAGCAGCAAAAATAGAAGATGTGCTAGCTACTATCATTGCCAATGACAAACATAAAAATGTAAATACTTTTTTCATAATATTTTTCCTCTTTCTTTCCCTTCTTTACATATCCATTGATATGCATTCCATCAAAAATCACACTTATTCTTTTCAATTCTTGATTTATAGAAATCAGTTACTCCTTGATAATACACTAATGCTTTTGCTACATTTCCGCTAGAGTAGTAAAAACTACTATTTTGTTTCAATCACAAGTTGATTTAAAAAACTAATTAAACACTCCTAACTCTTCTATCACTCCTATCCCACTATTTAAATTAATTTTGCAATATCAATATTGTCCAAAAAGTAACCTATTTCATATCTTCATTCTACCAGTATTTGTTATTAAAAACAATAGAAACTCTTGAAATAAGAGTTCTTTTATGTCGAATTATATCTAATTTTTAATATTTTGACTTATTTTTCTATTATTTAAAGAGTTTTTGTCTCTTAACTGACATTTTATAAAAAAGACAGAATATCTAAGTACTCTGCCTCATTAAATATAAAATATCTTATTTCATATGTTTGAATCGACGTTTAACCTCATCTTGTTTTCCTTGATTAAAATGCGAAACATCACTCGTTAGATAACCTGTCACTCTAGCTAGTCTTTCAATATTCTTAGAATTACAAACAGGACAGCCCTCACTTGGAATATCTCCTTGATAATGGCAGTCACAGCAAGTATCCAAAGGGAAATTGATAGCAAAATAAGGTATATTATTATCCATTGCATAATTGATGACTGTCTCAACTGCATCTAAGTTATTAATGATTTTACTGTCAAACTCAACATATGTAATACAGCCAGACGTCCCTAGCTTACAAAATGGCGCTTCAATATCTATTTTCTCGAATGGAGTTACTTCTTCCCATACAGGAACATGAATACTATTCGTAAGAAATTCCTTATCAGTAATATTACTGATAATACCAAATTCATCCTTTAATTTCTTACAAATTGTATAACAGCAGCCTTCTGCTGGTGTAAAATAAACTCCAAAATTTAAATCATTTCTTTCACTTGCTTCTTTTGCAAAGTCTGAGATATGTTCGATAACCTGCAATGCAAAATTTCTAGCACTCATATCTACATGATTTTTACCAAATAGAGCTTCACACATCTCAGCAACCCCTATTAACCCAATAGCCTGTGAACCATGTTTCATTACACTCGATATATTTTTATTATTAAACCCTCTCATTGTATGATTGATATACATAAATGGTGCTGCTTTAGGATTTTGGCTGCATATATACGCATATCTTTCAACGAGAGCTTTTTCTGTTAACTTTAAGATTTCATCCAATTCTCTCCAAAAACCATCTAAGTCTGCTTTCTCTCTTTCTCTTAAACAGATTCCATGCCTAATTCCTATCTTAGGCAGATTGATTGTCACTGGTGAAACATTTCCTCTTCCAACCTTTGAATATCCAAAGCCATGCCTATCAAAAGACATTGCAGTTCTACAGTTGTGACTATAAATTCCACTTACTTCAAAATGTTCACTCGCAGTTGTCACATCATAACTATAATCTTCTTTAATTACAGGTATTTTATCCACTACTTTTATTTCCTTTACATGGTCAAAATCTTGTAAATTTCTTCTAATGAAGTTGTTTTTCTTTTTTTCACAAACCATAAATCCTAAAAACCATGCTTGAGAAAGATTAGGTTTCGATTCATTTACAAAAACATGATTATAGCTTGCTAAAATACTATCATTTTCCTGCAAATCCTTTGCTAATACAAGTCCCCTGTTTTCTGTTTCAAAGGGGTGGTCAGAGGTACAAAGGATTCTTCGTCCATCAGAAAAGTTAATATCTAACCAATCCGAAGAAAAATTTCTTATTAATCTTAAACAAGGAACAAATCCATTTTTTGTATCATAGATAACAACATCTTTTAAATCAATATATTTATCCTTACCATTTGGCTGGATATTCACATGAAAGAGTTGAGAGAATCTAAACCACATTCGTTGAAAACTTTCAACATACATAATATTGTTATACTTATATGTAATGATTTCAGCTCCATCGACACAACCCATCGTTGCATTATAAGTATCAGGATTATTATTATCTTCTATGTTTTCACTAAAATCACAATTCACAAAATTTGGATAGATTCTTTGGCTTAACGATTTTAATGCCAGCTGTTTTAAGTCATAATTAGGCTCCCCTGGATAAGCATTGATTCCCTTTTTATGCTGGAAAATCGTAATTGGAAAGATGCTTGTTTTATGATATTTTCCAATGCCATCAATACTTGCTTCCAGTAAAGACTTGCTTATCATACGTCCTTCAGGACTTGTATCTCGACCGAAATTAATAGAAGTGAATGGAACTTGACTTCCAGGTCGACTCTCCAATGTATTCAAATTATGATAAAGACCTTGCGCTGCCTGTTGACATTCTCGCTTTGTCATTTTATAGGCATAACGAAATGTCTTAGGGTATTCGTTCTTTAATACCTGATTATTCATGTCTATATCCGCAATAGAAACCCCTTTATCATTCTCCACAAATTCTAGCCCATCTTGGAAATGCTTTTTGAATGACTTTTTCACATATGGCGCTAAATCGAAATCAATATGAGCAGAGGCAACTCCTCCAAATTGAACCTGACTTTGACATTGAAAGATAACTGCAACCAACTGCATTGCTGTTGAGATGCTGTTGGCTGGACGAACATCGCCATTTCTTGTGACAAATCCCTCTTTTAATAGTCTTTGCAAGTCTACAAAACTGCAATTATGCATTCCTGTTGCCCAGTTATCTAAATCATGTATATATATCCTATTTTCATTATGAGCCTTTGCAACCTCTGATGAAATAAAATCAGATAATGCAATATCTTTAAATAAGAGACCAGCTCCCTCAAATTTCTTTCCACCAAAAGAATATTCATCAACATTTGCATTAGAATTATTCACACTCTCAGCCTTTATAATTTTTTTTACTGCCGACTTGATATTTTCATATTTATCTCTTTGCTGCTTCTTCTTATATCTATATCTAATATACTGCCTTGCAACATCCTTGCAGTGACTTCCCATTAATTTCTCTTCAACTCTATCTTCAATATCCTTGATAGGAACTTGATAGTGTAATAAGAGATTTGGATTGTCTTTGTGTGCTATTAAAGTTTCCTGAACCTCTTTATCCAAAAATTCTCTTTCAACCTCTCTAGAAATTCTCCTAGCAACCCCTGCATTTCTATAATCAGCACCTAAATCTTCCATAGCACCTAATATTGCTTTCTCAATTTTTCCTCTATCAAAATCCTCTAAACTTCCATTACGTTTAATAATTTTCATCTGACACCTCCTTTTTATGAAAAAAAGAGAATCTTTCGATTCACTCATTTGAAGTCTAAAACCTCTTTTCTCATATTATTATAGCATAGTTTTATCAATTCAACAGTAATTTGTTAATCCTCTTTTTTTGTATCTATCTGTTCTTTTGAAGTTTTATAAACTAGATATTCTTTTAATAAATAATATATTCTAATTAATAATAATAAAATAAGAAGTAGTAGGATGTGTGTAAATATCAATTCTCCACCTACTTGATTTTCTAATGGAAAGAGAACTGGTATTTGAAATAATAAACATAAAAATATTAAAATAACGAGTAATATATAGAGCATAATGTTTTCCTCCTAACTACATGAATTATGAACCATATGGGAACCCACTTTGATAACTATCAAATGCAGAAAAATCAATAGTTTGACGACTGATTCCACCGCTAATGCTAAAACTTAATCCAGATACTGATAAACTAAATCCTGCACTACTTGGCCCAACTGTAATCCTTGAGAATGAATTTACACAAGTTACAACTTGAATTCTACCTTGTCTACTCGCTTCAAAGTTTAATGTTAATGTATTGGCATAATAAGCATATCCATTAATATTGTGATGTAATTCAAAATCGAAATTTCTTGCACCAGTAGAATTAGAGGCAGTTCTTCCAATCAAGTTATCTTCTGTATAATGATATCCCCCATTGTAATAACTTCGATATTTGACAACAAGATTTCCTTTGGCACTATCAAACCAATTTCCTCCATCATTTAGTCCAGCTGCAATTGTTGCTCTTAAATTAGGACTTGGAACTCCATTCATAGTGTATGTAATATACACCTTAGCATTTGTTCTGTCTGTAGAAGAATTATACTTCTTAATTAAGAACTGTGTTTTATTTCTTGTAATTGTAGAAGATGCAGCACGTGTCATTTCATCACTTCCATCATAATTTTGAATACTCTTGATTTGTGAATCTGTATAGTTTGCTGCTCTTAACTCTTCAATTGGCTTTTCTTTCATTTTATATATATGCTCTTTTAATTCTTGTAATGATTCTTGAGCCTTTTGTAAGTTTACATTTCCTTTGCTACGAAAACGTTTTGCATCATTCATTTCTTGCATAATCATATCAAATTCATTATATGTCTCCCCAGCTGGCTCAGCTGCAGAAACTGGGTAAATAAAACATAATCCTAATAGAATTGATAACGAAATAGAAATAAAATTCTTAAATATCTTTTTATTTTTCATATATCATCTTCCTCTCTATAAAAAGATAAAATATTCCACCACCTATTATCTAATTTTATTATAATACTATAAATATAATATGTAAATATATTTACTCTTAAAATAAGAGTTTTGTATAAATAGAATGTGATTTTGTGACAATGATAAACTTTACATCGAATTATAAATATTTTCTCTCAAAATGAGAGATTCATTTGAATAGAAGGCCCTTAGAAAATCACAAATATACCTTTAAAATAACCAAATTCTTTTAGCTTAAGACGCTTTCTTAAAAATACCTTCATAACACTTAACCTTCATCTACTCCCCCTCACCTATTACAAACTATAGTTATATTTTGTGATTTTACTAAATATAAAACACATTTTAATTGCATTATCCTAAATATTATAATATAATAAGACTATAAATTATTTATGAGGTGAAGAAAGGAGTGAGAACACATAAAACAATTAAAGAGATTAAAGAAAGGTATAACTATCAGTTAAGTAATATTCAGCAAGATGAAATAGATGAAATCATTAAAGAGATACTGATGGCATTAAAAACAACTGGAGTATGTCCATCTATTATAGATATCATCAACAAGCTAGGCTTCACAGTCTATAACTTCCCCTTTGAAAAAGATGGCGTAGATGATGAGAGCAAGAGCATAAGGGGATTCTTGGGTGTCGGATTTGATTTTAACATTAATGAAAACAGTAATTGCTTTCTTATTGATAAATATTGTGAAAATAAAAAAGCAAGATTTATTGCTGCATATCTTCTCAGTCATTATATTCTCAATATTAATGATGAAAAAACAGATAAATATCATTTCTGCTATCATGAGCAGGATTTAAAAAACTGCTTAGAGACAAGATTTGCTTTAAGTTTTCTGATGCCTAAAGAAGCCTTCTCGGCACAGGTTGAGTTATTAAAGATTGCTTATGAAACAGCAGATAAAACATTATCAAAAGATGAGTTATTAGAAATCCTCGCAAATACTTTCCAGGTGACAACTGCAATGGTCAAGGCTAGAATAATTCTTTTGAAATGATAAAAAGGTCCAACACACAGGGACCTTTTTTGCTTTTCCTAGATTAAATATCTTCTTCACTTTCTTGAGGAATGACTTCATCACCTCTTAAAATATGGATTCTTCTCCTGATTGTGGAATAATTAAAGGTACATGGATAAACCACATTAGAATCAGATATAATTATTGATTTTGTTCTTTCAATATCTTCATATGTAAATCTCATTATGAATTTACTTAAGAGTTCATCAATAATTCTATGAGAATTATCCACCTTATAATCAACTATTAAGTTAATCTTATCTACATTCATTCCTCCACCATCACACCCAACTGTTGTTACGAGAGTTATGTATGGCTCACATCTTTGCTTAATTGTATTATAATGGAATGTTGAGGGATGAATTTCACCACTATCTAAAATAATTAATGATTTTATCTTTGACTCATCAACTAATGTTTTGACAACTTTATTATTCTTGATTCCATTGTGGAACAACTCGGTGGCTTTAGAATTATTGTATTCTACAACTGCCTCGATTCTCAGGACTGGGACTCCCGCTCCACCTCTACCAATAACAGTAATAAATGGGGAACAGCCTATTTTCTTAATTTTATCAATTGCATTGTATCTCATTTTATCACCTCTATGCGAGAACTGGTGGAGTAAATGGAAGTATAAGTCCAATCAAATAAAATATAACAACAATAACAATAGCACCTATTGCTATTTTAAAGATAGATGGCTTTTTGTAATGTGTAAGCCTCCTATATCCCAGAAGTGGAACAGTAAAAACTTTATCTTCTTCATCCACTTCATGATTTATGCTATCTAAATCTTTATTATCCTGAGTCTTACTTTCTTGAATATCCACTTCTAAAGACTCTTTTCCATCATCTAAAAGCTCTTGAGCTCTTTCTAAAATCTCTTGGGATTTTCCCAATATATATCACCTCCCTATCTCCTTGGCTGACATTTTGCTGTAGATTCAATTGTAAAATTCCAATTTTTCACCAACAATGGAACCAAAGAGCGATATTTAATATTTGTAACCTTGAAATGCATCAATCCGCCATTTTGGTAATTTATCTCATCCTCCGATAACCAAAAGCCTTTTGCCTGCTGAACAATTTGCTTTGCTACTGACTCTGGCAAGGTATTATATGCATTTTCTTCTAAAAGCTGTATAGCAACATCTGCGCCATATTCCTTAACATTATCACCATAATCTCCACCAACAACTGGAATATAGCACGCTGCTTGTATATCACTTGCACTTGTCCTTTCTGCAACACCCGTCGTTGCTCCACCTAATGTTGCAAAATCAATGACTGCTTTGGTTTGTAGCTGAATATACATAGCTTGCCAGCTACTAACAACCCATAAGAAATAAAAAATAATAAAAGGAGTTAGAAGAGAAAAAGCAATAGTTACATTTCCGTCCTGATTTCTATAAAATGCTTTCATCACTGTCAACCCCCTCTTTGTATTGCATCATCCTCTACTCTAACAGTCAGTTCATAGGTATATTCACTCCAGATTCCTTTTTTCGTTTCTATATTTAAGACAAGCTTATCTCCAATTGAATACTTTCCATCACGATTTACATCTATGTGTGTAAGAGAAAATTTAGTTAATTTAATGTTGTGCTGTGTATAAATCGCCTTTAATCTCTCATTCGCCTCTCTTTTTGCATTTTCATAGGAAGTCTGAGTTGCTGCATATCTAATTGCCTCATTAGCACCTACAGATGTAGCAATCTTCCCTTCATAAAACATATTAACCCCTATTGCAAACATTATTAAACCGAGTATAACGGGAAACAATAGGGCCATTTCTACTGTTGTTTCTCCACTTTCGTCCCTTATAAACTCCATTGAACACCTCCCTAAATTAAAATAAGAATACATATGATAAAAGCTGAAACAATTGGGATGGATGCTGGAATTGTTTCAGTTTTATAGATATTTTGAGAAGCATCATACTGAAGTCTTTGTCTTGTATAAATAAAAACCTTTAATGCCTTCAATTCATCAGCAAAGGACTGCTTCAAGTAACCTTTATTTGTATATGCTATTTTTATAATAATTGTTGATATAAAAGTCATTATTATAAACACAATTGAGTAGCTGATATTTTCAAAAGGAATAAAGAGACATAAGGCTGAGAATAGCTTCCAATCTGATGCTCCCAAGAAATGTGCAGCTGATAGAAACATTCCCAAAATATTCATTGTAAAAAATAAGATAAGTCCCTCTTTTATTCGATTGGCAGAGATTGCTGCCATCACACCCAAAACAATCAATACTATAATCTTTTGATTAGAAAATTTTCGCTCTTTACAATCTTCTTTAACACCAAATAAGCAGATAACTACTGCTAAAGAATAGAGAGCATTCATTAGTATTGTCTCAGTCTTCACTTTATTTATCCTCCTTGAACAAAGTCTTCTCCCATCGCATCCTTTCCATGCTGAATAGCAGCAAATATCATACCTCCAACAGCTAAAACTCCTGCTATTGTTACAACAATCATTAGCACTGTTCCAATCTGATTTTCAACTGCGTCTTCGCTCAATATATATTTCTTTAACATTTTTCACCTCTTGTGATTAACGTAGCCCATTAATGTTATCAATAAGCCCGTCAAATTCATTTAACCCATCTGTTGCCTTGTCTTTATTTGAACTTAAAGCCATAAAAGCAAAAACTCCAATCACAACAACTGCAGCAATAACTAATACAATGATAAGAATTGTTCCAATCTGAGCCTCCATAGCATCATCATTCTTTAAATAATTTCTTACCAAATTTAACATTTACAACACCTCCAAGGACATTGTCCTAATAATATTATTTTATCATAGATTAAACATTCTGTTATTTTTCTATGCCATTTCTCCAATCCTTAACATGGGAATAATAAGCAATAAAATAACTGGCACAAAAATAAGAAGAATGTTAATAGCTGTTCCTAGGTTCTTTTTACTATCTGCCTTTTTCTTAAGTGCAACAATTTGATTATCTGAAATCCTTTCATATTCACTTTTGAGAATATCACTCATCTTATTTCCATTCTTAAGTCCTGAAACAATGATATTACAGAATCTTTCACATTCTTCTGTATGGACACGCCTATTAAGATTCATAAAGACTTTTGGAATATCATCCGAATAAATCTTTAATTCAGCTACCATTTTAGCGTATTCTCTCTGCACTAATGTCTTATCCATGCCTCTTAATGCAAAACCAAATGCGTTTTCCAAGGATACACCACATTTAATAGATAAAATAACCTGATTGATAAACATTGGCAGACTTTTATCAAATTGACTGTTCTTTGTTGAGATGATGTTCTGATAATAGAATATTGGATAGAAAACAATTGCAGCAAAAATAAGAAGAATAATAATTGTAATGAATGGTGGAACTATCCATACCATCATCAAAAAAACAATAAGCCCTGAAAGAACTGCAATCTCCTGCATTCGAATAATGCCTTCAGGAGTATTCTTTTCATCAAAACTTAAATTCATTTGCTTATCAAGCCATTTATAATAGTTTTGATAAGAATTGGTATTTAGAAATTTCCGTTTAAGCAATTCAAATCTTGTAATATGATGAATTCCCTCTCTTTTTTCAATTTCTTTAGCAAATATCTTATTATCTCTTTGTTTTTTTCCAAAGAGAAGATATGAAATTTCAATCAGACCTAGAAAGAGTGATATACAAGCTGTCTGTATTAAGATGTAACTATCTACCATTATTCATCACCTCGGAATCGCACAAATCTAGACATTAACAATATTCCTCCATATATAATTGAAAATAAGATAATACCCAAAACCTGTCCAAAAAAACTGCTATAAAAACCTCTAATAATTTCAGGCATAAAAACTCCAAAAGCCACAATACATATTGATGGAATCCCAATAACAAACTTCTGTTCTGTCCTCATAGCTGCTTCATAAACTTCATTTTCCTGTAGAACTTTTCTCTTCATTTTGTAGGAATCTTCAAATGCATAAATAATATCTAAGAAATTTCCACCTGTTTCCTCATATATTTCACATACCTGTGCAAAAGCTTTAATTTCACTAATCTGTAATCTTTCATACATTTTCATAAATGTTTCTGAATAGCTCTTTCCAGAGTAGATATCATCTTTAACTGACGAAAGTTCTCTCGCCATAACTATAGACGTATTTCCTGAATTAAGAGATTCATTAATTGCTGTAATGAAGTTTAAACCCACAGATAGATGAGCTCCTATATCTCGCAATTTCTCCATAAATTCCTCTTTAAGAGCCTTGCGAGTCTTATCCATTTTATTCATTAAAAGAACATAAACTGTAGCTATAGCCAAAAAACCAAAATAAAGCATTAGCAATGGTCCTGCACCAATGAAAAGATTAACAGAAACAGCTCCAACAAAAAATAAGGCAACAGAATAAAGAGATAGATTTTCAAACTTATTTTCAATTCCTAAAATATTTAACTGAGCATTGATTTTTGTAAGAAAGGTTGCCTTACCCTCCTGCTTTTTAAGGTATTTAGCCACACTCTTATCTGCAATTGTTCCAGACAATGTATTAAATCGCTTTTTGATTTCCTCCTGATTCTTTATGGAACTACTCTTTGATGTCATGAAGTAAACAACTACAATAAGAAAAGGAACAAATGCGAGAAAGACCTTGATTCCATATGTTCCAAAGAAATTTGTAATAAAAGTCATTCTCTACACCTCCAATAATACTCTTTTATTAAAGAATTCATTATCAAATTTATATCCTTTTCTGCGTAACTCCCTAATACAGTAAGGAATATATCCTGTTGCCATAAACTGTCCATCAACCTTCAGGACTGCTTTCCCCGTGTTATCCTCTACTTCACGTGTATTAAGTTCCTTAAAGTAAAAAACATCTTTCATATATATACGAGTTGGGTCACATAGTTCATCAGCCTTTGTTAATTTCATTTGCTTCATTTTTGTAAAACCTTCATCTCCATAACCTAAAACTTCCGTAACATGCGTAATACGTCTTTTCCCATCAACCAGACGTTCCGTTTGAATAATAAAATCAATTGATGTAGACAGTGTTCTTTGAATCGCCTCGTGTGTCATATTCTTTGTTTCTGTATTTTTTTGGAGCATATTCTCCATACGAGAGAATGCATCACGAGGATTATTGGCATGGATAGATGTTACACTTCCTGGATGCCCAGTATTCGCAGCATTTAAAAACTCATTCAATTCTCCTCCTCTACACTCTCCTACAAAAATTCTATCAGGACGCTTACGTTGGCTCATTTGCATGATATCCGATATACCAATCCCTTTATATCCTTCATTATTTCCTGGTACAACAAGGTAATATTCTACACGAGGAACTTGACATCTGATTTCTCTTGTATCTTCAATGACAATGATTCTATCATTTTTATTAATAGCATATGTCATTGAGTTCAAGAATGTAGTTTTTCCTGAACCTGTTCCTCCTGAAGCAATAATGGTCTTCTTTGCTCCAACAAGTGCCTCAATAAACTCTACCATTTCTGGCGTTGAAGATTGAAACTTATTCGCATAGAATATCAAAGGCTCAACTTTCTCAGAAAATTTACGGATGTTCATAGAAATTTGTCCTTCAGCCCTTACTGGTGGAATAGAAGCTGAAATACGACTTCCATCAGGCAACTGTCCATCAACATTTGGATTTGAAACGTCTAATGTCTTATTCAAAGGACGTATAATACGATTAACTATCTTAAGAGCAGCATCAAATGAAGGAAATTTGTACTCTGTATCTGTCAAAATCCCATGAATTTCAGCTTGAATATTATCATGTTCCTGTACGATGATTTCATCAACATCCTTATCCTTTAATAAGAATTCTAGAATTCCCAAACCCATTGCTTCAGCAAAAACAATCTGAACATATTCATTCATATACTGATAGTCAAGGTTTTGTATCTTCTTTAACTCAATATAATCTCTCACATCATTGAAAGCTTCACTTTCAATTTCTAATCGAATATCTATATTATCAATTCCTTGAACAAACCTATTTCCATATTTGATTGTTAGAACATTTTCCATGATTTCCTTAATCAGTTCATAATGTAAACAATAGAATTCTGTAGGAGTCAACAGTCCTTCATCTGTTTTTATTGGTGTGTCATTTTGTACCTTAGTTGATGAATGAAATGGCTGTTGTGTAAAACTTAACTGATTCTGCTCTCTTTCCTTTTCCTCTTGTTTTAGAGTTTTTTCTGGAATATGAGAAGGTTGTTGAGGTGTTTGAGAAACGGGTTCCTGTACAAGCTGAGGTTGTCTTGAAATGGTAAAACTCTTGAGTGGGGTGAAACTCTGTGAGTATGTGGATTGTTCAATGACCGGTTTGGTATTCTCTTCATGAATTTCTTCTCGCAAAGAAACATCATCTTTAGCTAATTTCGGCTGTAATGTCTTCATCACTCCCAATGAATTATTTTTTGGCCCCGTATTTTGAGAATTTGGAGTCTTGATACTCTTCATTCCCTGATTTATATTTGTATTAAAACTTTTCATTCACGCCCCTCCTATTTCCCTAAAAATCTTTGAAAGAACCCACCTTTCTTCGTTGCTCCAGCAACATTCCATAATGGAAGTATCATATTTGCTATAAGTGTAATATCTTTAGAAACAGATTTTTTCTTATTATTTACTGCATAAAAGCGTCCAGCATCATGAGAAAGAAGCATGTTCTCATCATGACTTATCCCTCCAGCTAGTGGAATGCCAACCTGAGTCTGCATGGCTTCATCATCAATAGATTGCTTATTTGTCTGAGGGTGATTAATAACAAGACGAAACTTATCTCTATCTATCCCAAGTCCATCTACCGCATCCTTCAACAGTTGTTTGATAATGACTGTTACAGCAATATTTGGATTAGCAACAATATAAATTTCATTGCTCATGCGAAAAGCTGTTTGTGTGAATCCTTCAAAATTGTTTCCTGTGTCAAGCACAACTGCATCAAAGAAATTTGATAGTTCTTCTATAATAATTTCAATAAATTCATTTTCAATCTCAGCGACATCAAAGTTTGAAGAAATTGTAGGCAAAATATACATTCCAGTTTTAGGCTCTTTTACAAGAAGACTAAAGACTTCCTGCCTCGTAAATCTTAAATAATTTCTATTCATTTTGTATATAAAGCTCGCATATCGAGGATGTTCCTGTGTCTGTAATTCTTTTTTATCTTCATAGCTTAACCCTCGAACAACCTTTTCACGAATCTTTAAAACCCAATCAGCCAATGTTGGTGGATTTTTCATATCTGAGACACAAGGCAAAGTTGCTGCAACAGTTCCAAAGGCATAGTTTAAATCAACAAGAACAACATTCACTTCTCCACTTGCTCCACGTGTTGACATATTAATTTCTACCTCATTCCCTCTTGCCGCTAGGCATGAAGCAACCTCCATGGCTATGGCTGATTTTCCTACACCTCCCTTTGCACTTGTGAAGCATACCACCTTAGGCTTTAAAACTCCCATTGTTGTCACACCTTTTCTTTGAGTGATAGAAGATGTTGGAGGTTGTTGATAATTCCCTAAGCTTTCATCAAATGGCTGTGACGGAGCTCTGGCATTTAATAAGGATGATTGAGTGTCTTGATGGTTTTTCTCCATTGAACTCTCATGACCCTCTGCAAAACGACTATGAAAACTCTCTACCTTTTCTTCTGGAGTCTTTTCATAAGTCTTTTGTCTTTGATTCGTTTCTTCAGGAGATAGAGCAGTTAGGCTCTCTTGCAGAAAGGATAGTATATCAAGAGGCATCATCTGTTTTTCATAAACAGCACCTATTCCATACATTGATAAAATACCTTCTGATTCAGGATGATTGATGATTCCAAAAACAATCAAGTCCTCAAAACCCTGTAAATACTCAAGAAGTTCCATTAAACTTCCATCACTTAAATCGTCTCCGATTAAAACAACATGGACATTTTGGGCCTGTGTCATTCTCATCTTAAAGTCGTGAATTCCTCTTGCAACACCTAAAACATTAATAACATCATTGAACTGTGCTGTTCTTTTAAGTTCTTCTGCATATTTAATACTGTTACTTACAAAAATAACATTATAAATATTGTTCATTCTTTCACCTCCTCCTTATTTATTCTGCGGATGTATTTTCATTTGTCTCAGATTGAGAACTGATAAATCCTCCTCCATCTAAAATTTCAATGTTTGTGTTTTTATAATCTAATGGAAGCAATCCGACTGATACATCTCCATTAGCCTGAGCAAATGCAATCAATTGAGCAGCTTCTGGAGTGACATAAACCTCAATACCTGTAATCACATTTTCTTCCATATGAACACTTGCCACTGGGACATTTTCAATAGTTTTTACATATTTATTTCCATCACTTGAAGAAGCGACAACAATATTCAAATGGTCTCCTGTCACTAATCCATTAGGATATGTCTCTAAATCCTTCATCGAATACAAAATGTAGCCTGATTGAATCAATGAAGCCTTTCCAGATACAGAGATGTTGTCTTTTGTGAGAACACCTCCACTTGTTAATCCTAAATCAAAATATTTACCAACAACTTCATCTTTTAATGATGCTTTTAAATAGCTATCTGGTAAAGATGACTTATCAACCTTTTTCACACTTAGCATGCTCTCTGTAATCTGTGTTCCTCCTCGAACAGTCTGATTAACAACAAGAACATCTGTCATATTCCCAATAAAAGCAAAATATAAACTGATTGAAACAATAGCAGCAAATACAATACTAAAAATGGTAAAGATTTTATTTTTACCTTTAAATTTCACAATATCACCTCTTTTTTACGATATATACAAATATTATACAATAAATAATCGGTTTATAGTAAATACAAAAAAGAGCCTTAGGCTCTTTTCAATATACTCTTAAGTTTTCAGTGATTTTAAACTACTCATTCTGAGAATCTGGTCTAATTCCTTATTTTGAGGTGGCTCTGCATCAAGATACTCCACAAGAACATGGATAGGGGCATTCATCTTAAAGTCTCGATTACGTGTTGATTTAATGATAAACCAGCCCTGAGGCATATCAGGGAACCATTCCTTCCATTGTCTATCCTGAATTTTTCCTTCCTTACCAATCTGAACGACTGATAATTCTATATCATCTGGTCGGTCCTGACGTCCAATCACCTTGATAGCACAGTTTGCCAGAATTGATGAAGGCATGTCTGCAATCTTTTGAGTTATAGACCATATAAACAATCCATATCCTGCTGACTGGTCAAGAATTGTTTCAAATGGATTTGGTCCACCTAAGTTATCCCTATCTTCTCCAATGAGAACCTGATTGGCTTCCTCAAGAACAATTATCGTTTCAAACTTATCATCATCTTCATCAGAAACAAATCCACCATTGGCTACAGCATATTGGTAGATAGAAGATGTCAATAACCCAAAGACAAATGAAGAAATCATCATATTCATTCCATAAGATTCAAGAACGATAACATCATCATTACCTAAAAGGTCATCAATCCCCATTCCTTCATCTCCACGATTACAGAAAATTTCTTTAGTGATTGATTCATCACTCTCAAAATCGTACATTCTGTCCAGAATACGTTGTATGGCATCCTGTTTTTCTCCTCTGACACCACCACTTTCCTGAATTTCATGCAAACGCTTAGCAACATCTTCCAATGTCACATGCTTGCTTCTTTCTGTAGCAGGATATTTTCCTGTTATTTTATCTTTTATATTTAAACGAACATCTTCCTCAAATACCCCTGCAGTTCTATAAACATCCATCATAGCCTGTCCAAGAATGTTGAACCCACGGTCTCCTAATCCGAATGAACGAACAAAGATTTCCTTTAATGTACTAACATAACGCTCTGCATAAACACCTTTTGGAATTTTCATGAGGTTCATACGAATTGGATGGAATCTTGGGTCAGCTAATGAATAGAATCTAAAATGACCAGGTGGAACTACCTTTGCCAAGGCTCTCCAATCCTTTTTAGGGTCCATGATAACAAAACGCAACTTCTTCTTAGATTCTCCACGTCTCACATTATTATAAGTTTCACTCACAGCACGCAATGCAGCGACTGTCTTCCCACTTCGAGATGCCCCTGAAAAATAGGCATGATGCAATTCTTTTTCATAAATACAGTATTTAAAGCCTGAATTATATCCAGTCTGCCTGCTATATTTTTCAGCATTGGCAACATAGCCCATAAAGATTTCTCCATTTTGACGATTTGAAGGAATTGGCAGAACCATTGGGTCGTCTACTGTTGCAAGTATCCCACCTACGTTTACACGAGGAGGGTGTGTCATAGCAGCCAATTCATTTGATAATAATAGTGTTGAGTATTTGTATGACTCGAACTGACCTGGTATTCCTTCTTTTTTTGTAGATGGAGAAAACACTGACATATGCTTTAATAGATACTCTCTTTCCAGTGGTGAAGGCTCATAAACCTGTAATGGAGAAATCATAGCATTTGATGAATGCCATGAAGACATGGCCAATGTTGTTGCAGCTGAGGACGCTTCCTGATTCTCTGTCACAATATAACAATCTGTAAACCACATTCCTGAATTATTCTTAGCAGAAATAAATCGCTGTAATGAATACTGGAGCAAATCAACCAAATGAGTTGCTTCCCTATCTTCCCATTGAAATGTTTTTCCAAATGATAAGCTTGGGCCAAGTCCCATACTTCCACTTAACCCCCTAGATATACTTCCGCTTGTCCCTGAACTTGTGCCCTGACTTGTTGAAACACCTTGACTTGTACCCTGACTAAAGCTTTCAGAAGTTCCTAGGCTATGTCCCTGTGTTGCTCCATAGCTTGCAGATTGAGACCAGCCCTGTGATGTACCAAGAGATGAGCCAAGAGAGGCATTGCTAGATTGTCCATAGGAAGCACTCGTTCCTGAACTTGTTCCAGATGAAAGAGATGTTCCCTGAGATAATGATGAATTTGTTGATGAAGATATTCCCTGAGAAATTGAAGAGGATGTCCCATGAGATGTTCCTGTTCCAGTTGAATTGCTTTCTGATGTCCCAGTAGATGATGTTACTCCAGTAGAAGTCCCATAAGTACTTCCAATTCCTGTGGAATGTGAAATCCCTTCACTGACTCCCTGACTTGTAGATATTGAATTGGATGTACCATTGGACCAGCTTGTCCCTCCTCCTGTCGAAGATGAACTTCCACTTGATTGACCTACATTAGCACCTACAGATGATGTTTGACCATCTGACCATCCATCTGTTTTCGTCCATGACCCTCCTATGCTTGTTGACGAGTTAAAATCCACAACACCTAAGTTTAAGCCACCACCTCCTGAACCACTAACATTCAATCCTTTTGATGTAGAGTGATTGGTTGTATGGCTTTGAGAAGACCCCATGTTAACACCTGCACTCCATCCGTTATTTTTTCCATTTGACCAATTATTACTTCCACCAGTTGTAGAAGACGTTCCTGTTGAAGTTCCATATCCCATGCTTGTTCCATGGCTTTCTCCCCAGCTTTCTGAATTTGATGTACTTTGAGACACTGATGAAGAATTGGATAATGAATTCGATGTTCCAGTTGTATGAGATGTACTAGTTGATGTACTGTCATTTACGCCTTGAGAGGTACTTGAAGAAGTTCCTTGTGTTGTTCCCTCTGATAATGAAGATGTATGGCCAATAGAATTTGAGTTGCTTAAAGATGTTCCTCTTCCTAGGCTTTCGCCAAATGACTGATTAGATGATAATCCCTGATTATTTCCAAAGCTTTGTCCTGATGTAAATGATTGAGAGGTTCCCTCACTAAAGGATTCAGACGTTCCAACTGTGTGTGTCTGAGATGTACTGTAATTTTGTCCAAAGGTTTGGCTCTGCCCATTATTCCAACCCTCACTTGCTCCTAGATTTGACCCATAAACCATAGGGACACTGACCCCAAAAGTCATAGACTTTGTTCCGTTTTTTAGAGAAGCCCAATAGGTCTGTTCTTTTAATGCAGCTTCCGTCCATCTGTGAAGAACTTCAGGAGCAACCGTTGTTGCACAAACAACAAATAGATACTCATATTCATCCATTCCTAATAAAAACTCTTCAGACTGCTCTTCAGCATCCTTTTGGTCCGCAGATGTAAATATAGTTGTATTCGCACGTCCTTGAACAATCTTAGGTTCAGGTATCCCTCGCACAACCAACATATTCTTCATCTCATTCATCTTATGGAATATCCATCGTGCATCTTCTGCATCTAAATCAGTATATTCAAGAGTCTTGAAGGTTCCTGTAATCCCCTTCTCTAAACCTGCTAACTGACGGTCTGCTTCCTTTTTAGCTTCATCAATAGAGGAATTTGATACTCCTTGAACTCCATAAGCAAAAATCAATCCTTTTTTATATGGCTTTGTCACATTTGCAACAATCTGCAGATAATTAATCTGATTCATATTCCAACCTGTAATAACACCTGCATGCATATTCAAAAAGTTGCTTAATGTTAATTCTTTTTTTGGAATACGCTCTATTTTTATCATTTTAATAGCTTTAAATATACGCTCATATTTACCTGGCGATACTTCCTGCTCAAAATCAAAAAGAAGATATTGCATTTTATTGTTTTTGATAACGCTGTCAGATGCAATAATCCTGATATCATCCATATCATATGTATCATTATCTCCATACTTACTATTTACAAACTTCAGCATGGAGTTTTGAAATTTTGACACCAAATCACCTCCGCATACCATCCGTTTGGTATGCTGTCAAAAAAAGAGGATAAGGTCCTCTTGGCCCAATGTTGGTCGATTTGATTAACAATAAATTTGTTAGTGGTCCTTTCCTTGACTTTCCTATTTAACAATATTACGCTGTAACTGTTCCATTCTTTCGCGTTTTGTAACACGTCCATAGCCTCTTTTATGATAAGTGAAAATTCTCTTTATTTCATAAAAAATATGAGTTATTGGCGTAAGGATAATTATCATCTGTAGGATGACAGGGATATACCCTGCAACTGTATTCCCCATAACTGTTCCTGATGCAAGTCCAAAAGAAACCCCTAATAGACTTCCATCAATATTTGCCCAGTTTGAAATAATATAATATCCTCCAATAGCAACAACATCATATAAGAATAAGTTTCGACTAATATCTGCTAATGCCCCTTCTCTATCTCCACCTGGAACAAAAAAGTATGCAAAGAGCGTTGCAATTATCGCTGCTATAATAAGACGTATCATCCATTCCCCTACATAGGAATATAAATCACATGCATAAACTGTCGCTACAAACAGCCCTAGAAATTCAATAATTGTTTTTATTGTTTCCCATAGCTCCAGTCTGATAAACCCTGCTTCTGTTCCATAGCGGGGCGCTCTATAATCTTTTTGAATCATTCTTCTCCCTCCAAAATAATATACTAGACAACTTTGCGGTTATCATGAATAAAATGAACCTTCATTTCTCTCACCTTTAAGACAACCGTAATTCCTAAAAGTATAAATAGGAGAAGCTGCCAGCGATACATATTGCACCAATACCAGATTGTTATAAATGCATTCTGAAAAATGATAGTTATATTGCTAAATAAATACTCCATGAGCCTCACCTCCAAATAACAAAAAAAGAGTGAAATTAAGATAGTTTTTAACTTTCACTCTTGATAATTTACACTTTTATTATACATGAAATTTGCAAATGAAAGGAAAAACTACCCAATCTTCACTCTGCATTCAGCATTTGAAAAAATCTCTCTTTTCTTTAAGTGGTTCATTGTACCAATAAAAATAGTAAGCTGAGTCTTTAATCCCTTCTTAATCAAATCTGCACGATACCTTCCAACCTGATTCTTCAGCTTATCAAATGTTGGTTTATCAGGTGCAATGATATAGATAGTATCAGTGACTTTTGCAGCCTTTTGAAGCTTCTCAAAAAAGTCTCCATCCTTATGATGTGCAAGTTCGACTTCCCAATATGTCTTTTTATTTGCATCAAAGTTTGCAATGATATCAGGCACATATCGATTTCCTCCTGATACCTGAATCTGATTTGATGATGAATCTATAGAAATATTTGTATATCCTAATTCTTGCAGTATTGTAGCAGTATCTTTTATGGAATAGGCATGCTTCAAGCTGGAATGCTGTGTTTTCAATTTGTTCTTTTCTGATTTGACAGGATTTTTATAAGTCAGATGACGATATATCTCTTCTCCCAAGCCTGTTAATCCATAGAGATTAAGGTTACGTCTTAAAAATGTTGATACCAGTTCAGATTCAACAATAATATTCTCAACGAGTCCTGCCATTTGATTTTTTAGAGTTGTTTCCTGAACATCCATGCGCTTCATCACTTCATCATAGATTTGTCTTGTTTCACTGTATCCAGATTCTCCCATCACTTTTATCATTTCCTCTTGATAAATGTTTAATTTTTGAAGTTCATTTGGAATATCCCACACTTTTCCATCAATCGTGAGAATATTCTCTAGATTTTCCAGTGTATGACTTGAAGTTCGCAGATTAGGAACCGGACCTTTAAGACCACTATCTGTGTTCACGTTTTTATGATTATCTATGGCTTTTAAGGGGTTTCCTGAAGCCTCAGCATTCAACTCCTTTTCTAATTCCAAAACTCTTTTAGCAAGTTGTTTTTTCTCCTTTATCTCTTGAAAATAAAGTGTCTGTACTTCTTCTAGGCTTCTCATAAATGCAACTTTTTGCTCTAATACATTATCAATGATAAAATCTCTAAGTTCATTATCCTTCATAGATAAAATCTGGTTTTTGCCACCCAGTTGCTTCTGTGCATATTTAAAATTGCATATTTTCTTAGCAATGATTTCAAAGTTTTTACGAAGTTTCTGTGTTCTTTCCTTTTCTTTTTTATATTCATTCTCTATCTTCTTGGCTTGATTTAGAATCTGCATCTCAAAAATATCTTCACTACTCATTATTCTCACCTCCATATACATTCCTGTAAATAACTGAATTGATTTGGCTTCTTAAATACTCTAATGCATTAAGTGAAGTACTAAAATCATTATATGCACTTTCAGCCCATGCCATATAATCAGAATTTGTATAGTTTGATAGCATGGTTGTCAGCATTTTTTGTGTACTTAACGAAAATGAAATCAGATTATCATTATATGTTACCATTATTTCTGGCACTTCTGTATATCGTGAGACCTTATTCGTTTTAGCAATCAATGTTTCTTTCATTGAAGCAACCTTATTGGTAAGTGACAGAGAATTATTAGGCAATTGTGGCATTATCTGTGCTAAATCGTCCTTAAGCTCTAGACAATATTCATATAACTCATCTGAATGATTCACATATTCTCTTTCATAATGAAGGTCATAACTTACAATATATCCCTTATTTACCTCATCAAAATCTGTATTCATGTATCCTATTCCACAAGCTGCCAAAAGAAAAATACATAAGAATATTCCAAAGATTTTAGGCTTGCTGTAGTGAAATTCCTCTTTTTCATAGACATGATGTTCATTTTCATCAAGATAATTAATATCTTCACTTGAATCCCACAACTCCTCTTTTATATCTTTAGAATTTCTCTTTTTTATAAATCCAAATACTTTTTTATCCTTCTGGGCTGGGGTATTGAATGTTTCAGAATTCTCAGTTTCATTAATCTCCCAAGGATTCCACTCTTCCTCTTTTCTTTTCTTAAACATTCTCCACCTCCCTATTTATCATCACTTTTATCTTTATCTAAAAAGAGAACATTGCTTGTAATGATTTCTCTTACAATGTTAGGTATTTTCTTAACAGCTTCAACTCCACAAGCGTCACATCTAAACGGTTCAGATTGTCTGATATCTCTTTGCTGAATACTTCCTTCTATGAAAACTCTGGAATTTTTCTTTAAGTATGTCTTTGACAACTCTGCATCTTTTCCAAACGTAACAATATATGGATACTCCGCCTTTGTATCAAAGACCTTTTGATTAACAGCTAACTTATATTTACAGTAGCTTTTTCCATCTTTATCCCTATAATTCAAATCACTGCAAACATTACCTTCTAAAAAAACCTTATTGATACCTTCTGGCATATCCCCTTCAAACTTCAAGATACTAAAATCATTAAATATAACTTCTGTTCTTTCAGATTTGACTTTCTTATATTCTGTATTATAGCATTCACTACACTCCAGTTCTTTTGTTCTTAGGTAAGTCTTTGTCATTATATGAGCATTTGTTGTCAGGAAATAGTCACCTTCATTGATTTCCCTAACTGCCTTGGCAATTGCTTCATTATTATTTGTTATAACCGTTAAACGCTCTACTTTATTTAAGTCTTTTCTTAAAATTAACAAATCAATATTAAGAATATCATTATCAAAATAAACTGGAGTCTCTACAACTCCTCCTATAAATGCAATATTACTCATCACATACCTCCTCTCGATATTATTTTAAAAATAGAAAAAGAGACATTATCTGTCTCTTCAAAAACAATTTATTTGCTTTGTATTATGTATTCAATAATATCGTCATATTTAAAATATAAGGTTTTTCCAATCTGAAATCCTAGAATCTTATAATTTGACTCTCGACTTGAAAGATAGCGAAGACCCTTCTGATACTGTCGATGAAATGGCTCAAGATTATATTTCCAACATATATTTTGAACTGTTGTTATATCTGGAATCTCATCTAATATTATTGATTGCGTACATGTACTTTGCAAATAATCTAATAAATCTCTTTTCTGTATATTTTCTGTATATTTTTTGAGTGGTGATTTGTCTTCTATATTAAAAACATTATGAATAATATTCACATCAATCAGAGAATCATCACTCTTGTTGTTAAATTCCAATAAAAGTTTCATATTTTCATTAACTTTATTGAATTTCTCTGTTCTTTTCTTTTGGTAATCAAAGCTTTTTAATATTTTTAACGATAGTGGTTCAGATACTATCTCTATCGTCTTATCTTTAATATGCTTTTTTATTGTTAAAGAGCTATTGTTTTTGAATTTTTGATATAGCATATGAAGAACGTCACTGCTTAAAGAATTAAAGACCTTCTGATTCATATACATTAATTGCTCATAGCTAAATATATTCCACTTCTCTTTTGGGAATAGGCCTAGCAAAGATGAAGATAATGAAGTTCCATACATCATAAAAACATCTGGAGGAACCTGAGCAAGTTCTTCCTTATTCATTGCTAAAATTTCATAGTGTGTTTTGATATATGCTTTCATATATATCTTCCTTTCTTTTACCCCACTACAATCCCTTGTAGCTTAGACAAATTATTTTGATAATTTGTATAGGCCTGTGTTAAATCTCTAAAATCATTTTTATCTAATGCCTTTTGCATATCTGTCAATATTTCTATATTCTCTTTCATTAATGCGATTGCATTTTCCTGTGCACTTTTCATTTTTTCTACAACTCTATACTCTTTTGTTTTGATTTGAATAGAGTTTATACTTTCTTTTGCGACTTCTATTGCATCACTTAAATGACTTTTCATATCAGTTGTTGGTTTAACTGTATCCTGCAAATAGACAACTATCTGTGGCTCTATAGAAGCTCTTGTTGCCAAAGCATCATTTATCTGCTGCAATAAAACCATTCTTGAATCTGGCTCAGAAAGTACAATTGCTTTATTTTGCACCTGTTTTGCTTTTGTATAACTATAGTCTGTACATCCTACAAGCAGACTTATGGCTAAGAAACTAACAATAAGTTTTATATACTTCAAAAAAATTATCCCCTCCCGCAAATGCGACAAGCAATCTTTCTTTGATAAATTAGCAATTATTTAGATTTTTAATCCTTTATTAGAAAGTCGCTCTTTTATATATTCTATCACATCTTCATAAAAATATGAAAATGTGCGTGCACTCAGTTCTAGTCTTGGAACTTTTGTTTCATATGGTCCTTGATATTCAAAAATATAAATAATTTCTTTTAGAACCTGTTTATTATCATACCCTATTTCCTTGAAAACTCTTTGGCGAACCTCTCTTAATGGCATGAATACTTCCAGATTCTCAAATACTCTATATGAATACTTTTCATTGAGCCATGCAACAACCTTTTGATAATCGTAAACATCTGTACATCCTTCAATCAGATTGTTGTTAAGCCCCTTATAGTTTTTTAAGATTTTCTGTATATTGCCTTTATAAGTATAGATTATATCTGGATTGAGAAATTGACAGATATCATGAGCTGAAATTCTATTAACATCCTCATAGAATTTTGTTGGTTTGAGATTTGAAAAGTTTTTTGATAATAAAATGCGTGAATGATACTGCTTTGTTAACCATTCATGAAAATCCACACCCTTAACCATAATAGGGATTTTTCTAGCTTCTAAATAGTCTTTTGTAAGGTGACTATAATCTCTATCTAACCAACGCTTAAAGATAGTGATAGGTATATATTGGAGATTTATGGGGTTCGCATTCAGGATATAAATTTGCTCCTCAGTCATATTATTAAAAACGAAATCTGGTAAAAGATAGAACCTTTTAGACAGGAGTGTAAATATGATTGGATGAATGCTCTTTATATCTTCAGGAGATAAATCAAAGAAATTCCAAAAATATGCCATTTTGTAATTATACTGAACAAAAACCTCAAATGGCACTGTGTCTAGAACCTGTTTATAAAAATTTATTTCAAATTCTGATGCTTTTTCATCATAATGAAGAGCAATTGTATTTAATTCCTTTTTATCTACGCTCATAAAGAATTCCTTTCTGTATATTCATGTTAGCAAATAAGCAAATATTTACTATACATATATCATATAATAAGGTTTTAGTCAATTATTATCATTGTTTTTGAATGGGAAACTTTATAAACAGATTCCTTAACTAAAATATTACTCTACCATGAACCTTTTCTTTTTAAAGGTGAAAGAGATTCAAAACATAGACAATTATGATAGATTTGTAAGTCAATCTACAGATATCACAACAGATGGTATACCTTCATATCCCTATCAAATAAAAACAGGAATTTTTGCAGGTGGCTGCCATAGCCAGATTGTTAATGGATTAAACATAGGAATAAATTGGACTATTGATGAATTAATATTGAAAGCCAGAACTTTAATGGAGGTTTCCAGGAAGTTAGAGGAAGCTTTCTCACTCTATAGTGCAGTTGGTAACGATATACATATTGTATCATTAGATTCTCATGGGAAGATGAGGAGATATATAAATGAGAAGAAAATAGAAAATAATATAAATAGAGAGCAGGAAAATCTATAATAGATTATCTCTGCTCTTGTTTTTTTAATATAATTAGAAATGCTTATCAAATTTGTATTCTTTATATCCTAATGATGCTTTTCTTGTTGCTTTTTTTGCTTTAGCTATTTTTGTAGTCTTTGGGGGCATCTTTGTTATCATATTCATCAACTCTTTATTTGGTTTATATAGCATTTTTTCATATTCTATTTGTGGTGCAAAACTACGACCTATATAAAAATGGTACTGCAGTCTTGTTATAAGTATCTTATTAACATTGATATGTAATTTTTTAGCCAATAGCGGAACATTTTCTCTGCATATATGGCAAACAATGTAAGCTTCTTTATGCAATAATCCACAAATGGGGCATTTTTCTAGTTGTTCGTTATCTTTTTTGATTTGTAATACTTCATTTGTATCGTATTTGGTTAATGGTCTCATAATATCTCCTCTATTTTTTTATCTATTTTTGTTTTATAATCCTGTTTATCAAATATTTCAGCATTAATTTCTATATATTTATATCCCTTTGATAAAGCAAAATCTTTTTTAAACCTATCAATTTCCTGTCTTTTTATAAATTCCTCACGAGTTTTATGAAAGTATGGTATATACACATAATGTTGTCTCCCATGTATCTCTACAATGCAATTCTCATTAATCAGTTCAAAATCATAAGGTAAAATGCGTCCTGTTTCTGGATTAATACACTTTAATGTTTTGAACTCTCTATGATATTGCATATTTTTTTCTATCAAATATTCTTCAAATAAAGATTCACCTTTAGAATCTAACTCAGGACAGTTATGCCCTAATCCTTTTTGAATATCGTCATAAGTCTGAATAATAATTCTTTTACATTTTAAACACTTATAGGTGATTTTTGGGTTTAAAATATCTCCTTCAGCATTAAGGAACAATTTATCTGTACATTTAGACATTAATTTGTTCACATAAAAAGGAACTTTATCGCTCTTTGTTAATTTAACCTTTGCTGTATTTCTTACACCATAGCTTTTATGTCCTTTTCGTGTTGAACAGTTTCTACACACAGCAAAAATATTATCTTTATCAATTGTTTTATCTGCAAATATTTGCTTACAGCGTATACAAATGTGTTGATTGCTAGAAAGGGTTCTTATTGGTGGGCCTTTACGTATCTTTTCTTCAATTAAAAATCTTGTTTTAAAATAATTAGACTTATTATTTATAAGTGTTTGTAATGTAACCTTATCCATTGAAGAATACTCATCATATAATTGTTTCACTACATCAAGTGATATACAATTATCTTCTACTGAGTATAACTGACAAAGAAAAAAGAGTAAATCTTGGCATTCCTGACAAATAATGTATTCTGATGAGTGTTTTCTCTTACAGATAGGACAACAACATTCACTTTTAGTGCTTTTTATATTAAGTAATTCTCTAGTGTTATATGTTTTATATCTCTTCATCCTTATAACCTCTTAAAATCTCTTAACCTCTCTAAATTCTATATAAAATCTATGAATAAAATTATTTTATCTTTTATTTTAGAATTTACTGTTAAGAATTCAAATAAATATTTAAATCACTCAATCTCATAAAATGGGATACAATCAACTCCAGAGAGAGCTGGAAACAGGAGCGAATTCTTACCAGAAGTTACAATCACCCCACCCAGAATAATTAAAAAATTATTCTTAGAAATATGGAAGGAAAGAAAAAAAGTTGGAAAATCCCAACTCCATCAGTCGCAGTATAACTATCGCTATTTTCTATTTGACTATCACAAGATTTATCTCGTGTGCTCAATGTACCCTTGCAGCCTAAAAGGCTAAGTCATCCCGATTAAAAAATCACATCGTCCTATGAAATTAAATAAATTTAATTTCTCCGCTATTTTGGAAATTGCAGTATCCTGGGCAGAAGCCACCCATTCATTATCTAGATGCAACAACACTTTTAAATCCTTATCTACCACGGTCATTGGCCATTTATGGTTTTACGAACTCAAATTTAAACGTGCACAAACATAACTAGAATATTAGCATCTACTTTGGTGATAACCAGCTTATGATATATTAGGAGGCTAGTTGTGCTGTGATTTCAAATTGACGCCACACACTAAAAATCACCAAGGCTGATGAAACCTTATTATCATTTTCTATATCGCAAATCATATAAACCTCCTCTCCTGCGATAATAGTAAGAAAACATCTTTGGCATGATAAACCTTTGTGTAATTGTATAAAAGAAAAAGGACTCCATAAGAAGCCCAAGAAAAGACAATAAAGAATTAGATAGATAAGCGAAATATTGTATTGTCTTCTCCTTTCTCATGTAGGTGTATTATACCATATTTTTGATATTTTCTCAATCAAATTTTTACTCAATTTAAATGCTTTGCAATTTGATTATTTTAGTCTTTTTAAGGTTTCAACTGAGCAACTATATACTTGCCTAAAACATTGTTCTAGTTGTTTATTATTGATAAAATTAATAAATTGTCCATGATTGCAAAGCTCTATTAATTTTCCATCATATGAATTTAAAACAAAATCTTCATCTTTAAAAGAATAAATCCCTATTAGAAGTTTAGAAGAGATAGGATAGAATACACATGTCTTATGACTCGTAACACCATTCTTAAAAGGGGTAACATCTAGAGATTCAGCATTCATAATCATCACTGGATTATCACTTGTTACAAATTCTGAGTTATCAACAATTTTATATACTATCCAATTTCTATTTATTAAATATTGAGCTATATTGGCAACTCTTAAATTATCAATATTTGTTTTCATTACGATTTCTCTAAATAGAGATTCATCATTTTGATAACTGTCTAATATATCATAATAATCATCACTATTTATTTCTTCATACTTCTGAATATCTTTTCCAAATAGTTCTGGAACATTTTTCACAAAGATATCCTTTTCATAATTTCTGCTATGAATACCTCTTAGAAATTGTATAGTTATTATCATTGAAAAATAATTTTTATCCATACTGTTAATAACCTGACTTTTATTGACGATTAAACAATTTTCACATTTTCCCCTTAATGACTTAAATAAATCAGCCATAATGGGTTCTATTGCCTGTCCATAATACTTTTCCCACATATATTTATCTGGCATTGTACTCACTGTATAAAATTCTTTTTCAACTGCAATATTTGATATATTTGACAAGAATATATTTCTGCTTGTCTTATCAATTACATTTACCTTATACTGATTATTTTTCTTAAATGCAAAGTTTTTTAAATAAGTTTGTGGAACATAATGGTGTCTCTTTGGTTCAGTCATATCACTTTCTCCTATTATATAAATAATTAAAAACAAAGACTTTTAATTAATAGTTTCACTTTTTATTTGATTTCTTTTTATAGATTTTTAGCAATCTATTAAAACCTCCATATAATTTAAGAAGGATTTATAATTTCTGCAGAAACTACAAACCCTTCTAATGTTTGGTTTTATCGTTGCTTGCCAACCATATGCGCCCGAAGTCATACATGCATTTCAAGTTGATACGAGCCAAACCTCATGGTATATTTCAACCTTTATATTGTTTACATTCTATTAATATACTATATTTTGTAAGCTACAATAATATCTTTCTTATATAATTTATTATATCAGCATAATACTTTACTATTTGATATTGTTAACTACATCACTAAAATGATTATTAATATATTCAGCAATTTTCTGAGGATTATCATATGTAGAATCTAGTTTTAATTTATTTTCAACTAATTTTCCATTCACAAAAACTTGAATTGTATTTTTACCATACATACCAACTTTTATTGATAATCCTTCATTCAAGATGTTATTAATATTAGTTTTAAGTTTTTTATAATCTATTTTTTTCACAGAATTTAACTTTATGCTTTTCTTAAGATGATTATTTGTAGCATTTCTTGGCGATTCAATAATATAATCTATATCATTAATATATTTTCCAATATCTCGTCTTTTGATTTGAGATAGATGAAAATTTATTACTTTTTTATATGTAAATCTGCTTATTTCTTTTTTACTGGAAGCATGAATTATAGAAGCAAAAGAAAACATGTCATCTAAATCGTGCCCTTTAATGCCTAATACATTTACGTATTCTTTTAATTCTTCATTATGATGATAATCTATATCCAAAGGTTTTAATGTATTTTCTTCATCCAAAGAATACATTCTTACATTTATTTTATTAATTAAACTATCAAATAGATTAATAAAATAAATGTTTTTATAAAAAATCTTTTTTTGATTTTGATTAAGATTTATAAAATCATCAATATCTATTAAATCGTATATATTTAATTCTTTTTTTAAACACTTTTTATAAAACTCGTTCGTATTCATATGAGAAATATTAATATTGGTCGTATATTGCTTACCCACCAGATGTGCAAAATTGTATTCCATTGTTTCAACTAACAATGTCCCTCTTTTTCCAGTAAAAGCAAAAAAATAAGGTAGAATATTTGTTTTAAAGTATAATGCATTTTCATAAAGTAAATTGTCATTCATATATTTTCCCCTAAAAAAAGGAACACAATGTATGTGTTCCCTGATTGGAACCTCCTCATCGGGAGGTCGTAGTCCACATTATTTTAGTAGCCCGTGGGTCAGGCTTAGGAGCCAATCGCCTTCCTGTGGTTCATTTATTAAACTCAGGTTCTTATGTCACTGTTTTAATAAATAGTAGAATCGTTAGGACCAACTATCTACCACACCCTAATAATATTGCTGTCCTTATCTTATTGTTGGCATTTCTGCCTATTCATATACTATGTTTTGCAAGAAGAATAATACCTTTCTTACACTATTAATTATATCATAAGTTTTTAATAAATCAACAGATTATGTTAAAGCATTGTTGAAATTTAGCGTAAACACCTTTTTGTAGACTTTAATATATGATATGATTAAACTATAAATTTTATAAAAACACAAGGAGAACTTATGCTAGAATATACAATTCAAGACCATGAAGTCATAAGAAATCAGTTTGAAGTCAATCAAAATAATGAGCAAGTTAATGAGAATTTAGAATTAGATATTTCAGGAGAAATAGCTGTTCCTACATATGATAATAATTCAAATGATATCCAAGTAAATATAATATTAACTTTAGGCAATGACGAAACTAGATTCAAGTTTCTGATTGAAACAGTAACAATCATTTCTCTATTGAATCAAGTGAGTGATATTGAACAGAATTGCTCAGATATAGCCATACAAAAAACCATTGAAACGTCTAATCAAATTCTTAAAATATACAACTTTAATGATATAACAATTCCTTTGCCAGAAACTGCGTCCGAAATTTTTGAATCTTAAAATAAATTTAATAAAGAAAAGAGACTATCAACTCTTATTTTGATGTATTAGATAATTTTTCTCTTAAAATTATAAAAGGTTATCAAAAATTAGTAATAAAAATCAATTTTTAAAACTTTTTCTAGCATATATTGATATTGTTTGCTCCTCAAGCTTGGCTGATGTATAATCTGTTAACTTTTCAAGAGGTTCATTTCTCCATGAATCACCCTCTGATGTCACTAATCCTAATTTATTATTTAATTTTTCCCTTTCTCCAGGAACAATATTACCATATACTATCGAATAGGTTACCAAAAACTTTCGGTTTTCAACAATATTAAAAAACGTATTTACATATTTTTCTGTACAAAGCAATCCACAAATACCTTCAATTTCTGTATACTCAACATACTCTTTCCCATCTTTAATGTACAATCTGTGTTTTTCCCAATCTACTTTAAAATGCATTTCCAACATTTTTTTGTTTTCTTCTTTAACAATCATAAATCCATAAACAATTAATTCTTCAATTTTTTTCTTTTCAAACTCTTCTACATAACTTAGTATCTCGTCTTCATCCATTTTCATATTTTGTAAAATCAATTGGAAATTTGCTGATAATAAACTCATTCTTGTCTTTGATAATGTTTGAGATGATGTTTTTGCGTAAGTGGCCATAATATCCTATTGTACATAATTTTTACTTATGTCCCTTTCTTTGTTTAATAATAATTTTGCGGCATCTAAAACTTCGTTAAATGATGGATAGAACACTAATTTAGTATTGTTCTCCCCATTCATTTTATTTTCCCAAATTTTTTCATCCAATAAGCTTAAATACAATTGTTTATAAAAAGCTACTGAAGGACAAGACATATTGTTTTTTGAGGCATATTTATTTAACTGCGATACAATTTGTTCACATTCCGTTTCAGAAAAAGGAAAGATTGTAGACACAATTAGACTCTTTTCATGTAAGGTAGGGTTCCAAATACAATATGCCATTCTACCATGCCTTGTTAATGGAGAATAAATTTTTGTAAAATCATTCCCTGTAAAAATAATAGGTATGTATTCTTCTCTTGCTGTACTTTCTGTTAAATTCATTAAAAATTGAATAATTAATTGAGTGTTTATTGTATATTGGTATAGTGGTCCCCAATTGCCTATAAGTGTATCAATATCATCTATAATAATGACTTGCCTTTGTCTAGTTCTTTGATATGTTGAAATAGCTGCTAAATATCGTTTTTCAATATTTTTAATCGGATTCCCCGCTTCCGCATCTTCAAACATATCTGCTGTCATATCTACTATTCCATACCCTTCTGATTCTAAGTATTTTCTACATTGAAAAGTTTTCCCTTCACCGGAAGGACCAAAGATACCAAGGATAAGAGGACAAGCAATTTCTGATTCATAAATTTTAAATACGTGGGTATATACAGCTTTTTGAATTTCTTTTGAAATATAAATATTCCTATTCATTTAATAAAGCCCCCTTGATTCATAATTTTTTACAATCATTTCAACTGATTCAAAATCATTCTTCACATCTTCAAAAAATGTTTCTATTGGAAATAGAATTTCACAAACCTTTTTTTCCTCAAATTCTACTCTCAAATTATCTTCAAGGACTCTTGAATCAAGAGACTTTTTCACATATAACGTTTCTTCATCATTTATATGTTTTGATTTAAGAAGTTTTAATAAATTTAAACATTCTAAATAGGTATTGGTCATTAGGTCTAATGCATTATTAATATCTATATCAGGATTTACTTCATTAAGTTCTGATTTCAGTTCTGCAAAAATATCCTGTTTAATACTTTCTCTTTTCCGATATTCTCTGCTCCTTTTCCAATCTTTAGCATATTGAATACCCCATTCAATTAAATGTTCAATAAAAACTGAAGTTACTGCAGTTGTTGCTACTGTTGTAAAATCTTTTATATCCATTTTCATTTTCTCCTTTCCTTACTTAAACTAATAAATGATAAAATTCTACATTCCATATATTTATAATATCACTCTTAATACAAAAGTAAAGATAATGATAAAAATCTAAAAAATTAAAAAACATCTATTCCCTATAGGATTAGATGTTTTGACTATAACAGCCCCTATTGCCCCAAAACAGTATATTTAATTCATCAAATCGAATAACAATTGCTCTAGTTGATACTCCAAAATCGTTTGCCATTGTCTCTACTAAATCAAAATTACTCATACCAGCTTTTTGATATTGATTATACTTTTCTAAGAAAAGATTTCTAGGAAGTAATAGACAAGCAGCAAAATAACATGCTCGACTTTCTTTTATAGAAAAAACGTCATCTGTTCTATATGTAGCATTTAAATATTTTTTTCCAGTTTTATCATTGTAATCAAACAGATAATGACCTATTTCATGGGCAACTGTAAACCTTCTATGACCAACGTTTTCATCTCTATTAATTTTCATTATTTTTGCAAACTTGTATTTTTTTATATTTTCATTAGAAATTGAAATAAACCCAGAAACTAATTTGTCTTTAAATGAACTTGTAAAAACCTGAAATCCCATATCTGTTGCTATTTTTATAATTTCTACTTTACCATCCTGATTATAGTATTCTAAGATTTCATTTGCAATTTCTTCTATTTTTTTCTTATCTTCTTCTATTTCAATATTGTAATTTGTAATTTCATCAAACTTGTTTTTTATTTTATCTACTATAGGACACATCCAAATCATTCCTCTCTCCTCCGTCACTTCACTCTATCATATGAAACTCTATACTATGTCTTTTAAATATAAAGACACCTACAGTCTAGTCTAACTAATCGTATAATATTTACATCTTTATTTTACCATTTTAAAAAAAGTTGTGTATATACTACATATAAGTCCAATATAAAAAGACATATCTTATAATATGCCTTCTTACTTAAAAATCTTTTCTTTTACTATTATGATAATCTTTTAAATCTCTTATTAATTCAAAATATAAATTATCTTCTTCTCTATTAAATAAATATCTTGCTATTATTTTAGGAAGAATAATTATTCCTGTTGCTAGTTCAACAACTGAAGCTATTGTAGATAAAGCAAAAGCGTAACTATTTGAATTATTACAAAAAACGAATACTATTATAAGTGGGCTAATTGTTAAAATAATGAGTAATCCCATTATAATATAGAAAAAAACTATTTTTAATTTTTGTTTTAATATCTCTCTTGACTCTAGAATATCAAAAGATTTGATAAGTTTTTCATTTAATAGTTTATCTGTTTCACCAAATGTTTGCATTAAATATTGATTCAAGATTTCTAAATTTATACCAACTTTATTCAAGACCTTATTTGGAACATTAAATCCCTCTATGGGTATTTCTTTGGCTTTTTCTTTTTTCTCTTTACTTTTTGTATCAATAACAGGTTGACTTTCATCTTTATCTATTTCTTTAATATTTTTGCGTTCTATCTCTAAAAGCTGTTTCTTTAAGGTCTCAAAACCCAATTCATTTTTAATTGCCATGATTTTATTTAATTCCTATTAATATCATTTTCAAGTTTTAAATATTTTATTCTAGCATCAATAACAGCTAATGATACATCAAAAACTTCAGACAACGCTTTTTTTGTTTCTTGTAAGGATTTTTCTTTCATTGCTGTTTTAAATAAAGCAGTAAAAGTATTTCTTGGGAGTAAAATTTCTCCAGCTAAAGTATTAGCTTCAACCTCTTTATCATCATCTATATATTCATCTTCATCATCTAATCTATAGAAATCCAAAAAACCTTTATTCGCATCAATCTCATTAGCATGTAAAATGCTATGTGATAATTCATGAGCAAGTGTAAAAGATATTTTATGTTTAGTAGCTCTCTTGCCTTGATATGTAGAATTATAAAAAATTTCAATATTATCTTTTTCTACATGTACCATTCCCTGAACTCCAACCTTTATATTATTTTGTTTAAGTTCTGCTTCAGATTGTGTAAATTCTTTTTCATTAAATGGAATACCAAGTCTATCTAGAATTACTTCAATCTTTACTGGGATATCATTCCATTCAACTTTTTTCATTAAATTCGCACTCGTCTTCTCATAATCACCCAAAACATATAGACTTCTTAATTCATCTAACTTCTTACACATATAATTCACCTCACATACACCTCCGCTATGATAATAATATCTAGCAGGCTCAAATTTTGACGCTTCTTGATTGTATTCAATTAAATAAATAAAAAACGATACCTGTTAATGGTATCACCTCATCATAATTCTACACTATTCATTCTTTTTTTGTTCAGATTGAACTCAAATTAGATGAGGATTTACCCCAAAAATGGTCATTTTTCACTATTTTCTTATCAATTCAACTCAATTTTAGCACACCTTACCCAAAGATTCAATTTTTTTAGTCGTTTTTCTCCCTTTTAGGTTCGTTTTCATCCTTTTTTGTATTAAAAGTATACTTTTACTCCTTTTTTGCCCCTTTTTGTCTAAATTTGGTCTGTTAACAAAAAAAGAGAAAGAGTGATGTCTTTCTCTATTTCTTCCTATACTTATCAATATCATAGAGGTGAACCATTTTCGGAACTCTTACTGTTCCCACTCTGCCATCCTCATCTTTGGCATCAATTTCTATATGTATCATTGGCGAGTTCTCTTTATCTCCTATAGATGAATGTCCTCCATTGCCTGAATTGTTGCTGTTTCCATTATTTCCATTGTTATTTCCGTTTCCACCATTATTGTTATTGTTTCCATTTCCACCTGGATTATTGCTGTCACCGCCATTAGGCTTATCGCCTCCGTTATTTCCTCCATTGTTATTGTTATTTCCATTATTGCTTCCGCCACTTCCATCCTTAGGCGGATTCCCTACATCTGGTGCATAATAATGTGAATCAACTATATCAGTATAGAATTTGTATTTAATAGGAAGCATAGCATATATATTTGTGCCAGATTTTCCACTGCTCACATTTGTTGAGAATGTCCAGCCATAGCTTCCTTCATCTGTTACAGATGCTGAGCCTTTGTGATAGTATGGATTAATGTTATACCAGAATCCCGTATTCCTTGTTTTTATCTTCTGACTTGAGACATTTGATTTTGGAGTCAGGTAGAAGTTTCCATATTTTTGAATCTCTGAAGCATATGCATTTGTTGCAACAACTGTCTGAGCAATTTGCTGCTTTGATGTATGTGACTCTGTTTCGTAGGAATAAGATTTCGTTTCTGTTGTTACTGCTATATAAACAAGATTAGGATTGACTTTATCTGATGTATCTCCACCAATAGCAATCTGAACTCTATAAATAGTGCTTCCACCACCAAATGTTCCAGTATAGTTCATTTCATATTTACTCCCATCATCAAAATGGTCGTTATAGCTATTCTTAAGTGCTTTTTCTATTACTTTGGCTTCTGTATCAGTTAATGATAAATCAAAACGTTGATGTAATCTTATCTTTATAACATTAGCCATTTCACTAGAAGTCCTTGAAGGCCCCCAGCCTTGTGTATCAGGAGATGTTTTTTTTGTATATTGAAATGAATCTCTCTTCTTTTTTATACTTTCTTTTCTTACTTTCTCAGTCCAGTTGAATGTTCTATACCCCTTGACTGTGACCTTTGAGTATTTTGGGTCACCCATAATATCATAGAATCCAACTTCGTCAACCCACCAGTCTAATTTTGATGATGATGTATCTGTCGGAAAGGTATAATTACCATCCTTAGGGAACTTTCCCTTATTAATCTTCTTGATGGCATTGATGTATTTTTCATCTACTTTCCATGAGTCTATCTTCTTTTGTGTAAATCCCTTATAGCTTCCGCTTCCTACGCCTTTTCCTGAATTTGCAGATTTACTGATGCTTCCGCCCTTTGCAGCCTTTTTCCATGCTGTCCAGTGATAGCTGCTGATATCCTTTAGCCCAGACAGCTGTGTGGAATAATTGACATTGACATTCTGTAGTGTTGATTCGCTGGACTGCTGATATATCTTATCAAAGGCCTTTTTCTCCTCTGATGTCAGATTACTATATGACGAAGGCATACTGGCTGCAGATACTGATTTCACATTTGGAAAAACCAAAGTTCCAATAAGCATTAAAAATAAAATTTTACGTATTTTAATCACCTCTCGCACAGTTGTGCGAATTATTACTATTATATTGTATCATGAATAACAATTCTTATATAAAATGAAAATTATCTAATAAAAGTGTCATTAAGAAAATTGTTTATGATATAATAGAAAGGTAAAAGAAAACCCACTAAAAGAAGTGGGAAAGAATTTTTACAATAAGCAGAATTATTTCAAGAACTTCTTTGGTGCGCATTTGTTTATCTGCTTTTTTCTTTTTTATGTTTTTATATTTAGAGGCCAATGCCTCACCTCCGAGGGAAAACAACACCCTCGGATTTATTTTAACTTGTTTTATTCATAAAACAAGTATAACTTGAGTTATCTTAATAAAAAAGGACCCTACTGAAATATTTCTACATTTATAGGTACCCCTACAGAGTTATACTTGTAGTCTAAATCAAGAATTTCCACTATTTTAGAAATCTGTTTTTGAATTATATTTTGATATTCTTGTATTGGAGCATCCCAGTATTTTGGAATTTGAGTATATATTTCTCGATATGTTTCATCTCCACCACAGATTGTAATGTATTCATAATTTTTATCTGTGTATTCTTGGGTTTCCTTATTTGTATTAATAGTGAGTTTCCTAAGATATTGCCCTTTATTATCTTTACTACCAATAATAAAATTATAAATACCATCACTGTACTCTGGCTTGGAATAAAGTAATTTTATAAATAAGCATTCAAAAAAATCTTTATATGTCATATTTTCATCTAGATACTTTTCTATGTAATCCTCTAAATTTATTTTAAACTGAGCTGAAAACAATTCATTGTTTCCATATGTAACAAATATAAAATGACTATTCTTAAAAATCTTCCTTATTTTTCCTCTTTGAACATCTTCTTCATGATGACCATCTTTAAATGTTATTGTTGCTTTACTATCTGCGAAACCAATGATTCCCTCTTTTGTGTTGTGAAGCCCAACAAAACTCATGTTACTCATATCCTTTCTTTGACAGCTTGATTGACTTATTGTCATTATTTCATCTCCAGCAGAATCTTACTGCTATTTTTTTCTATTTACATTATAACAAAAAAATCAGCATTTACTGCTGATTTTTTAGTATATTCTTTATTCTATCTATATCTGCACCATTTAATGCATTTTCCTTGCCAGATGATACAATTTTATGTATAAGACTTCTTTCATCAAGAAAAATCTTCTCTGAACTGACATAGCATTGACTTTCTAGAATATAAACATATGAATCAATCCAGCAGTTAATATTATTTTCTTTTAATATTTGTGAAAGAATATATGTCTGTCTCTTTGCCTGCTTTAATGGATTTTTGATTGATGAAGTATATTCTTTTCCCTGATTGGATGTTTTTGTAAAACTCCACTCACTATCTTCTTCTTTCCCTCTAAGAGTTCCTTTATAGCTTTTTGTTTCAACTATAACAATTCCCTTTGGGCTTAAAATAAGATTATCAATTTCTGCCACCTTATCTTCATACTTAATAGATACATTAGATAAAATAGTATAATCTGCGGGTAATTTTAAGAGAGTTTTTTGAGTGGCTCTTTCGCCCTTCAATCCTGATTTTAGAATTCTATAACGTTTTTGACAAAAAGCAAATACAACAGCTGAAATCATAAAAATTGCAAACAATGGTGCAAATCCACTAAATAAATTAATATTTTCATTTATAGCATTTGAAAAAGCTACATAGTCATCAAATAATTTAGCTGTCTGCGTTTGTTTATAAAACATGAATACAAAATATAAAAAATATGAAACCACACCACATATACTTAAAACCATACCCCAAAAATAATATTTTATTTTCTTCTCATTATCAATTAAGAGTTTTGTCTTATAATTTGATGAAACAAACTTTACCCCTACCCCTATACAAATAATTGAAACAAATAAAATAATAAGATATTTCATAAAAATTCCCTCCTTGTTATTATTGTACAGCAATATGTTAAAAATTGGTAGTATTTGTCGATATAAACTTTTATTCTAAGAGTTTAAATGATATAATATTGAAAAACAAATAATCCAAAGGAGCATAAAGAATGAAAAGAAATATTGGAATTTTATTAATTTGTATTGGTTGTTTAGGAACACTCTACTCTGGATTTCATATGATAAATAACCAAGATTCTTCAGACAATAAGACTAATAACATGCAGAACAAATTTAATGAACAGGCTGAAAATATTAAAAAACAGCAGCAGGAAGTTCAGAAAGAATATGATAAGAAAAAAGCTGAATTTGAAAAGCAGAAAAAGGAAATTGAAAAAAAGTCAAAGCAGATTCAATCAGAAGTTGAAAAGCAGAAAGAAGAGACAAATCAAAAAGTCAATGAAATCCAAAAAGAGATTGAAAATTCCGAAAACGCACAAAAACAGGTTCGAGACAATATGGCTGATGTATTAGATAAGTTAGAGGATTAAATATAATAAATCTAAAAAAGTAATAATAAAATATTAGATTTAATATAGTTCTCTTTATTCAAGAGTAGTAATAAATTACAAATAGTAAAACATTGTCATAATATTATAGAAATGGAGTATTTTTATGGATAATCAAAAGAAAATAAAATATTATTTTTGAGGTATGGTTTTAAGTATATGTGGAGTTGCTTCCTTTTTTGGATACCTCCTATTTCTAGCCTTAAGACCTAATCAGCCCTCTAGTCTATTTGGGAATTTACTTGCTTTTTCAAAGGCAGTACAAGAAGAAATTAACTTATCTAATTATCTCTTCCCTTTATTTGTTGTTTGTATCATCTCTTTTGCCATCTTTCAATACTGCTTCAAACACTATAAAATTCTTAAAACTGGATTACAAGGAGAAAAAATGACCCAAAATATTCTTAAAACACTCCCTAATTCCTATCAAATCATAAGCAATATCACTATTGAATTTGAAGGAAAAAGAAGTGAAATTGATAATCTTATTTTAAGTCCCCGCAGGATTGTAATAATTGAGACAAAGAATTATAAGGGGATTCTTGAGGGAAGTGTAGATGATATTGATTGGAAGTATACTAAAACTTCGGCTCAAGGAAACAACTATACAACAACAGTCAAAAATCCTTTAAAGCAAGTCAAAAGACAAACATATATTCTTTCACAAATATTAAAAGAAAACAATATTAACTGCTGGATTGATGGATACTTATTTCTACATAATGCTAAATCTTATATTGATTCCGATAGTATACTCCTAAATGAAACAAGCCTAACCCATAAGATTACATCATCTGGTAAAGATAATGCTCTTAGAGTTGAGGATATTCAAAGAATTAAAGAGATATTAAAGATTAACAATTAAATCAAGTATGAGATAATAAATAAAGTTTATTTTCGACCTCTCGCACCACTTAGATATATACCATGCCCAGCATACTAGATAGAAAAAAGGAACAGTTGTTCCCTTTTTTTGTTTTTATTAAATTTTTAGCTTATTCTTTACTTTAACAAGTTAAAGAATATTTCTAGAGTATTATTTAACCAGTTACAAGGAGGACGAAATAGCATGTTCAAAATTTCTAATAAAAAAGGAAATTTAGACATAGAATAATATATGGAGAGAAGTGTATGCCAAATTATAACTTACCAGACATTTATACTTTAGTGGCTGTTTGGTTAATTTGGAGACAATTAAATCTAACCCTAGACTATATTTGTATTTTCTTAAATAAGAAAAAAGTATAGCCACGCAGACCCATTTCATAACCAAGTATTTACCACGATTTGGGTCCTGCAGCTTATTAATAAATATTACAGAAAGACGTTTCTGAAATAATATTTATTAAAAGCATTCTCTGTCTAAATTGTAACGAAAAAAAAGAGGGTAACCACTCCCTCATTTTTTTATATTCTCTGTCCATTAATATAATACCATATTTTTATTCAAAGTCAATTTATTATCTATTAATATATTTCCTTTTTTATTGATTAGCAGTCCTTATAGTCCTGCATTAAATAGTTTATTTAACTTATCAATACAGCCACCATTATCAATTCTGCATCTTTTTTGGATATCATCAAATCCGTTGTACTTGATTAATTTATAGCCATCATGATATTCTGATTTTTCATTGCTTAATAGTTTGCTGAGCCACACTTCTCGGCTATCTTCATCATAACCGGGAACAATAAGACAGCTTTGCATATAATCATAATCTGTCTTAATATCTGTAACCTTTTCAAAATCAACCTTATCTGGACATACAAATTCTCCTAATCCCGTAAAAACACCCTTTTCATTAAAACTACCGATTCCTCCACCACTAGAGAAGCCGGTGTCAAGAACGCCTCTAATTCCAGATGAAAGTAATTCACTTTCAGTATCTGCTATTTCAAGATTTAAATGGTCATCATGCAATTCCTTATTTGACATATTCTTATATTTATCACCATATTTTTCAATTAACTTTGTTTTTACATCTTCCATATACACATAATCAAAACGAGCACAACTCACAATCTTATCATTTTTAACATAGAGCATTAACCCATCCCAAGTGTTCTTTCCGTTTTCATCCAACTTTGTTAATGAATAGACTCCATTATATTTATTATTTCTTTTTGTCTTCACCTTATATGATGTGTCGTTTTGAGCACTGCTTGTCTTATAATTTGCATATAGCTTATATCCGCCAAAACAAACTGCGATAATACAAATCAATGCAATGATATCCTTTAAGAAATCTTTTCCATCTTTTTTTAATTTTTCCTTTCTCATTTTTGTTAACCTCCATATATAAAGAGGATAAAATCATATCCTCACATCGTTTACTTTAACAAGTTTATTATATCATACTGAAGATGGAATTGCTATATGATGGTTAGTAGTTCAGCACTGAAGTGTTAATTTAGTGTTACTGTTCAGTGCTATTAGTGGTTATAGTTATAATTTAGAGTTTTAGGAAGCTATGAAGATATCTATTCTCATATATTCTTACATGAGACTATATTATTTGAATGAATAAGTTTTCCTTGTCGATTTATTTGTGCCCACTGTATAGGTCCACCAACTTTTCTCTCGTCTATTGGTAACTTTGATTCTAATTTACTATATTTTTTTATGATTTTAAATACTTTTTCTTTTATAAATAATATTTTTACTGTCTTGAAGAATTTAGTATTTATCTCATACCAATACGTGCCAAAAGATGTAAAATTCAGATTTATACGCTCTGTCAATTCATAACTGTATGCTCCCGAAGTATTTTTCACAATTTCAAATGCTCTGCTTATTATAGTTTGATTTGTTACATCATAATAAACAATAAAATATTGTACTACTTTTTCATAATCATTATTCAATCTCATATCATTAATAAACTTATACGATTTTTCCAACAATTCGTGTAAACATTCTTGAAAATTATAACCATTATATCTCTGAACAAATGCATTCATAAAATCTAGGATATTTACAATATCTCCATTATCATATGTAGCAGAATTTTCTCCAGCACTCGATAAAATACATGGGAATTTTTTATTAATGGTAATTTTTTGAATCATATGATTATGGATTGAACTTGTATTCCATGAGTCACTAGCTACTAATGTTTTATACTTATTTCTAGCATGTATTAAACAGGTCATTCTTCTTCTATCCCTTCTTATACTATTATAACTCATTGAAATGGGCTTATTGTTTCTATAACTATTACTTCTGATAAAAATCATCTCCAGCAGTTGACTGCTATACATATATTATATCAAAATATAATTTCATTTTATCCCCAATTTCTTTGATATGATTTGATTGCTATTATTATTACAACTTATAATAAGTGGAGACCCGATAATTCTCTTGCTATCAATATCTACTGAAGTAACCCAAACTATTAATTCGACAGAAAATTCCTCATTCATTAAAAAAAATGCACCTGAAGAAATCCTATATTTTTCACTCACAGTCCTACTAAATAATTCAATATTGTTTGCTGAACATTTGATATCAATGCTTGTATAATTAGGATTTTGAGACTTAATGTGAAAATCTATTATCTCATCTGAATTAAAGACATCTTTTTCAAGTCCAGACATTTTTCCAGAAATATAATAATATGAGAACAATTTTATTTCTTTTATATCATTTTCAAATTTAAGAAGCTGGTTATTCTTTCTTAATATTTTTATAATATAATTAAATTTATCAATAAATTCAATACTGTCATTTGCACGTCTAATTTCACCATGCAAACTAAGAGTGCTAGATTTCAACTCTATTTTTCTTACTCTTAAAAAACCTATTTTACGAGATAACTTCATTTCAGTAAATAAATTCTCAATTTTTTGTTTTGATAAATATATAATCATACTATTTCACTCTCTTTCATAAAATTATTTTTTATCTATATAAAAAGAATACCATATATTTTTTAGGAATTAAACTCTTATATCAAAAGCATTAAAACATATTATAATTACATATTTTGACATAATTTTACTCTTCTTATTTACCATTCACAATATTTGTGATATATTTCACTTGGGAATATACTCTTATTTTAAAAGTATAACTGTCTATACTACTCGCTAGTGTATATTCCTATCTATTTCCCGAGGAGTCCCAGCTCCTCTTTTTTTATAAACATTTCTTATTTTTTATTCACATTTATTTTACAGTTTTCTATTTTCACAACTATCTTGTCATATTCTTCTAAATACATGAATTCTCCACTCTTAACTGTATAAATCTTAATATTATCTTCAGTTTTTTCATCTGTTATCTCCATAATCAGCTTCTGATTATCTGTATTTTCTAATAATAAGTATTTCAATCCTGCTATCTCAACTATTTGGTTTTCATCTTCATTGAAAAGCATACTCATACCTTCTTTTTTGAAGTTATTTATTGATGTCGTGGCATAAATGATAACCGCTGAAAGGAGAAAGAACATTATAAATACAGAAGTCATCATATTTATAATTGGCTCTATTCTTATATCCATCGCTTTCATTTTTTGAGTATTCTTATCTCTTGGAAAGATTTTAAAAAATGTTTTCTCAAAAGACTCACACATAGTTGGTATAAACAAGACCGCTAATATAATTCCACCAAAAAAAATAATATCAAAATCAATACCTACTAAGGCAATAGTTGCAAAAACGAAAATGGAATAATAAAGGACTTTAAACTTATTGAGTAGCATTTCTAAAATAGTTATAGCAAATATCACTCCAAAAGCACAAACAAATTCAAATGACTTTATCCTAAACAAATAGAATAAGATTGATAATAAAAAACAAATTTCTGTAAATATACAACAAGCAAACAAGAATTTATCTAATATCTTCTCTTTGTTTCTTGCAAAAGCAAACATTTCAATAAATAATAGCAAAATAATAAATAAAGCAAAGAGAACATACAACCAATAAGAGAAGTAAGTTAACTTTATTGTGACATGACTCAATCCTAATCCCTCACTATATCCCTGCATAATAAAAGTCTGTATGGAATCAATAATTATACCAATAGCAGCTGTCATAATTGTAACAAACACTCCAAAGGATGCTCCGTTTTTTAATAGAAAGTATAAAGTAGGATACTTGAATTTTATCTTATTTTCAATTAGATTGTTTTTCCCTTTTCGTTTCGTTGAATCTTTTTTATTTTTGTGGTCGTTTTTACTCATAATATGACCTCCTTACTTTAGCTATTATAATCTATTCACATCGCTTTTTGGAAGTCTTGCAAAATATTTTTTAAAGTATGTTCTTTACTTTTTTTATTTGCTATAAAAAAATATTAGCCACGTATCCCCTTACGTGGCTATTTAACCGCATTCAATTTTTTTCTCTAACGATATATTTACTTATTACAAACGTCGTCTTGAAACTCCCACTTTCACGTGGCTTTTTTTTACCCTCTTTTTCATTTCGTCTTAAAAACTTAATGTTACTAAATATAATATTTTGTCTTTCTTCTCCCCTTCTTGAAAATATTATAAATGACATATTCTGCCATTTACCTTTTTATTTTACACCAACACACTCTTGATTTCAAAGTTTCTTGAAATACTTTCTACTCAAATTTGTTGTAAATACTCACAAGATTGGTAATCTATTTATTATGTAAAAAAAAGATGCCAAAGCACCTTTTTCTCTCTTTTGAAATGAGTTTCGTATATTCTCTTTCTAAACAGATACAAATTTTATTTTGTATTTATTAAAAATATTTAAAGCCTTCACATAATCTACATAATATGCCTGTTTATAGCATTGTCTATGAACTGTATCAACTCCAATCACTTCAGCAATCCCATTTATATTCACAAATTCTCCTTCTATTTTTTCTAAATCATTTATATCTACATAGAATCTTAATGCACTACTTAATGCATGTCTTGCTGTATTGACAATAATAGATATACTTTCTTCACCATTGTCCTCCTTAATTTGTATCTTCCCATTAAGAATCAATACTGAATCTTCTTTTAAAAGATTCTCAATATCTGCATAAGTTTTAGGGAAGACAATAGCTTCACAGAAATCGTATTCATCTTCTATTTTTAGAAAAGCCATTGGCTCTCCACTTTTCTTTGTAAAAATCTGCTGTATAGAATTTATCTGACATAGAATTTGAATATCGTCTCCATCATTTAAATCTTGTATATCTGAAATCAGAGTATCATAGCCTTTTAGAACTCCTCGAATCTGCTCTAAGGGGTGTCCACTGATACAGCAATGAAGAACTCTTTTTTCATTATCGAGCTTTTCCTTAAAACCATATTCTGTACCATCATAGAACTCTTCACCACTTAAGCCATCCAAAATAGATGATTTATATATACTCTTAATCTGATTATGGTATTTCACTGTTTCAAGAATTGATGGAGCTATCTCTCTCATCTTTTTTCTGCAGCCAAATATATCAAATGTCCCAGAATAGATAAGATTTGTAATCTGGTTATTGCGAATATTTGGACATTGGCTGATAAAATCATAAAACGTTTCACAATTGGAAAGCGTTTCAATAGTTTTTGCAATATCTTCACCTATACCATCAATTCCGATATATCCATAGCGAATAGCTGATTGGCCCTCGCTCTTTTCCACAGTGAACTTTGTTTGAGAGAATCTGATAGATGGTGGAAGGATTTCTATACCCATCGCTTTTATCTCTGCTAAACATGATATAAGCTTATCCTTATTATCACTATTGATAGTACAGTTTGCAGCCATAAATTCTACAGGATAATAAGCTTTCAGGTATGCAGTTTCATAGGCGATGAGTGCATATGCTGCTGAATGAGATTTGTTAAATCCATACTCAGCAAATTTCTTTATCATTGCATAGACTTCTTTGGCAGTCTTTTCAGGGACACCATTATCTACGCAACGTTTGGAAAATTCCTCCTCCATCTGGTCGATATATTGCTTATCTTTTTTTCCGATTCCACGACGCAATATATCTGCCTCTCCTAAACTGAACCCTGCCATATCCTGCACAACCTGCATAATCTGTTCCTGATAAACTAAGATACCAAAGGTTTCTTTTGCAGAGTTTTCATAGAGAGGATGGGGGTATTTTACTTTAGAAGGGGTTTTCATTCCTTCGATATAGTTATCAATAAATTGCATAGGTCCAGGACGAAAAAGGGCGGCGATAGCAATAATATGACTCATATCTGTAGGTTGCATTTTCTTTAACAGATTACGCATTCCCTGAGATTCCAACTGAAATACTTTTCCAGATTGACCTCTCTGTAATAACTCAAAAGTTTTTGTATCATCCAATGGAATCTTATCTAAATCTATCTCAATTCCTTTGTTTTTCTTTATAAGCCTCAATGTCTCCACTTCAATGTCTAGTGTAATAAGACCTAAGAAGTCCATTTTGAGAAGCCCAATGGATTCTGAAGCTTTCTTTTCAAATTGTGTCACCAGAACTCCATCAACTTCCATTAAGCCAACATACTGATGAAGTGGATGGGCTCCAATAATAACTCCACAGGCGTGTTTTCCTGTTGAAGATGGAAGACCATCAAAAAGTTTACCAATCTTGAAAAGTTGAGCAACATCTTCACTGGAATCAATTCTTTCTTTAAAAAAAGGAATTGTTTTTAAATCTTCCAGTGTTGGTTCAATTTCTTGCTCATCTTCTCTATCTTCTTCTTCCAAATAAACAAACTTTCTTATTTTCTTAGGAACATTCTTGGATAATTCATCTGTAACCAGATAAGGAATGCCAAGAACCTTCCCTACGTTTCTAATAATGCTTTTCAAGCCTAGCATATTGTAAGTAACTATTTGTGAAACATGGTCATACCCATATTTAGCTTGAACATATTCAACAATAACATGTCTATACTGATTTTGGAAATCTGTATCTATATCCAAAAATACCCTCGGTTTCCCGATATTTATTAGGGGAATAGACTATATCTTCTGATAAATAACTTATCAGTCAGTACACTTCGGCTAGTAACTCATCTTCTAGCCTACAAACAATTACGTTCTAGTCGTTACACTTTTTTGCAATTCTTTCAATTCTATAATTACCACTTAACTCCATTTTTTAAAAGATATGGTTTACACATAATAATTCCTTGATTCTCTATATATTTCTTCAACACTTTTATACTGACCAACAAAATTATCTTTGTAGTATAAATTTATTAGTCCAGTTTTGTAGGTCTTATGATGTATTCCATCGCTTGTATTTTTTCTGTTTTTTGGGTTCATTGGAATTATTTCAAATTCACCACATCTTAGACACTTAGATAATGAATGAAAACTAACATTGTAATTATTAAATGCAAATCGAGAAGCTTCATAATATATTAAATTGCAAATTTAGCACGGATATTACCAGCTATCCATTTCTGGACCTTAGGCTTTCTTAGTCAGCGACTTCGTTGATTGGATTGCATATCATGCAATTCAACTATTATCATTATCTCCCTGTAGGGTTTGAATGACCATCTTATTCAACTGATACCGTTAGCCTCATATAATGAGACACCTCTGAGTTATAGAGTTCACACTGAATGCCCAACAAGTTTAGGCATAGATACTCTTTCGATATTTAGAAATCTTTCAAACAGCAAATCCAATGATAAGGGTTCAAGATTTGTTATTTTTAATAAATAACATAATAAAGAACCTGCACCTGACCCTCTTCCAGGACCAACAGCAATCTTATAATTCTTCTTTAGAATCCCCTCAGGAATCCTTGAATACTCTGGATAGCAATTCCTTGGAAAATACCTTTCAGGATGTTTAAAAACTTTTTCATCTTTGGCAAAGTTTATATAATCCTGAACAATCAGCAAATATCCTAGAAACCCCATTTCCTTAACAGTTTCAAATTCATATTCCATACGGTCTATATAATCCTGGCGAGTGAATCTAGGGTCAAATGCTGAATCATCAGGGAATCTTTCTTCAAACCCCTTAAGCATTAGCTCTCTAAAATAACTTTCCTCTGTATAGCCTTGTGGTAATGGAAATTCTGGGAATGTTTGAAGTTTAGGAACAGTTGCTTGACAAGCATTAGCAATTTTTAAGGTGTTTTCTAGCAGATTCGGATACTTTAGCAAATATTTAGAAAATGCCTTTGTCATTTCAACTTCTGTCTTCAAATACCATTCACTATTGAAGTCAACATGTCTAGAAGCATAATTATGAATCCAGTCAACCTCATTTGCTTTTAAACTGTTCAGTTCACTATTCATAGATACAGCCAGACTTCTATACTGAGCATCTTCTTTTCTAAGATAATAAGCATTATTTGTAGCAACATAATCAATTCCAATACTTAATGCTTTCTCAATAATGCCACTCTCAATAAATTTTTCTTCTTCCTTCATAAAATGATTAGAAACTTCTAGATATAGATTCTCTCCAAAAAAAGCCTTTAAATCCTTTAATAACATAACAGCCTCATCGATTCTATCATTAACAACTAAGTCAAACACCTCACCTTCTTCTCCACCAGATAGACAGAATAATCCTTCCCCATGATGTTTTAAATCCTCAAAAGTGAGATAAGCAAATTGCTCATGATTAGTATTAGCTATTGTTGATAAAGCGATTAAGTGTTGATACCCTATCTCATTTTTAGCCAACAGTGTAATATTAAAGAATTCATTTTCAACATATCTTGCTTTCACTATAAATGTTATTCCAAAAATAGGATGAATACTATCCCTCTTTAAACTTTTTGTTTTTTTAGTCTTCTTTAAAGCCGCTTGCTCAAAGTCATAGAAGGTGTGCATTGTATTAATATCTGTAATAGCAACTGCATTACTTTTCATTCTAGCTGTTTTTTCAAGAACATTGTCTATCTTATTAAATCCATTCATAAGAGAAAAACAGCTTTTTACATTGAGATGTATAAACATTTTTTATCCTCCTTCTGTAATAAAAAAAGACTACTTCCTCATGGAAATAGTCCTACTTCGTTTATATTACTCTTATATTTTATCATATATTTGAAAACAAAGTTTTTATTTTAAACCACATTTCTCATATAGTTTGTTTGAATAGTCTCGTTCTCTCATATCATCATTCATGAAGCCTAAACTGCAGCATGATTCATATCCCCACTCATTATGACATCTATATTCCTGATATGAAAAAAATGGACATTCTCCACACCTTCTAGGCTTCTCTATTTCAATTGATACTTTTATATTTTTTGTTTTCATATTCTATACCTCGCTCTTCTTTAATCTGACTGTATTGATTATTCTTCATTTAAAAAATATTTTCCTTTTTAAAGGAAATGATATTATCTCCAGCAGCTATAAGATAATCCACCATTTTTATTCCCATAATCTCTGAAGCTTCCCTTAATGCCCTAGCATTGTTTATATCCTCAAGCGAAGGTTCTAGATTTTCACTGGGATGATTATGAGCTATTACAAATGCAGAAGCGTTTGCTAATAAAAGCCTTTTAAAAACATCTCTTGGAACACACAGAGATTCCTCAATACTTCCCCGTGACACTTCAAAAAATCCAGTCATATTTAATTGAGTATCCAACCCTATCAAAAGAACAACCTCTTCTGCTTCTTTTGATAAATGAATATCGTTAATTAAAAACTCTTTAATTCTATCCAATTTGTTCATATGAATACATCTAAATGCCTGTTCCTTAACAAGCTTAAGTTTAAATTTATATGTATCTTTCAATATCTTTCCTCCTTTTCATGTTTTCTTAAATTTATTTCAAAATTAATCTTTTGTCCCTATCTCCTTTGTTAAGAATCCTCTGAGATTTCCACAGCTATCTACTATTTCTTTGACCAACTCAAGATTGTTTTTGGGTTCATTAAGAAAAGTAATCATTTCAATAATATTTTTAAATGTGAGATGAACTTTAGACTTCACATTTTTGCTTGAGACTTCCAAATATACATACTTCATATTCTATCCTCCTCACGCTTCACTTTTATTTATGCTAGTAACACTTCACTCTCTACAGAAGGATACCCCTTAAGAGAATTTATATATCTTTTAGCAACTTGAATATCAAATCTGGTTTTATTCTCAAATTTGCAATAAGCCATGACATAATCTATAACATCCAAGGCTTTGTCTGGAAAGTATCTATCTGGAACATCTATACACAAATCAATAATATTATCAATGTCTAAATCCTTTATAGATACGTGATGATATTTAGAATAATCCTCAACTTTTTTAGTTATCATCCTCTTCACTTTATTTATTTCAGGTTCTCTTATAGTCACCTGTCTAAAACGTCTATTGAGTGCTGCATCGTTTTGAATAAACTGATTATACTCAGCTTCTGTTGTTGCTACGATAAACTTATAATCTGACCTTGCCATAACAGGTTTAATCATATCAGAGACGGATAGACTTTCAGTAGCTCCACTTTTTAAAATATCATGCCCTTCATCGATAAAGATAATGGCCTTTTTATCTCTTGTTATATTAAGCAGTTTATTTATTTTTTCTTCTAATTCTCCTCTGTACCTAGTTCCAGACATTGCAGCAGTTAAGTTAAAAGAAACAATTTGGTATCCATCAAGATTTTTTGGTGGATAATACTTCAAAATTCTCGCCAACTCCTCTACAACTGCACTTTTTCCAACACCTGCTTTACCTATTAAAGCAACATTACTTTTTTCTTTGCAGCTAAGACTAATTATAATATCCTTAACCTCTTGATTTCTTTCAAGTATAAGTTTTTTGCGAGATGGCTGAAGAATCGTTGCAAAGGATTCACAAGGACCAAGTTTAATATCGTCCATGTTTTCTTTTTCCTCTAGTTCCTTTTTAATTTCATCAAAGGGGACATGATAATTGTTGAGTAATACCACAGCTACACTTTCTTTTTGTAGTAACATAGCAATTGATAAAGTATTCAAAGAAACTTTACTTTCTTTTTTCGCTTCACTCATACTCATAGCATCTTCTAAAATCTTCTTTACGACTTCACTGTACTCCATATAAAAAGGTTGAATATCTTTTTCACCAAACAACCTTACAACATCCTCATATATCATTTCATCATCAACATGATACGTCTTTAATATCTTAGAAAAAGGACAATCTTTTATCTTCAAAAGAGATAAGAGAAGATGTTCACTTCCTACACTACTATGTCCTAAATCAAAAGCAATACTCTCTGCAATGACAATTGCTTTTTGCGCTTTCTCATCAAACGCTGTTAACATAAAATTTCCTCCTTTTTTGTTTATTAACCAAAAGAGGATACGCCTTCATGACATATCCTCTGCTCGTTATATATTTCATTATTATTGTATCACATATCTTAAGAAGTGTAATATATAACCTATATATATTATTAAACAGATGCTACTCAGTTGTACATTACCTTACTAATATATAAAAAAAGGCTACTAAAAAGTAACCTCTAAAACATTAAATCTTGGCCCCATTCCACAAAAGTCACTATAACCAACTTCAACTTTATATGTCACCCTTGATTCCTTCGTTTTTCGTATATATTTTTCATATTTTTGCTGTTGAGCTTCAGATTCTGTTTTTCCATTATTTATAAGTTTTTGAACATTGTCAAAAGATAAAACAAAATCTCTATTACATAGTATTTTAGCTTCTTCTAATCCTCCATAGTTCCATAATTCAAAATTATTCCAAATAGTCTTTGTTCCTGATTTATCAGGTTCCTTATGAAGAAATTTAGCGTGTTTAGACTTATAATACAGATTAATTTCCTTAACATTATAGCTTAATTCCACGATTGGCAAACGAAGTCCATTTCCAAAAGGCTTTAATTCTTTAACCGCTTCAGCAATTTCCTTTCTTTGTTCAATTGTCGTTAACTGAATATAACTTTTTGCATAAGAGGAATGAGCAAGTCTGTCCTCTACAATTTCAGTAATTCTACTTTTAAATTGTTCAATATTTTCATCCAGAACAGTAACCCCTACTGCCCCCGCATGTCCACCAAAGGTATAGAGTGTCCCTGTTTCATCTTGAACCTGAGAAAGAATATCATACAAATTTAGTTCTTCTACTCCTCTTCCTGAACCTTTCCAAGCTTTTTGACCACTTTCGATTGTGCAGTCAGTCAATACAAAAGTTGGATATCCATTCTGATTTGTATAATGAGATGCCAAAATCCCAAGTACCCCTTCATGCAGTTCCTTTTGGACAATTAAATTAATCTTATGTTTATCACTCATATGAATTTTTTCTAGGCACTCCAACTTTACCTTTTTTCTCTCTTCATTGATATAGTACATAAATGAAAATCTTTTTTTTGCTTCCTCTTTAGTTTGTGCTGTTAAAAATTGAACTGCTTTACCTGCATCAGTTAACCTTCCAACTGCATTTAAACACGGTCCAACATAAAACCCAATTGATGTTTCTTCAAATGTTTTTTGATTGACCCCAAGTTCTTTTAACATCATTTGAATTCTCCAATCTGGATTCTTTTTAATCATTTCAATTCCATCCATTAACCATTTTCTATTTTCATTGACTTTTGCTGTATCTTCATCAATGGAAGCAAGTGGCATAACATCAGTTACAATAGAAATTGCTGACAACTGAAACAGATAGTCCTTCAATTGGAGTTCCTTTCTCCTCATTGCTTTTTTTATTAATTTCTTATCCTTTAATGGGGAGCACTCTTCAATGATACCTAAGCATAGTTTATATGCTGTCTGACATCCACTTATATTAGAAAATGGATAGTCTCCTAAAGCAGGATGAACAATATAATCTGCAATTGGCAAAGTTTCTCCTGGTGTATGGTGGTCTGTCACAATAACAGTAATTCCTTTGCTTTTAGCATATCGGATTGCTTCTAAGGCGGAAATGCCATTATCACATGTTAAGATAACATCAGCATTAATTGCAATAGCATCATCCACCAAAGCATGACTTAATCCATATCCATTCTTGACTCTATGTGGAATGAGATACTCCACACAAGCACCACAATAATCTAGAGTTAAATATAAGCAGCTTGTTGATGTCACTCCATCTGCATCATAATCTCCTATAATAACTATCTTTTTATTATTTTTAATAAACTCCCCAATAGCATGAACAACTTCTCTTAAATCGTGTAGAAGATATTTATCATGCATCTCACAAGGGTGAGTTAAGTAGTAGGCGGATGCCTTGGTAAATCCACAAGATGTAAGATACATATCCATTTGAGGACATACATGCAATCCACTTGTCTTATTATACTTTTTCCATTTCATTTTCTTTCTCCTTCAAATTCATGTAAATTTCTAGCTGCTCAACAATAAGCGTATAAGGATAATCCTTATGTACAGCTGGTCCTTTCCATGTTCTTTTATTAGCGTTTATTCCATTCAAGAGTTTGATACCATGTCCCCCACTCTCTTCAACCTCTACAAGGTTTTTTGTTAAATCATCCAAAACATAATCACAAGACGTAATTTGTATATAATCGGTTTTTTTAGCATCATAAGGGATATAGATTCTATTTTCTCTATTTATAAATGGCAAGTGCTTATCTATAATTACATCTTTGTCTTTTGGAATATGTGGTGCATCTAGCACTTTACTTCCTATGAGTATATCTATTTCTGGATGCCTTTTGTATAATTCCTGAATTGCTAAAACAACATTCTCAAAAACAAATAGTTTTGAAAAATATCCAGGAGTCAATAGTTCATCTAATCTCTCAACTGGTTTAAATTCAACCAGAGTTCCATCAAAATCCAAAATAAGTCTTTTTTTCATTTTTATTCCTCCAACATGTCAAATTCATGAATTTATGGCTCCTCCTCGTTATTAGAAACTTTGTATCTGTCATAATCACGAAATTGTGGCTCCTTCTTTATATTCCATAAATAAGTGAGTTAACATAGTATTTCTTCGCTTATCTTTATTTTTCAAGGCATGCTCAAACATCTTTTCCTGTCCAACGATAAAAAGTTCATCTTTACATCGAGTCATTCCTGTATAGACTAATTTCTTTCTTATCATAAATCTCTGATGCTCATCCATCAGCATAATGATGCATTTATATTCTGAACCTTGGCTTTTGTGAATAGTTAATGCATATGCAAGCTTTAACATATCAAAATCTTCTCTGGCATATGTCTTTTCATTTCCATTATCAAATAATACTGTAAACTTATCTTCTGATGCTATATGTCTATCCGTAGGAAAACATTCAATAACAGTTCCAACCATTCCATTTGAAATCCCATTCTCAATATTCTTCAACTGGATAACTCTATCACCCTCTCTAAAAACTCTTTTATGCCCACTACTGATTTCAGTTTTGCTTTTATCAGGCGGATTAATAATTCCTTGAAGTTGAAGATTCATTATATCTCCTCCTAATTCTTTGACATTTTGTGGAACCATGAGACAGACGTTCTTTATTCCCCATTGCTTAATTTTATTTACATATAAATCCAAGACAGTCTCTGAAGTCTTTTTAATATCATTTACCTCACAGGAAATAAATTTAAAATCCTTCGCTTCAGTTAAAGAGGGAATTTGTTCTTTATTAAATGCAAGAGCTCTTTTTAAAATGGTGCTATCCTTTTTTTGTCTATAGATTTCTTCCAGAATGGTCTTAGGAATATAGGGAACATCAATTAGGTCTTCTAAAACCTGTCCACAATCCACTGATGGTAACTGGTCTTTATCTCCTACACAAATCACAACGGTATCTCTTGAGACAGCTTTCATCAATTTCTCAAACAGAAGAATGTCAACCATAGAAAACTCATCAATAATTAGCAAGTCAACATTTGGCAACTGATTTTTTTCATTATATGTCCATCCAGTGTCTGGATTATATCCTAGCAATCTATGAATTGTACTGGCTTCTATCCCTGTTGTTTCAGCCATTCGTGTTGCTGCTTTCCCAGCCAAGGCAGCCAATTTGATATTACATGTTTTTTTATGCCTTCTAAAAACTTCACATATAACATCAACAATTGTTGTTTTGCCAGAACCAGGCGGACCTGATATTATGCTAAACTGATTAATACATGAGGTTTTAATACTTTCCTTCTGTTTGTTTGCAAGAGTAAAGCCTTTTCTCTTTTCATAATCAGCAATTATCATATCAACTTTATCTTCTTTGATAACTTTATTCTTATGTATTGCAGATGAAACTATTTGCACAACAGTTTTTTCAGCTTTATAAATATGAGGAAGATATATAACTATATTGCCTTCATATAATCTTTTGTAGAGCTTTTGTTTATAGATAAGGTCAATGACTTTTTCTCTAATAAGATTATCTGATATATTTAAGCCTAATTGTGCCTGAGCAATAAGACCTTCCTGCCCTTCTAATGGCAAAAAACAGTCTCCTTTTCCTGATGCAGTATTTTTTAGAATTTGAATAAGATATGCTTCTATTCTCCTTCCATCCTTTTTATCAAACTTATAATATCCTAATCCAATTCTATCAATTGTTTCAAATGAGAAACCATCAATATGAATTAACTGATAAACATTCTCATCAATAATATCGGCTGCTGCACTTCCCCACTTTTTAATAAGTTTAAGAGCCTTTGACAATGAAAGATTGAATCTTGCAAATTTAAAATAAAGAGCATCAACTGCAATATATTTTTTATGTTTCTCATAGGCCTTTTGAATTTTTTTATCACCTATTCCCTTAACTGACTTCATATCTTCTCTAAATCTCTCTTCATTGTTTTTAAAAATATTCATAGGTTCTTGAGGTTTGTTATCATAATGCTCAATAATTCTTTTTGCTGTCTTTGCTCCAAATAGAAAAGCTAGCATAGCTGTTGCACCAACATAATCATCATCTACTCTTAATGCATATTTAAAATGAAATTCTTTTTTTCCATTTCTTTCTAGCCATGTTCCATAAAATTCCAAATAGTCTCCAACATTGTAGTGATTGGTTTCTCCAACAACTTTGATATGCTCTTTTGTGGCAACATCCTTAATATCCATGACTACCCAGATTAACTTATCTGATTCTAAAAATCCTCTAGGTACAATTCGATATTGAACAGCACCTCTAATTGTTTCCAGTTCATTTTCCTTTTTATGAGAAGAAGCTGGCATAGAATTCTTCGCCAGCCTTTGCTTGTATCTATCCTTTAATCTTAAGTCCATTTAAAGCTCCTCCTGTTCAATTGAAATATTAGTTTCTAAAAAGATGTTTCTGGTAAGCTAAATAAATAAGCTCAAGCATGGCAATCAATCGGGCAGTTGTAACTGGCACCTGAATTCTTTGGTTTTCCTTAGTCTTTGAATTCACTTCTACAATGCCAATCATCCAATTGCCTTGTTTCATTCCTGGAGTTACATAAAAAGTATTTGAAATACTTTTATCAGGCTGTTTATACTCAGAAAAAATACTTTCACAATATTTTTTTGTAGCATTTAACGTCGCTCTTTCCAATTCTTCTAATACGGAATATTTGCCTGAGAGAAAAATGTTTCTTAAATATAGAAAATTAGTTAAGTCAAGATAATGACTTTTAAATGCTTTTTGTTTCATACTTTTATCCAGCTGAGAGAAATTGATATGAATTTTTGTGTTATATCCCTTATCTTCATCAGTTAGATTAAAACCATCTTCAAGAACTTCTAAAAAAACATCTCCTGTTTTCATTTGAGCATAAACTTTGTCTATTTTTTTGGGGTAATCTTTTTCTCCTTTGCTGAACGCAATTCGTTCTGGTGTTTCATATGTATCGCTCATTTTTTCTGTTTCTTCCTCACTCAAAGATTTCTTAACATCTTCTTTTACATCTCCTTCTGTTTGATTTTCTTTCAATCTACTTTTTAAACTCATAAATTTCCTCCTTTTGAGCACAAAAAAGACTATATTATGAGAATATAGTCCTGATGCCTCGTTTAAATTTACATATATATTGTATCACATATCTAAAGATATGTGTTGTCCTGCTTCGCATATATCATATTTTATTACATAAAATATTCATTAAATAAAAAGGGCTAATTAACCCTTTTTATAACTCATTTATTATTTTAATAACTTTTCAATTTTATTCAAATGGTCCTGAAGCTCCTGTATCTGACTTAAGAAACTAAGTTTCTCATCTTCTGATTGAAATCTGATATTTTCCATTACTGCAATATGTTTCAGATTTTTATTGCTCTTTATTACAAAGCTAATTGCATCGATTCCTCTCATTTTCTTTGTAAGCTTCTCTGTTTTTTTTTCCAGCATGTAAGTCTTAATATAATCACTTATTTCCTTAGTTGTCATCTGCTCAAACTTATCCATTACAGATATTTGCATAGCCGAAGGCATTCTTGACACTTCTACAGCCTGCTGACGTGTTAAAAGCTTATCTTCAAACCAGTCTGTAACTCTTTTATCAGATGCACTATAAATTGTTAAGTACTCTTTGACTTTTGTTGCCGAAAAATCAAATCCCATCCTCTTAAACTCTTTGGATACATATTCATACTTGTTGACACCTTTTGGAATATGAACAAATTCACCTGTGTCACTTATTTTAAAGATACCATCAAAATGAGCGAAAACTTCTTCTACAGTTAATGGTCTGGCTGTAGTATTCGTTTCTCGATAAATTGTTTCAATTTCATCTTGAGTAGCACCATAAGGCAGAATAATTGCAAAAGCTTTTGAGTACTTTTCAATGTCCTTTTGATTACTCTTTTTAAAAGCTTTTTCTAGTAGCCTATTTAATGCAGCAAAACGTCGAGACCCCACTTTTATTTCATAGAGCCCAGTTGATTTTCCTTCTACAACTTCTGGAACTAGAATAATTGGTTGAAGTTGCCCTACCTTTGCAATTGACAATTCCAAATAGAATGTATCCAAGGCTCTAAAATTGTTACTTTTATTGTCTATAATTTTTGATAGTTCTAGATATTCGGTTCTAAATCTGGATGTTTCACTCACTGTTTTTGAATCTGGGTCAAAACCAGTAACATCTATTCCATCTCCAAGAGCTGAGAACAGACTTGATGAAGAAGCCTTATGTGTTCCCGTATCACTCATCGATTTCTTTTTTGGTGGCATAACTATTCTCCCCCTTCACTTTTCTTTATAATTTCTTGAGCAAGGTCAATAATTGACTCAGTATAACTCTTAAAAGCCTTCTCGTTTTTGAGAACTGCTATAATCTCTTCAGAACTTACCATTCTCATTTGATTTTTCTTAGGAATTTTCACTTCAAATACAGATATTCCTTGAGAGTCTCCAAAATTTCTTACATCTTCTATCAACTCATTATCATATTTTGTATCTGAATAGCAATTAAACAAAACTCCTAATATATTAAAGTCTGGTACATATAAGTGTAATTCCTTAAGATTGTCTATAATTGTTTGAATCCCTATCGTTGAAAGCATATCACTTGTTGTTGGTATAATTAAATAATCTGATGCAACTAGAGCTCCCATACTTAAGATACCTAGTGATGGAGGACAGTCAATTAAGATATAATCATAATCAAAGTATTTCTTTATTTGCTCAATGATAACCTTCAAGACATATGGCGCCAATTTTCTATTTTCTGGCTTAAGAATAAAAGGTTCATCGTTGGGCGTGATAAAAATCAATTCAGCCAAAGATAAGTCTTTTCCAGTTCCAGGAATCATATCGAACGCAAATTTTTTCTCGACTATATCCCACTCAATGGTTCCTTCAATTCTCTCCGATTTTTGATATGTTGGAGTTATAATTGTTTCCTGAATATCTCGAACTGTTGGAACATCTCCGTATAACTGAAACATCTGTTCCAGCCACCCTAATGTCTTTAATCCATCTTCATCTTCTACAGCTCCATTATTTCTTATTTGTATATTTGCCAGAAAGCTAAGAGAGTTTTGAGCATCATTATCAATAATTAATACTTTTTTATTAAAGGTACTCCCTAGAACTTGAGCGAGATTAATTGTTGTTGTTGTTTTACCAACGCCTCCTTTTTGATTATAGAGTGTAATTACTTTTGTGTTTTTGCCCATTGCTACCATTCCCTTCTCAATTAAATTCCTTGCTTTTTGATAATATTTTTATATCCAAGATACTCTAATCAAAGTCAATTATAACTTGAATTGACTTTTTCCGCAATAGAAATTATTTTCATGGGTTAGTTAGCCCACATAAGCATAATTCTTTAAGTTTTTGGATTTTTTTTAATATATTTAGATAATTATATATTGAGAGTCAATAAGGTTTGACTTTTAAAGGAGTTCTTCTTAAGCAAATATAACACTAACTTTATATTTGCCACTATTTTTAAGGAGTTTCTAGAGGTTTTTGAGCGTTTTTTGGACTTTTATTTTATCATACTTTTTTATGGTGAATTTTTTAATTTTGAAGATTTTAAAGCGATTTTATTGATTTCGCATTTTCTATCCCCTACTACCTCTCTCCCTTCTCCCTACTCCCCTATCCTCCTCTCAACATTCATTTCCTTTCTCTTAAAAACCCATTCCATTCACTTACCCAAAATGCTTTGTTTGCTTCTGATTCAACCACATTCCTAGTTTTTATGCTAAAGCAATACTTTACCTGATGCAACATATATTTATTGATTTCCAAAAGTATTTATGTTATAATCCTAACTATAAAAGATGTTCGCTATTCGTAACTCACAAAAAAAAGAGGTGTCATATATGAAATTTAACTTAAGAGAAACCATTCTTATCAAGCAGGAATGTATAGAGTTTTTATTAGGGACTGGAAAGAAAACAAAGATTGATATTTATACAAGATTTAAAACTTCAACTTATTATTTGATGAGTATTGCTCTTTCAACATTCCTAACACTCCTCTATATCTTCATTTCTCATCAATGGAATGCTCAGGCATTTTCTCTGGTGCTGCTCATACTATTTATATTTTTAGTAGGATTATCATGGATAATATTTAGATTTCAGTCTAAACAGTTTTGCTATACTGACTCATTGAACATGCTTGTAAGATACCCTCAGGAAATTCTTAGAAGTCTCTCTGAACAGCTTAGAAAGTGTTTGTAAAGATTCTCTCGAGAGTCTTTTTTTATTCCACTCAAACTCAAGTCATACTTTTCTAGATAAGCTTTATCTACTCTCAAAATTCTCTTTATACCCCAACTACTCCCCTTAACAGGCAGACTCTCATTAAAACCTCCTACCATTCTTTGTATCTATTAAAATTTAGAATTAAAAGAGGATAGAAGGAATTATAAAAGGAAACTTTTATATACTAACACATATCTGCATGACAAAAATCTCTTTAACTCCTTCCACAACTACCTGTTTTTTATGTCATTAGATTTTTACTGGAATGTAAATAGGATTATCACCTATGCCAGTCATTTCTTTTATATACAAAGGCTAATTAACCTTTATCAAAGGTCAAGGGCTATTTAACCCCTCCCTACAATCCTTTTATATCCAATATAAAAACTTGCTCTATATAAAATTCTTTCTACATGCTTTTCTGCTACCTTTCATAAGGTGATTCTCAATAGATGATGAAACGAATCACGGTCCAACATAATTTAAAAAAAGGAGTTTAAAAGAGATTGAGGGATGTTAAGAGATGTTACTCAATTATTACTTTATCAACATTTATATATTTTTAAGCATAAGCATATAAAAACGCTCCTAAATTCCTCTCTCCACCTCCTATTCGCCAACACCCTCCAACTATCCACCAAGCATATAAAAGTTTCTTAGAATTGAAATTTAGAGATTATATAAGCAATCATATAAAAACTTGCTATAGCATATAAGCTCAAATGAAATAAAAGGGGTATAGGAGGAGTTTTTAAAGAATGTTAAGGAGGTAGTATATTCAAAGAGTTTTTCAAGATACCTGATAAATCCCTCCCACCTCGCTTTATACTTAACAAAGGTTGAATAGTGATAGTATAATGCTAATTCAAAAAATTGAAAAAATATGCATTTTTCTGAAAAAATATCCAATAAAATGCATTCTGAATAAGAAATAAGAAAAACCATAAATAAACGACCAAAATCCTCTTAAAAATAATTATAAATATAAAGTTAGTGTTATATTTACTTAAGAAGAACCCTTTTAAAAGTCAACATAAAATCCTGCAAATTAATTAGAGCATTTTTATAAAAAAAGGTTAAATAGCCCTTGACCTTTACAATGGGTTAACTAACCCTTTTTATTTCACGAGTCACTTCTCTTAAAACAATAATTTCATGATTAATATAAATACTCAATGCAAAAAATATGATACAATATGAATGTATATTAGAACGAAGAAGAGGTATATCTCAGCAGAGGTATATCTTTTTTTGTTGAAGACAAGGTCAGCATATTGACTCTGTCTAAACAATTCAAGGAGGAGGAACATCAAAGAACAGTCTATTATACAATTTCAATTATCTTATTATTTAAAGGAGGATAAAGATGAAACAGAACAAGTGTCCAATATGTGGTTGCCTATTGGATGAATCAAATGATTTAAGATGCCTGCGATTTCCGATTTGCATCTATCAGCAAGTCACAGATAAAACGCTTGGTAATTATATCATGTATGACCTAGAGACAACAGGTTTAACTAATAAGGACCATATCATTGAAATTGGAGCTATTTATGTTGAAGATAATACTATTGTTGACTCATTTTCAGCACTATGCAATCCAGGGATTTTTATCACTCAAAGAATTGTTGAGATTACTGGTATTACAAATAAGATGTTAAGTGATAAGCCACCAGAATATGATGTAGTTAAACAGTTTGTTGAATGGTGCAACAGCAAAGAAACAAGTCTAGCAGTTGGACAAAATATTAATAGTTTTGATAACAGAATGTTAAAAGTAGCTACAAAGAGATTCAAACTTAACTTTCCATTTGAAAGGAGTCTAGACACACTAAAGATGGCAATAAACATGAAGCTAAAAGAAAAAGGACTTGTTGCATCAAATCAGCAGTCTGACTTAGGAAAATTATATGGTATTGAATATGTCGCACATAGAGCTATTAACGATGTTGAAGCACTTTATCAAATCTTTGAACATCTAAAAAAAGACTATAATGGTGATTTGCCTATCTTAAATATTGATAAAAAATAAAGGAAGGAGGAATGAAACTTTATGGATTTTAATAAAAGAGAAAATAACCACGCATACAAACTAAATCTAGGAAACAGGACATCTCGGTCTATCCATTCATCACAATCAAATAAAAGAACAAACTGGGTAGGGGATAAAGCATTTGAAGAAACTTCTATCCAATATCTTCAAAACACGAATATATTCAAGGATATGAATATTCAGGAAATTGTGAAGGACAGGGATAGACAGCTACGAGGAATTGACGTTATTGCTCAGCTTTATGGTCAGGATATCAAAGTAGATGTAAAATCTATCGCTTCACAGCTTCCGACATTCTGCTTTGAGATATCAGGAAATGTCAATACTTCACAAAAAGGATGGTTAATCAACCCAGATGTAGAAACAGAATATTATTTAATTGTTTATCATGAAGTTATTGGAGCTTCATCTTATAGACAAGGCAAGGCTCTCATGACTCAGAATAATGTTGCATCAACAGAAGCAATGCTTATCAAAAAAGAAACTCTTAAAAAAGAGATTGAAAGACATTTAGGAGATTTAGAGGTACTTGTTGATAAGATAAGAGCATATGAAATACACCAAAAGAGTGCTGCAAGGTTCAATGAAAAAGGAGAGTTAGTCAAAAATAGGAATCGCATGAATATCTATCCAGTCTTATCATGTGGATTATATGAGCAGCCAATTAACATTGTTGTCAGAAAGGAAGTGCTAAAAGAATTAGCTATTATGCATTGGATAATTCATGACAAAGGGTAAATGGGCTATCTAACCCCTTTGACACTTATAACATCCAAACAGAAAAACGCAACTCATGAAATTTATGATAAAATATATACGTAAATCTATGCGAAACATAAGGAGGAAATAAACATGGCAAGCATTAAAGCAAAAAAAGCTGCAGCTACAGCTTCAAAATCAACAGCTGATAAAGAAAATCCATCAGTGGAGGTAACTTTTCCTAGAAAAGTTTCATTCGAAAATAATCCAACATTAGTCGGATTCTTCTCTGTAACAACAGAGGGCTTACCTCTATTTGGCAATGTCTCATTGACAGAAAAAGAAGATGACAAATTCTCAATCTTCTTCCCATATAAAAAGTATCAGGATAAAAATGGAGAAACTCAGACTCAAAGCTATATTCATCCTATTTCTAAAGAGGTTCGTGATAGAATTCAAGAAACAGTAGTAAAAGCGTTTGAAGATGTCGTTGATGAAAAGTTTGTTGAAACAGATAAAGAAGAAATTGAAAAGGCTTTAGAAAGCGATAAAACAATTATTCGTTTTCCTGTAATAAGAGATATTCCAACATTTGAGGAACTGGTTGGAAATGCATCATTTGTAACAACTGAAAAAATGGCAATGCATGATGTCGAATTGCATCATGAAAATGGAAAGTATCATTTAAGATTCCCATCAAGACGCTATCAAGATGCAAATAAGGAATGGAAAGCTGCTCCACACTGTGGAACATTCAATACCGAAGCAGCCAAAGCCATTACAGAAGCAGCAGTTGAAGCATTTAAAGCTGAAGGTTTAATCGATTAAGTGAAAAGGGGCTATAAAGCCTCTTTTTCTGCTAAAGAAGAGGTTTAGGAATATGACAAAAAATGTTTCACGTGAAACGAAATTCTTAAAAAAGAAGCCATCTATTCAACTCTTTTTAGATGCTTCAACATCAAATACTGGCGTTGTCATCTATGAAGAAAAAAGTAAGAGAATATTACTAGATGATATAAATCTCTCAAAAATCAAAAAACCTCTCCAAATGAAACCTGAGGATTTTGAAAAGCTCAAGTTTGGCTGCATAAAAAACTATCTAGATACTCTTAAAAACCAATATTTTATTACAGGTGTGTATATGGAAGGAATTTTTATTTATCCTAAGAGATTGAAATCATCACAAACACTCTTGAAACTCCATGGTTTCTTAATGTCCTATTTTATAGATACTCCTCAGTACTTTTTATCACCATCAGTTATTAAAAAAAACATAACAGGTGATGGTCACGCAAAAAAGGAAACAGTACGAGAAACTCTAGGATTAAAATATGGATATATTTTTCCAAACGAAGATATCAGTGATGCCTTTGCACTCTTTGCAAGTTATCATGAAGATATTGATAAAAACAAAATTACAGTAAAGGAGGAAGATAATGAAAGATTATAAAACAGAGGAAAAAATTCTAGATAGGCTAGAAGACTTACAAAATATAAATCAAGATATCTCACGCTTTGATGAGTATTCTGATAGTGCAAACAAAATGATTCAGTCATTCTATGAGAATAGTGAAGACTTTCCTGAAGAGCTTCATGAGACAATCAGCACACTAAAAGACAGAGGCTTTACAGATAAAGAAATACACAATCTAGCCAAAACGCTAATTAAGGAATCCTCAACATATGTCAATGAAGCAAGAAAAACACTTAAAGGAATAAAAGGGGCGTCTGACAGTATTAAGTCTGAGATTGGTGAACTGATTATGACTGATGCAAAAAAAGAAGGGCTAACAGAGAAATCAATACATTTTAAGGGATATGGAACTGTCACATGTAAATATATTACTGTGCCAAATATAGAAAATGCAAAGGACTTCATAACGTCTCTAGCTGAAGATGATAAATTGAGAGACTACATATCTATTTCCAAAAAAGCTTTCCGTGACAAGGATATATATAGCAGAAAAGGAATCTCAAAAAATAAAGAACTTGATGTATCTATCAGGAGTGAAAGCAAATGAGCCTAAAAGAACAAGCTAAGGAAAAAAAATCAAAAGCGTTAGAGAAAATGGGGGATATCTATAAGGAATTCCTACAGTCATATCTTGCTTGGCTATATCTTCAAAACCCCCGATTTGATGAATTTCTTACAAATGAGGAACTTACAAATTACCTATTCAATGAAATCTATATTCCCAATAATATCAGCCTTTATATAAACACCGATTCTCTCAACATTCTTTCCAAAACCTATGAATATATTTCCCGATACAAGGATAAGACATCAATCTTTACAATCTCTATGGATATTCATCCAAAAAGAAAAGGACCATATAGAAACAAAGAGGTAGTCAGATGATTAAGAGAAATATTAAGTTTATAGAGAATTATGAGAATAGGGAAGGGGATATTATTTTTATTGATAACAAATGCTGTATAACTGATAGCATAGCAAAAACGAAAGAAATTCATATATTACCAGAAAAGATTGAAGCACCTATCATGTTTACAATAAAGGATTTTTATCAGAAATATAAGAGAATTCATGGCGCAAAGCATGTCTTTGGCATTCAAAACCATAGGATAGTTATTTATATGAAAAAGAATGGAAGCTTAGTAGAAGAAATAACAATACCCTATAAAGAGGCGGATTTAAGTATATTGGATATTACTGGTGAGGCTATAGGGAATATTCATTCCAGAACGCTAAGAAATTTTAATATTCTAGAGGAAATGACAACAGGTCTCAGCTATCTAAAATTCCTGCAACATCCCACTTTCATTCTTCAAAATAAGGAACTTTATTTTTGGGGAACAGATTGCATTCATCAGCTAAGACTTGAAGGTGTCACAAGCACCAACAAAAATCTTGCATATCATCTCTCAAAGAGTATCTGCAAGGCAATAAGTAGCTTTGCTGATGGATTATATGAAAATATAGAATTATCCATCCAAACTCGCAATCATTCCTCAACTTTAATATTTAAGGGGAAAAATGATATTTATGTAGCTCCTTTAATAGACACAGATGAAGCATACTTATGTGAATATTCCAAAGCAAGAGAATATGTTCTTTCATTGGAAGAACTGAAACAGCTCAAGGAATTGAATTTAAAAAAGAAGAATAGTTCTATTAATAAAAAAACAAATGCCCCATTCAAGGTCATTATTGAGGTGATTGATGGTATATTCTATTTGCAAGGGGAAAAAATATTTGAGATATCAAAAAAAGTAACAGTCAAAAAGCCTATTGAATCTTACAAATTCACAAAACTTCTCATGAATGCTGTTCTCATGAATGCTGATGAGTTATATCTCAGTTCTGAATATTTCAAAATGAATGATACTGTATTGATACTTTAAATGCTATTATATAAACGAAAGAGACCCTACTGGGTCTCTTTTTCTTGCTCATCAATTGCCTGATATAAAAGTTTTAGCATTTTTCCTGTACTTGTTTTATCAATATTTTCTTTTTTTGATAAAGACTGATTTTTAACTAATTCTCCACGTTCCTTAAGATATACTTCCGAATATGCCTGCATTGTAGCAATATATGTTTCATAATCTTCAGAAAAAACATTTAGTATATCTAAATCCAGATTCACTCGTGTAGAAGCTATCTGATAAATATCATCCAAATATTTGACTGTAGCGACCTGCCTTTCCTCATCTTCCTGTGCCTTGGATAGATTCGAAGTATAAATATCTTTTGCTTTATCAATTAAATCCTCATCATTATGACGATTGGCAATCTCTATCTCTTTGTAATCTAACATTTCTTTCCTGTCAACATTCTGACAGCCATAAATATTCAAAAAGAAAGAGAAAACCAATAAGATTCTTATTAATTTTCTCATTTTTCCCTCCTAATTAGATTTTGCAATTATGTTTTTTACTTTATTTTCATAACTCTTTGATGCACTTGCTGATTTTCCAGCATTAGAAACAGCCTTTTGAGAAGCAACAATCGCATTTTTCAATTGATTATAGCTTTTAAGAATACTTTTATTCTTTCCAGACTCTAAAAACTTCTCATTAGCCTTTTCGTTTTTGGAAAGACTTTGGCTATTCTCATTCTTTTGAGAATCAAATTGCTTATTGTAATTTCTTTGAATAGCCTCCCTATTCTCTTTTTCTTTTTGAGCAACTTCCTGTTTATCTTTCTCACTTTGACTTTGACTATTCTCCTTGCTTTTGCCAAATTCCTTGGTTTGTTGCGAAGTTACCTCCTCTGAGCTATCTTGAGTATCTTTTTTATTCTGTTCATATTTATTGGTATATTGCTGAACATATGACTGATAACCCGAACCAAAAGCTATATCACTATTGTAATCATCTGAATTTATAATCTGGGAATCCTTACTTTTAGACTCCTCATTCTCCTGAGTATTCATATTAGATTCCTTTTGTTCATCAGTCACTCCTTCAACAGCGTCCTTCAATGAATCATATTTATCAGCAGAAACGTTCACACTATAATCTCCTTGTGCCATTTGATTTAATCTTGCTTGTAACTGCTGATTTTCCTTATCCTCACTTATTATCTTAAGATATGATTTAAATCCTTGACCAGCTTGAGAGTCTCCATCTAAATGGCCATATTGCATCTGTAAATTATTAAAAGACTCTTTAGATGATGCATAGATTGAATAAGCCTCATCCTTTATGCTAAAGGGTTGATTTTCGTCAGCCTTATTAGAAATATCTTCTTTTTGAGCTTTTTTCTTCAAATTTTCCTGCTCCTTCTCTTGGGAATCTTTCAAAGGATTATCTGTTGCATATGCAAGCGAGACTCCTACAAGATTTAATGAGAGTCCAATACCCATGATACTCATAACAATCTTTTTAAACTTCATGTAATCACCTCCATTACCTCATTATTATAACATGGTTTGTTTTATTCATAACTCTATGCATTTATATTTGTTCTTTTAACAAATATTGATATATAATAGGAGAGTACGATGAAAAAAGAGGTGATTAAAATTGAAGCAGCTTTATTTTTATGGGAATACAGCAAAATGTCAGCTTGATAAGCTGGAAGATGGAATTTTAATGGAGGAAATAGGGGATTATTATATACTTATGGTGGCTGATGGTAATGGTGGGCAGGCTGGAGATATTAATATAGGTCAGCTCGCTATTCATATTATGAGCCAGTATTTACATAAAATCATTAATGATAAAACAACCATTATAGATATCAGAGACTCTCTAGATTTCGGGTTTTATGTAGTCTCACAGGCATTCCTATCAATCAACGCAATGAGTGAAAAATACAGAAATATTTATTCATCACTATCAATATCAGTAATCAGTAAAACATCATTTAATTTCTTAACAGCATCAACTGGAAATACGGAAATACAGCTTATTCGAAATGGACAGTTTAAAAGAGTGAATAGAGTCTATTCTGAAACATATGAAGAGTTGATGGCAGGTAAAATTGAAGAAAAAGATTTCTATATACATCCTGGAAGATGTCGTCTAACATCTGCATTGGGAGTATTTCCAGAAGTTTCTGCAGATATCCTTTTAACAGGAAATCTAAAAGAGGATGATGTTGTATTAATGACAAGTGATGGTATCTATAGATATATAACACCTGATGAAGTCATATCAATCCTAGCAACAGCTCAAACAATAAATGAAGGAGTCGATATGGTTTTAAAGAAAGTTAATGAGGCAGGCGGAGAAGATAATGCAACTCTCATAGTTGGGCATTTATTTAATATTTAAGATAAATATGTATATTTGTTATATTCACAAACGAATTTACTGATTTCATAAATACATGATATAATATTTCCTGTAGCAAAGCTACGGAGGTAGAAAATGAAAAACGGAAATAAGGTTATGAAAATCACGAAAGGAGTTATCAGAACTGAAGAAGGGATTCAAGATATCCCTGCATATGTTACAAAATGTTCAAGTTCTTTAATGCATTTCCTTGAAGAAGGAAGTACAGTAACTATTAAGGCTATGGGTAACAGAGCCATTGCCAACACAATGAAAACAATTGCCAGAGCAGGGAAGCTTTTAGAAACTGAAAACAAAATTCTAGAAATTTCTACACCTGTGTTTATTTTAGAAAAAATAGCAGATACAGACTCTGAATTAGCTGTTTTTAATATCAATGTCTCAGTTAGATAGCTTCCCCTTAAATGATTGGGGCTCAATTGCATTGATATGTGCATGTCATGTTGGACAGAATATCTCCAATATTAAGGATTTGAATGGCAAAGGATTTAAAATGGATGAGAGCAAGCCTCGACAGATTAATTTTGTATGTGCAGATTGTCAGAATTCTTTTGACTATGACGTTAAAATAAAGCTTTTTGAACTTTTAAAGAAATACTACAAAACTCATAATCAATTTGATGGATTCTCGCACTACATTACAAGAAAGGGAGAACGAATTAGATTAAAATATATCAAGACAATAACCCATGAAACAGAATATTCAAAAAAAGAGATTATTATTATTGAAGCTGCAAACTTAACAACTCATCCGCGCTTTAAGCTCACACACATTTAAGCAAAAAGACATACATCATAAAGATTTTCATCTTTGCATGTCTGTCTTTTTTTCATTTGCTTTATTTTCCCATTTTTGTTATAATCTTAGTGTCGAAAATAATAACATTTTTTATCTTGAGTTTTTTAACATTTGAATATATTTTTTTATAAAACAGTTTATTTGAGCACATAACCACTTTTTGGTGATGTGTATCACCTATCTCAGTATTATTTTCGACGACATAGGTTGTGTGTTCAAGTAAGCTGTTTTTTCTTTAGAAGGTGGCACTTCTATAAAAGAAAAACCGTCCTGGCAGACGGTCATCAGTTTAGTCCAAATTGGCATTGCGGACAGTTGTTTTTATAATACTCTTTTTGGCATAAGAGATTTTTTGCACTTTTATCTTAACATTTTTATAAGAAAAGTCAAGAAAATTAAGTAAAACAACTCCAATAAATAGGTTTTAAAATAAGATTATACAAATCTTATATTCATATATTAAGATATAATAAAAAAGGGAGGAGGTGTTTTCTATGGATAAAGAATCTAAATACTATAATATTAATGATACAACAAAAATAGATGCTTTCTTATCTATACCAAAAGTCTTATTTTCAGATAATAGATTCAAAAAACTTTCTGTTCCAGCAAAGTTTATGTATTCTCTCTATTTAAACAGATATATCATTACCACTTATAAAGATAACAGTGGTCCTTATATTATCTACTCAGATTCTGATATAATGAATAAATTAAAAATTAGTGAATCAACATGTTGCCGAGCAAGAGCAGATTTAAAGAGGGTTGGACTCATCAACTATAAGCGAAGCGTTGGAAATAATAAGATATATCTATATAACTATAATAAAAAAGATGAAACAGATGAGTTTTATTATGAAACAGATTTAGATAGTTACAATTTCTTTAGGTTTCCAAATGAATTATTTGATGATATCTATAACAATCTACCTCTAGCTACAAAACTTCAATATTCTATATACTTTGATACAATGTGTTTATCTCAAATGAATTATTTTGTGGATGACAAAGAAAGAATATACTTCCAAGAATCTCTTGAAACTCAGGAAAAGAAATTAGGGCTTGGACAGTCAGCATTAAAAAGAGGAAGATATCTTTTAAAAGCCTGTGGTTTATTATTTGAATATAGAGCATTTTCACAGGATACACGTTTCTATCTATTAAAACTTTTCAACTTTGAGGATAATGTTGAAGAATTTGAAAGCTTAGACAGCAAAAACAAAAAACTATATCTAAAGAGTCGCATGGACCAACTCAAAGAAGATTTAATTATCAATAAAAATAAAAAAAATTATACATATGTTAAACAGCTTCGCTTAAAGCATAACTTAACCCAAAAACAGATAGTAGAGGCTATAAATAAAAAATATTCATTAAGCCTTTATAAACAGACATATTCCAAATGGGAAAATGGAACAAGAAACTTCCCAGATAAAATATATCAATTTGTAAAGCAATACCTTGAAGATATAGACATGAAAGAATTCAGTGAGCCACAATTTGATGATTATGACATATTAGATGAGAGCCACAATTTCGTGAATTTGACTTATAATGATGAAGAAGAAATTAAAAAGAGCCATAATTCAGAGAATTTGACAGATATCAAGACTCCATCAAGAGCCATCATTTCATCAGATATGAAAGAAACAATTTCTTCAAAAAGAAAGAAACAAAATAGCGAAAAAGATATCAACATTAATAAAACTTTAAATACTTATACTGAAAATAATAAAAACGATTCTTTATTAATTAATTTAATTAATGAAATCAATTCTTCTATTTATAATTCAATCTTTATAGAAAACACTGATAAAGACTTTCTCAATGCCTGCTTCAATAAACTGAAGCTCTTTAAGAAATTCTATATGAGTAAAGAAGCGAAAATGATAGAAGGGGATTTGTTAATAATGAATCTTGAAAAACTTATTATTCATCAGGCGTCCTTTGATTCAATTATGCTTAATATTCTTGATAGAATAAAAACCTCTGGATATTCTTTCAAGACTCCAGATAATCAAATAAACTGCTTTCTAACATTTCTGTTTAATGATTTAAAGAACAACTCAGATAAACCAGCATGGTTTTCACCAGGAATTCAAGAAAGTGAAGCAATCAGGCAAATAAAAAAGCAATCATCCTCAAGCTCTCATCAGATTGAAGATGACATTAAAAATTATAACTGGTGGGATGAATAAAGAAACTAAACGAACTATAACCTTAGAAATATTTTCATAGGTTATAGTTTTTTTATTTAATCAAATTTAGACTTATCATATATAAAATTAATAATATTTAGGATTATGCTATAATATAAGTGTAATCTATACGAGTTCCATAAATTTATTCTGATATGAGTTTTGGAGGGAAAATTCGTAAATTATTAGAAGTTGGAAAGGAGAAATTATGAAGCTTCTACAAAGAGTTAAGTGGAATCATGTCATATTAACCATGATTATCCCAGTTCTCGCACTATTAAATTTAAATTATTTAAAAATTATGATTTTAGTATTTTTAGGAGTAGTTGATAAGACAGCATTAGATGGATGTCTTTTTTTAGTTGCAGAGCTAGTATTTGCTCTGATGTATCTACATCTAAAATACAATTGATTTTTTAGCAAGAAAGATTGCAGTTATTTTCATCAATTCAAAAAGGAGGGACAGAATTATGATGATTATAAAGGAAAATCAAAACTTTCATATATGCTTAGATAATCTTATAGAATCTAAGCATATGAAACAAAGACAAAACAGAATGTTAATAGAGAACATTCACAAACAGAATATTGTGGATATTTTTTGGGTTGATAAAGGGCATCCCAATGGTCCCGAGATTCATGTTTTATTATCAAGAGCAATTATTTTAATTTTAAATGCGAGAAGCTCAAAAGTTTGTACTGTCCTATTAGCAAGGGCAAAACAAATTTCTCGTTATTATGAAGCTACAGAACAGCTTCCTCCTTTTGAGTTGCTTGTTTATGCTATGAACAATGAAGTTCATGGATGGAATTATATTTAAAAAATTATATAAAACTTATGCAGAAAATATTTAAAAAGAAAGAAGGAAAAAAAATGAAAGTAAGTATGAGAAATAAAGTTAAAGAAAGATTAGAAAGTTTTGGATATAGTGATGATTATATATTACAATCATGTGCTGAACATATTTTAGAGGACAATAATAAAATCAACCAAATCCTGATAGCAATTGCAGATGATGAAATTCCATTTGAGGAAGCAATTCAAAAAGCAATGGAAAAAGCTGAAGATGAAAGATTAAAATCAAATGAATACACAGTCAAGGATTTTTTAATTGATTATGAGTATTAATTTGTATTAAATGTTGTTTATAGAAATGAAGAGTGCATTTATATGCACTTTTTATTTATATATTGACTAATTTTATATTATATGTTATAATAACTATGGAATCCCGAAAGGAAGTGAAAAACAAACAATAAACGAGATATTTTAAATTTTCTTTTTTATTGTTTCTCGTATGAGGAACTTTTTCTTTTGTGAAATATCGTAGAGTAGAGCAGTTTGGTAGCTCGCAGGACTCATTATCCTGAGGTCGCAGGTTCAAATCCTGCCTCTGCAACCATGGAGCATTCGTATAATGGAAAATATACTTGACTGTCTATCAAGAGATAGGAGTTCAATTCTCCTATGTTCCGCCAATTTGCCACCTTAGCACAACTGGAAGTGCAGCTGACCTGTAATCAGTTGGTTGGGAGTTCGAATCTCTCAGATGGCACCATATGAATGTGAGTATAGTACAACGGTTAGTATATCTGCCTTCCAAGCAGAGGATGAGGGTTCGATACCCTTTACTCACTCCAAAATTATATGGACCTTTAGCTCAGTTGGTTAGAGCGTTCGCCTGTTAAGCGAAGGGTCGCAGGTTCAAGTCCTGCAGGGTCCGCCAAATATGTCCGAGTAGGCAAGTGGTTTAAGCCCCCTGACTTTCTATCAGGTAATCGTGGGTTCGAATCCCACCTCGGATACCAAATATATTGTATTCATTGTTGGATAGTTATTTTATAGAATAACATTATATCTTATGATTATTTATTAAATCGAAAAAAGGTTTATAGTAGATAATTGGCAGACCAGAAACCTTGAGGCTTGAAAAACCTGAGATGATACACCTGTATGGTGCGCTTATTTATATAAAGTTTAAGACTATATCATCTTAGGAGACCTTTCTTGTCAACAACCATTGGGTAATTCCATAGTCGTGCTGTTAGGTCAATTGATATTTATGATAGTTTAGAAACGCTCAGTTGTGATAATTGGTAGTCGTGCTGTCTTGAAAACAGTTGGTCTGAAAGGACTTGGGGGTTCGAGTCCCTCACTGAGCGCCAAACATATGGGTCTCTATCCAAATTGGTGAAGGAAGCAGACTGTAAATCTGTGACATTAGAAACATTGCTGGTTCGAATCCAGTGGGGCCCACCATTAAAAAATTTCATAATTATATATTGTACTTGTAGCAAAGTTGGTAATGCACTCGACTTCTAATAGAGGGTATGAGGGTTCAACCACTTCCAAGTATACTAAATCTATTTAGATATCAGGGTGGTGAAACTGGTAAGCACATGGGACCTTGACTCCCACATTTAGAGGTTCGAGCCCTCTCCCTGATGCCAATATCTCTGTAGTGTAAAAGGGAACACATTGGTCTCCAAAACCAAAACTTAAGGTTCGACTCCTTACAGAGGTGCCAATATTTTTTCATCTGGTTTCATAGTTCAATCTGGTAGAGCAGATAACTGAAACTTCTCGTAGCGTTGGTTCAAGTCCATCTGAAACCACCAATCATCTTCTCGTGATGGAATAGGTAGACATGCTAGTTTTAGAAACTAGTGCTTTATAGCGTAAGAGTTCAAATCTCTTCGAGAAGACCAAATACTCCTATGATGAAATCGGTAGACATACAAAACTTAAACTTCTGTGGGCAAAAGCTCGTATGGGTTCGACTCCCATTAGGAGTACCAATATTTTTGCTGACTTGGCTGAGTGGTAAAGCAGCGGTTTGCTAAACCGTACTAGATGTAAATCTAGCATAGGTTCGAGTCCTATAGTCAGCGCCATAATGTATTATTGGGAACTGGGACTGCTAGGTGTGGTCACCTGTTTTGCACACAGGAAATCAGTTGGATTCGAATTCCAAAGTTTCCACCATTTTAAAAATATGGACGTTTAGCTCAGATGGTCAGAGCTGTCGGCTCATAACCGACTGGTCATAGGTTCGAATCCTATATCGTCCACCAATGATTATATAATTTATTAAATAAAACCATGTGGAAACTGCATAAGCAATGGATGCAGATAGTCACGAGCTAGGAGGTTGGCTTTGACGAAAATATATATTTTCTTAGTATATTTGAAAGTGCATGAAAGAATAGAAAATGAAAGTATATTCTGTATAAGGAGTCAGATGCTAAGGCTATTGCGATAAATAGTTATCATTATTACCTCTTTAGCTTAATGGATAGAGCATGGAGTTTCTACCTCCACGATGAGGGTTCAATTCCTTCAAGAGGTGCCAATTTCCTTCATGAAATAAGGTAAAGATAAGATATTGGGAAGTATCTCGGAGTCCAGTCTATTGTAGTGATAGATAAACATATTATGTCTGGTCCAGCATAAATACGGAAGAGATATTCTCTTTCCTCTCGATATAGCATAATTTGGTAGTGCACTCGGCCTGGGACCGAGTTTGTAAAGGTTCAAATCCTTTTGTCGAGACCATATCCGTTTAGTTTAAAAGGAAAACATCATCCTTACAAGTTGAAGACGGTGGAGCATTACCACCAACGGATACCATATAGGAGTATCGTACAACTGGTGAGTACTCACGACCGATAATCGTGCAATATAGGTTCGATTCCTATTATTCCTACCCAATATAGGAATCGAACCTATAATTGATGGTTCGTAGCCATCTGTTTTATCCATTAGACTAATTGGGTATGTTTTTTGGAGGCCTCGACCAGACTTGAACTGGTATAAATAGGGTTGCAGCCTATTGCATAGCCATTCTGCCACGAGGTCGCAAATATTTTCTTTTTGTTTTACAATATTTTAACTTTATATTTTCATTTAATGACCCATTGAAGTTTTGAATCATCAGTAAAATATAATTCTCCTCCATAATCAGAGCACCAACTTTTGTCCAAATTGACTTTTTCTTCATTGTTTTTCAATTCTATTTCATAATCTTGTTTCATCTGAGAAACTAAATTATCTTCTCGTGAAATTGAAATATTACTCTTCAAAGTTTTGTTTATAATAACATTTCCACTAATAAGACTATCTTTAAATTCATCTATAGTGGCTTTTTTAATGATTTTTTTATATATTTTTTTATTTGCACTTTCATAACAACAAATCTGTAATACTTTGCGTATTTGAAAATTAGGCTCATATCTTCCTGCTAAATAAATAATTATTGGGTTTACATAGTTACTAAATGTAAAAAGTCTTTTTTCTTTATCATCTAATTTTAGAGGAAATAAAATGATATAATCATATTTTTTATTTTCATCTAATTCACATAAAGAAGAACAAGTGTCCTCAACTCCATTATAGTTATAGATAATTTCATAATTCAAAAAATAATTATTTATAAGTTTTTTAATATCCTCATACTCTTTTATTTCTTTCAAAGGCTTTGCTTTCATTTTCTTTTGATTAAGAACATCAATAATAATATTTATATATTCTTCTGTGACATTTTTATTATTAATAAATATAGGCTCAGATGTAAAATCGGTTGTACGATATAACTGAATTGTTTTTTCTCTATATATTTCATTTAAAACGTTAGCTACTTTATCAATATGATTGACATAAATATCCTTTTTCAAGAAAATATTTTCAATATAAAACTTTAAAACATCTTGCCAATTATTATTAACAAATAAATTTTCCATATCTTCTGGTGATGTAACATAAAAAAGTGTTTTTAACTTATCCATCAAAATCTCTGATTTTATAAATGAGTCTTTTGTAAACATACTACTTAATTTATTATAATTGTCTATAGTTTCCTCTACATTTTCTCGAAGATGTTTTCCATGAAAAGCTTCTTCAAGGTTATTATAATATTTTTCCTTATACAAAAAACCATCTGAATATGTCGGTGACAGATTTAACTCTTTAATATTTGTTATCATATAACACCTCTCTCGTCCATCTAAAGGCTTTATAGTAGCCTTTTAAAAACTAGTTAAAATAAATCAATACTCCTTAAAAACCCCTGCTGGCATCTGCCATATATATTCTGGAGTGCTTTTCAGTATTCTGACTTACCATGCCAATATCAGAAGTTTGATGAACTGAAAAGAATTTTTCGGATAAGGTTTTACATGGATATTTATATACCTTATACCTGTAAAGGAAAATTTTAGAATATGTTATCAGCAAAAACAATTTATATCCTAAATAATATTTGGTGCTCATAGTAGGATTTGAACCATCATATGGGCATTTTGGTACCAAATATTTTATGACGAACACTCACTTTTTGCGTGTTGCTTTATAAAATAATGATGGTGATTGTAGCACAATGGTAGTGCGGTGGATTGTGGCTCCAACTATACGGGTTCGATTCCCGTCTTTCACACCAAAGAAGAAATTTATTATAATGAAAAGACATCTGGGCATTTTGTGCCCATAAGTGATTTCACAATACAAGAGAACAATAACTTTATCAGATATAATCAAAGAAGGTAAATTTTAAATCAGTCATAACAAAAGAACTTATGTATCTGCGAAGTTGTGCCAGTAACATGAGACCGACGTAAAAGGCAATAGGGGACAATGACTCATATCAATTGAGAAACAGAAGAAAAACTTGGAAAAGCCTATGTTAGACACTTGAAGAGTTAGGGTTCATAGGAACGTTCGCAATATATTTATATTTCAATACTTAGATTTAAGTGAATTAGAAATAAAAAAGACTCTATAAATGATATTCATTTATAGAGTAAGATTCTATTTATTTTTTTTTTGCTTATGAAGAATAATACTATTTAAAACTACCCACACGAGAATAGAAATTAAATGAAAAGGATATAAAAATCCATTTTTATTTAATTCTTCTGTGATATGAGGAAGATATCCATTGAAATATACAAACAAATATATTGAAATAAAAGAAACTATTAATCCTCCCTCAATAAATATAATGTATTTTTTTAAATCATTTTTTTTAATAAGTTTTAGAATATTAATAAAGATTAATAATAAAGTAATGGTTTCAATTAAAAAGTAAAATATCATTTTTTCACATAAGTTCCTTTTCCATACATTATTCCAGGGTCTTTAGCAATTGGATAAGTTGGCCATAAATCAGATGCAGAATGACCATACCATTTTCCTTGATAAGAAGTATTATATGCTGCATGAATAAGTCCTACACCAGCTTCATGGGCTCTTATATATGGTCTTTGTTTCGTAAAAGTACTGTATTCTTCTAATATAAGATATGCACCAATAAAAGTTGTTCCGCAACCAAGCCAAGTTGCAAAAGCTGTTGCTATACTCTTTTGTATTCCTTTGTTTATAAGATGATTAACAGCTTTAGTTAAGCTCCATCCAGCAATTTCTGTAATACTACCTTTAAACACTGAAACATATGAACTTGAATTAAACCCTGCCACCATATTTTTTACTTCATTGTAAGTCATATATTCAACACTTTTCATCCATACATTACCATTACTATTAACATTTGGTGCTCCACTCGTATATTTCCAATAGGCACCATTTGGTGCAGTTCCGTGAGATGTACCACTTAAAATGCCATCAAATAAACCAAATGTTGATACTGTTGGAACTTGTAAAGACACTATAGCTTCTTTACCCTTTTCTTCTAAATACTGTGTAAACATCGGCGAGGTTTCTTCATTTAAAATATAAGGGTTTTCAGCACTTCCGTCACCAGCAATAATAGATTCAGATATTTCTTTTTCATAAATAACATCTAAATCTGCTGCGAATACTGGGGTTACATTTATAGCAGCAAAAGTTAATGCTAAAATTGATACCCCAACAAAAAAATTCTTAAAACTGAGCTTCATAATACATTCCTCCCTTTTGAAACTCTTGAAATAAGAGTTGATTTATAATATAAATGTAGCATGATTTAAAGAAATTGTAAATATGTAACAGGTTTTTATATGATTTTATACTTTGCAAAAGAAAGTAATAAGTTAAGTATTATAAATTTAAATAAATAAAAGGTACTAAAGTATCTTAATGAGGTGATTTTTAAATGATATCAAAAGCTGTTGAAGATGAATTTAATCATCTTGTCACTTCTCAAAAAAACTTTTTCAACGACCATTCAGAAAATGTGTCAATGTATATAAAAAGATTTGTTGAGAGATTGGACAAGGATATCCCTTCGTTAAACTTAACTGATTTATTTAAGTTTCATGTTGAATTGGCGGCTCTTGTTCATGATATAGGGAAACTTGCTATTCCTTTGGAAATTCTTTCAAAAAAGAAAACATTAACAAATAGGGAATATCAGATTATTCAAAATCATACTCAATATGGAACATATTATCTCTGTAATCTTTTTAAATACTGTAAAACAGATGAAGATTTTGATTTTGCAAGCGTTTGCCAAAATATTGTCTTATATCATCATGAAAGAAATAATGGGAGTGGATATTTGCAGAATTTAAAGGGAGATACTATCCCTTTAGAAGCAAAAATAGTTGCAATTGTAGATAGTTATGATGCTTTAACATCTCAAAGATGCTACAAGCAAACACTAACGACGCAAGAGGCTATTCAGAGATTATTGGAAGAATCTTCTCAATATGATGAAAGATTGCTGAAAGTATTTATAAGGAGTTTAAAAGAGTAAAAAGAATAAAAGAACGGAGGTGAGATAATGAAATATAAACTAGAAATACAGAGTAATGGATTCAATATTGAAGAAAGCAGAATCATTAAGGAAGTTAAGGATTCCTTAAAACATAAAAAAATAATTCTTAACAAGATTAATGATTTGGAAATCTATTATGTAACTGATAAAAAGATTATTTATTATAATGGGCTATATAATGATGAAATCGTTAAAGGTGAAATCTATATTATATAAATCATGATAGAATACAACAGTTCTATTTTTCTTTATCCTAATAATCTATGGTAAAATAGAATTATGGAAATCGTGAGAGGACCTGTATAATATTGGCTGTTCACTTGGAGAGGTGAATGGCTTTCTTTTCACGATTTTTATAAGTATTCAGTGAGGTGAAGACAATGTCATATACTGAAAAAAGACATAATAGAGCAGTTTCTAGAAAGAATGAATTCAGGATTATTGAAAGAAAGAAAAAGATTTTGGATAGTTATGGTGAGGGAGTTTTAGAGGAATTCACAAATGGGCAAACACACAGACTTGCTAAAAGTAAAATACATTGCAGCTGTCCAATGTGTCAGGCAAAGACAAGAGCAATTGGATGGAAACATTCTGATAAAGTAAAGATTGAAAGATGCAATTATGTAGAATAAAGTTCCATAGTTTATAAATATTATATTATGATAAGGAAAAGACGTATCAAATGAGGTATGTCTTTTTCTTTATATAATGACAGCAAAGGGAAAACAGTTAAACATTTGTTATTTTCATAAATATATAGAAAAAATTATTGTAAAAATAACAAATAAATGATATAATAGACTCATAAAGAAAGGACAGGTGCAAATAAATGACAAAGCATATAAAAAAGAATGCACCTGTCTGCATTCTTTTTTTGAGGTGAAGACATGAAATAAGAAAGTTTAACAAATAAGAATGAAACAATTGAATAAAAAGAAAGGAGGTAGATTATGTTAGATTTTTTAATGAATCCTGGAGTGATTACAGGTGTTTTAGTAGGAGCTCTTATTTTAGTGATTGTATTGACAGGATATGTCAAGGCATCACCAGACACTGCATATATTATTTCAGGACTGAGAAAACAACCAAAGGTTTTAATTGGGAAAGCAGGAATTAAAATTCCATTTTTAGAGAAGAAAGATGAATTGAATTTACAGTTAATTCCCATTGATGTCAAAACGTCTAGTGCTGTACCAACTGCTGACTATATCAACATTAATGTAGATGCAGCAGTCAATGTCAAGATTAGTGATAACAGTGAACGTTTAGGATTAGCTGCACAGAACTTCTTGAATAAGAGAGTTGATTATATTGCCAATGTTGCAAGAGAAGTTTTGGAAGGGAATATGCGTGAAATCGTAGGACGTATGAATCTTGAGGAAATGGTTTCCGATAGACAGAAGTTTGCTGAATTGGTAAAGGAGAATGCTGAACCTGATTTGGCAAAGATGGGTTTGGATATTGTTTCGTTTAATGTTCAGAATTTTGTTGATGGCAATGGTGTTATTGAAAATCTTGGGGTTGACAATATTGTAAAGATTCAAAAAAATGCGGCAATTTCTCGTGCTGTGAGTGAAAGAGATATTGCTCAGGCTCAGTCAAAAGCATTCCAGGAAGCAAATGATGCAAAAATTGCTGCTGAAACAATTATTGCAGAAAAGAATAATGAATTAGCTATCAAAAAAGCTGAATTAAAGAAGACTGCAGATGCAAAACAAGCTGAAGCAGATGCAGCATATACAATTCAGCAGGAACAGTCTCGTAAAGCAATTGAAATTGCAACAGCTGACGCAAATATTATGAGACAGGAAAAAGAAATTGAATTGAGACGTAAAGACGTTGAAGTTACAGAACAGGAACTTGATGCAAAAATCAAGAAGCAAGCTGAAGCAGAAAAATTTGCTGCACAGCAAAGAGCAGACGCTGATTTATATGCACGTCAGCAAAATGCAGAAGCGTGGAAATTTGAGCAGGAAAAAGAAGCTCAAGCCAAGAAAGCACAAGCTGAAGCCTTAAAATATCAAATGGAGCAGGAAGCCTCAGGTATCCGTACAAAAGGGGAAGCAGAAGCCAAGGCTATTGAAGCCAAAGGTATTGCTGAAGCTGAAGCATTAGATAAAAAAGCTGAAGCGATGAAAAAATATGGCGAAGCAGCAATTGCAGAAATGTACTTCAATGCATGGCCAAAAGCAGTTGAAGCGGCAGCCAAACCACTTGAAAAGATTGGTAACATTACAATGTATGGTGAAGGGAATAGTGCAAAACTGATTGAGGATGTCATGAAGACAACTCATCAAGTAAATACAGGAATGGAACAAGGGTTGGGCTTAAATCTTAATCAGATTCTTGGGTCATTAGTTGGAGTGAAAGCATTGGAAAAAATGAGTAATGATAAGAGAGAGGATTAATACCTCTCTTTTTAATAAAATATGAGGTTGAAAAATGTGGAAAGAGAAAAAAGAAAGTTATGTATTGGAGTATTGCTACCAAAATGGTTTCGTTTCAATACCATTCAAATTCTCCAAAAGTCTTACCTTAAAGATTGTAACTTATACAGATTTAGAAGTCACTGGTCTTAGGACAGCAAAACTCCTTTGCAATTTGAAGGGTGCAGGCAAGGTTGCATTATGGAAGATAAAACAAGATATTAAGGCAAAAGAAAATTATCTCATAACAGATGAAAAATATCTTCAAGATGCTTGTTACAATCTTTATTTATCTTCTCATATTCTTTACATAGTGAAAATGGATACAAAAAAATAAATAAGAGGAAATAGGATATGAATGATGGTAGGAGATGCTAATATTTCTATAGAAAATATCAATGAAAAATAAATATGTTAGGAAATGGCTGCAATTTTGGTTTGTATTTGGCTTATTATTACTTATTTTATTTTTGATGAGATACAATATATTTCTTATTTTTATAGGCCCAATGGGGATTGTTCATGGATGTTTTATAGCCTATATATGGAAAGATTATAAAAGCGGGTGGATAGATAGTGGTGTGAATAAAGAAGTGATATATATATTGAGTATGCCATATTATATATACTATATCAGCGTAATTGTAGGAAGTTTTGTGTTTTTTAGGAGGATTTTATGAGAATCCTCTTTATTTGCTGCTAAAAGGTTGAGTTTCTTGTTATTTTGCTTTGTTTATTTGATTTTCAATTGTTGAATTTTGTATAATGATGACAGAGATTTGTGAGAAGTTAAAGAAAGGAATGAGATAATGAGCAAAAGAAAGAATCCAAAGAAACAATTAAAAAATGAACAGATAAATCTGAAACAAAAAGGTGAACCCACTTCTCAAGAAATGGAAGAAGACAAAAAAGTAAAATTGGCTGAAAATCCAGAAAAGGGTGAGACAAACACCCCCGCTGAGGATAAGTTACAGAAAAAATATCCTTTTTTGTTTTTCTTTTTAAAGAATGCAACGAGTTTTGGGGCTATATTTGCAATTACTGTTGGTATCTTTCCATGGTTAATGGGGTATTTTAATCAAATTATGACAGAGGGATACTGTGAATATTTGGGACTAAATAATATTCCTTTAAATGTTGAAGTTTCTTCGTACTGGAGTAATTTGATTGTTGGCCTGTCGGTTTGTTTTATAATTTTTATAGAAGCAATTATTATGTATAAATTTAAGAATAAATTAGTATATAAGGTTATATTTTTCCCCTGTGTGTTCATGGAGATAACATTACTTTTTATTATTTGTACTTTGATATTTTATGGGAATACAGGAACTATTGAAATAATTCAATTCATAATAAAACCAATTGTTATATTTCTTATTATGATATTATGTTATTTTGGTTATATTGTTTTTATAGCACAAAAAAATATTGTAATAAGAAGTTGTTGTACAATAGCCATTATTATTGGTATGACTGTGTGGTTTATATATAGTTTAAAACAAATTGAAGCTCAAGGATGGTTAAGTATTAGTTTTATAATTTCATATATTATTTATATACCTTACTTTGTTGATGGATTAGATAGGCTAGGTTACTTAAATAAAGGTAAAAAAGTCACTCAAAAAAAAGAAGTTAATCAAGATAATCAAGATGAAGAAGAAAAAAAGGAAGATGTAGATAATAAAATGCAAATAAAAACATTTCTTTATCTTGTATCTTCTATACTTATTATTTTCGCAATGACATGTTATTTTATCTACAGTATGTCATCTTTGCTAGATAATTTCTATAATAAAGGAATAGATATCCTTCTTGATGAAGAAATACATCATATTATTGAAGAAAATCAAGAAAACAAATATTTGTTATTAGAAAATAAAAACAATGAAAAAATCATTATGAAAATAATTGACACAAAAATGATAAAGAGTGATGACGAAGAGAGCGAAATCAAAACATATTTTGTAGAGAAAGGTGAATTTGCTTACCTAACTGATTATAACAAAGTACCAATTAAGACTGAAAAATGTAAAATAGATGTGAAAGAAAATGAAAGGGTTAAAAAATAAGTAATGAAATACACCTACTTATAACCATTTAAGAAATTAAGAATAAGACATATAATCTTAAATATAATTGACTAAAAACAAATTATATGTTATAATAGTTATGCAATGAAAAGAGATTAATCGCTGGACGTGGTTCTTTTTTCAAATTTATTGTTATTTCAATAAATTTATATATGATAGCTTCCTTTTATTTTGTAAAGAAGACATTTTGCAGAAAAAGAACTTTATTGCTATCGGATTGTTCAGCTGTGGGCGAACTTCTTTTCTATTATGTTGTAGCATCCTTTTGATTCAAAATCTTGTAAATATGAAGGGAAAAGAAGAACTGCTACAAGATTGCTCACATGGAGTCTTTGACTCCTCTTTTTTTAAATTAATGGAGGTGCAGATATGCAAAAATATGAAAAATTATTATTATCTGAATTAAGAATTGCTTTATATGACAACACAGAGGAGTTTTCTTTAACTCATGAACGTTTGGCAAAAGCAGTGACATTAAATGAAAATCTGCTCTCTTTAGGTTATACATTAAATGCTAAAGATATTATTTTATTAGCTCAGTCGTTATCTCTAGATACCTTTTATCACTCTTTACTTTCCCTAATGGACGAAATACCAGCAAAGCCTATGTATCCTGATTTTCCAAATCAGGTTATGGAAATAGATGAAGCAACATATCGTATGCATCAGCTTGTTCATTATTTCTCCACTTATGGAGTTGAATCATTGTTTCCTGTAGAAGTTGCTAAAGGTTGGCTTCCTAATGTTAAAGAAAGCATCAAAACAAGAGAAGATGATAAATTATTGGAGGCTAAGGTATTAGAATTAATCCCCCAAACAAACCAATATCAAACTCCCTTTATCCGTATTCTTTCTAAGAGAGAGAGAATGACAATCCCTGAAAAAGAAATTATTTCAATGGCATGTATTCATATCCCAGAACATATCCTAAAAGATACTTCTATTCAGTTTAAGGAGAATTTATTGGAATTATCTTGGGTATTTTTCGAGACAATGAAAAAAGAACAGTTTATAAAGGCAATGTCATCTATTTGTCAGCATACAGGGGATGTTCTAAGAGTCATATCATATGTATACAAAAGAAACCATTATCATTTTACAAAGTCAAATAAAAAGATGTTTGTAAGGGTTTTAGAAAGTTTCCCTATTTCAGATTTCAAAGTCAATATTATGATTTCGAATAAGAAAAGAGAAGAGACTTTATTTGCACTACAGGCTCTTGATTATCAGGAGTATTCAAGAAGTCGAAAACATAATCAGGCTGTTAAGTCTTTAAGACAAAAGGAGCTTCATTCCTGGTATTCTAAAGTTCATGACTTGCTTTCTATAAAAGATGAAAATGCTGTATCTTTTATTGGACAGCATCCAGGAACTCTACTGAGAATGGTTTCATGGTTAGTGAGATTAGGATATTCTCCTGAAAAGATTCAGATGGAATTGATTCAGCATGTTGAAAGCTTAAGTATGCAGACATTGGTAAGCATTCTCACTCATTTTGGTCAGGAGTTTGAAGGTGAAAAAGAGGAGGAAGCACGTGATGTTTATCATATCTGCCTTGCAGTCTTTGAAGCTAAAGCCACAACATTGAAAACAGCTTTGACTGGACGTTCGGTATATCTTGAAATGAATAATATCAGTCTTGAAAACTCCCTGATAGAAACGAACTCAAAATCTCAGGAGGGAGGCTATATTCGAAGCGGATTAGCATTGAAGATTCCAGATGCTGTGAAGAGATTGAGATTCTTTGTCTACTGGAATGATAAAAGACGAGTTGATATAGATTTACATGCATTTGCACGAAATCTTGAAGGGGAAGATATTCATATTGGGTGGAACAGTCACTATAAAAAAGAAGGAATTGTTATGTCAGGAGACATTACGCATAGCAATGCTGCAGAGTATATTGATGTTGATTTAGAAAATCAGTCACTTGATTTTGTAAATGCTTCTATTGATATCTTTAGTGGATATGATAATTTCAAAGATATTGATGAGTGTTTTGTTGGTATGCTAGCTGTTAACCAGTTGGGAGAAGATGTTAAACTGTATAATAAAAAGAATTGTTTCTTTTCTCATCATTTAAAGGGAGTTGGACGTGCTATGAATTATGGCTATATAGATGTTAAGAGAAGGATTCTTATCTTTAATGGGTCACAAGATGAAGGAACTGGGAAGAAAAAAGAATCTCAATTTACTCTTCAGACCTATTTAGAAGCTCTGCTTATAGGACAAGGGTGCATTTTGGTCAATAATAAAGAAGAGGCAGAAGTCATTCTAACTTTAGAAAAGGCTAAAGAGGTTAAAGAGGTATCATTACTGGATAATAACTTCTTTATGGAAGCATAATTATAGAATAATAAAAAGGGAGCCTATTTAGAAGTGAACTCAATTATTTGGTTATCCAAATTTTGAGGTTCGTTTCATACTGACTCCCTATATTTCTTTTTATAATTTGCATTAGGCAATATTTAGAAGCTGTGATTGCTTTCGTTTATAGCTGCCTTATAAATTGCACTTAAGGCATAGAAATTAACAATTTGTGAAGTTCGTGATGATGGGTGATAATAATTAATAATGATTTTATCTTTCCAAAATGCAAAGTATTTTTCATTAGGGTTTTCCCCAGTTAATTCATTACCAAGGATTTTTTGAAGATATTTGAATGTGTTTCCACAGACAATAATATCAGGATTAATAATTTCTAATTCCTTTTTGAGATATTCAGCAGTTTGCTTATCTTCTACCAATTTCATCAGTTCCTCTGAATCCGAATGAGATAAACCATTGCTTTTCTTAATATTCACAAAGGCGATTTCACGAGTTCTCTTTTTACAATTTGTGTCAATCTCTTTGTAATTATACACAGGTATCTCTAAAAGTTCAGCTGATTTAATGGCTTGAGTCCATGTAGATACTTTTTTCCACATACCCTTTGGACCTTTATCTTTAATACAATCTCTAATCCAATTAAGAACATGTTCTGGAGTATCATTATTTTCATCATGATAGGCTTCTTTTAGAAAATAGCAAATCTTGACTCCTGTTTGATTCATCCAAGCCTTCTTATCAATAAATCCATCATTAATAAAATATTTGAACTCATTCCCAAGGCGGTTTCTTTCATATTCCTGCCACTCTTCCATTAAAATATCTAGTTCATCACTTTCCATAGTCAAACATCCTTTCACATAAATTATAGCATAAAGAAAAGATGAATATGATATAATTAATGGTATAGAAAGTCATAAATATACTGGGGTGATAAAGGTGATAATGGCATTTACTGGCGCAGGTATTTCTCAAGAATCTGGTATACCAACCTTTGAAAATCAGAAAGAATTGAGAAATAAACTGACAAGAGAATATGCCAATAGTTTTCCTGATGAATATAATGAAGTTATCCAACAATTAAAGGCGAATGTGAATGAAGCAAAGCCCAATGATGCTCATATAGCTTTGGCTGAGTATAAAATTCCTATTATAACAATGAATATTGATGGCTTACATAAGGATGTTGGAAGTGATGCTCTAGAATTACATGGAACACTTCCAGATGAAGAAGAATTAGATAATGCATCATTACTTGTAGCTAAACCTATTCTTTATGGGGATATTGCACCAAACTACAACAAGGCGATACAAATGGTTTCACAACTAGGTAAAGGAGATACATTATTGATAGTAGGAGCATCAGATTATACGGGAATCAGTAGGGAACTAAAAGAAATAGCCTATATAAATGGTGCCCAAATTATTGAGATTCAAGAGCAGTCTTCAACAAATGTAAGAAAGTACCTGGATAATCAATTTATTCAGAATAAATAATTTGCTGATAAATGAAAAAAGAAGATATATATAATTTTCTATGAGCACTAAAAATACAATATGCATATCTTAGAGGTTAAAAAAACATTACAAATTTCTAAATGTGATATAATAAAAGGGAGCTTTCGCTTCCATGCCTATTTTGGCTCATGTCTCAAAAATTCTGAGACAACTTTAATTGTCACATCCACAATACATGTGAGGGCGATTGTGTCAATAAGTGACGTATTTTCTGTTGCCAAGCATTCTATGACATCTACAAAAATGATAAATAGAATGCTTGGCAAGCTTTTTTTCAAGGCAGGTATAATTCTCCTGCAAGCCAAAGGCTAATTCACCTCTACGCAGAGTAATGACTTTTCTGCGTAGTTTTATTTTGTCATAAATATAGAATAGATTCAAGATGATTATTTCATGTGTACAAAGGGAACAGTTTTCCTTTTTGCTGAATATAATACAAAAACTTATATTAATCTTCACAAACTCTATGATAATTACCGCAATGAAAGACTTGAATTTTACAAACGCAAATACAAAAGTTGTCCTCAGATTGGACATAATCATTATAAACACTATAGAAAACCTCACACTACACATAGTTTAAAGAACATAGTTTCAAAAGAGGAGAGAAGAGAATATAAGGAGAATTATCCAAATACAAAATTATCTTTAAAAAACGGTAGAATAAAAAAACTGCCAACATCATGGGACGACATATCAAGACAATATAGCAGAAGCTGGAAAGATTGTACTAAGAAAAAACATAGATACGAATGAGTAGCATTGCTGCTCTTTTTTGTTTTAACACCGAAAAAAGGGTTTTATTATTACAGATAATAAATCACATTATCTGTAAAGAATATATAATGGAATTGTAAGGAGGGTGACATATGGAAAGATGGATAATCCATAGTGATATTAATCATTGCTATGCTCAGATTGAAGAAATGATGTATCCAGAATTAAGAAATGTTCCAATGGCTGTTGGAGGTCATGAAGAGGACAGGCATGGAATTATTCTTGCAAAAAATGATTTGGCTAAAAAGTATCATATTAAAACTGGTGAATCACTGAGAGACGCTTTTCAGAAATGCCCAGAACTGTTAATTGTTCCTCCGCATTATGATGACTATTTATTCTATACAGAGGAAGTCAAAAGAATTTATCGAGAATATAGTGATAAGGTTGAAAGTTTTGGCTTGGATGAAGCCTGGATTGATATTACAGGAACCGAAAAACTTTTTCATAAGACTGCTATGGAATTAGCCGAGGAGATTCAAAGAAGAGTGTTTAAAGAACTTGGGTTGACAGTATCGATGGGGTTAAGCTTTAATAAGGTTTTTGCAAAATTAGGAAGTGACTTAGATAAGAAACAAGGGCTTGCAGTGATAACACGAGATAATTTTAAAGATATGGTTTTTCCATTACCCATTGCAGATATTCTTTATATAGGAAAAGCAACATCATCACAATTGAATGAAAGAAATATCTATACATTAGGAGATTTAGCATTATCATCTAAAGAATATATCAAGAGTTTTCTGGGGAAGAATGGTGAAATGGTATGGCTGTTTGCAAATGGCTATGACACTCTCTCAGTCAATTCAAGTCAGCAAGTGATAAAGAGTGTAGGGAATGGCATAACAGCAAAACATGATATACATACTATTGAGGAAGCAAAGATAGTCCTGTCAATGCTTGCAGAAAGTGTTGCTAAACGATTGCGACAATCAAATAAGCTAGGGTCTGTTATATCTATTGGTATGAGGTATAAGGATTTACAGGGATTAAGCAGGCAAAAGCGAGTAGATACTCCTACAAACATAGCACAGGAAATCTTGGATATGGTAATGATTCTTCTTAGGGATAATTGGAATATGGCTATTCCTTTAAGAAGTCTTTCAATATCTGTCAGCAGCCTTGTTGAGAAGGAAACTTATGCGTATCAGATGAGTCTATTTAATACTGCTAATGAAGAGGACCGTTATGAACAGTTGCATTTAGAGGAGGTTATTCAGGAAATTAAAGAGAGGTGGGGAGAAAAAAGCATAAAATATGGTCATAGTCTACTAGATGAGGAGCTTTCTGATTTTTCAACACAGTTAGGAATGGATATTCATCCACCAGGTTTTTTAAGATGAAATAATTTATCTAAGTAAACAAAATCCATATTATTGACTAAAATCTAATAATATGTTATAATTGTGGTTGTAAAGAAATACTTGAGATAGGGGGATTGATAGAAATATGGCAAAAAAACAAATGGTATTAAATGAAATGAAAAAGAAAATGAACTGGCTTAAAGAAAATACTGATTATCATGTTGCATTTATGTGTTTACAAGGTTCCCAGAATTATGGTTTTGACGAATATACTGACGACTATAGCAGTGATTTTGATGTTAAGTGCTTTATTATCCCAACGCTTAAAGACTTACTTGAAAGACCAAATATGATTTCTAAAGAACTTGTCATGAATGATAAGAGTCATATTGAAGTGAAAGATATTAGATTATTAGGAAATCTTCTTTATAAGATGAATCCAACATATCTGGAGTTATTATATACCCCATATTTCTATGTAAATAAGGAATACCAACGTGTTAGAACTTTATTATTTTTAAAATCCTTGAAGGAAATGAGAGACGATATCTCAAATCGGGATGTGAAAAGATTTGTTAAGTCAATGCAGGGATTTATTTATGAAAAAAGAAAGGGGCTTGAAAAGAGAACAGATTCTGGACAAGAAATTTTTGATATTTATAAATATAACCCAAAGCAGTTGCATCATCTTGCACGTTTATCTGAAATGGTCTCAGAAGTTGCTAGATTAGATGGAAAAGTAAACTTTGAATCACTTATGAATCTTGATTTTCTATCAATAAAAGAGAAAAATAAGATTAAGAAATATAAAACAGCACCAATAGAGTATTCAGAAGCAATTTATTTGGCTGATACATATGTGAAAAAAGCCGAATGTGAAATAAACAAGTTACTGGAGAATAATTCTCTCACAGTTAATGATATAACGTTGGATAAACTTAATTCTCTTATTGAGGATTATGTTTCAGATTGTGTAAAAATAGATGTTATCAAGAGCATTCAAAAAACAAATCAAGAAAAGAAAGGAGCCAAAGCAGATTCTATATAGATATTATACTTTTAAGTGTCGTGCTAAGCCTGACACTTTTTTTATGGAGGTTATTTGATTTGAAACTAGAAACATACCTGAAAAGTATTGAAGAAGAAATTCTTATAAGAAACCATCAATTGAATTATGGAAGTATTCGGCATCTATTTGTAGTGGGTGATGATTTTAAAAAGATTTTGAAAAGCCTAAAGAAAATGAATGTTTTACCAATGGAGAAAGAAAAGGCAAAGGCTTCTTTATATTATAGTGATAACTTTTCTCTTTTAAGAAACAAGAATCAAGGTGAATCTTTTTGTTTAGATATTCTGATAGATGAGTATGGCTTTTGTGAATTTGCTGTTTTCACTCCCTATCTAAGTTATTTGGCTAACTATAATCCTTTATTTGGAACTATGGGAAAAATAGAATTAAAATATTTCTTAGGGAATAGTACAGGGGTATATTCCATACTTGATTTGCAGGAGAAGAAATTCCTATTTTGTTATGAGGAAGATTCATTATATGAAATGTTTTATCATTTTGATTTATATATAAAGACAAAAGAAAGAGATAATCAGATAAAGATATTAGATTTTTCGATGAAGTAAAATTTGGGCAAACGTCCAGGAGTGAGAAAGGAGTGAAAATTGATTTACGAGATATCTTCCCAAATGAGACTACAGATTTTACACCATGGCTGGCTAAAAATAATCTTATTCCAGATATAGCTAAAACCCTCAACATCTTTGAAAATCCCATTTCTCTTTTTAAAACAGAAGCCACAATAGGTGAGTATAGAATAGATATGATATACAAAGAGAAAGAGGGAGAAGGAGGGCTGATTGTAGAGAATCAGTATGAAAACAGTGATTCTAAGCACCTTGGACAAGTTCTTATCTATTCTCAACTTACAAATATTTCAAACATTTTATGGATTTGTGAAAGTGTTAAAATAGAACATAGGAGAGTATCTGATATGTTAAAGACAACATCTATTATTCCAATTGCAATAGAATTTCATCAGATAGATGAAGGGTATATTATGAATGTCCATGCATATAAAAAAGACACTCCTTCCATAATCTCCTATAAGCTTGATAAAGATTTGAAGGTAGAATATAGGAAGATATAATTTATGAAATAATGCACAAAAAAACTGTAGCAAATGCTACAGAATTTTGAATTCCTACTCTACGGGAATAGTATCAGTTACATCTTGAGATTGTAAACCAGAAGTTAAATCTTCTGCCATGCGGTCAAGAAAATGATTAAGGTCTGCTTCAGACTCAATAGTGAAATCATCATCAAAAAGAGGTGATTTTAAAAGTTGAGAATGAGCCTGATGTTCAGCTGAATCAACAACAGATAAAACATCCTCAGGACTTTTAATCTTAGCAAAAGCAGTTCTTAAAGCAGTTGCAGTTACACTATCAACATCTTTTTGCTGAGCATGAGCAAACTGTGCTTGAGCAGCTAATAAAGTTGATTTCGCTTTCAATAATTCTGCACTAATTTTTGCTTGCTCTGTTTTTCTTTTAACAGTTAGCTCCTTATAGCTAAAAAAGGCAGTACAAATTCCAACAATAACTAGTACAATTATAAAGAATATAAATGCAAGCGCAATAAAAGGTATAAATCTTTGAGTATTAGCTATCATTTCTGATGTTTTTTCATACTCTGAATAAACTGATAATAAAATAAATTGTTCCATAAAATTTTTCTCCCTTCTGCCTAGATTTATGGATAACTAGGACTTACGTTTTGAAAGTAATTATAATAATTAAATTCGTATTAAAAAGACACTTATATTATATCACAATTTGTATAAATGCTAAAAAATGATAATTATAATTTGTATAATATAGAAAAACGATTATAGTGATATAATAAAAAGGAAATGAGAGAGGTGACAAATGATGAGAAGATTAAGACTAAAGATAAAATCATTCATTTTATGGGGATTATTTAATTATAGAAAAATAGCAAAAATGCTAATGTCTGTTTTCATGTGCTTCGCTTTGCTATTGGTTATAGGAGTGCTAAAAGATAATTATAGGCAGCGGACTCAAATTCAGGCTAAAGTAGAATCGCTATTTATAGCATGGAATAATAAAAACATTGAAGAAATTGCAGAGATTTCTCAAACCGCTCCAGAAAGGTTTATTATTGAGACAGGATTTGAAAATAATCAGGATATTCACAATATAATAGAAGAACATATATACGGGAATGTTTCTTATCAAATACAGACAATGACAGTTGATAACTGGTCAAGTCATATTCCTTATTCAAAAGCAAAGATAACTGTAACAACATATAATAATTTAGAGATATTAGATAAGATTATCGAGCAGCTTGTGAACGATGATACACAGATAGATATAAATTATAATCATGAGGAATTTTTAACACGGAATATTGAAAAAATTAAATCCGCAGTCCATACAATAAAAAGAAATTATCAGAAAACATTTATTGTTGAGTTTTATTATGATGATAGGAAACAGCAATGGTTTATACCTTTTGATGAAAATGAGGAATTTTATAATGCAGTGAGTGGAAATATGATTGATTTTAATGAGAATGTAGATACGAATGTCAATATATAGATATAAAAAAGGGCCCCTAGATGAGGGGCTTCGGACGAGACATATTATATGCTGTCTCTTAAAATCAATTACTTTCAAAGTCAAATCAATGACATGATATACAAACTTGTTAGGGAGATAACTCATTTGTATAGGTCTTGTGATTGGATATAAACTCTAGTAGGATAAAATAAGCTGATATGTTATTTCTATCCTCAATAAAAGGGAGGGAAAGTCAATATGAATCACAAAAAAACAATTCGTACTAAAGGTACATATTTATTATATCATAAAATGAAAAATATAGAATTTTGTTAGATAGTGGAGGGGAAGTTATGAATTTACAGGAATGCAGAAGATTAAATCATTATAGAAAAACGCGAAAAAGGTTAAATATTACACAGGCTGATGTTGCAAAAGTTATAGGAAAGACACCTCAATATGTGAGTGCATTAGAAAGAGGGTTAAATGAACTCTCATATAATGATGCTTATCTCATCTCACGCTATTTTGGAATGTCTCCAGATGCACTTTTTTTAAATGATGCATATGAACGCATTTCAAAGGAAAAAGAGTTATGGAAACAGCTAGACGAGGAAAATCTTCATCGGAAGAGAGAGGAGTTTGAAAAGATGTTTCAAAAGCATTCAAAATCCTCTATAGAATAAAAAGACTTATCACAAATCAAATGATTTATGATAAAATATATATGTATTATTAAACGACTTTTTATCTGTGTCTACAGAGAGAAAGTCTTTTTTCTTTTGACAAAAAGTCATGGAGACAATACGTATGAGAGAAAAAAGATATCAGATAAAAAGAGCAGAAAAGAAAGGAGAAAATTTATGGCAGCAATTAAAAAACCGATTTATCAAGCATCTAGGATGGCATTTTCTTCAACAGATGCAGGAAGTTTAATTCCAAACACTCAATTTACAGCAAACAAGGAGGATGAGCATTTTTATTCAATTAAAAATACAACACCTTCACCTTCGAGTGGAAAAATCGTATCAAGGCTATCAAGTAAGATTGCTAAAGCAGTAATTGATTCGCAAATTGTTGATGAAAACACAATTATGGCGTGGGGAAAAAAGGATAAAAAGGAATTTCTTTTATGTAAATTCACTGGGGGTACGAAAAATCCTATTGAAACATTCGTAGTCATTCCAGCAGATAAAATGATTTATGCTACAAATATCTATTCACATCTCTTTTATAGATTGATTTTGGGATATGATTTATTAGAGTTTGTGAAAAAGGGGAATAAAGCAAGTGATGAAGCAAGAGAAGTTTTCTCATATTTGTGTGAATTTAAAAATCTTCCTAAGGAAAAATATGATTCTATAACCACAGGAACTTTAGTCGAATCATCAGAAGCAGAGAAATTTTTGCCTTTATGTGATTCGCTATATTTTACTGCTAAAACATTTGATGGATTTAATTTCAAGGAGATTGACAATGATGAACTCATTGATGAAGAATATGCCCCTTATATCCAATATAATATTCTTCCTTTAGTTGCAATGCACAATAATGTATATGATTTATCTCTTGATATTGGGGATGAAGTAGTTAAGGAAATTCATGCTCCAACTATTAAAAGAAAGACAACTATATTAAAGTCAAGTAGTAAATTGTGAAAAAGTATGAAATATA